>Ga0196960_10000117_pt1 | contig 30886 bp, 24 predicted proteins | sample S3v_5metaG_FD_183187 | JGI IMG/M metagenome (GOLD analysis project Ga0196960, IMG submission 183187) | Soil microbial communities from Anza Borrego desert, Southern California, United States - S3+v_5 | ecosystem: Environmental > Terrestrial > Soil > Desert | place: USA: California | collected...
AGCCTCGGGGTCGGGCACCTCGCCGCCCGTAAGCCCGCCCAGCTGTCCGGCGGTCAGGCCCAGCGCGTCGCACTCGCCCGGGCGCTGGCGGCGCGCCCCCGGCTGCTGCTCCTGGACGAACCGCTCGCCGCCCTCGACCAGACCACCCGCGCCCATGTACGCCACACCCTGCGCACCCACCTCGACGGCTTCGGGGGCGTCTGCCTGATCGTCACGCACGATCCCGTCGAAGCTCTCTCGCTGGCGGACCGCGTCCTGGTGCTCGACGGGGGACGGGCCCTGCAGGACGCGCCGCCCGGCGAGGTCACCCGGCATCCCCGCTCCGTCTGGGTGGCCCGGATGCTCGGCCGTAACGCCTGGCCCGGCACGGCCACCGCCGAGGGCCTCCGGCTCTCCGGCGGGGGTCATCTCGTCGCTGCGGAGCCGCTGCCCGTCGGCGTCCCCGCCCTCGCGGTGATCGGTCCCGAGGCCGTGTCCGTGCACCGCGACAGGCCGAGCGGCAGCCCGCGCAACGTCTGGCCGGGCACGGTCGACGAGATCACGATGAGCGGCAGCCGGCTGCGTGTCCTGATCTCCTCCGCGCAGGCACCCGACCTGGTCGCCGAGATCACTCCGCAGTCCGCCGCCGAACTCGGCCTGGCCGAAGGGGTGCCGGTGTGGACCAGCGTGAAGGCGACCGAGGCGGTGCTCGTCCCGCGGTAGGGCCGGTCAGTCCATCAGTCCGGCGGCCACCGTCGCCCCCAGTTCCCGGCACGCCTCGGTGTCGGCCCTGCCGGGCTCTCCGGTGACGGTCACGGCGCCGGTGGCGCGGCGCCAGCCGAGGCCCGTCGTGATCGTCTCGATGCCCCGCACGGCGCCGGTGACGTCGTTGCCGCCGTGCACGTAGTAGCCGAAGGGCCGGCCCTTCGTCCCGTCGAGGCACGGGTAGTAGACCTGGTCGAAGAAGTGCTTCAGGGCTCCGGACATGTATCCGAGGTTCGCCGGGGTGCCGAGCAGATAGCCGTCGGCGGCGAGTACGTCGGACGCCGTGGCGGAGAGCGCGGCCCGCCGCACGACCCGTACGCCTTCGATGCCGTCCGTCGTCGCACCGGAGACCACCGCTTCGAGCAGTGCCTGGCAGTTCGGCGAGGGCGTGTGATGCACGATCAGCAAGGTGGCCACACCGCCGAACCTACCTGCTCGCCGTAGCCCGCGCCCCGCCGGGTGCCGCGGGGCGCCCGGGTGCGGGCGCCGGGTCAGTTGGCGGCGCGGAAACCGCGCAGGCGCAGGCTGTTGCCGACGACGAAGACGGACGAGAGGGCCATGGCCGCTCCGGCGATCATGGGGTTGAGCAGGCCGGCCGCGGCGAGCGGGAGGGCCGCCACGTTGTAGGCGAAGGCCCAGAACAGATTCGAGCGGATCGTGCCCAGCGTCCTGCGGGAGAGCCGGATCGCGTCGGCGGCCACCCGCAGGTCCCCGCGTACGAGGGTCAGGTCTCCGGCCTCGATCGCGGCGTCCGTGCCCGTCCCCATGGACAGGCCCAGGTCCGCCTGGGCGAGCGCGGCGGCGTCGTTGACCCCGTCGCCGACCATGGCGACGCTGCGGCCTTCCGCCTGGAGCTTCCGGACGACCTCGGCCTTGTCCTGCGGCATGACCTCGGCGATGACCTCGTCGATTCCCACCTGGACCGCGACGGACCGGGCGACCGCCTCGTTGTCGCCGGTCAGCAGGACGGGCCTCAGACCGAGGGCGCGCAGCCGCCGGACCGCTTCGGCGCTGGTCTCCTTGACCGCGTCGGCGACTTCCAGGACCGCGCGCGCCTCACCGTCCCAGGCCACCGCGATCACGGTCCTGCCGTCCTTCTCGGCCGCGTCCTTGGCGCTCGCCAGCTCGTGCGGAAGCCCGATGGCCCATTCGGCCAGCAGCTTCTCGCGGCCGACGAGGACGGCGTGCCCCTCCACGACGCCCTGGACACCGAGGCCGGGGACATTGGCGAAGTCCTCGGGGGCGGGCAGCACTCCCACCGCCCCGGCGGCGCCTTCGGCCACGGCGCGGGCGATCGGGTGTTCGGAGGAGTGCTCCAGTGCGCCTGCGAGGCGGAGCACTTCGGTCTCGTCCGTGGACGCGGCGGCATGGACCTTCAGCAGCGTCATGCGGCCCGTGGTGACGGTGCCCGTCTTGTCGAGGAGGATCGTGTCGGCCCGGCGGGTGCTCTCCAGCACCTCCGGCCCCTTGATCAGGATGCCGAGCTGTGCCCCGCGGCCGGTGCCGACCAGCAGGGCGGTGGGCGTGGCCAGGCCCAGCGCGCAGGGGCAGGCGATGATCAGGACGGCGACGGCCGCGGTGAAGGCCGCGGTCAGTCCGGCTCCCGAGCCGAGCCAGAAGCCGAGCGTCGCGAGCGCCAGCCCGATGACGACCGGTACGAACACCGCGGAGATCCTGTCGGCCAGCCGCTGGGCTGCGGCCTTGCCGCTCTGGGCCTGTTCCACGAGCGCGGCCGTCCGGGCGAGCTGGGTGTCGGAGCCGACCCTGGTGGCCTCGACGACCAGGCGGCCGCCCGCGTTGAGGGTCGCGCCGGTGACGGGATCACCGGCCGAGACCTCGACGGGGACCGACTCACCGGTGAGCATCGAGACGTCCACGGCGGAGGAGCCCTCCACCACCGTCCCGTCGGTGGCGATCTTCTCGCCGGGGCGGACCAGGAAACGGTCCCCGGTCCGCAGCCCGGCCGTGGGAAGGGTGATCTCACGGCCCTCGCGCAGCACGGTGACTTCCTTGGCACCCAGCTCCATGAGCGCCTTGAGCGCGGCACCGGCCTTGCGCTTGGAGCGGGCCTCGAAGTACCGGCCGGCCAGGATGAAGGCCGTGACACCGGCGGCGGCCTCCAGGTAGATGTTCCCCGCTCCGTCGCTGCGGGTGATCGTGAATTCGAACGGGTGCGTCATGCCCGGCATGCCCGCCGTCCCGAAGAACAGCGCCCACAGGGACCACAGGAACGCGGCCGACGTGCCGACCGAGATCAGGGTGTCCATGGTGGCCGCCCCGTGTCCGGCGTTGGTCCAGGCGGCACGGTGGAAGGGCCAGGCCGCGTAGGTGACGACCGGGGCGGCGAGCGTGAGGGAGAGCCACTGCCAGTACTCGAACTGGAGGGCCGGGACCATCGCCATCGCGATGACCGGCGCGGCGAGCAGGGCGGCGGTGACGAGCCGCTGCCGCAAGGTCCGCAGCTCACCGTCGGCGTGCTCGTCCCCGCCCCGGTCCCCGGCCGGTGCGCCGGCGTCACCGGGCCCGGAGCGGGGCGGGGACGGCCGCCGGGCGGTGTAACCGGTGGCCTCGACCGTGGCGATCAGGTCGTCGACCGAGACGTCCTCGGCGAAGACGACTCCGGCCTTCTCCGTGGCGTAGTTGACGGTGGCCTCGACCCCCTCCATGCGGTTGAGCTTCTTCTCGATCCGCGCCGCACACGAGGCACAGGTCATGCCGCCGATGGCGAGTTCGACCCGGGTGGCTCCGGGTGTCGTGGGAGTCATGTCCTGCTCCTTGTCCGAACGGGCCCAGCATACCCCGCGTGGGTATCTTTCCCGGTCTTCAGATATACCCCCCACCCGTATGGAACACAAGCCGGAAAAGACGACTTGCTCATACCCCCTGCGGGTATACGCTCAAGATGTCGGACCGGTGCGAGCCCGCCGCGCCGAAAGCACTTGAAAGCAGTCGGAATCAGTCGGAAGCACCTGGAAACAGCCGGAAGCACAGGAGCAGTCATGAATCCCGCCGCGAAGATCACCGCTTTCACCGCCGCGCTCGCGGCGTCCTTCGGCGCCGCCTACGGCATCGGGTCCACCGTCGGCCCCGAGACCGGCACCACCGCGTCCTCCGGGCGCTCCGGCCACGCGGAGAGCGCCGCTCCGCACGCCGACGGCGGCCGCACCGGTCCTCCTGCCGGGGGGCTCCAGATCTCGGAGGGCGGTTACACGCTCGACCTCAAGACCCCGCGCCTCCAGGCGGACCGGCAGAGCGAGCTGCGCTTCGCCATCCGTGACCGGGCCGGCCGGCAGGTCACCGCATTCCAGCGCGAGCACGACAAGGAGCTCCATCTGATCCTCGCCTCACACGACCTGGGCACCTACCGCCATCTGCATCCCGTCCGGGCGGCCGACGGCACGTGGAGCATCCCCGTCGAGCTGCCCACGGCGGGCGACTACCGGGTCTTCGCCGACTTCACACCGGCCGGAAGGAACGCCACCGGCCTGACGCTGGGCGCGGATCTGGCGGTGTCCGGGCCGTACAGGGCGGCGGAACTCCCCAAGCCCGCCCTGACGGCCGGGGTCGACGGGTACACGGTCTCCCTGAACGGCACCCTGCGCCCCGGTGTGCCCGAGCACATCACCTTCACCGTGCGCAAGGACGGGCGGCCCGTCACCGATCTGCAGCCCTACCTGGGTGCGTACGGACATCTCGTCGCCCTGCGCGCCGGCGACCTCGCCCATCTCCACGTACATCCCGAGGGCGGGCCCGGCGACGGCTCCACGAAGCCCGGACCGGGCGTCTCCTTCACCGCGACGGCGCCCAGCGCGGCCACCTACCGGCTGTTCCTGGACTTCAAGCACGAGGGCACCGTCCGGACGGCGGCGTTCACCGTCCCGTCCGCAGCCGCCGTGGAGGCTCCTCGCCCGACCGGGCCCGCGGACGGCCATGAGGAGGGACCCTCGGGCGGGCACGAGGACGGTCCGCACGGGGGCAGCGTCCCGGGCGCCCGGGAGGACGAGGGCGACGGGCACTGAAGTGCCCGGCAAGACCCTCGGCCGCGGTCCGGGGCCGCCCTCGTCCCTCTCAGGCCCCGACGTGCCCCAGCCACGTGTCCTGTGCGCCGGCCAGCGGCTGCCGCAGGGGAAGGGGCTCGGAGCGGCAGGCGAACACGAGGCCGGCGTCGGCGCCGTCACCCCGCACCCTGTGATGCCACGCGTCGGGGGTGTCCGCCGGCGCCCGGAGCAGGAAGAAGGTGGTCCGGCGCGGCTGCCGCGTCCGCGGGTGCGGCCTGTCCTCCACGGCGATCCGCCGGATCACGGTGGCGCTCAGCAGGCCGGTCTCCTCGGCGACCTCCCGCAGAACCGTTTACGACGGCTCCCCGCCCGGAACGACTCCCCCTGCGGGCACCTGGGTCCCGGCCTCCGGCATGCCGACGTGGTCGAACACCAGCAGCTCCGCGACCGGGCGGTTCCCGATCACGTACGCGGCACCCCGGATCCTCGGTGGGACCACGCCCGCCCCCTTCCTCACAGTGCGGTGAGCCGGGCCGGGGTCTGCTCCAGTTCCCCGCGCGGCACGCGGCCCGCCGCGGTGGCCGACCCTGTCGCAGGGTGAGCGGGGGCGCGCCCTGATCGCGCGTGCGCTCATGCCGCGGCCGCGGCTGCTGCTCCTGGACGAACCGGCGACGGGTCCGGACGTCGCGGGCCGCGAGCAGCTGATCGAACGGATCGACACCCTTCAGCGAAGCGCGGCGGAACTCGCGTCGGTCCTGGTCACACGCCACCTGGAGGAGCTTCCTCCCGGCACGACGCATGTGATGCTGCTGCGTGAGGGGCGGTGCATGGCCTCCGGCCCGGTGGACGAGGTGCTGACGGGCGGTCAGATCAGCAGGTGCTTCGACCACCCGGTCCGCCTCACCCGTTTCGAGGACCGGTGGAGCGTGCGGACGGGGCGCCGGGCCGGGCGCTCCCCCGGGAGGGCCCGCCCCGGCAGGCGATCACCGCACCAGGCAGGGCCGCTTGGCGTCGAACTCCCAGCCGGGTATGAGGTACTGCATGGCGTCGGCGTCGTTCCTCGCCCCCAGCGCCTCCTTCCGGTACAGCTCGTGGGCGGCGAGGAGGCGGTCCATGTCGAGCTCGACGCCCAGCCCGGGGGCGTCGGGGACGGCGATCTCACCGTCGGCGATGCGCGGCGGGCTGACGGTGAGCCGCTCCAGGCCCTCCTGCCAGATCCAGTGCGTGTCCAGGGCGTTGTACTCACCCGGGGCGGCGGCACCGCAGTGCGTGATCATGGCGAGCGAGATGTCGAAGTGGTTGTTGGAGTGGCAGCCCCAGGTCAGGCCCATCGCGTTGCACAACTGGGCCACGCGCACCGACCCCTGCATGGTCCAGAAGTGCGGGTCGGCCAGCGGGATGGACACCGACTGCAGGGCCAGGGCGTGCGTCAGCTGCCGCCAGTCGGTGGCGATCATGTTGGTCGCGGTCGGGAGGCCCGTCGCACGGCGGAACTCGGCGAGGACCTCGCGTCCCGAGTAGCCGTCCTCCGCCCCGCAGGGGTCCTCGGCGTAGGCGAGTGTCCCCACCAGCGGGGAGCACAGCTCGACCGCCTCGCGCAGTGACCAGGCGCCGTTCGGGTCGAGGGTGATCCGCGCCTGCGGGAAGCGGTCCTTGAGCGCGCGGACGGCCTCGACCTCCTCCGTGCCGGCGAGGACTCCGCCCTTGAGCTTGAAGTCCCGGAAGCCGTAGAGGTCGTAGGCGGCCTCGGCCTGGCGGACGATCGCCTCGGGGGTGAGCGCCTCCTCGTGCCGGATGCGGTACCAGTCGGTGCCGGAGCCGGGCTCGCGGACGTACTCCAGGTCGGTGCGGTCGGGGTCGCCGACGTAGAAGAGGTAGCCCAGCACCCGTACGGAGTCCCGCTGCCGGCCATCGCCCAGCAGCGCCGCGACCGGCACGTCGAGGTGCTGGCCCAGCAGGTCGAGCAGTGCCGACTCGACCGCGGTGACGGCGTGCACGGTGGTCCGCAGGTCGAAGGTCTGAGCGCCTCGCCCGCCCGAGTCGCGGTCCGCGAAGCGGCTCCCGATCTCGCGCAGGACACGTTTGTAGTCGCCCACCTTCGCCCCGACGACCAGCGGTTCGGAGTCCCGCAGGGTCCGGGTGATCTTCTCGCCCCCGGGCACCTCCCCCAACCCCGTACGGCCGGCGGAGTCCTTGATGACGACGACGTTGCGGGTGAAGAAGGGGCCGTGGGCGCCGGAGAGGTTCAGCTCCATGCAGTCGCGGCCGGCGACGGGGTAGACGGCGAAGTGGGTGACGGTCGGCTGGTTCATGCTGCTCGGGTTCCTTGGGTACGAGAGGGATCGGGCGGGGAGCGGGAGGGGTCAGAGGCCGCTGACGTCCAGGGCCCACTCGGCCGCCAGGACGCCGCCGAGGCCGAGGACCGCGAGCACCGTCGTGTAGCCGGTACGGACCTTGATCGCCTGGATGACCGACAGGTTGAAGTACTCCTTGAACAGCCAGAACCCGGGGTCGTTGACGTGGGAGAAGGCGATCGATCCGCACGACACGGCGAGCACCATCATCTCGGGGTGGACGCCGCTGCCCGCCAGGAGCGGCAGCACCACACCGGAGGCGGTGACCACGGCGACGGTCGCCGAACCGAGCGCGATGCGGAGGATGGCGGCGATGAGCCAGGCCAGGATGATCGGTGAGATCGCCCAGTGCTCGGTGATCTCCTTGATGTAGTCGGATATCCCGCCTTCGACGAGGACGTTCTTGAAGGCGCCGCCCGCGCCGATGACCAGGAGGATCATCGCCATCGCCTGGGCCGCCGAAGTGCAGGAGGCGCTGACGTCGGACAGGCTGCGGCCGATCCGCGGTCCGAACGCCCAGACCGCCAGGAGGAGGGCCAGCAGGAGCGCGATCGGTGCCGAGCCGATGAAGGCGACCCCGTGCAGGAAGGGGCTTTCGCCCGACGTGAGCATGTCGGTCACGGCCGCGCCGGCGATCAGTACCACCGGGAAGAGCGCCACGAACAGCGACCAGCCCATGCCGGGCATCTCCTCGTCGGTGAACTCGCGCTCACTGACCAGGCCCTTGGGTATGGAGGGGTTCATCGCCCTGACGAACGGCAGGCGCGGCCACAGGAGCGCCACGAGGGCACCGGCCGGTACGGCGATGAAGAGACCGTAGAGGAGGGTGTGGCCGACGGAGGCGTGGAAGGTCGCGGCCACGGCCGTGGGACCGGGGTGCGGCGGCAGGAAGCTGTGCATCGTGGACAGGGCGATCGACATCGGCAGCCCCACCCACAGCAGGTTCACCCCGGTGACCCTGACCAGGGTGAAGGCGATGGGCACGATGATGATGAAGGCGACCTCGTAGAACATGGTCACGCCGATGAGCATGGACGTGACCACCATGGCCACCTGGACCCCGCGCGGCCCGAAGGCGTCGAGCAGCTTGCCCGCGATCCGCTGGGCGGCTCCGGAGTCGCCCATGACCCGGCCGACCATGGCGCCCAGGCCGATGGTGAGCATGGTGTCACCGATCTGGCCCCCGATGCCCTCCGAGAGGACGTCCGGGATCTCGATCGCCGGTATCCCCTGGACCAGGGCTACACCGACCGCTACGAGCAGGAGTGCGGCGAAGCCGTTGAGTTTCGTACGGGTCATCAGGAGCAGCAGCACCAGAACGCTGATCCCGACCACGAGGAGCGGCATGTCAGTTCCCCTTTGAACTGTCGGACTGTCGGGCTGTGGGACCGCCGGCCTGCGGCGGTTCCCCGGCGGGAGCCGCCGGACGGAGCGGTGGGGGCACGGCTCAGACGGTGCGGCGGCGGGCGGCGCCGACCAGGTCCAGCCCGGCGTCGAGGATCTTCTCCAGGCCGGCGAGGTCGGCCGGGCCGGGGTCGGTGAGCGGGGCGCGCACGGGACCGACCGGCAGCCCGCGCAGCCGCGCCGCGGCCTTGACCAGGGACACGGCGTAGCCGGGAGCCCGGTCGCGCAGCTCGACCAGCGGGACGTAGAAGTCGCGCAGCAGTTCCTGCGCCAACGCCTCCTCGCCGTCCCGCAGAGCGGCGAAGAAGGCGTCGGCGATCTCGGGCGCGAACGCGTGGACGGCCGAGGAGTAGGCGGGGACGCCGACGGTCGCGTACGCGCGCGCCTGGATCTCGGCGGTGGCGGCGCCGTTGAAGAAGAGGAAGCCGTCCGGTGCGGCGAGGGTGAGGCGCTGGAGCCGGTCGAGGTCGCTGTGCCCGTCCTTGAGACCGACGACCGTGGGGATCTCCGCGATGCGGCGCACGCTCTCGGCGGTGAAGGTGACCTGGCCGCGCTGGTAGGCGATCAGCGGCAGCCGTGTACCGGCCGCGATCCGGCGCAGCTGCTCGACCAGTCCGTCCTGGGGGGCCGCGACCAGGTAGTGGGGCATGACCAGCAGGGCGTCCGCTCCGGCCTCCTCCGCGATGCGGGCGAAGCGCAGGGCCTGCGCCCAGCCGTAGCCGGTGCCCGCCACCACCGGCAGCCGCCCGTCGGCGACCTCGACCGCGGTCCGGACGACCGCGCGGTACTCGTCCTCGTCCAGCGCGCTGAACTCACCGGTCCCGCAGGCCGGGAAGAGCGCACCGGGTGCGGTGGCGACCTGGGCCGTCAGGTACGCCGTGTACGACTCCAGGTCGAGGCTGCCGTCCTCCCGGAAGCTGGTGAGGGGGAAGGACAGCACGCCGCCCGCCATGCCGTCCCGCAGCCGCTGGGTGACGCCTTCGGTGCCCGCGTTGAACCGCTCCACAAATCTCATCCCCATATGCAGATGGCGTACATGTATGAGAACGGAGATTAAGCGGGTGAACGCGACGCGTCAATGGGTGTGGCAGCGCGGATTTAAGATGGGGAGATGCAGGAGAACAGCGGGGTCCGTGGCGTCAAGTCGGCATCCCGCACCGTCGCGCTGCTCGAACTCCTCGCCGCACGGGGGGACCGGCCGGCCCGCCTGGACGAACTCGCCGAGGAACTGGGCGTACCGCGCAGCAGCATGTACCAGTTGCTGCGGACCCTCATCGACTGCGGCTGGGTACGCACCGACACGACCGGGTCCCTCTACGGCATCGGCATCCGCGCCCTGCACACGGGGACGAGCTACCTCGACAGCGACCCGCACGTGCGCGCGGCCCGCCCCTACCTCGACGAGGCCTCGGACGCGCTCGGTGAGACGATCCACCTCGCCCGGCTCGACGGCCCCAACGTCGTCTATCTGGCGACGCGCGAGTCCCACGAATACCTGCGCACCATCAGCCGGGTCGGCCGCCGGATCCCGGCCCACGCCGGAGCGCTCGGCAAGGCCCTGCTCGCCGAGCGCCCGGACGACGGACTGCCGCTTCCCCGGGACCCGTTGACGCCCTGTACGGAGAACACGCACACCGAGCACGCCACGCTGCTGGCCGACCTCGCCGGTGTGCGCGAACGCGGCTACTCCATCGACCGCGAGGAGACCGTGGAGGGCATCGCGGGCTTCGGGTTCGCCCTGCGGTACGACTCACCGGCCGTCGACGCCATCAGCTGCTCGGTGCCGGTGGCGCGGCTGAGCGCGGAGCACGAAGCCCGGGTGGTGGCGGTGATGCGGGAGATCAGGACGAAGATCGAGAGCGTCCTGCCCCCCGCGTCCGGTGCCCCGGACTGGCGCTGATCCCCCGCGTCCGGCGCCCCGGACCGGCGCTGATCCCCCGCGTCCGGCACCCCGGACCGGCGCTGATCCCCCGCGTCCGGGACCGGCCCCTGCCGGGACCGGCCCGTACGCCGCCCTCCGGGCGGACGGGGCCGGAGGGCGGCGTACGGGCGCGGTGGCTCCGCAGGGCTGCGGGAAGTCACCGTACGGTCAGAACGGGTAGCGCTCGATGCGCGCCTGAGCCGTGATCCACTGCACCTCGGAGAAAGTGTCCAGACTCGCCCTGCCCCCGAACCGGCCGCCCGTCCCGGAGGCCTTGGTGCCGCCGAACGGGGCCACCGCCTCGTCGTCGACCGTCTGGTCGTTGATGTGCACCGCACCCGATTCGATCCGGTCGGCGAGCTCCCAGGCCGCGAAGGGGTCACCCGTGAGGATGGACACCGACAGCCCGTACTCGGAGGAGTTGATGATGTCGACGGCCTCGTCGACGGTCTCGTACGCGACGACGGGAGCGACCGGGCCGAACACCTCCTCGGCGAACGCCGGGGAGTCCAGCGGGACACCGGTCAGGACGGTGGGCCGGTAGAACAGGCCGTCGTAGGTGCCGCCGGCGGCGAGTTCGGCCCCCTGCTCCACGGTGCGCGTGACGAGGGAGTGGATCCTGTCGCGCTGCCGCTCGTCGATGACCGGGCCGAGCGGGTTGGCCGGGTCGGTGGGGTCGCCGACCGGAATGCCGTTCGCCTTCTCGGCGAGCCTGGCGGTGTACTCGGCGGCCTGGGAGACGTGCACCAGATGGCGTCCGGTGGTCATGCAGATCTGCCCCTGGTGCAGGAAGGACCCCCAGGCACCGGCCGAGGCCGCGGCCTCCAGGTCGGCGTCCGGGAGGACCAGGAGGGCGTTGTTGCCGCCCAGTTCCAGATGGACCTTCTTGAGCAGAGGGGCGGCGGCCGTGCCGATGGCACGGCCGGCGGGGGTGGAACCGGTGAAGGAGATGCAGGGCACGCCCGGGTGCGCGACCAGGGCCTCCCCGACGTCGGCTCCGCCCGGCAGGACGTGCAGCAGGCCTTCGGGCAGTCCGGCCTCGGCCAGCAGTTCGGCGAGAGCCAGTCCGCCGGACACCGGAGTGCGCGGGTCGGGCTTGAGGATCACCGCGTTGCCCGCGGCCAGCGCCGGGGCCACCGAACGCAGGGCGAGGATCGCCGGGAAGTTGAACGGGCTGATGACCCCCACGACGCCCAGCGGGACCCGGCGCACGGCGGACAGGCGGGGCTTCGAGCTCCGCAGCAGTTCGCCGTAGGGCTCCGAGGTCAGTGCGGCGGCCTCGTTGAGCTCCGCGACGAGCAGACCGACCTCGAACCGCGCCTTGCCCTGCCCTGAACCGGATTCCGGGACGAGCCACCGCACGATGCGGCCGGGGTCCGCGGCCAGCAGGGCGGACGCCTTGATGAAGACCTGGGCCCGCTCCGCGTAACCGAGCTTCGCCCAGGCACGCTGAGCCGTCCGCGCGGCCGCGACGGAGGTGTCGACGTCCCCGGCGGTGGCCGCGCCCACAGTCGCGACGACCTCACCGGTGGCGGGGGCGGTCACCTCGATGGTGCCGCCGCTCGCGGTACGCCAGGAACCGTCGAATATCTTCGTGGACCAGATCGGCCCGGCCGCCGAGGGGGCGGAGTCTGTGCTGGTCATGAATGCTTCCTGTCCATGAGTCGGGACCGGGCCGGACGGTGGGGGTTCGGCCGGCCCGGACTGCCGATTCCACCACAGGGCTCCCCGGCGGCTTCCGGCCCCACCACGGATCCGGGACGGCCGGAGACCCGCCGTCCCGCCCTCGCGTTCACGGCCGGGAGTGTGCCGTCACCTCTCCGTCGCCACGCCACGGCCGGGCCAGGACAGCCAGGGAGAGCCCCGCGCCGACGAGCGCGATCAGCATGATGAGCGCCATCGGCAGGGAGCTGTCCTCGCCGAACAGTCCGACCAGCGGTGAGGCGACCGCGCCGAACGTGAACTGGAAACCGCCCATGAGCGCCGACGCCGCCCCGGGCGCACCGCGGCCGAGCGTCTGTCCCAGGCTCATCGTGGCGGGAAAGATCATCCCGATTCCGCTCATGGTCACGAACAGGCAGATCCATGTCCCGGCGAGGGTCTCTCCCGCCCCGGCCACCAGAAGGACCTGCGCCAGAGCGCCGAGCGCCGCGACACCGACGCCGGCGACGAGCAGGGTGTTGAGCGGCAGGCGGCGGGACAGCCGGGCGAAAACGGCTCCGGCGAGCAGCATGCCGACCGCGTTGGTGGCGAAGATGAGCGAATACGTCGTCGAGGAGACGCCGTGCAGGCTTTCGAAGACGAAGCTGGAACCGCTGATGTAGGCGAACAGCGCCGCACCGCTGAATCCGAGGACGCACACGTAGCCCATGAAGGCCCGGGTGCCGAGCAGCGTCCCCATCGCCCGGAAGGACGCGGCGACCCCACCCCGGGCACGTCGGCCGGCCGGCAGCGATTCCGGCACCTCGGCCAGCACGGACAGCAGGAGCGCAACGCCGATCACGGCGAGCACGACGAAGACGGCCTGCCAGGTGGAGACCGCCAGGACGGCTCCGCCGATCACAGGTGCCACCACGGGTGCGACGCCCAGGATCTGGGACAGCACGGCGAAGTAGCGGGGGATGTCCGCGCCGTGGAAGCGGTCGGTGATCACCGCGCGCGCCAGCACCATGCCGGCCGCTCCGGTGAGGCCCTGGAGGAAACGGGCGCCGATGAGCAGCTCGATGTTCGGCGCGAGGGCGCACAGCGCGGAGAAGACGGTGAATCCGACGGCCCCCGATATCAGCAGCCTGCGGCGGCCGAGGCTGTCGCTGAGCGGACCGAACAGCAGCTGCCCGAAGACCAGGCCGGCCAGGAAGGCCGTCATCGTGAGCTGGACCGAGGAACTGGTGGCGTGCAGCGAGTCCCCCATGGTGGGAAAACCGGGCACGTACATGTCGGTGGCGAGCGGCGCCACCGCGGTGAGCGCGCCGAGCACGGTGATCAGGGCCGCCGCGCGCTTCGGGGCCGGCGCCGGGTCCGGGAGGTGCGCCGGCGCCGGGGCGTGTGCCGGTGCCGCGGCGGGGACGGCGGAGGCGGCGTCGGAACGCGGGGCTGGGGAAGGGGCTACCATCCAAAGAAGGTAACCAATGGTTCGCTGGTTAACAAAGGAGCCGGTCATGCTGCCCCCTCCCGCCGAGGTCCGCAAGCGGTGGGCCGCGCACAATCCAGGGCTGGACACCTCCCCCATGGAGGTCGTGGCGCTGGTCAAGCAGATCAACTCGCTGGTCGGGACCGCGGTCGAACCGCTCTACGACGGCGCGTCACTGACCGCACCGGAGCTGGACCTGCTCATTCCGCTGCGGTACGCGAGCGGACCGGTCATCGCCCGCCGCCTGGCGGACCAGTTGCAGCTCTCCCGCGCGGGGATCAGCAAGACCCTGGCGAAGCTGGAAGGGCGCGGCTTCATCGAACGCGCCCCCAACCCGGCGGACCGGCGTGCCGCGCTCGTCACCGTGACCCCCGCCGGCGCCGAGGCGGTGGACGCCCTGTTCCCCCGGCAGCTCGCGGTCGAGCGGGAACTCCTGGCGGGCCTCGGTGAGGGCCGCGCCAAGGTGCTGGAGGCGCTGAACTTGCTCATCCGGGTGATGGAGGGCCACCTCACCACAGCTTCGGGCTCCCGCCCCTGACGCCGGGCAGCGGAGGGCCGGGGCCCCGCGCCCGGCCCACGAGAGCGGAGGCCGTCGCGTCCGACGGCCTCCGTCCCGGGCGATCAGCGGCGGCGCCGTGGATCCGGCGCCGCTGCCTCGTGCCTCTCCGGCTCCCCGGAGGATTCCGGGGGCCGCCGGTCCCGGGTAGGGCCGGGACCGCGCCGCTATCCGGCGTACGTCTCGAACTCGGCGACCTTCGGTGTCCCGGTCGAGCCCGTGATCTCGAAGGTGATCTTCTTCAGCGAAGTCCGCGGCACCGTGATGGCGCCGGCCCCACTGCCGGAGGTCAGTACGGCGCCGGTGTCGCCGTTGAGGACCCTCCAGGAACCGATGCTGCCGGTGGAGCCGGACGCCTCCCGGATGCTGATCCTGGAGACGGAGGTGGCGGTTCCCCACTTGACCGAGACGGAACCGGTCGAGCCGGCCGGTGACCAGAAGGTGCTCATGTCACCGTCCCGCACGTTGCCGTAGCTCGTCCCACTGGCCTTGCTGGAGCCGTCGGCACCGGCGCCGATGCTGAGGTTGGTCCCGGTGGGCGGGTCGGTCGGGTCCGGCGTCGGGTCGGTCGGGTCCGGCGTGGGGTCGGTCGGGTCCGGTGTCGGCTCGGTGGGGTCCGGCGTCTGCGGCACGCAGTTGCCGTCCGACACCTTCAGGCCCTTGTTGGCGCCCGCCGTCCCGGCCACGATCCCCGGTACGCAGCTCGCACCGTCGAGCTTGTAGGAGTAGGGGATGCTGACGGTGGTGTTGGACGTCGGGTTCGGCCCTGCGGGCTGGTTGTCGCCGCTACGGGCGGACCAGGTCACGTTGTCGAAGGTGTTGCCGCTGACCTGCCAGTATCCGGCCGCGTCGGTGTAGAACGTGCCAAGGACGTCCTTGGAGTCCTTGAAGTAGTTGTTGTCCACCTTGGCACGCGCGCCGGCCCGGGAGTTGATGCCGGACTCGTTGAGGTTCACGTAGTAGTTGTTGTAGATGTGCGCGATACCGCCACGCAGCAGAGGCGCACGCGAGTCGAGGTTCTCGTACAGGTTGTGGTGGAAGGTGACGTAGCCGTTCGAGACGTCGGACTCGCTGGACCCGATGAGGCCGCCACGGCCGGAGTTGCGCAGGGTGCTGTAGGACAGCGTGACGTACTGGGTGTTGTCCTTCATGTCGAAGAGGCCGTCATACCCCTCCGACTCACCGCCCGACGCCTCAAGGGTGGTGTGGTCGACCCAGACGTTGCGGACGTCGCTCTCCATACTGATGGCGTCACCGCCGTTGGAGGTGGGCGAGCCGGACTTCTTCACGTTCTTGACGGTCACGTTCTGGATGATGATGTTGCTGGACTGCCGGATGTGGATACCCAGCTGGTCGAAGACCGCCCCGCTGCCGACACCGACGATCGTGACGTTGCTGATCTGCTTGAGCTCGATCACACCGGCAGCGGTGTTGCAGCTGTCGCCCGACACCTTCGCGGTGTTGCCGTGGTTGATCGTGCCCTGGACCTCGATGGTGATCGGGGTGCTGCTGCTGGCCCGGGTGCACAGGGCCTCGTGGATCGCGGTCCCCGTGGTGGCCCGCACCGTCGCCCCGCCGGCACCGCCGGTCGTCCCACCGTTCTGGGTCGCGTAGCCGGTGGCGCTGCCGGTGACCGCGGCCGACGCCTCGGGCATCGTCAGCACCACACCGGTCGCGGCGGCCACGGCCAGCGTGGCCAGAGCGGCGTTGATCCGCAGTGCGCCTGGTCGTCTCATCTTCGTGTCCCCATTCATCTTCACAAGCTGTGTTGCTGCTCCATGCCGCGGTCGCAACGGCGAAGCCACCGAGGCCGCCGGCCTGTCACCGGGCAGCTCTCGTCGGCCAGTTGTGCGGTTACTTCTCCATGCGGTCGGCCCGGCGGTACCCGCCCGGACCAAAGCGGGATCGGCGGCCGCAACAGCGGCCGACGACCCGGGTGAAGCCCTGGGCCAGACCGGCGGCGGCTCATGCGCGTCCGTCGCGACGGCCGTCGCGACGGACGCTTCCACCGGTCGAGCCCAGGAGGGGAAAGCGCTTTCTGCCCGCGACCATAGAGCGCCCGCCCCCGAACTGACAAGGTTCATGACACTTGCCAATTCCGGTTCCGTCTCAGGGGCACCGGACCGCCGGCGCGCGACAGGAGGGTCACGAGTCGCACCCATTGACATGCACAGGTCGAATTACGATGCTGTGAGAGCGCTCTTTTCATCGATGTACGTCTGGGTGGGATGCAGGGACCGAGGCTGCTGAGCCCTCCCGCAACCGGTATTCGCCATGATCCTGAACAGCGATCCTGAACAACCGCCGCCTCCGCGTCGACCGTCCCCTCACGGCGGCACGGAGGCCGACCATGGAGCAGGATGATGAAGCCGTCCCGTTGCCTTTCCGGTATCGCCGCGTTCGTTCTCTGCGCCGCGCTCGCCGCGGCGCTGTCCCTCTTTTCGGCCGAGCCCGCGCGGGCGGACCGGACCGGTCTTCGAGCCGCTGACCCCAGCGTGCTCCGCGTGGGCGGCACGTACATCTCGGTGCAGTCGACCGGGGACGGCATCGCCGTACGGCAGGCCCCGTCGACGACGGCCCTGGCTGCGGCGCCCGCTCGCCAGGTCTGGTCCGACACCCGTGGCTACGGCGAGGTCTGGGCCCCGGAGATCGTGAGGGACGGCGGCCGTTACTACATCTACTTCGCGGCCGGGCGAGGTGCGGCCCACCGGATGTACGTCATCAGCTCGGCCGCCCCCGACAGCGGGTACACCGCCGAGACGAAGCTCGCGCTGGCCGACGACAAGTGGGCCATCGACGGCACGCTGTTCACCTTCGGCGGGCAGCGCTGGTTCGTCTGGTCCGGCTGGGCGGGCGACACCGACGTCGAGCAGAACCTCTACATCACCCGGATGAGCAGCCCGACCACGCCGACCGGCGCGCGGTACGTCATCTCGCAGCCGCGTGAGGGCTGGGAGCGGGTGGTCGGCAACCCGTTCATCAACGAGGCGCCCGAGGCCATCAAGGACCCGAACGGGCAGCTTCACATCGTGTACTCCGCGAACGGCAGTTGGAGCGACCAGTACTGCCTGGCCGATCTGCGGCTCCGGGCCGGCGGCGACCCCACGTACGTGTGGGACTGGTACAAGTCGAACGGCTGCCTGTTCGGGTCCGCCCGCGCGACGATGATGCCCGGCTGGGACCCGACCCTGCATGTGGACGGGCCGGGCCACCACAGCTTCGTCCTCCTCGACGGTGACATCGGCACGAGCCCGCCGGCCGGCCCCCGGTTCCCCCTGATGTTCCACGCGGTCGCGAAGGGGACGCCGTACTCGTGGGCGAACCGGTACTGGTACACAGGTACGTTCAGCTGGTGGGGCGACATCACGTACAGCCGCGCCAACGTGCCGGGCTCGCCCACCAGCACCGGCTGGAGCCTCAAGTTCTTCGAGTGACACGGACAGGGCCGGTGCCGGGCAGACGCGCCTTCAGCACCCGGGACGGCGGCCCGGAAACCCGGTCCTCCGCTCACCCCGTACCTGCCGGAGCACCCGCCGGAAAAGGCGTGGAGCGCGGCAAGCGGATCCCTCGGCCGTCGCCACGGCCACCCCGCGATTGCCCGTACCCGCTCACACCGCGGCCAGCAGGGCGTCGAGCGGTGCGGGTACGCGGTCGGGGCCGAGGGCCTCGACGAGGACGCGACCGTAATGGATCTTGCGCCCCTTCTTCGTGCCGAGGAAGCGCCGTAGCTGCTGCTCGGCGGTGCGGCCCCGCTGCGCCGGCTGGTTCAGGAAGGTCTGCAAGGGACGCAGGTCGCCCTCCGCCTCGACGAGCTCCGCCACCCGTGCCGGGCCCAGGGCGCGGATGAGCTCGTCCTCCAGATCCGCCACGCAGACGAAGAACCCCTGTTCCGCCGCCCCCGCCCGCCGCAGGCCGCGGGTGTAGTAGCCGCGCTCGGCCTCGTCGCACAGTCCCGTGAGGCGGAGGTCCAGGCCGGGCGGGCCGAGCAGGGCGGCGAAGCGCCCGATGCTCATCGCGCCGCCCATCGGCAGGACGCAGACCCCTTCGGCCGCCAGGTCCCGGCCACGGCTCGCGGCCAGCGCATCGACCGCGGCGGCGTCACTCAGCCCTTCGAGCAGGACGACCGCCCGGACCGGCAGGCGCGCGGCCAGATCGCGCGCGAGGTCGCCGGGGCCACCGGCCGCCCAGGTGGTGACCGCTTCCCGGAACGCGCCCATGTCCGCCATGGAAACGAGTCTCTCTCCGCTGCCCCGCTCCACGACAGCGAATTTCCACCACGCGGGAGTGCCCTGGCACCGGCGACGAGTGCCCTCCCGCTTCGGCCCGGACCGGCCTCCGGCCGTCAGGGCAGCCAGGCACAAGGGGCCTGGCTGCCCTGCTTCCGGCTACAGGCCGGGCGTACGGAGGTAGTGCCAGGTGGTCGGGCCGACTATGCCGTCGGCGCTGATCCCTCTGGAACTCTGGAAGCGCTTCACCGCGGATGTCGTGGCGGAACCGAACTGGCCGTCCACGCCGCTGGAACCTACGGAGAAGCCCTTGAAGATCAGCAGTGCCTGGATCTCCTGGACCTTCGCACCCGAGCTGCCGGGGTCCGCACGGGTGTTGCTGAGGTGGTAGCCACAGTAGTACCCGATGAAGTCCAGGAGCCTGCATGACACGGCGGCCGCCGCCTGGGGCGCTGCGGGAGCGGCCGTCGAGATGCCGGCCGCCGGTACGGAGAGCGCGCCGACCAGGCCGAGTGTCACTGCCGTCTTTCCCCACCGCATGAGCGGCTCCTTTCGATCGATGGTCGATACGCCACCCACTATCGGGGGGCGGGCGGGGCGTGTGTGGCTGAATGGCCAGAAAGGGTGGGGTGGTTCGGAGAGACGTTCGGCGATAGCGTCACGAGCACACCGAAAAGGGGCTGTTCGACAACAGCGAGCAGACCGGGCCGGACCGGCCGGGCACGGCATCCACGCGAGGCCTCGTCATCCGCCTGCCCTGAGGGGCGTCGGCCCCCGGACTTCGACGCCCGAGGGTCCGCAGGCCGCCTTGACCGGCGGGTCCGATTGCCGCCCGCAGGTCCAACCGACGCCCCCCGGCCGGGGGGCGTCGACCGTCTCGCACCACCGGCGGCTCAGGCGCCCACCGCACCGTCCTTCACCGCGGACACGAATGTCATCCAGTCGTCCTGCGCGAAAGCAAGCACGGGACCGTGCGGGTTCTTGCTGTCCCGTACGGGGACGATGGCGGCGAAACCGTCGGCGACCTCGATGCAGTCGCCTCCGGTGGAGTTGCTGTAACTGCTCTTGCGCCACTGGCTGGCGTTCAGGTAGATGGGTCGCACGGCACTTCCTCCAACATGCGCAGGACGAACTTTTGCGACTCGGCCGGGGACAGCGCCAGGTCGCGCATCGCATCGTACGCACGTTGCAAATGTTCAACCGGTGCGCATTCCTCGATGAGTTCGCCTCTGTACGCGGTTTCGACGTAGGCCACTGTGCGGGAGTCTGGCAGCCGCAGGAACTTGACGGCAGTGCTGTCCAGGCCATGCATGCCCGCGCTGAACGGCAATACATGCAGCGTCACCTTGGGGCGCTCCATCACCGCCGCCAAGTAGTCCAACTGTTCGCGCCACTCCCTCATGTCTTGCGGCGCCGTCCGCAGTACCGCCTCCGACAGGATGACGCGAAACGGTGGCGCGCCCGCGCCCTCAAGCAGCTCCCGCCGTCCCATGCGTGCTTCCACCTGCTGCGACAACTCCGGCTCCTGCAGGCCACCGGCCGCCAGCAGTTCCCGCGCGTATCCCGGTGTCTGCAGCAGCCCCGGCAGCACGCTCACCGCGAAGTGCCACAGACTCGTCGCCTCCGCCTCCAGCGCCATGTACCGCTGGTACCGCTCCTTGAACTGCGACTGGTCGCTGATCGCCAGCTCCCACATGGCCAGCAGCAGCCCCGGCGTCCCGTAGTACTGGTCCAGCGCCTGCACCACCTCCGGGCCGCCGACCGTCTCGCCCTTCTCCATCTTCCCGAACAGCGACCAGTCCCAGCCCAGCCGTTCGCCGAGCTGCCGCAGACTGTCGCCGCGCGCGGTGCGCAGGAGGTGCAGCTCCTCCGCGAACCGTGCCCGTGGTTCCCTGCTGCGGCTCGTGACCGCCCGCCTCGTCGGCATCGCGCCCTCCGTGGAACGTGTGGAACGTGACCCACCTGCCGGGGAAACACACCCAGCCCTCGGTGCGCCACATCCCTGACCGGGTCATCCTCGTAATCAGCCCCTCACGCACCGTAGTACCGGGCGTGTGACCGGACAGAGGAATCCGCGAAAGAACAACCGAAGGAAGCCCCCATGACACCGCCGCCACGGAAGCCGCCCCTCCCCCGCAGAACACCCCGGGCCGACGCAACGGCCAAGATCCAGGAGGCCGTCGACGCGCGCGACGTCCTCGCCCCGGTGATCAGGGACGGAGCACCCCGGTGACCGATGACGGCGTCCCCCGCGTCGGGACAGCCGTGCACGACGGCGGGAGCGGCCGGGTGGGGCTGGTGATGGGCCGCGAGGGCCCCTACCTCCAGCTCCGCCCGCTCCGCGGCGGCCGCGAGTGGGACGCGGACCCCGCTCACGTACGACCGGTCGGCCGGGAGGAGTTGCTCAGTGCCCGGCTCGCCGAGGTCAACGCACGCAGCCGGCACAGAATCTGATCGATGCCCGGGCGGACACCCGCCGTGTTCGTACGGGCCCGTCCCGGACCCGGGCCGGCCGAAACCCTCACCGGCCGCTCCGTCCCCTGTCCTAGGATGAACGAGATCATCTGCGGCCCGACGGGCTTCCGTTCCGCGTCAGCGGACTGAAGAGGACATGCCCCCACCCGCACGAGCTACTTCGTGCTGCCTGGGGGCAATTCCTTGCTGTTCCGCGAGTCCGCCGCAACCGTCGCCGCCCGCAGTCTCGAAGGGTCGCTGGCGCTGCATCTGATGGAGAACTTCCAGCACGCGCACGGCCACCGGCCCGGAGCCTCCGAGGTGCGGTCCTGGGAGCGCAGCATCCCCGCGCTCACCGGTGCGCTGCTCGACGCGGGGCTCGGCGACGTCGAGATGCTGATCGAGTACACGCTCCCCCTGACCAGCAAGCGCGCCGACGTGGTACTCGCCGGGGTCCACCCGTCCACGGGCGAGCCGTCGTACGTCGTGGTCGAACTCAAGCAGTGGAGTCAGGCCTTCGCCGAGGAGGAGAGCCCCCTCCTCTGCCGGGTGGACGCATATCCGCGTCCCGTGCTCAACCCGATCGAGCAGGTCCGCGGCTACTGCTCCTACCTGCTGTCGTTCAACGGTGCTCTGGAGCGGATGCCGGAGTCGGTCGCCGGGGTGGCGTTCCTGCACAACGCGACGGAGTTCGGCATCAGTTCCCTGCGCGAGGTCCCGGAGGACCTCCAGGGCCGCATGTACACCGCCGAGCAGCGCGGTGCGTTCCTCGACTTCCTGCGTTCGCGGCTCGCACCCAAGTCCGGTGCGGGGGCCGCCGACCTGCTCGTCCAGGGCAGGACGCGCCCGTCGAAGCAGCTGATGGCCGTCGCGGCGGCCGAGGTCCGCGACCGCGAGCAGTTCGTCCTCCTCGACGAGCAGCGGATCGCCTACGAACTGGTCCTGTCCGCGGTGCGCAAGGCCAGGCGGTCGAACCACAAGCAGGTGGTCGTCGTGACCGGCGGCCCCGGTTCCGGCAAGAGCGTCATCGCCCTGTCGCTTCTCGGTGAGCTGTACCGGCGCGGGGAGACGGCTCTGCACGCGACCGGTTCGGCATCGTTCACCAAGACCATGCGCAAGGTCGCCGGCGCCCGGAAGCCCGAGGTGCAGCAGCTGTTCAAGTACTTCAACAGCTTCATGGAGGCCGAACCGAACGACCTCGACGTCCTCATCTGCGACGAGGCCCACCGGCTCCGCAAGACGTCCGCCAACCGCTACACCAAGGCCGCTCTGCGCACCGACCGTCCGCAGGTGGCGGAGCTGATCGACGCGGCCCGGGTGCCGGTGTTCCTGCTCGACCAGCACCAGGTGGTGCGCCCCGGCGAGATGGGGACCAAGGAGCAGATCAAGGACGCCGCCGCCGCGCAGGGGCTCGACTGCGTCGTGGTGGAGCTGGACAGCCAGTTCCGCTGCGGCGGCAGCGAGGCCTACGTGAAGTGGGTCGCGGACCTGCTCGGCCTCGAGGGTGGCGAACCGGCCGTCTGGGAGCCGGACGGCAAGGTGGAGCTGCTGGTCGCCGACAGCCCGCAGGAGCTGGAGGACTTCCTCGTCGCCCGTCGCGAGGAGGGCGAGGGGAAGAAGTACAGCGCGCGCATGGCGGCCGGATACTGCTGGAAGTGGACCACGAGGATCACCCCCGAGATGTCCGAGCTGCCCCGCGACGTCGTCATCGGCGCCTGGTCACGGCCTTGGAACGTGCCCGGCGACCGGTCCCTGTTCGGCGCCCCGTCGGCACCGCTCTGGGCCAACGATCCGGCCGGCTTCGGGCAGGTGGGCTGTGTGTACACCGCTCAGGGCTTCGAGTACGACTGGTCGGGCGTGATCATGGGGCCGGACCTGGTGTGGCGGACCGACCGCTGGGTGGTGGACCGTACCGCTTCGAAGGATCCGGTCTTCACCAAGGCGACCCCGGACGCCGAAGTCCACCGGCTCATCCGCAACACGTACAAGGTGCTGCTCACCCGGGGGATGGTGGGGACGATGATCTATTCCACGGACCCGGAGACCCGCGAGAAGCTGCGCTCGCTCATCCACCCGGAGACGGGGGTCAGGGCTGCCGCTCTCGTCTGATCCCCGGCCGGGCCGCGGCGGCCTGCTGGGGGACGGCCCCGCCCGCCCCGCACGGGGCAGGGACCGTGCCCGGTCGCCGTCGGCCCACCCGTCCGTGAGGTGGGCCGGCGCTGCGACGACACGCTCATCGAGCAGGCGCCGAGGATGTGACACAGGGCCCGGACACCGGAACCGGCGCCCGGGCCACTCCGCACGACATGCCGTTCCTGCCCAGCACATGCCGGGCCTTGGCCATAGGTAAAGAACCGGCCGAAATTCCGCTGCGTCCCGCTGCCCCTATACGCCCTCGCACCCGGGCATTTGGACAACAACATTGGAATAAAAATTCACAAAAAGGGCATTCGACCGGAGGAATCGGGGGCCCGCTTTCCGGACGCGAAGGAAGACAATCCTTTGCACCGGGGCGCGCCTCACCGACCATGGCTCCGACACCTGGTTCACCCGGTGCTGTTGAGCACGCCGCTCACATTGAGTACTTCGTGGCAGTTCTGCGCACGACGTCCCGTGGCAGGCGTGCCCGGCTTCGCACAGGTCACCTGGGCTGTCACCGTGTCGTTCTCGGTGATCCTGATGGGGGTGACCCAGTGGTAATCCTGGTTGCGGAAGGTCTCCAGCGCGATCGTGGTGATCTTGCGTTCGCCGAAGTCGATGGTCAACACCCCTTCGTCGCCTTGGTAGTTCGCCACGACGATGTCGGTGATCTCGAACACCTTGCCCGCAGGCACCTTGTACGTGCCGGTCTTCTCCGCCCCCTGGGACGTCTGCAGGTCGATGGTGGCCGAGCTCTGCTGACCACCCGCGCCACCGGTGCCTGCACCGCCCCCGCCCGTACCCGCGCCCGTACCCGCACCCGTGCCCGTGCCCGGCTCGGCGTTCGATCCACCGCCACCGGGCTGCTCGCCGGCGCCGGCGGAGGCACCGGCCTCCTGACCGGCCTCGCCGGTGCCGCCCGGTGTCGGCCGGGCCTGGACGACGGCATCCGTCGCCGCTTCCTTGGCCGTGCTGCGCACAGTGGGCCGCACCAGGGCGAACCAGGCGATCAGCAGGGCGAGGATCACGGCGAGTACGGCGAGCAGCCACTTCGGGAAGACCGGTATCTGGACGAACTCCGCGTCCAGCGGTGCCCGGTCGCCGCCCGTGGTCTCGGCGGGCTCCGGCCGTTCACCGGCCGGGTCCGTCTCGGTGACCGCCACGGTGAAGGGCCAGACCACCGGGTTGCCGAACCACACCGGTGTCCCGGTGCGCACCCGCAGTCCCACCTCTGCCGACTCGCCCGGCTCCAGCCTCCGCACCGCCGGCCGGAACGCGAATCCGAGCTCCTCGCCCGGCTGGGCGGGCTCGAAACCGACCTGGACGGGGGTGTTGCCCTCGTTGCGCAGCTCCAGCCGGTACCGGCCGCGCAGCCAGCCACGGCGCCGCCGGGGGGCGATCCCGGTGTGCAGCTGCCGGAACTCCTCGATGCGCACGACGGTCTCGGGAACCCGCACCGCCTCAGGGTGCTCGGTGGGCAGCACCCGGACCGCGAGGGGCACCTCACCGGCCGCCACCTCGGATGTACGCGGCGGTTCCAGACGGATCGTCACCGTCTCCGACGTGCCCGGGTAGAGAGAGACACGCTCCGGCTCCACGGTGGCCCATGCGGCGCAGTCGCCGATGACCTCCAGGCGGTACGCCTCGACGATGTCGCTGTCGTTCCGGACGGTCAGGCTGGTGGACGCGGTACCGCCGGGCGTCACCGACACCTCGGGGATGTCGAGACCGGGGGCGCCGGGGCTGGGGGAGGCCGTGGGAGACGTCACGCGGCAACGCTACGAGTGCGCACCCGGCCTCCACGAGAGGCACGGGGGCAACGCACCGGGCAGCGGCCATGCCCCTGAGAGCTGTGTTCAGCTCACCTTCCGATGGACTTTCCCGGCCCGTGTGCCGCTGCCGATGGACTGAACGCACACCGGCCACCGGCTCTGCGGCACCACCGTTCCCGCAGCGGGCGATCCGCCCCGCGCCCTGCACATGCCCAAGAAACAGGTACTGACACCCATGTCCTGCCCTAGCGCAAGCAGCCCCGCCCCTCCCCCCGCCCTGCCGAAGCACTCGCCCGCCCCCGTCCGGCCCGCGCGCTGGACGACTCCCTCCATCCGCCAGGAACGCGTCTCGGTGGCCGTCTACGCACCCGATCCGATCCTGTACGTCGGGGTCGTCCAGCCCCTGCGCCAGCGGCCCGAGATCGAATTGAAGGACCTTCCCGACGCCGACCAGGCGCAGGTGTCCCTGGTCGTCGTGGACTCCGTGGACGACGAGACGGCCACCCTGCTCAACCGGTTACGGCACAATGCCAGGACCCGCACCGGCCTCGTGGTCGGCACCTTCGAGTCCGGGGACGCGCTGCAGCGCGTCATCGAATCCGGTGTGGCGGCGGTGCTGCGGCGCGCCGAAGCCGACCAGGACCAGCTGCTGCGCCTGGTCCTGGCGATAGCCAACGGCGAGGGCGTCCTGCCCGGAGATCTGCTGGCGAAACTGCTCAGCCACGTGGGCAGTCTCCAGCGCTCGGCCCTCGACCCGCGCGCCGTGTCCCTGTCGACGCTGACCTCACGCGAGGCGGAGATGCTGCGTCTGGTGTCGGACGGGCTGGACACCGCGGAGATCGCCCGGAAGACCTCGTTCTCCGAACGCACCGTCAAGAACGTCCTGCACGAGGTCATCACACGGTTGCAGCTGCGTAATCGCGCCCACGCCGTCGGTTACGCGCTGCGCAACGGCTTGATCTGACCGCCGGGTGGCTCCCCGGCGGCCCGCAGGCCGCCCCGCCGCTGCCCGAAAGCGCACCGGACGTTTCCCCCGGGTGCGTCCCGTCGGCCCTGCTCCGTCAGGGCCGGCGGGCGCAGGATGGCGGGTGTATGTGCGACGGCGGCATTCGGACTGTGAGGTGGGCCGTGAACGGCACGGGAGAACGCGGAAGCTGGCGGCACCGCCTGGGGAGATCCGGCATGTCGCTGCTCCTGCTGGCCCCCCTCCTCGCTGTCACGACGGCCCCCGCACCCGGCCCCGGCCCTGCCGGGGCCGACGCCGTGGCGGCTGACGCGGCCACCACCCGGATCACGTACGCCGGTACCCGGCACCACAGCCTGGGACACGTCGCGACGACCACGTCCAGCACGCCTCTGTTCGGCAAGGGCCCGGCCCACTTCGACGTACAGCCGGCAGCGCTGGGCAGCACGATGGTCTTCGCGAGCCGCCGCGACGAGAAGAATCCGCAGATCTACCTCAGGGCCGGGAACGGGTCGGTGAGCCGGCTGACCAAGGGCCGGGACGCGGCGCACCCCCGGCTGACACCGGACGGCCGGGCGGTCGTGTTCGACTCCGCCGAGCCGAGGGCCGGTGGCGGCACCCAGCGCGACCTGTGGCTGGTGCGGACCGACGGGAACGGTCTGACCCGGCTGACCGACACTCCCGCGAACGAGGAGAGCCCCACGCTCTCCCCGGACGGGCAGCGCATGGCCTACTCCAGCGACGGTGATCCGGTCGTGGGGCAGCAGATCTACGTACGCCCCTTGGAGGGCGACGCCGCCGACACCGACCGTGTCACCGGGCCCGCGGACGGCACGGGCAGCGAACCCGTCTGGAACCCGGTGGACGACGCCGAGAACGGCGACATCATCGCGTACACGGCGACCGGCGCCGACGGACCGCGCCTGCGCTGGACCGCCGGCCGCGGCGGGGGCGGCGGCCCGCTGCTGTCCGGTGCGCAGGCCGGCTGGCAGACCCACGGGGCAGCGTGGCTGCCCGACGGGGACGGCGTGCTGTTCCTCAGCCCGGACCGCACCTGTGAGTGCGAGGGTGACTGGGACCATGTGTTCCGGGTGCCGGCCCACTCGGAACAGACGCCGGCGCTGGTGCTGAGCGAGGACCGCGAGGTCGGGTCGGTCACCTGGCTCGGCCCGCTCGACGGCGGGACCGCCGTGGTGGACCGTACGTCCGCGCCGGGGCCTCATGCGGTGACCCTCCAGGACGTGCGGACGGACGGCTCCGACCCGCGTGACCTCGGCGTGACGATCCTCGAGGAGGACCCTGCGGCCGACACCGAGACCGACCCGGCCGAGGATCCGCTGTTCGAGCCCGCCGCCGGGTACGACCCGTGGACCGAGCGGCAGAACTACACGCCCGACGGCCGGCGGATCGTGGTGACCCGTTTCGAGGACGCGTCCGACGGGCGGATCGAGCGCATCTGGACCGTGGACGCCGACGGCTCGAAGGCACGGGCCCTGCCGCTCGCCGGACGTGAGGCCGGGGACTGGGACACCGACCCGGCGTTCTCCCCCGACGGTGAACTCCTCGCGTTCACCCGCACATCGCCCGGTGGCGTCGGCGAGGCGGCCGGGCCCAGCAGCATCCTGATCGCGGACGCCGTCACCGGCGAGCTCCGGGGCGAGATCGTCCCGCCCGCGGGGGAGGTCCGAGGGGGCGACGCCCAGCCCGCCTGGTCCTCCGACGGCACCACCCTGGCCTTCACCCGCGAGGAGGTGATCGACGGGGGCGGCGGAAACAAGCACATCTGGACCGTGCCGGTGGACCACCTGGACCAGCAGCACGATCTGAGCGAGACCGCCTGCCCCGGCGCCTGCGCGGTGATCGACGACAGTCCGGCCTTCTCACCGGACGGGAGGACGATCGCCTTCAACCGGAAGAACGGCGCCGGCCTGGTCGACGAGCGCAACGGCATCCTGCTCGCCTCGGTGACGGGTGAGGACTGCCGCGTCCTGCTGCCCGACGCCGCACGCGGCCTGCCCGGTGCCTGCGGCCGCCGGCTGCCCGACACCACGGCCTCCGGGCCGTACCAGCCCCGGGACGCCGCGTGGACCGCGGACGGCCGGAGCCTGGTGTTCAGCTCCCGCACCGGGGTGGCCAGGAACAGTCCGGAGAAGCTGCAGACGGTGGATGTGGACTCGGGTGCCATGACGCCGCTCACCGACACGCTGCCGGGCCGGCAGAAGGAGCCGGGCGTGCAGCAGTCCGTGGACCTCGAGGTGCAGGCGCCCGACACGTCCAGGGAGATCACGGTCGGCCGTACCGGCACGATCCGGGTCGACGTCGTCAACCACGGCCCCGCCCCCTCCCCCGGCACCGGGCTGACCGTCGCCCCGCCCGCGGGTGTCGGCGTCACGGGGCTGACCGCCCCCGGCGGTGTCTGCGACGCCGCCGCCCTGACCTGCGACCTGGGCGTGGTCCCGCCCGGCCGCACCGTCCCCGTGACCGTGACCCTCACCGGTGTCACGCCGGGCGAGCAGCCGGTCGGCTGGTCGGTCGCCGGCGCCGTGATCGACCCGGATCCCAGCGACAACGCCGACCGGACCACGGTGCCGGTGGCCGAGGCGCCCGAGCCGCCCGGCCCCACACCGGACCCGACCCCGCCCACCACAGCGCCGCCGGTCACCCCGCCGCCGGTCACGCCGCCCCCGCCGGCCGAGCCGCCTGCTCCGGAGGCCGGACCCGGCGTCCGTGTCACGGCACAGCCGAACCCCGGTTACGTCGGCGGCCGGGTCGTCGTCACGTACACGGTCCGCAACGGCCGCAACGCGCTGGCCACCGGGCTGCGCCTGCGTCTCGGCCTGCCCGCGGGAGTACCGAACAACGGGCCGCCCGCAGGCTGTGACACCGACTGGGTGTGCGCACTGCCCGATCTGGCACCGGGCGCCCGGGCCACGCTCCAGGTCGTGCTCAGCCCGCAGAAGGCGCTCACCGCCCGGGTCACCGGCGAACTGACCACGAGCGGCACGGACGCCGACCCGGGCGACAACACCGCCCGGCAGCGGCTGCGCGTCCTGCAGCCGCGGATCGTCGCGGTGCCGCCGATCGGCAAGCCCGGCTTCGTGACGTCGGTGCGCGGCAAGGACTTCCCGCCCGGCGTGCCGGTGCGGTTCCGCTGGAAGCCGGGGATCACCGCCGCGGCGGCCCCGACCGTACCGCTGACGGACGGCACGTTCATCGGCCAGTTGCTGATCCTCGCCAAGGACGCGACGGGCCCCCGTACGATCACCGCGAGCGGCCCCGGGTTCTCGCCGGTGAGAACGGACTTCCTGGTGGTCAACGGCAGCGTGCAGCCGCCGTACGGGGTGACGCGCCGGTGATCCACGAGGTGGACGAGGCGCTGCGGCGGCTGCTCGCCGGGTCCGGGCTCACGGAGTCGGGCATCGAGGTGGTCTTCGACGCGCCCACCAGCGACTGGGCGGCCCGGCGCAGCGCCCCCACCGTGTGCGTGTTCCTGTACGACATCCGCGAGGACAACTCGCGGCGCGGCAGCAGCGCGGGCGAGGTGTACGACGCGGACGGGTTCGTGGTCGCGCGCCGCGCCCCGGCGCGCTGGTTCGAGCTGACGTATCTGGTCACCGCGTGGGCGGGCCGGCCGCAGGACGAACACCGGCTGCTCTCCCAGGTGCTGACCTGCCTCGTCTCGACCGACACCCTGGCGCCGGACCTGCTGACCGGTTCGCTCGCCGAACTCGGCCTCATCGTGGGCCTGGACGCGGGGGGCACCGGGCTCGACGCCCCTGCCGCGTCCGACGTGTGGTCCGCCCTCGGCGGGGAGCTGAGACCTTCGCTCGGGGTACGGGTCCGGGCGCCGCTGGCCGGGGTCCGGCAGGTCGCCGCCCCGCCGGTCACCGAAGGACTGACCGTCCGCTCCGTGCCGCGGGCCGGGCCGGGCGACGCGGAGCCGGCCCGCCGCCTGCGCTACGCCGAAGTGAGCGATCCGGGCCCGGAGGGCTTCGGGGGGCCCAGAGAACGACAGCCGGCTCCCGCGCGCCGCCGGCGACGAGGAGAACGGCAGCCGTGACGTACACCGTGGAGCCCACTGCCCCGGCCGACGAGGACCGCGTTCCCTTCCTGTGGCAGCGGCTGCAGGTGGTGGAGGACCGGGTGCGGCGGGCGGTCGCGGACAGGCGCGCCGCCGATCCCGACCCGGACGACCCCTACCGGGGCCAGTACCTCACCCCCGACGCGGCCGCCCGGATCCTCGACGGACCGGGCGGGCTCGGCCTGCCCACGCCGGCACCCGCGGACCCGCCACCGGGGTCCGTCCTGGAGCGCCTGGTCCGGGCCTTCGGGCTGTCACCGCTGGATGTGGATCTGCTCCTGGTCGCCGTGGCACCGGATCTGGACCCCCGGTTCGAGCTGCTCTACGGCTATCTCAACGACGACCTCACGCGCCGGCGTCCCACGGCCGGCCTGGCACTGGAGCTGTGCGGGCACACGGGGATGTCCTCCGGCCGCTTCCGGCTCTCCCCCGGCGCACCGCTGCTCGCGGGCGGTCTGGTGGAGATCACCGAGCCCGGCCGGCCACCGCTGTCGAGGGTGCTGACGGTTCCCGACCGGGTCACCGGGCATCTCCTCGGCAGTTCCGCACCCGACGCGCGCCTCATGGACGTGCTGGGTGCGGACACCGTCGAGCCGGCCCTCGACGCGGCGCTGGTCCGGCGGGCCACGGCCGCGGCCGGCACCGGCCATGTGCACCTCCGGGCCACCGGCGGCGCCCCCGAAGGGCTGGCGGGTGCCGCTCTGCGGGCGTCCGGACGTCCTCCTCTGGTCCTGGACGCGGCAGCGCTGGCCCGGCGGGCGGGCGACCTGCCCGAGCTGGCGCGGGCCGCTGCCCTCGAAGCAGGCCTGACAGGTGCCGGGGTGGTCATCGGCCCGCTGGACGTGCTGCCCGACAAGCCCTCCGAGCGGGCGCACATGCTGCGCACGCTGTGCTCGGCCCTGTCGGGGGCTCCCTTGTTCACCTACGGTCCGGACGGCTGGGACCCGGCATGGGCGGTCCGTACGCCCGTGACCCTGACGGTCGGGCCCCCCTCCCCCGACCAGCAGGTCTCGCGGTGGCGGCACGCGCTGGAGGCCGCCGCCGACGGCGGGCAGCCGGTGGAGGACGCCGACGCGCTCGCCCGGTCGGTGTCCGCGCACCGCCTGGACGCCGGGCAGTTGTGGCGTGCCGCCGACGTGGCCT
>Ga0196960_10000118_pt1 | contig 30628 bp, 34 predicted proteins | sample S3v_5metaG_FD_183187 | JGI IMG/M metagenome (GOLD analysis project Ga0196960, IMG submission 183187) | Soil microbial communities from Anza Borrego desert, Southern California, United States - S3+v_5 | ecosystem: Environmental > Terrestrial > Soil > Desert | place: USA: California | collected...
GCCCCGCGTCAGCGGTGCGCGCCGTCGGGCGCGGGCTCCTCGGCGGCGGTCTGCGCCGCGGCGCGCTTCAGCGCGGCGTCCCGCCCCCGGACGTACCAGATGCCGATGAGGCCCAGTCCGGCACCGGCCAGGCACACCCAGATCCACCAGGCGTGGCCGCGGTCGTCGAACCAGCCGTAGAAGGGGACCTGCACGAGGAAGAGGACGAACCAGAGGATCGTGCCGCCGGTGACGGTGGCGACGACCGGCCCCTCCAGGGGCTCGGGTGCCTCGTGCCTGGGTGTCCACTTCTCCATGCGCTCAGTCTAACCGGGGTGCCGACGAGCCAGTCGGCCCAAGGATCTACGCGCGGAGATAGCGATCTTTCCCTTATGTATTCATACTGAATCTGCTTATGGGTGACTCGAATTATTCGTGTGAACATCCAAATCCGACTGTTCTCATTCCCTCGATGCACGACTGAAGGTCATACATGTCCTCCTCGGCCACCGCTCCGGTCGATCAGCCGCCGACGCCCCAGCAGCCCCACGGCGCCCTCGATCGTTACTTCAAGATCTCCGAGCGGGGGTCCACGGTCGCGCGCGAGGTCCGTGGTGGTTTCGCCACGTTCTTCGCGATGGCGTACATCATCGTGCTCAACCCGATCATCCTCGGCAGCGCGAAGGACATGTACGGGCACCAGCTCGACGGCGGCCAGCTCGTCACGTCCACCGTGCTGGCGGCCGCGTTCTCCACGCTCCTGATGGGCGTCATCGGCAATGTGCCGATCGCGCTCGCCGCGGGGCTCGGCGTCAACACCGTCGTCGCCCTCCAGCTCGCCCCCCGCATGAGCTGGCCGGACGCGATGGGCATGGTCGTCCTCGCGGGCATCGTCGTGATGCTGCTGGTCGCGACGGGGCTGCGCGAGCGCGTGATGAACGCCGTGCCGCGATCGCTGCGCAAGGGCATCGCGATCGGCATCGGCCTCTTCGTGCTGCTGGTCGGCCTGGTCGACTCCGGCTTCGTCTCCCGCATCCCGGACGCCGCGCACACCACCGTGCCGCTCCAGCTCGGCAGCGACGGCCACCTCAACGGCTGGCCCGTCCTGGTCTTCGTCCTGGGCACGCTCCTGACCCTCGCGCTGATCGTCCGCAAGGTGCCGGGCGCCATCCTGCTCTCCATCGTCGTCATGACGGTCGTCGCGCTGGTCATCGAGGCCGTCGCCGACCTGCCGGACGGCGCCTGGGGGCTCACGGTCCCCGAGTGGCCGGGCAATCCGGTCTCGTCCCCGGACTTCGGCCTGATCGGCCAGGTCAGCCTGTTCGGCGGATTCGAGAAGGTCGGCCTCCTGACCGGCATCCTCTTCGTCTTCACCGTGCTGCTGTCCTGCTTCTTCGACGCGATGGGCACCATCCTCGGCGTCGGTGACGAGACCAAGCTGATGGACAAGGACGGCAACTTCCCGGGCATCAACAAGGTCCTGCTCGTCGACGGCGTCGCCGTGGCCGCGGGCGGTGTGAGCTCCTCCTCCGCGTCGACCTGCTTCGTGGAGTCCACGGCCGGTGTCGGCGAGGGCGCCCGCACGGGACTCGCGAGCGTGGTGAGCGGCCTGCTCTTCTCGGTGGCGCTGCTCCTGACGCCGCTGGCGACGATGGTCCCCTCGCAGGCGGCCACTCCGGCGCTGATCGCGGTCGGGTTCCTGATCCTCGCGGGCAACGTGCGGGACGTCGACTGGAGCGACTTCACGCTCGCCGTCCCGGCCTTCCTGGCCATGCTGATGATGCCGCTCACGTATTCGATCACCAACGGCATCGGCATCGGCTGCATCGCCTTCAGCGTGATGCGTCTGGCGGCGGGGCGCGGCCGGGAGGTCCCGGCGGCCATGTACGTGGTGTCCGCCGTCTTCGTCTTCTACTACGCGATGCCGGCGCTCGGCCTCACGTGAGCGCGTGAGGGGACGTCCCGGCCGTCCCCACCCCTGCGGGGCGGATCCCCGTCATGTGACCCGGTCGGCCGGGTCCGCGTGACGGGGCTCCGCCCCGCAGGGCTTCTCCGTGTGACAGGGATCCGCCCCGTAGAACTTCTCCGTCTCGTCGACGGCCGCGTGGAAGCGCTCGTCGAAATCGTCGCGGACGAGCGTCCGGACCACGTAGTCCTGGACGCTCATGCCGCGTCTGGCGGCGTGCCGGCGGAGCCGGTCGAGCAGCTCACCGTCCATCCGCAGGCTGAGCACTGTCGATCCCATGCCAAGCAGCGTCGCTGCACACCCGGCCGTTTCGCGGCTCATTCCGCACCGTAGTCACTCGTTCGGGTGATTAGTTTCTCGCGCGTGTACCACCCGGTGGTATTTAGCACAGCTAATGAGTTACGCTAAGGAACATGCCTGACCTGATCCACGACGGTGAGAGTGCCGCCGCCGTGAGCTCCCTTCGCTCCGCCGTGATGCTGCTGGGCCGGCGCCTGAAGCACCAGCGCGTCGACGAGTCGCTGAGCCCCACCGAGATGTCGGTGCTCGGCACACTCGCCCGTTGCGGTTCCGCCACCCCCGGTGAGCTGGCCCGCAAGGAGCACGTGCAGCCCCCGTCGATGACCCGCATCGTCGCGCTGCTGGAAGCCAAGGGGCTGGTCAGACTGGAACCGCACCCCGATGACCGTCGGCAGAAGATGGTCAGCCGGACCGAGCAGGCGGAAGCCATGCTCGCCGAGTCCCGCTCCAAGCGGAACGCCTGGCTGGCCCGCCTCGCCGAGGGCCTGGACGAGGACGAGTGGGAGAAGCTGCGGGCCGCCGCGCCCGTGCTGGAGAAGCTCGCCCACCTCTGACCGCCGGGGCGCGCGGGCCCGCAGTCCGGAGCCCGCAGCGCCCCGCCGTCACGTCTTCGTCAGTCCGCACGTCGTACACGTCCGAGGAGGCGAACTCTTTTGAGTACGGGATCCGGAGCAGACTCCGCCCCCGCACCGACTTCCACCCACGAGAGCAAGACCGGCGGGACCTTCTCGTCGCTGAAGATCCGTAACTACCGCCTGTTCGCGACGGGCGCCGTGATCTCCAACACCGGTACCTGGATGTCCCGCATCACGCAGGACTGGCTCGTCCTGAGCCTCACCGGGTCCGCCGCGGCCGTCGGCATCACCACGGCCCTCCAGTTCCTCCCGATGCTGCTCTTCGGCCTGTACGGCGGCGTCATCGCCGACCGGCTCCCGAAGCGGCGTCTGCTCCTCATCAGCCAGGCAGCGCTCGGCCTGTGCGGCATCGCACTCGCCGCCCTGACCCTCTCCGGCGTCGTCGAGGTCTGGCACGTCTATCTGATCGCCTTCCTGCTCGGCATGGTGACCGTCGTCGACAACCCGGCGCGCCAGTCGTTCGTCTCCGAGATGGTCGGCCCCGCGCAGCTGCGCAACGCGGTCAGCCTGAACTCGGCGAACTTCCAGTCCGCCCGGCTCATCGGCCCCGCCGTCGCGGGCGTCCTGATCACGACGGTCGGCAGCGGCTGGGCGTTCATGCTCAACGGGCTGTCCTTCATCGCGCCGCTGATCGGCCTGATGATGATGCGTACGAGCGAGCTCCACGCGTCCGTGACCGTGAAGCGTGCCAAGGGCCAGCTGCGTGAGGGGCTGCGTTATGTGTCGGGCAGACCCGAGCTGGTCTGGCCGATCGTCCTGGTCGGCTTCGTCGGCACCTTCGGCTTCAACTTCCCGATCTTCCTGACGGCCTTCGCGGACGATGTCTTCCACGGCGACGCCGGGATGTACTCCTTCTTCAACATCCTCATGGCGGCCGGCTCGCTGGCCGGCGCCCTGCTCGCCGCCCGCCGCCGCTCCTCGCGGCTGCGGATGCTGGTGGCCGCGGGCACGCTGTTCGGCCTGCTGGAGATCGCGGCCTCACTGTCCCCCACCGTCTGGCTCTTCTCGCTGCTGCTGGTCCCGATCGGCATGATCGGCCTGACGACCAACATCAGCGCCAACACGAGCGTCCAGATGGCCTCGGACCCGGAGATGCGGGGCCGGGTGATGAGCCTCTACATGATGGTCTTCGCCGGGGGGACCCCGGTGGGCGCCCCGATCGTCGGCTGGATCAGCGACGCCTACGGTGCGCGCACCGGGATGGCGGCCGGCGGGGCGATCTCCATGGTCGCGGCGCTCGGCGTCGGCTTCATCCTGACGCGTGTCGGCGGCCTGCGCCTGAAGGTCGACCTGCGCCCGGGCCGCCCGCACGTGCGCATAGTCCCGCGCGAGCAGCTGGCCACGGCGGCCTGAGAGCCGGTGGACATGCGCCTGCCCTCCTCCCCGGCCGGGGAGGAGGGCAGGCGCATGTCCAGTCGCGGGGGAAGCCGGAGGTCTCCAGGGTGCGCTCGTCGCTGGTGTCGGCCATCTCGATCCTGTCGTCGACGACGGTCATCGTGCCACTCCTCCCCGCTGCCGTACGGCGCGGGCAGCCGCGTAGGACAACGACAGGCCCGGGCCTCCGGACACGCCGGGACGCTGGGACACTCGCCGCATGAGCAGCCAGAGACTCTTCGCCGCCGTCCTGCTGCCGGAGCCCGCCGCCGACGAGCTGGCCCGGGCCGTCGCCCCGCTGCGCGAGCTGCCCGGGGCCGTGGACCTGCGCTGGACCGCGCGGGCGGGCTGGCACTACACGCTGGCCTTCCTCGGGAACGTAGACGAGGAGCTGCTGCCGGAGCTGTACACCCGGCTGGAGCGCGCCGCGCACCGCACCGAGCCCTTCCCGCTGCGGATCCACGGCGGCGGCCGGTTCGACGGCCGGGCCTTCTGGGCGGGGGCCGGGGGCGGCCTCGACACGCTGCGGCTGCTGGCGAAGCGCGCGCACGCCGCCGCGCGCAAGGCAGGCGTCCCGATGGAGGAGCACCGCCACTACACCCCGCACCTCACCCTCGCCCGCAGCCGGGACCAGGCCGACCTGACCCCGTACACGGCCGGGCTGGAAGGCTTCGAGGGCATGCGCTGGGAGGCGGGCGAGCTCAGTCTCGTACGCAGCAACCTTCCGGTCGACGGGGTGCCGGGGAGCAGCCGCGGTACGAGGTGGTGCGGGCCTGGCTGCTGGGACGGTGAGCGGGCCGGTTACGCTCGTCGGGTGGATCCCAAGACCAGAAACCGCGTCATGGCGGCCGTACTCGTGCTCATGTTCGTCGTCGTGGCGGCGGCCTCCGCCCTCGGGGGCTGAACCCGGGGGCGAAGGCCGCACACGCGCCGCGTACCTGCCGGCACCTACCAGGCGAAGTTCTCCGGCGACGGGCCCGGGCCCGGGAAGATCTCGTCCAGGGCCGACAGCACCTCGTCAGACAGCTCCAGCTCCACCGCGCGCAGCGCCGAGTCGAGCTGCTCCCGCGTGCGCGGGCCGGAGATCGGGCCGGTGACGCCGGGCCGGGTCAGCAGCCAGGCCAGGCCGGCCTCGCCGGGCTCCAGGCCGTGCTTCTCCAGCAGGTCCTCGTACGCCTGGACCTGGGCCCGCACCTTCGGGTCGGCCAGCGCCTCACCGGACCGGCCGGAGGTGGACCGGGCGCCGCCGCCCTCGCGCTCCTTGCGGATCGCGCCGCCGAGCAGCCCGCCGTGCAGCGGCGACCACGGGATGACCCCGAGGCCGTACTCCTGGGCGGCCGGGATGACCTCCATCTCGGCGCCGCGTTCCATCAGGTTGTAGATGCACTGCTCGCTGACCAGGCCGTAGCTGCCGCGCCGGGCGGCCCGCTCGTTGGCCTGGGCGATCTTGTAGCCCGAGAAGTTGGACGAGCCCGCGTAGAGGATCTTGCCCTGCTGGACCAGTACGTCGATGGCCTGCCAGATCTCGTCGATCGGGGTGTCACGGTCGACGTGGTGGAACTGGTACAGGTCGATGTGGTCCGTCTGAAGCCGCTTGAGGCTGGCGTCGACGGCCCGGCGGATGTTGAGGGCGGACAGCTTGTCGTGGTTGGGCCACGCCTCGCCGTCGGCGGCCATGTTGCCGTAGACCTTGGTGGCGAGGACGACCTTGTCACGGCGGTCGCCGCCCTGGGCGAACCAGGTGCCGAGGATCTCCTCGGTGCGGCCCTTGTTCTCACCCCAGCCGTAGACGTTCGCCGTGTCGAAGAAGTTGACGCCCGCGTCCAGGGCGGCGTCCATGAGTGCGTGGCTGTCGCTCTCGTTGGTCTGGGGGCCGAAGTTCATCGTCCCCAGTACGAGGCGGCTGACTTTGAGTCCGGTGCGTCCGAGCTGCGTGTACTTCATGGTCCCCCAGCCAACTCCTTCGAGTGGGCTCGAAGCAAGAGCACTCAGGCGCGCCGGGCGAACCGGTCCAGCGCGGCCAGCACCGCCCGGGACGTCGCCGGGCCGCCCAGGTGGCCCGCGTCCTCGATCACCGTCAGCTCGGCGTCCGGCCAGGCCCCGGCCAGCTCCCAGGCGGTGCCCAGCGGGCCGCCCAGGTCGAAGCGGCCGTGCACGAGGACGCCCGGGATGCCCGCCAGCCGGCCGGCGTCACGGATCAGCTGCCCCTCCTCCAGCCAGGCGGCGTGGGAGAAGTAGTGCGCGCAGATCCGGACGAACGCCAGCCGGTCACGGCCGGGCCGCCCGCTGTAGGGGGCCGGGCCGGTGTGCGCCTCCATGGACAGCACCGCGTCCTCCCAGGCGCACCAGTCCGCCGTCGCCTTCGCCCGCACCCCGGGGTCGGGGCTCTCCGTCCGCCGGGCGTACGCGGCGACGAGGTCCGCCGGGTCCTCGGCCTCCGGGACGCCCGCCCGGAACCGTTCGAAGGCCTCGGGGAAGATCTGCCCGGCGCCCCGGTACAGCCAGTCGATCTCGCTGCGCCGGGTCGTCGTCACCGCCGGGATCACGATCTGCGAGACCCGCTCCGGATACTGCTCGGCGTACGCCAGGATCAGCGTGGAGCCCCAGGAACCCCCGTACAGCAGCCACTTCCCGATGCCGAGGCGCTCGCGCAGCAGCTCCATGTCGGCGATCAGGTGCGCCGTCGTGTTGTGCCGCATGTCGGCGGCGGGGTCGCTCGCGTGCGGGGTGGAGCGGCCGCAGTTGCGCTGGTCGAAGAGCACGACGCGGTAGAGGTCCGGGTCGAAGTACTGCCGGGCCCGGCTCGTGCACCCCGAGCCCGGCCCGCCGTGGACGACGAGGGCGGGCTTGCCCGCCGGGTTGCCGCAGACCTCCCAGTGCACGAGGTTGCCGTCGCCGACGTCCAGCATCCCCTGGTCGTACGGCTCGATCGGCGGGTACTTCTCGTCGGGCCCCCTGCTCACCGCACCTGGTCCGACGGGCCGATGGGCAGCCGGCGCTTGTGGTCGGTCAGGCGGTAGCGGCCGACGATCGTGTCGAAGGACTTCTCGTCCACCGGCTTGCCCTCCAGGAAGTCGTCGATGGCGTCGTAGGTGACCCCGAGCGCCTGCTCGTCCGACTTGCCCGGGTCGAGCGACTCCAGGTCGGCCGTCGGCACCTTCCCGACCAGCTCGGCGGGCGCGCCCAGCGCCTGGGCGAGGGCACGCACCCGGCGCTTGATCAGCCCGGCCAGCGGCACCAGGTCGGCGGCGCCGTCACCGAACTTGGTGAAGAAACCGGAGATCGCCTCGGCCGCGTGGTCCGTGCCCACGACGAGGCCGTTGTGCGCCCCGGCCACCGCGTACTGGACGATCATGCGCTGCCGGGCCTTGACGTTGCCGAACACGAAGTCCTGGTGGTGCGGGTCGCGGAAGCTCACGTCACCGGCGAGCAGGGACTCCTGCGTGGCGTCGCTCGCGGGCTTGATGTCCACGGTCAGCACCTGGTCGGGCTGGATGAAGGAGAGCGCGAGCTGGGCGTCGTGCTCGTCGGCCTGGACGCCGTAGGGGAGCCGCATCGCGTAGAACCGCGCCTCGTGGCCCGCGGCACGCGCACGCTCGACGGCGAGCTGGCAGAGCCGTCCGGCGGCGGTCGAGTCCACGCCGCCGCTGATGCCGAGCACCAGGGCGCGCAGCCCCGTGGAGGTCAGCCGCTCGGCGAGGAAGGCCACCCGGCGCTCGATCTCCTGCTCGGCGTCGAAGGTCTCCGCGACTCCCAGCTCCCGGGCGATCTCCTGCTGCAGGGCGATGTTCGCCGGCTCGCTCACGTCTGCTCCTCGTTCCGGTCCACGACGGTCTGTCGCATCCACCCTACCCAGCGCTTCTTCCGCCAAGCCGGTGTGTTCGCGGGCGAGGACGCCGGGGCGGACACCGGCAGGACGGGCGTGCGCCCCGGCCACCCGCGCCAGGGAGCAGGCCCCGTGAAAAGCTGGGCGGAGGCCCGCTTCGAGCAGGTCCACGAGGCCCGGAGCGACACGACGAGGAGAGTGCCGCATGAACGCCACCCCGCAGGTGCTGGCGGTGCTGGACGAGCTCCTCGCCTCCGCCGCCCCCGGTGGGCGCGGCGCCCTCTGGCACCTCGCCGAGCAGGGCCGGGAGCTGGACGCCAACGTCGTCCGTCTGCCGCCCGGCGCCGGGGTCGGGGAGCACCAGGAGGACGTCCTGGACGTGTTCCTGGTGGTCCTCGCCGGTGGCGGCAGGCTGCGCACGGGCGCCGGCGGCACCCTGGACCTCGCCCCGACAGCGGTCATCTGGCTGCCCCGCACCTCGCGCCGGGCCCTGGAGGCGGGGCCGGAGGGGCTGACGTACCTCACGGTGCACCGCCGGCGCCCGGGACTCACGGTCAAGCCGGCCGTACGCGCTCCCGCGTACGAGGGCGGTGAGGCCCCCTGCATGCTGGACCTGGTGTGCCCGGAATGCGGGCGGCTGTCGGCCGACCGCGCGCCCAGGTTCTGCAGCGCGTGCGGAGAGGCGTTCCCCGCGCGCTGACGGGACCGGGCCCGCCCGAGCCCTTGCGCCGCCCGCCCCGGAGGCGCCGCGCCGGGTGGCCGCCCCCGTGCGGGGTGCACCCAGCGCCACCCGGAACTCCGGGGCGTACGCCCCATGTGTTCGTCCGCCCCCGTCCGTAGCGTCGTCGACGTGGCGCAGGGTGCGCCCGACGAGCAGAGGGTGATGACCATGTTCGATCGCAAGCGGCAGCCCGCCGGCCGGACGGCCGAGGCTCTGAGGCTGGTCTCGGTGAGCAAGGTGTACGGAACCGGGGACAGCGCCGTGACCGCCCTGGACGGCGTGACCCTGAGCCTGCCGGCGGGCAGTTTCACCGCGGTCATGGGCCCCTCGGGGTCCGGGAAGTCCACGCTGCTCCAGTGCGCGGCGGGCCTGGACCGCCCCGACCGGGGGCAGATCCTCGTGGACGGCGAGGAGATGAGCGGCGGCAGCGAGGCGGCGCTCACGAAGTTCCGGCGGGACCGGATCGGCTTCATCTTCCAGCAGTACAACCTGCTGCCCACCCTGACCGTCGAGGAGAACACCGCGCTGCCGCTGCGGCTGGCCGGCCGGAAGGCCGACCGGGCCGCCATCCGTACGGTCCTCACACAGGTGGGGCTCGGCGAACGGCTCGGCCACCTGCCCGACGAGCTCTCCGGCGGGCAGCGCCAGCGTGTCGCGATCGCGCGCGCCCTGGTCACCCGGCCGGGCGTGATCTTCGCCGACGAACCGACCGGCGCCCTGGACACGCGCAGCGCACGCGACGTGCTGAGCCTGCTGAAGGAGACCGTCCGCCTGCACGGCAGCACGGTCGTGCTCGTCACCCACGACCCGGTGGCAGCCTCCTACGCCGATTCGGTGCTCTTCCTGGCGGACGGGCGGCTGGCGGGCCATCTCCCCGCCCCCACCGCCGAGGCCGTCGCCGAACGGATGACGCACCTCGGGGACCGCGCAGTCCACAGCCCCTTGACGGAGGTGTGACAGCGATGCTCTTCCTCGCCATGCGCTCGGTCCGCAAACGCCCCGGACGCTTTCTCGCCACCCTGCTCTCGGCGTTCCTCGGCGCCGTCATCATCATGACGTTCAGCTCCCTGCACGACACGGCGGCGGCCCCCGGAGTCGACGAGGTCAGCGCGGAGTCCATGACCGTCTCCGCGAGCGTCGTCGGCGGCTACGGCTCCCTCCTCGTCTTCTTCGCCATCGCCTCCACGCTCACCGTCGACGTCCGCCGACGCGCCGAGGAGATCCACCTGCTGCGCTGCACGGGAGCGACCCCCGGCCAGATCACGCGCATGGTCGTCGGGGAGTCCGCCGTGGTGGCACTCGCCGGCGCGGTGCTCGCCATCGGCCCCGCCGTGCTCGGCGGCCGTCTCCTGCTCGACCTGTTCAAGGACAGCGGCCAGGTCGCCGCGGACGTCGCCCCCGCCTTCGGTGCGATGGCGCTCGGATCGGGCTTCGGCATCGCCGTCCTCGCCTCGGTCGGCGCCGCGTTCCTCGCCGTACGCCGCGCCACCCGGCCCGCCGCCGGGACCCGCGGCCCCTCCCTGGGCAGGGGCCGCACCCTGGCGGGCTGCGCCGCGCTGGCCGCCGGGGCCGGGGGAGTCCTGACGACGTACGCCGTCGACAGCACCGAGGAGATGCTGATGGCGTTCCCCGCCTACGGGGCCGTCCTGCTCTCCGTCGGCTTCGCCGTCCTCGCCCCGTCCCTGCTGGGCAGACTCCTGCACCTGCTGCGGGGCCCGCTCGCCGCGACGGGCGGCGCGGGCGGTTACCTGAGCGCCCGCAACCTGCACCGGCGCGGCGCGGAACTGGCAGGAGTGCTCATGCCGATGATCCTCTTCATCGGGATGGCCACCGCCACCCTCTACATCCAGGGAGTGGAGAGCGACTGGGCCGCGGCGTCCGGCCTGGACAAGACCGTCGACGCCAAGAACGTGGAGACCCTCAACCTGGTCGTCGTCGGCATCATCGTCGTCTTCTCCTGCATCATGCTCGTCAACAGCCTCTACGCCGCCACGTCCTACCGCAGCCGCGAGTTCGGCCAGCAGCGCCTCGCCGGGGCCACGCCCGGCCAGGTCCTGGGCGTGGTCGGGTGGGAGGCGGTGATCCTCACGCTGACCGGTGTGGTGCTGGGGACCGCCGCGGGGATCGCGGGGATCATCCCCTTCACGATGGTCCGCACCGACCACGTCCTGCCCGGCCAGGGGCCCGCGACCTGGCTGGTCATCATCGCCCTCGCCACCGCGGCCACCCTCGGCACGAGCCTCGGGACGGCGCGCAGGACGCTCCGGACGCCGGCCGTCGACGCGGTCACCGCGGCCGCGTGACGCGACCGCACTGCGGCACGCCCGGCTACCAGGACCGATACCGGCCGATCCTGGCCGTGGGCGATGGTGGGCCGACCGTCGTCGGACCCTGGACGCCGGGCCATGACCGTCGGACGGTCAGTTACTGAGTGCCAACCTGATGCCGAAGATTCCGATGACCGTGCCGGTGATCCGATCGAGCAGGCGGCGGGCCTGGGGCTTGCGGAGCCAGCCGTGCAAGACGCGGGCGAAGCCGATGAGAACGGCGGACCAGAGCAGGCCGATGAGGACGTGCACTGCGGTGAGCAGGAGGCCCATGGTGAAGTGACCTGCGCCTGGGGGGATGAACTGGGGCAGGACGGCGACGTAGAAGGCGCCCATCTTCGGGTTCAGGAGGTTGGTAAGGGTTCCCTGCCGCCAGCCACCACCGACCGAGTCCGCGCCGGCTGCCAGGGCTGAATCGTTCGTGTCCGCGGCGGGCAGCCCCCGGAAGGTGTCCCGGAGCATGCGGGCCCCCATCCAGATCAGATAGGCGGCACCGATCCAGCGCAACGCGGTGTGGGCGAGAGGGGAGGCCGTGAGAAGCGCGGTCACTCCAAGAGAGGTGAGCGCGCCCCACAGAAGGGTGCCGGTCTGGATGCCGAGGACGACGCCCCAGGCTCTCCCGCGCCGGCCGAGAGCGGAGGTACGCAGGATCAGGGCGGTGTCGAGTCCGGGAGTCAGAGTGAGAAGCCCTACAACCAGGGCGAAGGACCACAGGGCGGTGCTTATTGCCATGGAATGCCAGGGTATCCCACCGGATCTACCGCCCGGTCAGCGGAAGCGCCGCAACTCGCGCCTGTCGGTTTCTGCTCCGAGGAGAGTCCTGGGCGGATGCCGGAATCACTCCCGTCGGCCGAGGCCGTCGTCCATGATGCTCATGTGGCCTACCGCATCAGCGCCCTGATCTCGGCCGTCGGCGTCCTCGCCGACATGGTGCTGCTCGCCCTTGCCGTTCGGGAGTTCCGTTCCGGGGCGTCGGCCCTCTGGATCGGGGCCGGGGCCATGATCCTCCTCGGTGCCTCGTACGCGTTCGTGCGGGATGTGCGGCGGCTCCGCGCAGGGCCGGCGACGTAACCCGTCAGGTGAGGGCGGCGATTGCTCTCACTGCCAGAGCCCGTGCGTCAGCCCCGTACACAGCCGCACCCCGAAGCTGCTCGAACGCGGTCCACTCGTCCGAGGTGGTGTCCCGGTACTCGTCGCTGGGACGGATCCGGCGGGCGGCCCCTTCGCGGGCAGCCCGGGCGAGGGGCCGCGCCGAGGCGTGACTACTGCGGCCGCCCGAGGGGGCCGAGCGAGGCGGAGGAGCGCCCGCAGTGCGGGGTCTCCGGGGCAGGGCCCTGCCCAACGGGCCCTCGGCTGCCTATTCTTGACCCCATGACTGCCCAGCCTCCCGAGCCCTCCGTGCGCCCTGTTCCCTCAGCGGAACTCCGCGCCTCGCACGACGACCGGGACGCGGTGGTCGAGCGGCTGCGCGATGCGGCAGCCGAGGGACGGATCGACTTCGAGGAGCTGGACGAGCGCCTGGAGCGGGCGCTGACGTCCAAGACGCACGCCGAGCTGGCCGTCCTGACCGCAGACCTGCCGAGCCTGGTCCCCCCTGAGAGCCGGCCGCCGCTGGTGCTCAAAGGCGGCATGCACGGCGTGTCCCGGGGCCCCGGGCGCTGGGAGGTCCCCGGGCGTCTGGTCGCACACGGAGGCATGGGCGGCGTGAAGCTCGACTTCACCCGGGCCCATTGCCCTCTCCCGGAGGTCGTGCTGGAGGCGTACGGGGAGATGGCCGGTGTCACGATCGTCGTTCCCGACTCCTGGGCCGTGGACACCGGCGGCATGGACCCCGGTATCGGCGGCCTGAAGGACAGGACCACTTCCGACCGGCTCCCGGGGACCCCGCTCATCCGGCTCACCGGGACCGGTGGCATGGCGGGAGTGACCGTCCGCCACCCCAACCGCTGGGAACGGCGCAAGCTGCGCAGCAACCCGACGCCGTACTGACACCGCACCGGCCGAGCTGCGCCCCGCCCCTGCCGAGGGCGTGGTCCTCGGCCTCAGCGGGCGTGCGTGAGGGGCGAGTTGGCCCGTGAGGGCGGTGCTGGGGCATATGCGAAACGGCACCCCTTAGCATGCGGTACCGTAATCGCGTCATCACGTTCCGTGCACAAGCGGTGCGCGGGCGGCCCCCGGGGGTGCTACCAACACCCAGCCGGAGGCCTTCACCCACGAGTGGAAAGCAGTCCACCGAGATGCTTCGGCATGCTATCGCGCCCTCCCGGCGCTTCACGAAGGCTTCGCACGATGTCGTCCGCCATCCGCGCCTGACCAGCGACGCGAAGATTCTGCTCCTGGCCGTCCAGGGGCTCCCCGACGACCAGGCCGCCCAGCCGCTCAGCGAGCACGCGCGGAGGCTCGGCATCACGGGGCGGGCGTACCAGAAGTCCAAGGAACTGCTGGTCGCGCACGGTTACGTCCATGAATGGCGCGAACAGGGGGAGCGCGGGCGCTGGGTGACGGAGCAGCTGATGTCCAACGTGCCCCTCACGCCGGAGGAGGCGGCCGTACTGCGCCAGGGCGGGTCCGAGGAGCCGCCGGGTGTCCGGAAACCGACGGTCGGTGAACCAGCCGGCCGGGTGGTCGGTCATCAACCACCGGTAGACGAAGAACAGGAGAAGAACGATCCCCACCCACCCTCCGAAGCCGAGGCGGGGCCCGAGCCGGAGCCGGAAGCCGAGCCGGGGCCCGAGCCCGGTCCCGAGGCCGCCCTCAGCCCCGAAGCGGCGGAGGGGGAGCGCGTGCTCCTGTCCCTGCGCCATGTGCGGCGGGAGCTGTACCTCGGGGTGAAGGAGGCCCGGGGGCTCGCGGAGCTCGCCGCCCGCTGGCTGCTGCGTGGGGTGTCGGCAGGTGAACTGCGGCGCGTCCTGACCAGCGAACTGCCGGGCGACGGGGTCCGGTCGGCGGTCGGCTTCCTGCGGTACAGGCTGCTGCACAAGATGCCGCCGGAACTCCCTGCGGAGGCTTTCCCGCAGCCGGCTGCCGCGCCGCCCCGCGCCCCGGAGCTGATGATCTGCACAGCGGCCCGTCCGGACACGGAGGAGCACGCCTTCCGGCCGGTCGCCGACGAAACCGAGTGCGGGCCCTGCCGCAGGCAGGCCGCGCGGGAGCTCTGGGAGAGGCGGAGGGCCCTGGCGGAGGCCGAGGAGGAGCCCGGCCCCCTGCCGTGGCGGGAGCGTTTCGCGAAGCTGGGGACGCCCGCCACCGGAGGCGGGGCGGCACACTGCACCCCGTAGCGGATCCCGCACCGACGAGGAGTTCGCCACCGCCGAACGAGCCGTGCTGAAGCGGCTCTGAGGGCTCCTGCGGCAGGTGCGCCCCGGCGTCCTCAGCCGAGCGGTTCGGCCTGCTTGGTCATCGGGCCGCCCGCGTCCCCGGTGTTGACCGTCGCGGCCGGTTCGAGGAGCAGGACGGCGGTCTCCTCCTCGGCCAGGGGGCAGTGTTCGACGCCACGGGGTACGACGAAGAGTTCGCCGGGGCCGAGCACGACGTCTCCGTCCCGGAGCTGGATGGTCAGCCGGCCGGTGACGACCAGGAACAGTTCGTCGGTCTCCTCGTGGGAGTGCCAGACGAACTCGCCCTTCACCTTCACGAGTTTGACCGCGTAGTCGTTGAGACCTGCCACGGTCTTCGGTGACCACAGTTCACCGAACTGCGAGAACTTGTCGGCGAGATTGACGGGAACGGGACCCTCGGGCATGTGCAGTCCTTCCGGTGGTTCGGCCGGCCGGGCGCCCGGCCGCGGCCACCAGTTTTCCGTGCACAGGACCGTCTGTCCTGTGCATTCCGGCGGCGTCGGCCCTGACGGCAGGTGCACCTCCCGCAGCGGGGCAATGTTTTGCACATCTGTGCGAACCGTCACCGATCCTGGCGGACTGTGGGCCCAATAGTGCGCCGTGGGATGCGTACGGCGGGACGTGTCAGCACAATGGCGCACGCGCCATCCAGAGGCGCCCGAGCTCTATCCGCCCTCGCGGCCCGGTCAACTGCGGTCGTGCGCACCGGATATGGGCAGATCAAGGAGGACCCGTGGTGGATGTCCCGGTGGACCAACTGACCGGCGCGGTCGACGGTGCGCGTACGCGGGCCCGTGGGCAGCTCCTCGACGCCGCCCTGGAGCTGTTCGGGGTGTACGGCTACGCGCGGACGTCGGAGCAGGACCTGTGCGAGATGGCAGGAGTGCCGGAGGAGGTGCTCTGGGACGAATTCGGTTCCCGGGAAGCCCTGCTGATGGCTCTGCACAACCAGATCACGACCAGCGGACTGCGGGCGGCGGAGATCGCCCTGCTCTCCGAGGGGATGGACGACTGCCCGCTGGAGCAACGCTTCCGGCGGCTCTTCGACGCGTACGTGTCGGCGGTGACCCGGGACCTGCGCGAGGCGCGGGTGACGTTCGTCGAGGTGCTGGGGGTCAGTCCGGCGGTGGACGCGCACTGCAAGCGGTGGCGTGACCTGTGGACCGACTTCCTGACCGGTGAGGCCGAACGCGCGGCCGTGCGCGGCGAGGTGGAGGAGCGGGACCACCGGGTCGTGGTGATGGTGATGGTCGGTACGGTCCACGAGCTCATGGCGCACCATGCCCGCCGCCCGCGCAGGGCCCGGCCGGACGAGGTGTCGGAGGAGCTGACCAAGCTGGGGCTCGCGATGCTCGGGGTCGAGATGGCGGGCTGAGCGGGGCCCCGGGCGGGCCGGGATGGGGTGAGCGGGCCCCGGCGCGCCGGGAGGGGTCGAGCGGGCCCCCCGGGACGCCGGCGTGCCGGGACGCCGTCAGAGGCTGAGGTCCGCCGCTACGGGAAGGTGGTCGCTGCCGGTGGCGGGGAGCGCCCGGACGCGGGTGACCGTCGCCGACCGGGTGAGGACCTGGTCGATCCTGGCCACCGGGAGCTTCGCGGGCCAGCTGAACGCGAAGCCCGGCCCCGGCGGGTCCATCAGCGAGCTGACCGGTTCCAGGCCGCGGTCGTCCACCGTGCCGTTGAGGTCCCCGAGAAGGATCACCCGGTCCAGGGGCTCCGCGGCGATGGCCTCGCCCAGGAGAGCGGCGCTCTCGTCCCGCCGGCCCGAGGCGAGCCCGGTCGCCGGGGCGATCCGCACCGAGGGCAGATGGGCGACGTACACGGCGATCTCGCCCTGCGGTGTACGGGCCGTCGCCCGCAGGCCCCGGTTCCAGCCCTCCCCGGCACCCTCCGGCCTGATGTCGACCAGCCGTATGCCGGTGAGGGGGTGTTTCGACCAGAGGCCGACCGTGCCCCTCGTCGCGTGGTACGGGTGGTCCGCCGCCATGGCGGCTTCGAAGGCGGGGAGCGCCGGGGCGGTCAGCTCCTCCAGGGCGATGAGGTCGGCGTCCGTCGCGGCCAACGCCCGTGCGGTGGCCGCCGGATCGGGGTTCACGTCGCTGACGTTGTGCTGGACCACCGTGAAGGCGCCGTCCGGTGCCTGGCCGCCGGTGGACAGCAGACCTCCGAAGGAGGTGAACCAGGCGGCCACGGGCAGCAGCAGGGCGGCCGACGCCAGGAAGGAGCGGCGCAACAGCGCCGGGAGCAGCAGCACGGGCACGGCCAGACCGAGCCAGGGGAGGAAGGTCTCCAGCAGACTGCCCATGCGGCCGGGGGTGTTGGGGACCAGACCGGGCCGGACGAGCAGGGCGGCCACCAGGAGGCAGAGCAGGGCGGCCGCACGGCCCCGCTTCCAGCTCCAGCCCCTCGCCTGCCCGGCCCGCTTCTCCGCCACCCGCCCGCGCTCCCCTCCGGGCGTCCCACCGTGGGGCCCCGCACGTACGGGAACGCGGGGCTCCTCGATCCGGTTCCAGGACCTGGCCGCCGGCACGCCGCCCTGGCCGCCGTACTCGCTGCGAGCTCGGCGCTCCGGGGGATCAGGCAGTCACCAGGGCGCCCGCTCCCGCGTACGGGCCGCCCACGCCCCAGGCCTGGTGCATCGCGTCGGCGAAGGCCCCGGCCAGCTTGTGTTCCCCGGTGGGGCCGGGATGGGTGCCGTCGTAGGTGTCCGTGTGGATGTCGTAGCCCGTGGGGTGCGAGGCCAGCAGGACCGGGGACGAGGGGTTGTCCAGGTCGGCGACCGCTTTCGCGAGCAGGGTGTTGAAGCGGTCGCACTCGGCGGCGAACGGAACGTCGGACTCCGCCCGGATGTTGGGTATGACGGGGAGCAGCACCAGCTTGATCCGGGGGTTGGCGGTGCGGGCGGCGGTGATGAACGCCCGTACGTTCGCGGCCGTCTGCGTGCTGTCCGTGTAGAAGCCGAGATCTATCAGGCCGAGCGAGACCAGCAGGACGTCGGCGCGGGTCGCCGCGACTGTGTCCGCGATGACCGGGGCCATGTGGAGCCAGCCCTCGCCCCAGCCGGCCAGGTGCCGGCGCGCGGGCGCGGGGAAGGCCGCGTCGCCGTACGCGTGGGAGAGCGGGGCGTTCGCCTCGGTGTCGTACAGCTCGGTCCGCGGGCCCGTGATCGTGTAGCCGTCCTCGCCGAGGGTCGCTTCCAGGTGCTGCCACATGCGGTAGCGCCAGGTGAAGTCGCCGGAACGCCCGATGGTCATGGAGTCGCCGACGAAGAGAAAACGCATGGCGACATCATGGCTGATCTCCGCTCCGGCCTGCGACGTGACGGTGGACACTTGTGCCATGAGATCGCTGCTGACCGTCTCCGCCGCTGCCGCCCTCCTGCTGCTCACGGGGGCGGCGCCCGCCGTCGCGGACGAGGGGGACGGAGCGGACCGGACCTTCACGATCGAGAGCTCCCGGATCACCGAGTCCAGCGGACTCGCCGCCAGCCGGAACCACCCGGGGGTCTACTGGACGCACAACGACAGCGAGGACGGGCCGTACGTCTACGCCGTCGACTCCCGGACCGGGAGGACCGTGGCGACGGTCACCATGGAGGGCGTGGGGGAGCCCCGCGACGTGGAGGCGATCTCGCTCGGGCCCGACGGGAACCTGTACGTCGGTGACATCGGCGACAACCTCGACGGCTCCTGGGACCACGTCTGGATCTACCGCTTCCCCGAGCCGAAGCGGCTCGCGGACGCCACCGTGCGGGCGACGCAGTTCGACGTGACGTACGCGGACGGGGCCCGTGACGCCGAGGCGATGATGGTCCACCCCACGACGGGACGGGTGTACATCGCCTCGAAGAACGAGGGCGGCGGCGGCCTCTACGAGGGCCCGCAGAAGCTGACGGCCGGCGGGGCCAACGTCTTCCGGCGGGTGGGCGAGGTGCCGTGGGTGACGGACGGGGCGTTCTCCCCGGACGGTGAGGAGCTGGTCCTGCGCTCGTACTTCAGCGCCCGTGCGTACGCCTTCGGAAAAGGCCGGCTCGGTGCCGACCGCGCGGTGAGCGTGCCGCTCCAGGGGCAGTCCGAGTCGGTGACGTACACGGCGGACGGCTCGGCGATGATGTTCGGCTCCGAGGGGGAGCACAGCGAAGTGGTGCGCGTGGAGGTGCCGGGCCACGGCGACGGCGGGGGCGACGACAAGGCGCTCTCCCCGGACGGCGGGAGCGGCGGCGGGCCGGCCGGGGACGGCGGGGAGGACGGTGACGCGACGAAGGGCACGGCGACGGGAGGCGCGGTGGCGGTCGCCGTCATCGTGCTGGCCCTGATCGCGGTCCGGCGCAAACGCGGTTAGGGCGCGATGTCCGGGCCGCTCTGCGGCCTGCCTGCCCGCTCAGACGTCGTCGGTGACCGGCCGCAGTTCGTAGTGGAGCGTGCGGTCGCGCTTCAGCCGGTGGGTGAGCGGGACGGCCACGCCCTGGAGGGCCGGGTACTTCCGGGAGAGCGTCCGGGCCGCGTGGGTGTTCTCCTCGGAGCCCTGTTGCAGGAGCCGCGCCCAGACCTTCACGGGCGGCCCTGTCGGTGCGCCCCGCACGGTGCACGGGGTGATCTCCACCACCGGGTGGTTACGCATCCGGTCGACCTTCCAGGCCGAGGCGAACGTACGGATGTAGGCGTGGTCGCCCTCGACGGCGATGCTGACGGGGGTGCGGGCAGCTGATCCGTCCGGCCTGCGGCTGCTGAGCAGGACGGTGTACTGCTTCACGAAAGGCTCCAGCTCACGGATCGTCTCCATGTGTTCCATGGTGCATGAGGAAGGGATGATCCGGGCTTTTCGGTCTCTTGTCCCGTCATTGCTCCGCGCGCTGCCGGACCAGGGCGTCGAGGCCGTCGATGATGCGGCCGAGGCCGAACGCGAAGTGGTCGAAGCCGGATGCAAAGGCGTTCTCCGGCAGGGAGGCCATGTGCGGGTAGTCGCCGCTCAGCATGGCCCGCTCCAGATAAGGGTGTTGCCCCTCCCAGAAGGCCGCGTCGCTCAGGCCCGTCTCCCGGACCGCTTCCACGGCATGGTTCTCGGTGCGGGCGAGACCCTCGACGAAGCTGTTCACGGTGATGATCACGCCGATCAGCTCGGGCCCGGCGAGCCCCGTCCCCCGCAGCCCGGTCAGTGCCAGTTCGAGCCCGCGCAGTGCGCTCGGACCGAGGACCGTGCGCGCTTGGTTGATCTTGAGGAGCCAGGGGTGGGCGCGGAGGGTGGCCCGGTAGGTGTGGGCCATGCCCTCGACGGCCGACCGCCAGTCCTCGGGCACCTCCGAGGCGTCCGTCGTGAGGGGTTCGCCCTGGACGCGGTCGAGCATCAGGTCGAGCAGTTCGGCCTTGCCGGGGACGTAGCGGTAGAGCGTCATCGTGCCGGTGCCGAGTTCGGTGGCGAGCCGGCGCATCGAGAGGGCGTCGAGCCCCTCCGCGTCGGCGACCCCGACGGCCGTGGCGACGATCCGGTCGAGCGTCAGGCCCGGTTTGGGGCCTCGGCTGGGGCGTTCCCCGGTGCCCCAGAGGAGATCCAGGCTCCGGGCGATGTCGCCGCTCCCTGTGGTGGTGCCGCCTGCCGGTTCGCTCTTCGTCATGGCCTCAGGGTAAGCCTCCGCCGTAAAACTGGGTACGGTGTACTCGCATTCGGGTACGGTGTACTCAGTTGCAGGGGAGTCCCGAGGAGTAGGGAGTGCCATGTCCGCATCCGGATATGCCGTGCTGGCCGAGAAGGTTGTGAAGCGGTACGGGGCGAAGAAGGGGAGTGCGGAGAAACGGGCGCTCGACGGGTTCGATCTGGCCGTCCGCCCCGGGACCGTGCACGGGCTGCTCGGGCCGAACGCCGCCGGGAAGACCACCGCCGTGCGGGTGCTCGCCACCCTGCTGCGGTTCGACGGGGGCCGGGCCGAGGTCGCCGGCCTGGACGTGGCGCGCGAGCCGCAGCGCGTCCGGAGCCGGATCGGGCTCGCCGGGCAGTACGCCGCCGTGGACGAGGTGCTCACGGGCCGGCAGAACCTGGAGATGTTCGGCCGCCTCTTCCATCTGGGCGGCGGGGCGCGGCGGCGGGCCGACGAACTGCTGGAGCAGTTCGGCCTGGTGGACGCGGCGGGCGAGGGCGTCAAGGAGTACAGCGGAGGGATGCGGCGCAGGCTCGACCTGGCCGCCTCGATGATCCTCGCGCCCACCGTGCTGTTCCTGGACGAGCCGACGACCGGGCTTGACCCCCGCAGTCGCGGTGAGGTCTGGGACGCCGTACGGGCGCTGGTGTCCGGCGGCACGACGGTGCTGCTGACCACGCAGTACCTCGACGAGGCGGACAAGCTCGCCTCACACATCACCGTCGTCGACCGGGGCCGGGTCATCGCGGACGACACTCCGGACGGGCTCAAGGACCGGGTCGGCGGGGACCGGATCGAGGTGATCGCCACCGAGCCTGCCGGCCTCCCGGCGGTGGCGAAGGCCGTGGGCCGGGTGGCGGGCGGCGGGCCGGTGGTGACGGACACACCGGACCGTCGCGTGCACGCCCAGGTCACCGACCGGGTGGCCGCACTGACCGAGGTCGCGCGTGCCCTCCAGGACGAAGGGATCGCGGTGGAGGACATCGGACTGCGCAGGCCGAGCCTGGACGACGTGTTCCTGCGTTTGACAGGGCACGGGGCGGAAACCTCCACCGCGACGGAGGCCGCAGCATGACCGCGCTCGAACTGCACGCCCTCTCCGGCCGCGAGCACAGCCGCGCGTACTGGGCACTCGTCGACTGCTGGAACGTCACCCGCCGCAGCCTCACCCACTACCAGCGGCAGCCCCTCGCGATCGTCTGGCAGCTTGGCTTCCCGATCATCTCCGTGCTGCTGTACGGGTATGTGTTCGGCAGCGCGATGAAGGTACCCGGAGGTGGCGACTACCGGGAGTTCCTGATGCCCGGCATGTTCGCCACGACGATGACGATGGGCTTCATGAACACGGCGACGGCCGTGGTCACCGACGCGGGCAAGGGGGTCATCGACCGCTTCCGGTCGATGCCGATGGCCCCGTCCGCCGTCACCGCCGGCCGCGGGGCCGCGGACCTCGTGGTGGCCTGCGCCGAACTGGCGATCCTGGCGGCCACGGCACTCGCGATCGGCTGGCGGGCGGACGGCGGCCCACTGGAGGCCGTGGGGGCGTTCGGCCTGCTCCTGCTGCTCCGGTTCAGTCTGATCTGGGTGGGGGTCTGGCTGGGGCTGGTCGTCCCGAACGCGGAATCGGCGGGCGGGCTGTACGCGATCGCCTTCCCCATCACCATGATCTCCAGCGCACTGGTGGCCCCCTCACTGATGCCGGGCTGGCTGGGTACGCTCGCCGCCTGGAACCCGGTCTCCTCCACAGTCACCGCCGCGCGGCAGCTGTTCGGAAATCCGGCGGCGGGCGGAGGCACCTGGGTCGAGGAGCACGCGCTGCTGATGGCGCTGGTGTGGCCGTCGGTGATCACCCTGGTGTTCCTGCCGCTCGCGGTACGCAGATTCCAGCGGCTCAGCCGCTGACCACCGGCGTAGGCTCCGCCCATGCAGGCCGACGGGGCCCCTGAGCCCTTCTCCACCTCCCGCCTCGACGCGCTCCCGCTCGACGTCGCGCACGCGGACGAGATGGCCGTGGTCCTCTCCGACCCCGTCCTGTACGCCTGGACCGGGGGCGCGCCGGAGGACGCCGGGGCCCTGCGCGCCCGCTACGAGCGCCAGGGCGCGGGCTCGCCCGACCCCGCCGAGGTCTGGTGGAACTGGGTGCTCCGGGTCCGTGCCGAGGGGCGCCTCGCCGGCTACGTCCAGGCCACCGTGCGCGGGGCGCGGGCGGAGGTGGCCTGGGTGGTCGGAGCCCGGTGGCAGGGCAGGGGGTTCGCGAAGGAGGGGGCCGCGGGTCTGGTCCGGCACCTGCTGGACGGGGGCTCCGCCCGCACCGTCGTCGCCCACATCCATCCGGACCACGCGGCTTCCGCCGCCGTGGCGGCGGCGGCGGGGTTGTCCGTGACCGACGCGTGGGAGGACGGCGAGGTGCGGTGGATCCTGCACGCGTCCCGACGGCCTCAGCGGCGGCCCGCCTCGACCAGCTCGGCCACGTCGAGGGTCAGCTCGGCACCGATCGACGCGGGAAGCACGGCCGACTGGCCGGGGGCGTAGACCTCGTGGTTGTCGTACGAGCAGCCGGTGGGTTCCGTCAGGACATGGAGGCGGCCGTGGCGGCGGTCCAGGATCACGTACACCGGGATCTTGGCCTCGGCGTACGCGGCGACCTTGTTGCGCAGGTCGTTCCTGTAGTTGCCGGAGGTCACCTCCAGCACGAGACGGAAGCACGCAGGGTCGTAGCAGTTGTTCTCGATCAGGTGCTCGTCGAAGTCGGCGTCCACCACGGACAGGTCGGGGATCGCGTAGTCCTCGGGCCCGCCTGGCAGCCAGAGGCCGATGGCCTGGAGGACCCTGGTCCCGTCGCCGTGGAGCCCTGCGGCAAGGAACGGGATCATGAGTGCGGTCAGTGCATTGGCGTGCGGGCCGTCCGGGGGCGGGGCCACGGTGATGACGCCTCCGATGATCTCGACGCGATAACCCGGAAGCTGCCCCGTCAGGCGGTTCGCCGTGACGAGCATCGGTTCCGGCTCATCGTCACAGGGGTGCTCGACTGCTGCTGCAGACATCGCGGGCCCTCCTGGAAATGGCTGGTGTCGAGGACATCATCGTAGGGCGGGACGCCCCACTTCGTCCCGCAGGCGATTCGTCCCCCGGCCGGGTGAAGCAGGAACGGCCCCGCACACCGAGGTGCGCGGGGCCGTTCCGGACGGTGACCGTCAGAGCTTGTCGATCACGTGGTCGATGCACGCGGTGAGCGCCTGGACGTCCGCCGGGTCGATCGCCGGGAACATCGCCACGCGCAGCTGGTTGCGGCCCAGCTTGCGGTACGGCTCCGTGTCGACGATGCCGTTGGCGCGGAGCACCTTGGCGACGGCCGCCGCGTCGATGCCGTCCTCGAAGTCGATCGTGCCGATGACCTGCGAGCGCTTCGCGGGGTCGGTGACGAACGGGGTGGCGTACTTGGACTCCTCGGCCCAGCCGTACAGGGCCTGCGAGGACGCGGCCGTGCGGCCGGTCGTGAAGTCCAGGCCGCCCTGGGTGTTCATCCACTTCAGCTGCTCGTTCAGCAGGAAGAGGGTGGCCAGCGCCGGGGTGTTGTACGTCTGGTTCTTCAGGGAGTTGTCGATCGCCGTGGGCAGCGAGAAGAACTCCGGGATGTGCCGGCCCGAGGCGTGGACGCGCGCGGCACGGTCCAGGGCGGCCGGGGAGAACACACCGATCCACAGGCCGCCGTCGGAGGCGAAGGACTTCTGCGGGGCGAAGTAGTAGACGTCGGTCTCGGTGATGTCGACCGGCAGGCCGCCCGCGCCGGAGGTGGCGTCGACCAGGACGAGTGAGCCCTCGTCAGCACCCGCGACCCGCTTGACGGGGGCGGAGACACCCGTCGAGGTCTCGTTGTGGGTGAAGGCGTAGACGTCGACGCCCGCCTCGGCCCGCGGGTCCGGGTGGGTGCCCGGGTCCGAGGCGATGACGGTCGGGTCGGCCAGCCACGGGGCGAGCTTGGCGGCCTTCGCGAACTTGGACGAGAACTCGCCGAAATTCAGGTGCTGGGACTTCGACTCGATCAGACCGTGCGTCGCGACGTCCCAGAAGGCGGTGGAACCGCCGTTGCCCAGGACGACCTCGTATCCCTCGGGGAGGGAGAAGAGGCTGCGCACGCCGTCACGCACCTCGCCGACGAGGTTCTTGACCGGCGCCTGGCGGTGGGAGGTACCGAGAAGGGAGGTGCCGGTCGCGGCCAGTGCGTCGACCGCCTCCGTCCGCACCTTGGAGGGCCCGGCGCCGAAACGTCCGTCGGCGGGCTTGAGGTCAGCGGGAATCTGGATGTCAGCCACGGTCCGGAGCGTAGTCCCTCCCGGAAGCGGTCGAGGACCGTGTCCGTCGGATGAGACACCCGCTCCGGATCGTGGACGACCCGTGCGGTGGGAGAAAAGGTGCACGAGGGGCGGCGGAGGAAGGTGTGCAATCAGCCCAGATCGACCGGGAGCTCATGGAGGTCGTTCTGGGTCACGATCGGCTTGTTGCGCAGGTCGGAGGCCGGGACCGCGAGGTCCAGGCCGGGGAAGCGCTCGTACAGCGCGGGCAGTGCGATCCCCGCCTCCAGGCGGGACAGCGCGGCGCCGGGGCAGACGTGCGGACCATGGCCGAAAGCGATATGGCGGTTGGGGGAGCGGGTGATGTCGAACTCACCGGCGGTGGGCCCGTACTGCTTCTCGTCGCGGCCCAGCGCACCGAAGGAGACGATCAGGGCCTCGCCCTTGGGCAGGACCTTGTCACCGACCTCGATGTCCTCGGTGGCGAAGCGGATCAGGACGTGCGAGGTGGGGGTGTTCCAGCGCAGGGTCTCCTCGATCACGTTCTCCCACGGCACCTCCCCGCTCAGCACGCGCTCACGCTGCTCGGGGTGGGTCTGGAGCGCCTCGACGACATTGACGACGAGGCTGATCGTCGTCTCGTGACCGGCCGCGATGATCAGCTGGAGCGTGTTGACGATCTCCTCGTTCGTGAGGTGGTCGCCGTCCTCGGAGGCCGCGATCAGGGCGCTGGTGAGGTCGTCGCCCGGGTTCGCCCGCTTGTCGTCGACGATCTTCGTGAAGAGGGCGCCGAGGTCCGCCATCATCTGCGGGACCTCCTGGGGCGGTGTCTGTGTCGAGAAGAACTTCTCGAACAGCTCCTTGAGCCGGGGGTGGTCGGCCGCGTCCACACCCATCAGTTCGCTGATGACGTTCATCGGCAGCGGATAGGCGAACTCCGCCTTCAGATCGACCGGTTCGCCCTTGGGCAGCGCCGCGAGCCGGTCCAGGGAGGCGTTCGTCAGCGCCTCGATGCCGGCCCTCAGCCGCTCCACCCGCTTCACCGTCAGTGCCTGCGCGACCATGCCGCGCAGCCTGCGGTGCTCGGCGCCGTCCACCGTCAGCATGGAGCGGCCCGGGTTGACGAGACCGATCAGCGGCCAGTCCTGCGGGATCTCGCCGCGCTGCCAGGCGTTCCAGACACCGATGTCCTTGACCACGCGGCTGTCGGTGAGCAGCTGCCGGGCCTCGGCGTGATGCGTCACCGCGTAGCAGTGCACCCCGCCCGGCAGCTCCACCTCGGCCAGCGGCCCGGCGGCACGCAGCGCGGCGCTCTCGCCGTCGAGGTCGGCTACGAGGGGATCGAGGGCGATCCGGGTCATTTCTGGCCTCCGTGTGCAGGGGTGGGTGTGAAGCGCACCGGCAGGTCCGTCAGCCCGCTCAGCCACGGAGAGGGACGCCGGGTCAGCTGGTCCGCGGGGACGGCGAGGTCCACGTCCGGGAGGCGGTCCAGGAGCACCTCGATCCCCGTACGGGCGATGACCTCCGCGGTCTCCTGGGCGGGGAAGGGGCAGCGGTGCTCACCGTGGCCGAAGGAGAGGAACGCGTTGTTGCCGCCGGTCAGCGCGGAGCCGTCGGTGCGTACCTGCGGGTCGCTGTTGGCGGCGGCGATACCGAGGAGCAGCATGTCGCCGGCGCGGATGTGACGGCCGCCGAGGTGGGTGTCGCGGGACGCCCAGCGGCCGGCCACGTTCTGGGTGGGGGTGTCCTCCCAGAGCACCTCGTTCATGGCCTCGCCGACGCTGTGCCGGCCACCGGACAGCGACGCGGCGAAGCGGTCGTCGGTGAGCATCAGCCGCAGCGAGTTGCCCATCCAGTCGGCGGTCGGCTGGTGGCCCGCGGCCATCATCACCATGAGGTCCTGGGCGACCTCCTCGTCGGTGAAGCCGCCCGGGTCCTGGAGCATCCGGGTCGCGACGTCCTCGCCGGGTTCGGCGTGCTTGTCGGCGAGGAGCCGGGCCATGGCCGAGCCCAGGTGCTGCTGGCCGGCCAGGGCCCGCTCCCGGCCGTCGATCATGTCGTTGAGCGCACCCACCAGGGGCGCCCCGACCTCGTCGCTGAAGCCGTAGATCTTCGCGAGGACGCGTGCCGGGAGCAGCATCGCGTACTCGGCGATGATGTCGGTGCGCCCGACGGAGCAGAAGCGGTCGATGAGGTCGTCGGCGAACTCCTCCGCGTACCCCTTGAGCGCGAACGGGTCGACGGACTCCAGGGCGTTGCTGATCATCTCCGCGCGGACGGTGTGCCGCTCACCGACCGTGTAGAGGACCGACGGCTGCTTGCGGCCGATCATCGGCAGCAGCGGCCAGCCCTCCGGGATGTTGTCCCACTGGTTCCACAGGTCGGAGTCCCGGCTGAAGAGCACCGGGTCGTTGGCGACCTGGTGCAGCTCGCGGTAGCCGAGGATCAGCCAGGCGGGTATGTCGCCGTCGAGTACGGCGGGGGCCACCGCACCGTGGTCACGGCGCATGTCGCGGTGCAGCTGCACGAGGTCGGTCCCGGTCCTGGGTGCGGACAGGGACACGGCGCCGTGGGGCACGGGGCACTGGCTCACGGTGTGGGCTCCGGGGTCATGGCCGCTGCCGGGGCGGGGCCGGTGGCCAGGGCGGGGCCGGAAGCCTTCGCACGGGCGACGGACAGTGCGTGGAGGTGCTCGACCAGCGTGATCAGGACGTACTTGCTGGAGGAACGGTCCCGGGCGTCGCACTCCACGAGCGGGACGTCGGGGGAGAGGTCGAGGGCCTCGCGGATCTGCTGCTCGGTGTGGAGCGGTCCGCCGAAGTCGTTGCACGCGACGATGAACGGCGTGCCGTGGTGCTCCAGCCGGTCGATCGCGTACCAGGAGTCGGCGAGCCGCCGGGTGTCGACGAGGACGACGGCGCCCAGGGTGCCGGAGAAGAGGCGGTCCCACAGGAACCAGAAGCGTTCCTGTCCGGGCGCGCCGAAGAGGTAGAGGACCGAACGCGCGTCGAGCGTGATGCGGCCGAAGTCGAAGGCGACCGTGGTGGACGTCTTGGAGTGCACGCCGTCGAGGTCGTCGACGGCTTCGCCCGCGCGGGTCATGGTCTCCTCCGTGTTGAGCGGGCGGATCTCGCTCACGGATCGGACCATGGTGGTCTTGCCGACCCCGAAGCCGCCGACGACGACGATCTTCAGTCCGTTGTCGGCCGTCGCCTGCAGGGCGGCACGGTCAGAGGTTGCGGAGTCCAACGAGTACCTGTTCCAGGGTGTCGGTGTCGGGGAGCCGGTCCTCGACACGGGCAGTACGGGGGTGGCGAGCGCTGATCCGGCCGGTGTCGAGCAGGTCGCACAGCATGATGCGGACGATGCTGACCGGCAGTTTCAGGGTGGCCGAGATCTCCACGACCGCGGTGGGGCTGTCGCACATCCGCAGGATCGCGACGTGCTCCGACTGCATCCCGGGGCTCGGGTCGCACTCGGCGACGACGAGTGTCACCAGGTCGAACGCGGCCGAGTCGGACCGGCTGCGGCCACCCGTGAGGGTGTACAGCCGGTCCGGGTCGTCGTCGCGTCCGGGGCGGGGGCGCGGGACGGACGTCATACGTCCGCGGATTCCGCGACCGGGGCCGTCTCACCGGCGGGGTCACGCGGCGGGGCGACGAGGTGTTCGCCGAGCTGCTCGACGAGTTCGCTCATGTTGTGGCCGACGAGGCCGACGTCGGAGTCCTCCGCGGCGACGACCGCGAGATGGGCGCCCGCACCCGCCTCGACGATGAACAGCACCCCGCCGTAGAACTCGGTCATCGCGGACCGTACGCCGCCGGTGCCGTCACCGAACTCGATGGACGCGCCGTGCGACAGGCTCTGGATGCCGGCGGCGATCGCGGCCAGCTGGTCGGCCTGGTCGACGGAGAGTTCGGGGGTGCGGCACAGCTTCAGGCCGTCCCGGGACAGGACGAGGGCGTGCCGGGCGCCGGGCGTGCGGTCGAGCAGCCCCTCCAGCAGCCAGTTGAGCTTCTCGTCGGTGGTCGCGCTCATCGGGTGTTGCCTTCCGGGTGCGGGGAATTGGCTCGTACCGCCTGGCTGAAGGTGCTGAAGCGGGCAGCCTGGACCTTCGGGTCGGTGGTACGGGGCCGGGGGGAATCGGCTCCGCCGGGGGCGGCATTGCCGGTACGGGCTTCGGCGGCGGCCAGGGTGCGGCCGCGGCGGCGCTTGGGCAGACCGCTCTCGCCGAACTGGGGGACGGAGCCGGTGGACTCGGACGCGGACTCCGGCTGCCGGGGCGCGGTGTCCGGCCGCGCCCCGGGCCCGGGGGAGACCGCCGCGGCCGGGACGTGGCCGCCCGCGTCCGGTGTCGCGTGGTCCGGCTCCGGCTCGGGGTGCCGGGCGGACTCCGGGAGGGGAGCGGGCGCGGGCGTACGGGAGATGAGCTCCTGCGGAAGCATCATCAGCGCCCCGGTGCCCCCGCGGGCCGACGGCCGGAAGGAGACGGTGAGGCCGTGCTTCCTGGCCAGCCGGCCGACGACGGCGAGGCCGAGCCGGGTGCCGGAGATACCGGTGAGGTCCTGGTTCCCGCCGGACACGGCCCGCTCGGCGCGCCGCAGCTGCACATCGCTCATCACCAGGCCGCTGTCCTCGACGGTGATGACGATGCCGGCCGGCACCTCCTCGACGTACACGTGCACCTCGGCGGTGGGCGGCGAGAAGTTGGCGGCGTTGTCGAGGAGTTCGGCCAGGGCGTGCATGACGCCCTCGGCGGCGTGGCCCGCGATCGCCACCTCGCTCGTCGAGTGGAGGCGGATGCGCTGGTAGCTGCCGATACGGCCCATCGCGCCGCGCAGGATCGACTCCATGACGATCGGCTTGGCCCACCGGCGCCCGGAGCGCGCGCCGGTGAGGACGGCGATGGAGTCGGCGAGCCGGCCCGCCTGGGCCGTGCGGTGGTCCAGGTGCAGCAGATCACCGAGCACGTCCTCGGCGGTGTGCCGGTGCTCCATCTCGCGCAGGTCGGCCAGCATGCTCGTGGCCAGGGCCTGCATCCGGCCCGCGGCGTTGGCGCAGGCGGCGATCGCCGCGGAGCGCTCGTTCTCGGCGCGCCGGGCACGGGCGGACAGCCGGGCGGTCTCGGTGGTGAGCCGCTCGTGCTGCTCGGTGGCCTGGGCGGTGACCCGGGCGATCCGGTCGTCCGCCTCGGCGGTGACCCGGGCCGCCTCGGCGGAGGCGGCCGCTCTGATCCGGGCGGTCTCCGCGGTGAAGCGCTGCGCCTCGGCGGCGGAGGCCGAGACGAGGCGGGCGGTCTCGGCGGTGAAGCGCTCGGATTCGGCGGCCCGCAGGGCGCGCAGACGACGGACGGTGGTGAGGGTGTGGACCGCGACGGTCACCGTGACGCACAGCAGCACGGCGGCGGCGCCCGCACCCCAGGCGAGCGGGTTCCGTACCGAGGCGGGAGCGGCGGCGACCGCCCACAGGCACAGAGAACCGGTAACGGCTGCCGAGATCAGCAGGGCGAGTGCGGTCGGCCGGAGTGAAGGGCGCAATCGAAAGTCCTCGGGGCGGACGGTGCGGGGGGAAGGGACAGGTACGGCGGAAGGAACAATCCGGATGTATCGGTGCGGTGGTGGTGAAAGGAGCACAACTGGAACTGATTGTTCCTGATCAAGTCATGGCAACTATAGGAGAATTGGCGACTTGTTTGGGAATTCGTTGTGGCCACTTCTCTGTGAAATCTGGCTTGAACTGGCCTTGGTGGAGTTCTTGGGGCGATGTGGTGTGCGGCATGCCGTGGTTCGGGCGGCTGGCTGGTAGCGAATGTCCCTTTATGTCCCCTCTGTAATGCTTGATTTATCACGATCGTCGCTCGTGGGCCGGTTGCCAGCTAGGGTGAGCGCTCCGGTGCAGTCGGCTTTTCGGGCCGGCACCGCCGTAAGACACACCGCGCGCCTTGAAGGGGGAGGCGCCGCGTGGCCCCGACGGAGGACGCAGGCAACCGTGGACGCGCAAGGCCGTGGGCGGGACGAAGGATTCGACCCCGCAGACCAGTGGGTACTCAACCCCGACACCGGTGATTACGAACTGCGACTGACCCCCTCCCCAGGGCGATCGACCGCACCGGTCGGCACGTCGGACGTGCGAGCGCCCGGAGCGCGCCGCAGGTCGAAGCCGGAGACCGCCCGGCCCGGGGAGCGGGCCTCCGTGCCCGGTCAGCGTGGCGGGCGCCGGGGCGCGGGCGGCGGACGCGGGG
>Ga0196960_10000119_pt1 | contig 30533 bp, 29 predicted proteins | sample S3v_5metaG_FD_183187 | JGI IMG/M metagenome (GOLD analysis project Ga0196960, IMG submission 183187) | Soil microbial communities from Anza Borrego desert, Southern California, United States - S3+v_5 | ecosystem: Environmental > Terrestrial > Soil > Desert | place: USA: California | collected...
CCCGTGGCCGGTCGACGGCGCTGCGGAGCCTTCAGGTGCTCAGGGCGTCCCGTGCGGGAAGAGAGCTCGCGCCACCCACGGGGCAGGGCGGGCGGCGCGAGTGGCGGGCGTCCGGAGTGGGAAGCCCGCATCGAGCCGTGGACGTCAGTGGAAGACGCCCGGTGCCACCGGCTCGCCGAACAGGTCCGCGCCGAAGCCGGTATGGACGGGCGGGGCCACGTTGCAGATGTGGTTCATGGCGGCGTGGGCGTCGCGCCAGAACATCTGCTGCGGTTGGCTGCGGTGCAGAGAGCCGCCGCCGGCGTGCATGAACAGGCGGTCGACGGCGTCCACCGAACGCCGGGAGGCCCGCACCTGGTTGCGGCGGGCGGTGATCCGCTGGGAGACGTCCATCGGCCGGCCCGCCAGCACCTGCTCGTGGTACTTGGCGATGTCGGCCAGGAAGTGCACCCGGCTCGCCTCGATGTCCGCCCACGCCTCACCGAGCAGGTTGAGCTGGTGCGGGTCGCCGGAGATGCGGGCGCCGGAGAAGGAGATGCGCTTGCGGGTGTACTCCACGGACGCCCTGAGGGCTCCCTGGGTGATGCCGAGGGTGGCGGCCGCGATGACGCCGCCGAACATGGTGCCGAACGGCAGCGAGTACATGGCGTTGTCCGGGCGGTTGGTCCGGGCGAGGTCGCCGGTCATGACGAGGCTCTGTTCGATCACCCGGTGTGCGGGGATGAACGCGTCCTTGACGGTGACGTCCTTGCTGCCGGTACCACGCAGGCCGACCGTGTCCCAGGTGCCCTCGACGATCTCGTACTGGTCGCGCTTGACGAGGAAGTGCCGGATGTCCGGTGGACCGCTGATCTCACCGTTCGCGTCGGTGACCATGCCGCCCAGGAACGCCCACTCGCAGTGGTCCGTGCCGGAGGAGAAGGGCCAGCGGCCGGAGAAGAGGTACCCGCCCTCTACGGGCTTGGCCCGGCCGAACGGCGCGTACGGCGAGGAGATCCACGCCTCGGGGTTCTCCCCCCAGATCTCCTCCTGCGCCTTGGGGTCGGCGCCGCCCAGCTCGAAGGCGTGGATGCTCATCAGGCCGCCGACCCAGCCGGCGGAGGCGGAGTTCTGCGCGAGCTCCATGACCGCTTCGAAGAACTCCACGGGGTCCGTCTCCAGCCCGCCGTACTGCTTGGGCTGCAGCATACGGTCCAGGCCGGTCTCACGGATCTTCACCACGGTGTGGTCGGGCAGCTTGCCGAGGTCCTCGGCCTCCTGCGCGTGGTCCCGGAAGTAGGCCGCATTGTCGGCGATGCGTTCGATGACTTTGCTCATGATCGACTTCCTTGTCGAATGGGTGGTCAGCTGTGGGCGACGAAGTCGGCGACCAGGCGGTTGAACTCGGCGGCGTGCTCCAACTGGGCCCAGTGGCCGCAGCGGTTGAGCAGAACCAGCCGGGAGTCGGGGATCAGCGAGACCAGTTCGAGGCTGGACTCGAAGTGGACGACGCGGTCGTCGCGGCCGTGGATGAGGAGGGTGGGCGCGGCGATGCCCATCAGCTCCTCGGGGGTGGCCCACCGCGTGATGGGGGTACGGCCCTCGGCCACGCCCTCCATGAAGTGCTTGAGGTGCTGCGGGTTGGCCTGCGCGCCGTCGGCGCGCTGCTTGATCAGTTCCTCGGAGGCGAAGTCGGAACCGTAGGTCATCACGTCGACCAGCTTCGCCATGGTCTCCACCGACGGGTCGGCGTAGCCCTTGAAGAGAATCTTCATCCCTTCCGAAGGGCCGCCGCCCGCGGTGAACAGGCCGGGACGCGGCTTGGAGGCGGGACCCATGGTGATCAGGTGAGAGACGCGGTCCTTGTGGAGGGCCGCGGTGGCCAGGGAGACCACCCCGCCCATCGAGTTTCCGACCAGCGCGGCCTTCTCGATGCCGAGCTCGTCCAGCAGGCGGATGACGGTTCCGGGGTGGTCTCGCTCGGACATCGGCACGGCCTCGGAGCCACCCCAGCCGGGCAGGTCCACGGCCAGCACACGGAAACGCTCCGCGAGGTGGTCGATGTTGGGTGCGAAGTTGCCCCAGGCGGTGGCGCCGGGGCCGGAGCCGTGCAGCAGCACGATCGGGTGGCCCTCGCCCGCATCGTGGAAGTGGATCCTTCCGTCCTGGGTGCGGATCTCGCGGCTCGTGGCCTCGTGGGAGAGGGAACTCATGGTGCGGTGACTCCTTGTACGTTCGCAGGAGGTCGGGACGTGCGGGTGGCGTGCCGACCGCGGTGGGCTCGCTCGGCCCCGGGATCAGGCGCCGGCGGGGGGTTCGGCACTGAGGATGAGGCCCGGCCCGGCGTCGGGCGCCTGGTCGCGGTGGTGACCCCAGATGCTCATCCGGTCGAACGTCTTCGGCTCCCACAGGTCGTCCACCTGCAGACCGCCGTATCCGTACTCGATGTGGAACGCCGACGGCGACTCCAGGTAGAACGACGTCATCAGGTCGTTGACATGTCGGCCCAGCGTCATCGTGATCGGCACCCCGCGCCGCTCGCACTCGTCCAGTGCGAGACCGACGTCGTCCAGCGAGTCGACCTCCAGCATCAGGTGCTGGAAACCGACCACACCAGGGGCCTCGGCCACCGCGAGGGAGTGGTGACGGCCGTTGATGTGGTAGAAGCGCGCGTTCAGCGGCCCCTGAATGATGCGGTCGGAGAGCTTGAAGCCCATGACCTCGCTGTAGAACTCGTCCGCCTGCTTGATGTCCGGGACCATGAACACCACATGGCCCATGCCCTGTTCACCGGTCTTGAAGCCCGACATCGCCCGGCCCGGGCGGAACGAGGACTGGACGATCAGCCGACCCCAGCTCAGCTCCTGCCGGATCCCGAAGGGGTCCTCGAACCACAGCAGGCCCGCTGTCGCCCGCTCCGCACACAGCTCGGCGTCACCGTCGTGGACCACGATGCCCGTGGCCGCGACCTTCTTCGCGATCTCTCGCGCCTCCGCCTCGCCCACCACGCTCCAGCCCACGTAGTCGACGCCGTCACGCTCACCGGGGTGCAGGGCGAGACGCCACTGCGCCTCATCCATCTTGAACCGCAGCCCGCCGCCCGGGCCGGCTGCCATGTCCAGCCCCAGAACCTCCGGGCCGAACGACCTCCACTCCTCGATCGCCGGAGTGGTGACACCGAGGTACGCCAATGACCTGATCATGCTGCCTCCTGAGGAGCACCGACATGAACGATGATTCTAGAACCATCGTTCTAGGTTTAATGCAACCTAGACGGGAATCGCTGCGACGGCAAGAGGCGCGCGGGAAGAATCGCGGACGCCCCACTCAGACCGGGCTGCACAGAACATTGAAATGTTTATTCCAGAGGTGAAGCGGTCGATCGGCGTAACTGCCCGTGGCTGGATCGTCCACGCGTGATGTATTGACATCTTCCTGGAACGGTTCTTACAGTCCTCGCTACATCGTCCGTGGACGGTCGGCGCTGCGGAGACCGGGTGAAGGGCGAGACATGCACAAGGCGATACGCGTCATCCATGAGCACGCGGACGTACTCCGCGAGGAGCACGCCAAGTGTGACGAGCTGGGTCACCTGACCGACCGGACTGTCGGGATCCTCAAGCTCTCCGGCGGTTTCCGGCTGCTGCTGTCCAAGGACGCCGGCGGCTACGCCGAGGACCCTCGGGTGTTCGCGGAATGGGTGCGTACGGTCGCCCGCTACAACCCGTCGGCCGGCTGGGTCGCGGGGGTCTGCGGCGTCCACCCGTGGGAGATCTCGGTCGCCGACCCGAAGGTGCGCCAGGAGGTCTACGGGGACGGCCCGGACACGGTCACCGCCTCGCCCTACGCACCGGTCGGCAAGCTGGTCCCGTCGGACGGCGGGTTCCTCTTCTCGACCGAGGTCGTCTACTCCACCGGCTGCGACGTCTCCGAGTGGTTCGTCCTGGCCGGCATGGTGGTCGGCCAGGACGGTGCCCCGGCGACTCCTCCGCGCCCGGTGCACGTCGTCCTTCCGCGTGAGGAGGTCGAGATCGTGCCGGACTCATGGAACGTGATGGGCCTCAAGGGCACCGGCAGCAAGCGGGTGCGGGTGCCCGGCGTGTTCGTCCCCGCCCACCGCACCCTGGAGCAGGGCCGTCTGATGGCCGGAGGCTACTGGGACGCCCAGCCGGACGAGCCGCTGTATCGCATCCCGTTCGTCGCCGTCTTCGGCCCATCGATCGCACACGCCCTGTGCGGCATCTTCCGCGGCTTCCTCGACCAGTTCACCGACTACCTCAAGGACCGTCGCGCCACCTTCGGCAGCACGGCGAAGAACGACCCGCACCAGCAGCGCGCGCTGGTCCACGCCGAGTCGGAACTCGAGGCCACCATCGCCCATCTGGACAAGCTGTGGGGTGAGATGTGGGACAAGGCGGTTGCCGGAGAGGAGATCACCGTGAAGGACCGGGTCACCCTGGCTGCCCATCAGAAGGTCGGCTGCGCCCGGGTGATGGGCGCGCTCGAACTGATCTGGCGGCACGCCGGCTCCGCCTCCCGCTGGACCCATCTCCCGATGGAGCGCTACTACCGCGACATGCAGGTCGGCGGCAGCCACTTCGGCTCGGACCCCACCACTGTCTACGAGCCTTTCACCGAGCTGGCCCTCAACCCGGACGCGCAACCCGTCGGCATGTTCTGAGCATGCTGCCGGCCCACCCTCATCCGCACGAGCTGAAAGGGAATGTCCTATGGCGCTCACCGACGAGCACCTCGTAGCCGAACCGGGTCTGGCCAGCCGCTGGGTCCAACTACCGACCGGCGCCCGGGTCCATTACTCCACCGCGGGCGACCACGGCCCCAGCGTCATCCTGCTGCACGGCGGGATCATGGGCGGGTCCGGGGCCGGTGGGTGGCGGCTCCTCGCTCCGTACCTGGGCGAGCGCGGATTCCGCGTGTTCTGCCCCGACTTCCCCGGCTTCGGTCTCACCCGCGACCCGTACGACCGCTACACCTACGGCTGGGGCGGCTTCGTCGACTTCCTCCGGGACTTCGCGGACGCCCTGTGCCTGGACACCTTCCACCTCGGCGGGAACTCCATGGGCTGCGTGAACACGGCGTACTTCCTGGTGTCCCACCCCGAGCGGGTGACGAGCTACTTCATGATCGCCGGTCGGATCGGCGACCTGGTCACCAACGGGCAGATGCAGGCTGCCGACCCGCGGCCGGCCAAGGCGTACCAGGGGCCACCGCCGTTCGACGGCACCGAAGAATCCATGCGCAAGATGCTCAGCAGGATCGTCCTCGACGAGGACAAGATCGACCCCGATGTCGTCAGGATGCGCACCTACTCCGCCAACCTGCAGAAGGAGACGTACGACCGGGTCTCCCCATGGATCTTCGGTTCGCTCAGCGGCCGGGACCACGACGCCAACAGCGCTGCCCGCCTGTCCACCAAGGGCCGCCTCGACAAGCTGGATGTCCCGGGGATCTACCTGTTCGGCAGGGACGACCCCAACGAGTCGGTCGCGGTGGGGCACCTGCAGGAGGACGCGCTGCCCCGCACGCAGTTCTTCTACGTCCCGGGTGCCGGCCATCAGGCGCAGACCGACCAGCCCGGGATCGTGAACCAGGTGATCCACCAGTTCTTCGCCAACGGTGAGATCTCGGCCGAGGCCGCGAAGCATGCCGGGGTCTCCGACCGGCGGCCCCCGCTGGAGATCGTGGCGCAGTGATCACGAGCGGGCGGGCCGGGCGCAGGAGGCCCGGCCCGACGTCACCGCCGGGCGGCCAGGGCCTCCAGAAGGGCGACGGTCAGCCGCACATGCCGATGCGGAACCGCGTCGGTGCGGGCGATCACCAACTGCGTGAACGTCTCATCCATCAGCGCGTGGATCCACAACGCGAAGTCCTCGGTCCGTAGTTCCGCGTCGGGCCCCCCGGCGCACGCCATCACCTGCAGCCACCGGGCCGTCCGTTCACGGACGCTCTCACGGATCGCGCGGTACAGCGTGTACCCGGCGGGTGGCCGGCCGGGTTCCTCGTCCAGGGTGAGCTGCAGACCGGCGAGCACGAAGTCCGGGGCGGCGAGGTTCGCCAGGAGATAGCGCTCGAAGCCCTCGTCCAGGTACGCGGGCCAGGACGCCGGGTCGGCCAGCGGCAGACAGGCGGGCACGGTGGAGTACCAGCCGTCGGCGGCCCGGCCGATGGCTTGCCGCACCAGGTCCTCCTTGTTGTCGCACACCCAGTACACCGAGCTCGTGCTGACCTCGGCGCGGCGGGTGATCCGGGCGATGGTGGCTCCGCGATATCCCTCCTCGGCCAGCACCGCCAGGGTCGCCGCGAGGATCCGCTCACGGCTGCCCGTCACGTCCTCCGCCGGGCGCGGCGCGGACCGGGCGACAGGCGTCGGCCCGGCGGCCGCAAACGCCTCGGGGTCCGCGGCCAGTCTGCCGGCCAGCCCTGCCAGGGCGTGCCCACATTCCCCGGCCGCGACGCGAGTCGGGAAACCGGCGTCGGCCCGGCGGGCGATCAGCAGGGCACCCACCGCGGACATGGTCAGCCTGGCCAGGGCCACCGCTGTGTCACCGTCGAGTTCCGGCTCGACGACGCTCCACCAGGAAGCAACCTCCTCACCGGTCCGTTCCCGCATCTCGGCCACTCGCCGGGCCATGGTGCCGCCCTGCCTGGGCAGGGACATCTGCAGGCCGATGCGCCAGAAGTCGGCCCGCTCGGAGAAGTCGTCGGTCAGATGCCGCAACAGCGCGAAGGCGGCCTCGCCCGGGTCCCCCACCGGCGGGGCCAGGGGAAACTTGCGCCGTATCCACTCCAGCGTGCCGTGCCCGACCGCTTCCAGGACGACATCGTCCTTGTCCCGGAAGAACCAGTACACCGAGCTGGCCTTCACCCCCGCCGCCTCGGTGATCCGCTTCATGTCAACGGCGTGGCGGCCCTCCTCGGCCAGCAGCGCGAAGGTGGCGTCGAGAATGCGCTCCCGCGCGCCCGGTGCCCCGGACCGCTGTTCCTTACCCACTGCCCGCCGCATCCGTTCGGTGTGTGATCATCTTGTCGCACGTCGCGCGAGCCATGATAGGCGCGCCACGCGAGATCGCCGGCGGCCTCGGACGGCACGCGGACCTCACCGGCGGTCGACCGCTCGGCCGCGTGGACTTCGGAGCCCCGATGACGGCCCCGGCGCGGGTCTTCATCCCCGACGTACGCCGAAGGACCCGATCCCCCTTCGCGCGGCACGGTCCCATCCTGGGATCAGCCCTCCGGAGTGCGGGTGTCACGCAGGAGCCGAGCACCGTGATAACAAGAAGCGTGCAGAAGAAGACAGCAACCGCGGGCCGGGCCCAGCGCACCGAGGAATCACGCAGGCGCATCCTGGAAGCCACTCTGGAGCTGGCCGCGGAGCAGGGCTACGAGGGCACCGCGATCGCCCAGGTCGCCAAGCGCTCCGGACTGCCGGTCGGCTCCGTGTACTGGCACTTCGAGAACAAGGACAAGCTGTTCGCCGCGCTGCTCCAGCACAGCCTGGACGAATGGGAGGGCCGGCAGGACTGGCTCTTCCGCCCGGAGGAGTCACCGTCACGCCAGCTGGAGAAGATGATCTCCGGTCGCACCTTCGAAGCCATGGAGCCCACCAGTTTCTGGCGGCTGGGGCTCCTGCTCGCCCTGGAACGCCGGCTGAGCGAATCGGCGGCGCGCCAGATGTTCCTCGACATCCGGCAGGGCCGCCTGGATCTGATCTCCGACTGGTGGCAACAGATCCTCCCGCCCGAGGTGACGTCCGACGACCCCGCTTTCCCCGCCCGGTTGGCGCAGTTCACCATGGCCGGTGCCGACGGGCTCTACGTGTCGGTGAGCGCCGGGGAGGACTGGGACGCGACCGCACTGACCGGAATGCTGCTCGACTCGATCTGGCACCTGGTGCGACAGGCGGCTCTTCGCGCCGGGGTGCCGTACGACCCGGAGCTCGCAGAGAACTGAGACGACGGTTCTCGCCGGACCGTCCGAGGCCGAACAACGAAACGGGTCACACGCTCCATGACCGCCGCCCACCACGGACGCGCCGGCGGACCGGCCTGCTGACACACCGGGAAGGCTCACGGTCGTCGCGGGGGCATCGCCATGAATCGCCATGAGCGGATCTCTGTGGGGGCCGGTGCCCGTGCCCACCCATGCCCCCTTCTCCCACGGCACCGGCCCGGACCGTCATCGACGGCTGCAGGGCGGCCTCGCCGGACCTTCCTTCGGCACCGCCTGAGCCGATCCGCAGGAGGAAGGGGGCGGCCCCCGCACCGCCCGGGTCCGTCCGCGCACAGCGCCGCGGACGGTCGCCGCCGGTCAGTGACCCCGGCGTGCCAGCGTCGACCCCAGCGCCGTCGCCGCCGCGCGCACCGCGTTGGCATGGGACTCCGGACGGAAGCGGCCCACCGGGCCCGTGACGCTGATGGCCGCCACCGCCGTCCGCCCGTCGGAGGCGGGGACCGGCGCCGCCACGCACAGCAGGCCCTGCGTCGACTCCTCCCGTTCGTAGGCGACCCCCGTCTCCACCGCCCGGATCAACTGCCCGCGCAGCAGACCGGGCGCGATGACCGTCCGTGGCGTCCGGCGTTCCATCGGCCCGGTCAGCACGGCGGCCCACTCCTCCTCCCCGGCACAGGCCAGCAGGACCTTCCCCAACGCCGTGCAGTGCATCGGCATCCGCCCACCGGTACGGGAAGGTGCCTTCGCCTGGCGGTGTCCGCCGATCTTCGCGATGTAGACGACCTCGTGTCCCTCCCGCACCCCGAGGTGCACCGTCTCGTGGGTGCGCTCGTAGAGGTCCTGCAGGAAAGGCATCGCCAGTTCGAGCAGCGTTCGCTCCGCCGCGGCCCGCAGACCCAGCTCGAAGAGCCCTCCGGAGAGCCGGTACCCGTGCGCCGTCCTGTCCAGCAGCCGGTGCCGTACGAGATCCCCTGCCACCCGGTGCACAGTCCCCTTCGGCAGATCCGTCCGCCGGACCAGCTCGGCGAGCGGAAGCACTGAGTCCGCCGGGCCGAACGCCCGCAGGATCGCCAGGGCCTTACCCAGCACTGTGCCGCGCTCCCTGTCAGGGCCTTTCCCACGCTCCTCCACGTGAAAGAGCGTACCGCTGAGTGGAACGCGACCATGGCCCTCTCTCCTGCCGTGCCGCAGATTGGACGTCATGGCACAGACCCACCCGACTGTCCCCGACGACAGCATCGCCGCCGCTGCGGCCCGACTCCGCGAGGCAGCCGCAACCGGCGTCCCGACCATTCCGGTACGCGACCTGATCGGCCGTGACGACGTCGAGGCGGCGTACGCCGTGCAGACACGGCTCGCCGCCGAGCGGATCGAGGCGGGCGCCACGGTCGTCGGCCGCAAGATCGGCCTGACCTCGACCGCCGTCCAGCAGCAACTCGGTGTCGACCAGCCCGACTTCGGCGTCCTCTTCGATGACATGGCGTACTCCGACGGCTCGGCCGTACCGGCCGAAGCGATCCTCCAGCCGCGGGTCGAGGCCGAGATCGCCTTCGTGCTGAAGGACGACCTGACCGAGGGCCTGCTCGACCACGCCCAGGTCAGCGGAGCCGTCGACCACGCCGTGGCCGCGCTCGAGATCTGCGGCAGCCGCGTGGCCGACTGGGACATCAGCTTCGGCGACACCGTCGCCGACAACGCCTCCGCCGGCGGCTACGTACTCGGCACCCGCCAGGTCCCCCTCACCGACTTCGACCCCGTCACGGCCGAGATGACGATGATGATCGACGGGGAGACCGTCTCCACCGGCAACGGCGCCGCCTGCCTCGGCGACCCGGTCAACGCCCTTGTCTGGCTCGCCCGCCAGGCCCGCGACCTGGGCTCGCCGCTCCGCGCCGGTCAGGTCGTCCTCTCCGGCGCACTCGGCCCCATGCGCCCGGTGACGCCGGGCAACGCCGTCCAGGCCACCGTCACCGGCCTCGGCACCGTGTCGGTCACCTTCTGCTGACACCTCCTCCCCGGACAAGGAACACGATGAGCAAGACGAAGGTCGCCGTCATCGGGTCGGGCAACATCGGCACCGACCTGATGATCAAAATCATGCGCACCGCACAGCACCTCGAGATGGGCGTCATGGTCGGCATCGACCCGGCCTCCGACGGACTCGCCCGCGCCGCCCGCTTCGGCTTCGAGACAACCGCCGAAGGCGTGGAGGGACTGCTGAAGTCGCCGCAGATCGATGAGATCGGCATCGTCTTCGACGCCACCTCGGCCGGCGCGCACCGCCACAACGACGAAAAGCTCCGCCCTCTCGGTATCCGGATGATCGACCTGACACCGGCCGCCATCGGGCCCTACGTCATCCCGGCCGTCAACATCGACGAGCACCTCGACGCGCCCAACGTCAACATGGTCACCTGCGGCGGCCAGGCCACCATCCCGGTGGTGGCCGCGATCAGCCAGGTCGTCCCGGTGGCGTACGCCGAGATCGTCGCCTCGATCGCCTCCAGATCTGCCGGTCCGGGCACCCGCGCCAACATCGACGAGTTCACCGAGACCACCTCCGCCGCGATCGTCGAGGTCGGCGGGGCCCGGCGCGGAAAAGCGATCATCGTCCTCAACCCGGCCGAGCCGCCGCTGATGATGCGCGACACCGTCTTCGCCCTGGTGACCCTGCCCGGCAGCCAGGACGAAAGGGCCGCCGCCGGGCGAGAGATCACCGCCTCGGTCGAGAAGATGGTCGCCGAGGTCTCCTCCTACGTCCCGGGCTACACGATGGTGCAGGACGTCCAGATCAGCGAGATACCGGCCGACCAGCCGGTCGAGACCCTCCTCGCGGACGGAGAGGGCCCCCGGCCGACCCACCAGGTGTCGGTCTTCCTCAAGGTCGAGGGCGCGGGCATGTACCTCCCGGCGTACGCCGGAAACCTCGACATCATGACCTCGGCCGCAGTACGGATGGCCGAGCGGATCGCCGCCGAGAAGGAGACCGCGAAGTGAGCACCGACATCTTCGTCCAGGACGTCACCCTCCGGGACGGCATGCACGCTGTCCGGCACCGGATCACGCCCGACGACGTCAAGCGCATCGTCTCGGCTCTCGACGAGGCCGGCGTGGACGCCATCGAGGTCGCCCACGGCGACGGTCTGGCCGGTGGCTCGCTCAACTACGGCCCCGGCTCGAACACCGACTGGGAGTGGATCGAGGCCGCCGCCTCGGTCCTGGAGAACGCCCGCCTCACCACTCTGCTCCTGCCCGGCGTCGGCACCATCGACGAGCTGAAGCACGCCTTCGACCTCGGCGTCCGCTCGGTGCGCGTGGCCACCCACTGCACCGAGGCCGACATCTCCGCCCAGCACATCGCCGCCGCCCGCGAGCTGGGCATGGACGTCTCCGGCTTCCTGATGCTCTCGCACATGGCCGAGCCCGAGAAGCTCGCCCGGCAGGCCAAACTGATGGAGTCCTACGGCGCCCACTGCGTCTACGTCACCGACTCCGGCGGCCGGCTGACCATGAACGACGTCACCGCCCGGGTCCGCGCCTACCGGGACGTGCTCGACCCGGCCACGGAGATCGGCGTCCACGCCCACGAGAACCTCTCGCTCTCCGTGGCCAACTCGGTCGTCGCGGTCGAGAACGGCGTCCGACGGGTCGACGCCTCGCTCGCCGGGCACGGCGCGGGCGCGGGCAACTGCCCCATCGAGGCGTTCGTCGCCGTCGCCGACCTGTCCGGCTACAAGCACGGCTGCGACCTGTTCAAGCTGCAGGACGCTGCCGACGACATCGTCCGCCCGCTCCAGGACCGCCCGGTCCGCGTCGACCGCGAGACCCTCACCCTCGGCTACGCGGGCGTCTACTCCAGCTTCCTCCGCCACGCCGAGCTCGCTGCCCGGAGGTACGAGGTCGACGTCCGCGACATCCTCATGGAGTGCGGCCGGCGCCGCCTGGTCGGCGGCCAGGAAGACATGATCATCGACATCGCCCTCGATCTCACCGCCGCTCGATGAGGCCGGCCTTGCGGCTCAGTGGCGTGAAGCAGAACGCCTGATCCGTTCACGGGCGAGCGTGTCCCACCGCCTCTCCTGGGGCCCCCGCGGTCCTCCGATCAGGCGAACCCCGGATGGGCTCCAGGCCGCATGGCGCTCCCACTCTGCACAGAGCCGCCAGAGCGGCGATCTCCGCAGCGCAGATGCAACCGGCAGGAGCCACGGGCGCGCACCGCCGGGCGGTCCTACTGGTGCGACAGGGGCGGGACGGCAGCCGGATGAGCGCCCCCTGACTGGCCGTCAGAAAAGTCAGCATCAGTCCCGGCACAGCCTGTCACGGACGGCCGCACCTGCCCCTGGGGGGTCAGTGTCCGAAACGATCGCGCAGAGGCTCTACCGACGGGACGGACGACAGAGCCCTCCAGGTCTGGTGATGGTGGCGGTTTCAGTTCTTGCCCGAGAAGTTTCTGGGAAAGATCACCGGAAAGTGTGACCGCACCCCTATCTGCGCACCGCAGTCCATTTTCCGCCTCGAGAACACCTTGCCCTCTCCCATGGCGAGACCCACGAGCACGGCGAGTGGCTGACCTCCCAGGAGAAGGCACGGCTTCTGCACCTGGAGCAGCGCGCCGCGCAGCGCGAGCAGCACCGCAAGCCCGGCGAACGCACCAGCGGCTCTCCCCGTTCGGGGGAGGGGGAAGGAATCTGCCTGCAGAGCGGGCATAGGTCGTGCGGCGGGGTGGCACGGTCCGGTCATGAGGATGATCAGCATGGTGGCAGCGGGAGTCATGAGCGCGTGTCTCGTTCTCACGCCGGTGTCCGACGCGTCGGCGCAGCAGTACTGGAACAAGAAGGTGAAGTGTGAGCAGAGTGATCCCGAGGGGCGGGTCATCCCCACGCGTTACGGCAACGGGGATCTGGGCTGGAATCACTTCTTTGGCAAGCACAACATCAAGAAGTGCCGGGTGGTCGACGCGGCTCTGGCCGGGAAAGTGGACAAGAAGAGCGGGGGAAGGCTCGAGTACTACAGGGTCGCCCGCAACCAGGCCAAACTGGTCAACATCGTGGTCATCGTGCAGTACGCCCGCCGCACGGGTGACGGTGAGTACGACGCGGGCAAGGGAAACAAGATCGGTGTCGTCACCACCTACTGCAAGGGCATGAGCAAGTGCCCGAACTGGATCAACGAATGAGTACCTCCGGCAAGGAGACCGTCGAGCAACAGGCCTACCTCACGCGTTTTCTTCTCGACTACACAGCACTGCCTCTGGCCGAGGGGGTCTTCCTGCGCGGTGTCCTGCCGACGCGGAACGCGGTCCGGATCGTGACCGGCGGCGCTGATGCGGTGTTGGCCCACGAGCTGGTCGCCTACGAGATCCCGTTGTCGGACGAGGACGACGAGGCGGTCACCGCCCCGCTGGTGCTGGGCTGGACCCGCGCGCTCCTCGCCGGCCCGCTCCCCCGCACGGACGCGACCGTGATGGGTATGCCCCTCGTCCTGGTGGACACCGCCGCTCTCGAGCCTGCCTCCCCCGTCCCGGCGGACCGGGCGCTGCGTGTACTGCGCACGCTGGCCTGGCCGTTCGTGGAGAGTCCGCCCAGCCCGGCACTTTGCGGGTTCTTCTTCACGGGGCCGGACAGTATGCGGCTCTACCTCGCCGTCGAGAAGGCCGGGGGCCTGATCGCGGCCGACGTGCGGACCACCGGTGCTCTCACCGCTCTGCTGGCTGCTCTGCCCTCGCTCGTGGAGGAGGAGGAACGCTGGGCGACGGACACATCCGACCCCCACTGTGCCCGCCTGATCGACCTGACCAACTGGTAAGGGGTGCGGGCTCGTACGCGGCCGAGCAGACGGACTTCGACCGCAGGTGCCGGAAGGCGCGACGAACTTGTGCCGGGGCGAACCTGCCGGACGATCTCGGCATCTCCTACAGCCGCCGAAAGGCGGCGCCCAGGCACAGCAGCGGCTTGGTGAAGCCGTAGTGGTGAGGGTCAGGGCATATCTCCTTCCCGGACCCACTGGCCGACAGGACTGCTGAAGTCCGGCGCGTACAAGGCACGCCCGCCCGGCCCGTACGCACTGTGAGGAGTGATCAGGAACGCACCGGTTGTGCGTTCAGGAGTTGTGAGACCGGTGACGTCCAGAAGCGGCCCGCCGTTCAGCTCGACGTACTCACGGCTTGGGCGGGTGGCGTAGGAGGCGGCGTCGTCGCAGTCGGTGCCGTAGATCCGCGGCCGTGTGTGCTCAGTCACCACTCGGACTGTCAGCCCTTCCCCGGGCTCTGCACCTGTTTCATCCAACCCGTCCCCGCACGGCAGAGAAGATAAACCGGACCGGCGAGGAGTGATCGCCGGTCCGACCTGTAGATGGTCTCAGGCACCTTTCACCTGTGGGAAGCGGATACCGGTTTCCCGGTGGCGAGTGCCCGAAGTGGTGCACGCTCCTGAGGTCGTGCTGTGCTTCCGGGGTGCGTGGGGGCGCAGTTCTCCGGCCCGGAGGCCACAGCGAACGCCCCGCGACTCGAGGGCTGCGGAGCGCTCGGAGGGCGTGCCGTCCCCGGGGGAGATCTGGCATCGCTTGGTCCCGGTAGCAAGAGACCAGGAAGCCGGTTACCTGCGGGGTACGGTCGCCTGGCTCATGGCCGCCGCCAAGCAGGGCTCTGCACTCGGCGCTCAGATGCCGTCCCGCATGTTCAGCAGGTACTCCCCGCGAGAGCTTCCGGAGCTGCCTTGATCAACGAGAGTTCCACCACCTCAAGTGCTGGCGTACCCGCCAGCAGTTCGACTCTTGAGTACCGGGATCCCTGTCAAAGCCAAGCTGAAATGGAAACGCGCTCACGGGGTCCGGGTCGGCGGCCGGGCGTGGAGGTGGGAGTCGTATCGGGGGCCGGCGTGTTCGGTGGTCGCTTGCCGCATGGCGCCTTCCAGCAGGGGTCGGCCTTGGCTGCGACGGTGCATGAAGCCGGGTTGACGGTGAAGTGGTGCAGGTCGATGCGCTGAAGCTGGCGCAGGCTCAGTGTTCGGCGTGTACGGGCGCCCGGGAGGCAAGAGGGAGAATGGGGTCATGGCGATGTGTAAGAAGTGTGGTGCGGGAAAGCGCCGTTGGCCCCGTTCCTGTTCCCGGTGCCGTTCTCAGTCGGACCGTGGGGACGCGGCCGCGGACGCCGCCGAGTTGGCTGTGGAGGCAGGACTGCTCGGGTGGATCGGGCGAGGAGTCATAGGAATCGTGCGGCTGGTGTTGCGCGCGGTCGACTGAGCCCGGCCCATGCGAAGACGGCTCACCCCGGGCCGGCTCGCCGGTTCCGAGCTGCTGTTCTCCAGCCCGTTCGATGCCTGGTCCCTTCGACTGCCCAGGCCCCGCCGTATGCCGTTGCGGGTCGGTACTTCAGAAGCAGGCATCAAGACGTCCGTGCAGGTTGGGGATGTGGCGCCGCTCGCGAAGACGGGCGGCAGGTCGGCCGGCTGACCCGGCCACCTCAGTGGAGGGGGGCCCGCCAGGCCACCAGTCCCGGTCGGCCCACCTCCGCGAAACCCACCGCGAACGGCTTGTCGTCGTCCGTCACCAGGTGGATGCTGCACTCCGTCACGCTGTCGCCCGGTGGGATCATCCGGGCGACCCAGTCGGACGGACAGCCGGGGATCTTCGTGTCGAGGACGAAGGGGGTCTTCCCCTGTATCTGCCGACCACCCTCGGTGAGCAGGCGGACGTGGTCGGCCTGGTCGGCGTAGAGGTTTTTCGGTCCGGTGTTGGTGTAGGTGACCGACACGTAGTACGGGACGCCGCGCCCCTCGTTCTCGTTAAGTCCGAGATCCAGGCCCGTGAGGTCGGCAGCGCTGCCCCGGCGTACGGAAACCAGCGTGGCGGGCAGCTCGAGGACGCCGTCCTCGCGGGCGTCCCACCGGACGCGGATGATGTCGCCCGGCTCCGCCAGCCCGGCGGACGCCGCCTCAAGGCCGCCCTCGACGGGCCAGGTGGCGACCGCGCCGCCCTCGTCAAGGTAGCCGTCGGCGTTGTGCGTCAGCGACAGCACACCGACGTCCTCGGGCAGCGCGTAGGTCACGCAGGTGGTGTACGAGTCGCCTGGCGCCAGTGTCTTCGGCGCGGTGTCCGCGCAGGGCAGGTCGACCCCGCCCGGCCTGCCGCCGCTGACGTAGACCTCCTCACCACGCTCCCAGCCGGTGCTGTTCAGGGCGAAGTTGCTGTCCACCATGTAGGCGGCGGGAATCTGCTCCCGGCCGGTGTTGGCGACCTCGAAGGTGAGGTAGTGGGGAACCATGCCCTTCAGCTCCTCGTCCACGCGCGCCCCCTGCATGTCCTCCTTCGACCCCCGGACCAGGCTCTTGACCGTGATCCTGACCTTGTACGACTGGTGGTCGGTGTCCGTGTGGACGACGTCCCGTGCACCGGTGCGCACAGGCAGGTCCGTCCAGGAGGCGGGCCTCTTCGCGGCTTGCTCCACGGCCCCGCCCGCGTCCTGTTCCTCCGTGCACCCGGCGAGGAGGGGTATCGCCGCCGCGCCTATGGCGGCCTTCTTCAGGTAGCTGGACAGGTGCATGGACTTCCCTTGCCGCACGATGATCCGGATCCTCCGGAGGACTGGCGCATCTAGGACGTCACAGCGCAGACGGCGAGCCCGGTGCGGTTGTTGGCCTTGGTACTGGTGGGATCTCGTATGAATCCCACTGATTCACTACTCTCCGCGACTCGCACCAGATGCGACAAAAACGCATCCTATGCGAGTCCCAGAGAAGCCCCAGGTCAGCCCCCTGTGCGAGCGGCAGCAGGACCCAGGAGGCCGATGTCGTAATCGCCAGGAACTCCGCCCAAGACCACGCGGCCCCACCTTAGTTGCGGCTCCACGCGGGCCAACTCGCTAACCGTCGCGAGTTCGCATCAGATGTCATTGGCGGCGGACGCAACCAGTGGAACGGCGTCCTGCCCGTCTCCGCCGTGCTGGTCGAATGGCCCGCGGACCAGGACGCCCCGACCGGTTACTGGATATCGAACCTGCCACCCGACACCCCGGTCGCCGACCTGGTGCGGTGGGCGAAGATGCACTGGCGCATCGAACACGACTACCGCGAACTCAAGCACGGTCTGGGCCTGGACCACTTCGAGGGCCGCACCTGGCGCGGCCGGCACCACCACGTCACCCTCGTCACCGCCGCCCAGGCATTCCTCACCCTCAGGCGGCTCGGCCCAAAAGCCCGCACGCCGGCCTGACCCTCTACCAGGTCCTGGACCTCCTCCAGGACCTGCTGAAGAGCTGGACCGGCACCTGCACCACCTGCAACCGACCACTACCCCGCAACCGAACCAGACACAGAACCTAACGAAGCACTACCAGCTGGACGCCCCGAGACGGTTATGCCTACCTGTGCCAGGTGGGACCGTCAGCTCGGAGTTGCCGACTGCGGCCGCCGTAGACAGCTCCTCTTGCTGTGACAGCCGACGGCGGCTTGGCCGAACCACAACGCCGCCCATCGTCGGCCAAACGGTTCACCCGAGAGGCACCCGGATTCTCCGGTCGCCTCAACCAGCAGCCAAGCCCACCTGACGCACAGTCAGGAAAGTCAGCATTGAGTCAGCATCCGTCCTGGCACACCTGGTCAGACGCGGGCGTAGATGGGAACGCCGGCCCAGAGGAAGGCTTCCCCCCCTGAGGCGCTCCCAGCCGCTTCCAGGCACCCCCCGCCCGCAGTGCTGCACAGGCATGATCGGACACGCCTCGAAAGCCGAGAACCCGTAAGAACCCCAGCTCAGCGCACACGTCCACGCGGCTTCAGGGGCACATCGGGCAGTGCGGGAGCCGGGAGGGGCGGGCCGTCGTAGCCACGTACGGCACCGAACCGATCACCGTTCATCCAGTCCTCGCGGGCCTGCCTGATATCGTCGTGGGTCCTGCCCACGAAGTTCCACCACATGACGATCTCCTCTGCGAACGGTTCGCCCCCGAGAAGCATCAGCCCGGCATCGGAGACGGAACGGAGCGGCAGCTCGCTTCGGCCGCACCCGAGGTAGAGCATCGACCCGGGCAGCAGGGGCACGCCGTCGGCCTCGGCCTCGCCGGACATCGACAGCACGGCGTACTCGAAGTCGGGGTCCAGCGGCAGCCGGGCTTCGGTACCGGCGGCAAGGGCCAGATCGGCTCCTACGATCGGGGTGTAGGACCTGCCGGGCGAAACAGCTCCGTCGAGTTCACCCAGGATCACGGTGGCGGTGAGACCCGGCGCCGTGACGGCGGGCAGGTCGGTGTGGTGCTGGAAGTGCGGCTCGACATCCCGGTCGGAGCCGGGCAGGGCGACCCAGAGCTGAGCGCCGTGCAGAAATCTGGCGTGGGACGCGGGGCTCTCCTCGGAGTGGCTGATGGCCTTGCCGGAGGTCATCAGTCCCAGTTCGCGCGGGCGGATCTCCTGGAGGCTTCCCAGGCTGTCACGGTGCAGGACCTCCCCGGCGTGCAGCCAGCTGACCGTCTGCAGACCCATGTGGGGGTGCGGCGGCACCTGCATCCCGGGCTCGTCGGCGATGTCGTCAGGACCGTAGTGATCCACGAATGCCCAGGCACCGACCATGCGCCGTCCCAGGTTGGGCAGCAGCCTGCGCACCTCCGTGGACCCACCGAGCGGGACACGGCGCGGGGCGAGGAGTTCGCGTACCGGTTCGGCGACGACGAAGCCGCGTCCCCCGCAGACGGACGGAGCGGCCTGGCGATCGAGATTGCTCATGGCGCACAACCTATTCCCTACCGGCACGGAGCCTCGGCCCCCACGCCGAACATTTAGTGGAATGTTTAACTACCTCGGTGTGTTGGCACGTCAGTGGACGTTCCGGCGAAGGAGGAGAAGTGGACGAGGCCTACTACGAGTTCGGTACACCCGCCGAGCGCTGGGACCGGGCGCAGCTGTTCTTCGAGGCGAAGGAATACCTGACCGCGGCCCGGATCCTCGGCGGCCTGGTCCAGGAGGTGCCCGAGCAGGTCGCGCCGCGGCTGCTGCTGGCGCGCGCCTACTACCACTCGGCCCGGCTCGCGAAGGCGGAGACGGAACTGCGTGAGGTGCTGGAGCGCAACCCCGTCGAGGACTACGCGCGGCTGATGCTCGGACGTACCCTCGAACGCCAGGGCCGGCACACGGAGGCCGCCACGCATCTGCGGATGGCTCACGCGATGACCGAAGACTTCGGACCCGGCCTCCTCGCGCAGGAGCAACAGGACCAGGAGTGACACGCGCAGCGGCGGGCGGGCGGGGGGAGCAGGCGCAGGGCGCCGCTCCCCCGGCCGGCTCACTCCTCCGCTTCCGTCACCCGGGCCCGCCCTCCGCTCATCGGGGCCGGCTCAGCCGCACCGGGACCGGATGGACCGGAGCCGAGCGACGGCGTCCTTCCCGGGCTGCCCGGCGTCAGGCGGAAGGGCCTGCGGGGAGCACGATCGCGGTCACCGCGAAGCCGTCGTGGATCAGCCATCTGCCCTCGTACGACGTCGGCATCCCGGGCGCGCTCAGCGAGAGCTCCGCGGTGAATGTGCCCTCGGTCCCGGAACCCGGGCCCGTGCGGAAACTGACGTCCGCCTCCTGGAAGTCGAGCTCGATCCGGGTGAGCGGGAACCATGTCTTGAAGACACTCTCCTTGGCGCTGAACACCAGACGGTCCCAGTGGACCGCCGGGGCGTTCGCACCCATGGGCGCCCTCGCACGTTCCGAAGGCACCGATATCACCTCCCACACACCTTCAGGCAGCGGTTCGTTCGGTTCCGCGTCGATACCGACCGCACGCACCTCGGACGCCCTGGCCAGTACCGCTGCCCGGTAACCGTCGCAGTGCGTCATGCTGCCGACGGTCCCCTCGGGCCACAGCGGCATGCCGCGATGGCCGCGCAGCACCGGTGCCGGGGGCACCCCGAGGGCCGCCATGGCCCGTCTCGCGCAGACACGTACAGCCGCGAACTCGTGCCTGCGCCGGTCCACGCTCCTGGCCACCAGCCGCTCCTCCTCCGGGTACAGGCTGCCGGCGGGAGCATCCGTGTCGTAGGTGTCCGCGCAGGCGACGTGCGCGGGAAGAAGTCGTTCGATCACGAGACGTCGCCCTGCGCGGCCACGGGCTGCTGTCCCTCGAACGGGAGGATCTGCCGCAGGAGCCCTCGCGGGTGGCCCCGCTTGCGCCACTCCCTGGGGTAGCCGATCGATACCTCCTCGAACCGTACTCCGTCGTGCCAGGTCGTACGGGGGATGTGGAGGTGGCCGTAGACGACGGCGGCGACGTTGAAGCGGCGGTGCCAGTCGGAGGTGAGTTCCGTGCCGCACCACTGGGCGAACTCCGGGTACCACATCACGGAGGTGGGTTCCCGCAGCAGGGGCCAGTGTCCCGCGATCACGAGGGGAACCTCCGGGTCGTGCGCTGCCAGCCGCTGTTCGGTGAGTGCCACCCGTGCCCGGCACCAGTCGTCCCGGGTCGGATAGGGGTCGGGGTGCAGCAGGTATTCGTCGGTGCAGACGATGCCCGCCTCGTGGGCGCGTGCCAGCGACTCCTCCTTGGTCGTGGTCCCCGGGACCCTGAAGGAGTAGTCGTACAGGACGAAAACGGGGGCCACGGCCACTTCGCCGTCCGCGCCCTGCCACCGGGGGTACGGGTCCTCGGGCGTGGTGACGCCGAGTTCGCGGCACACCTGGACGAGATGCTCGTAGCGCGCGTGGCCACGCAGACGCAGGGGGTCCTTCTCCACCGTCCACAGCTCGTGGTTCCCCGGGGTCCACACCACCCGGGCGAATCGTCCCGCAAGCAGTTCCAGCGCGCGTTCGACGTCTTCCGCCTGCTCCGCCACGTCCCCCGCGACGATGAGCCAGTCCTCGTCGGAGGACGGGTGCAGCCGGTCGGCGATGGGACGGTTGTCGGCGACACCGACATGGAGATCGCTGACCGCGAGGAGTCGGCCACCGCTTTTCGGCGGGCGGAGGACAGGTTCGACCATGGGACTCATTGTTCGAATTTACCGTCTTCACGGATCTGCCGGTGCGGCTTCGCCCGACATGCCTGCTGTTCATCCGCCCGGGATGATTGACGAACCGCCTCCGGGGAATGCGGCGACACATGTCCAGCATGCCCACAGCAGATGACGAAGAGAGGGAGACCTCGATGGCCGACGCCGAGCAGCCGGATCCGACACGGCGCTATCCGCAGCCGGAATTCCCCCAGCAGGACCAGGAGCATCCGGGCTGGACCGGCCCGATGGATCCGCCCCCGGACCACGGGGAGGACTCCTACGAGGGGAGCGGGCTCCTGGTGGACCGCAAGACGGTCGTCACCGGGGGCGATTCGGGCATCGGCCGTGCGGTGGCCCTGGCCTTCGCGCGGGAAGGGGCCGACGTAGTACTGACCCATCTGCCCGAGGAGAAGAGCGAAGCGCAGGAGACATGCCGCCTCGTCGAGCAGGCCGGCCGCAGGGCGATTGCCGTGGAGTGCGACATCCGGGAGGAGGAGCAGTGCCAGGCCCTGGTCGACAGGGCGGTGTCCGAATTCGGGCGGATCGACGTGCTGGTGAACAACGCCGCTTACCAGATGTCCCAGCCCGACGGCATCGCCGCCATCTCGACGTCCCAGTTCGACCGCGTGGTGCGTACCAATCTGTACGGCATGTTCTGGCTGTGCAAGGCCTCTCTGCCGCACATCCCGGCCGGCGGTTCGATCATCAACACGACCTCGGTGCAGGCCTACAAGCCCAGCCCTCACCTGCTGGACTACGCCATGACCAAGGGCGCCATCGTGACGTTCACCCAGGGGCTCGCCCAGATGCTGGCGTCCGACGGAATCCGGGTCAACGCGGTCGCTCCCGGGCCCGTTTGGACGCCCCTCATTCCCGCGACCATGCCCGACACCACGGAGTTCGGTAAGCAGAGCCCCCTGGGCCGGCCCGCCCAGCCGGCCGAGATGGCGCCCGCCTACGTCTTCCTCGCCTCGTCGAACGCGACGTTCATCACCGGCGAGATCATGAACGCGACCGGCGGTACGCCGCTGCCCTGACCGTGATCGGCTCGCTGGACGTACGCGCCTGCGGGGGCTGCTCGCGGCAGCACACGGCACATATGACGGAAGGACCGGCCATGCCCATCGCCACGTACAGCCTCGTCGCTCTCGACTGCCCCGATCCCAGTTCCCTGGCCTCCTTCTACCAGGCCGTGCTGGGCGGTGAGATCAAGAAGTACGACGAGGACTGGTACGACCTCCACGCCCCCGGCGGCGCCCGTATCGCTTTCCAGCGGGCGGCGGACCACCGGCCGCCGGAGTGGCCCCGGGGAGACCGCAACTCGCAGCAGGAGCACCTCGACTTCGACGTGACGGACATCGAGCGTGCGCAGGAAGAGGTGCTGGCGCTCGGTGCGACGCCGCTGGATCTCGACGACCGGGGCGGCGAACGGGGGTTTCGCGTGTACGCCGATCCGGCGGGGCATCCGTTCTGCCTGTGCCGTCAGTGACCTCTCGGCCCGCGGTGTGTGCGGGACGGCCGCCCGGCGAGGGCGGTATCTCGCACGCCGTGGGCCCGACGGGCCGTGTCGCCTTCGCACCCCACCTCACGACACGACAGGAATATGGGAATTATGAGCCGAAGCGCCCTCATCGTCATCGACATGCTCAACACGTACGGCCACCCGGATGCCGAGATCCTCATTCCCTCCGTGCGCGAGGCGCTCCCCCGCATCGTAGGGCTCATCGAACGGGCCCGGGACGAGGGCGTTCCGGTGATCTACGTGAACGACAATTTCGGAGAATGGCGGTCCCACCACGGTGAAATCATCGAGACGACGCTGTCGGGGCCTCACAGGGACCTGGTGGAGCCCGTACTGCCGGACGACGATTCACTATTCGTCATCAAGGCCAGGCACTCGATCTTCTACGAGACACCGCTCACCTATCTCCTGTCCCAGCTCGACGTCGACCGCGTGGTCCTCTGCGGGCAGGTCACCGAGCAATGCGTCCTCTATTCAGCCCTCGACGCACATATCCGTCACCTGAACGTGACGATTCCCGACGACGCCGTTGCCCATATTCACAAGGATTTGGCGCAGGCATCCCTCCAGATGATGGAACGCAACATGAGCGCGTCGATCCGAAAGGCCGCGAACGTGGAATTCGAGTGATCCGGCGTGCAGGTCCGCGCCTTCGGGCCGAAGGCCCCCGCCGGGTGGCCGGTGTGGCCGGGGGCGGACTGCCGGGTCCTGGAGGTCCGTCGGCGAAAGCCGCCCCGGGGGCCCCCGGGCTCGCAGGCTCACGAGTGGCTCCGGTCCGCGACCTGCTCTCAGGTACGGAGTGCGGCGTCGAGACCGCGCACGAGCTCCCCCGCCCGTCCGCCTCCGGCAGGTGCGGCCGGCAGCCGGCCGAGCACCGCGGTGACCGCTGCCGGGGCGTGATGACACGCCCAGCCGAAGGTCGTCCCGGCGCCGCTCCGGCCCTCTCCGTAGGCCAGTTCCTCCGCTCGTGCCGCATGTGCTGCCGCGCCGAGAACGTGTTTCACCTGATGAGCGCTGGCCCTGGGGTGCAGGAAGGCGGCGGCCGCCGCATGGCTCGCGGCCCGGGCCGCGTCGGCCGCAGCCGGTGAAGCGGCGTCTTCTGCCGCCCTGTAGGCCGCCCACGCACGCTGTCGCAGAGCGTTCGTACGCCGGCCGCCTGCCGCGAAGACGTAGGCCGCGTCGACGGCGTCGCGTGGGCGTGTGTCGGAAGGAAGACCGTCCTCGAAGATCGAGAGTGTCCTGCGCGCACAATCGGCCGCGTAACCCGCGATCTCCCGGAGTTCGTCTTCGCTCAGCTCGATGATTCCCGGATCCGTGGGCACGGGCTCCATCCTGCCGCAGATCACCCCCCGGCAGGGCGTCGCGGTGGTAGGTGCCCACGGGCCCCGCTGCCGGAGGCGGCGCCGCGCCTGCGTGCGGAAGAGAGCGGGCAGACCGGGGTCAGCCCGTCTCCGTCGTGCGGTAGGGGCGGAAGAAGGCGCGGATCTCCTCCGCGTAGAGCTCGGGCTCCTCGAACGCCGCGAAGTGTCCGCCGCGTGCGGGCTCGGTCACTCGCACCATGTTCGTGGTGCGCTCCAGCCATGCCCGCGGCGGGCGGACGACGTCGCCGCGGAAGAGTGAGAAGCCGGACGGCACCTCGACCCGCCGGGCGAGCTGCGCGGGCGGGATGGCGGCGTTCGCGCGGTACATGCGCATCGACGAGCCGATGGTCTCCGTCAGCCAGTAGAGCGTGACGTTCGTCAGGATCTCGTCCTTCGTGAAGCTCCGCTCGATGTCACCGTCGCAGTCGCTCCACGCCTGGAGCTTCTCCACGATCCACGCCGCGAGCCCGGCCGGTGAGTCGTTGAGTCCGAAAGCGGCGGTCTGGGGCTTCGTACGGTGGATCGCGGCGTAGGCGCCCTCGGCCGCGCCCCAGGCCACGGCGCCGTCGATCCAGTCCCTCTCCTCCGGCGCCAGGTCGGCCGGGTCGCCGGTGAATACGGGCAGGCCGGCGTCGGTACGGTGGACGGCCACGACCCGGCCGGGGTGGTCCAGGGCGAGACCGCGGCTCACGTGGCTGCCGGCGTCTCCTCCCGCCGCGCCGAACCGCTCGTAGCCGAGGACGGTCATGAGCTCCGCCCACAGGCCGGCGACGGCGATGGAGTCGAGGGGCGGGCCGGCGGGCCGGTCGGAATATCCGTAGCCGGGCATGTCGGGCACGACCACGTCGAACGCGTCGGCCGGATCGGCGCCGTGCGCGCCCGGGTCGGTGAGCAGCGGGATGACCTTGGAGTAGCGCCAGAAGCAGTCGGGCCACCCGTGGCTGAGGATCAGCGGCAGCGCGGACCCGGCAGGAGCGGCGGCACGGGCGTGCACGAAGTGGATGCCGAGGCCGCCCAGCGGAACCCTGAAGCGGGGCAGCCTGGCGAGCGCGGCCTCCTGGGCCGGCCAGTCGAAGCCCTCCGCCCAGTACGCGACGAGCTCACGGAGGAACGCAAGGTCGGTCCCGAGCGACCACCCGGCGTCCTCGGGCGTGTCCGGCCAGCGGGTCGCACGCAGCCGCGCGCGCAAGTCTTCGAGCGCTGCGGGAGCCGTCTGCTGGATGAAGGGCTCGGGGCGTGGCTGGGCGTCCGGCATGGCCGCATCCTAAGCACCGTGCCGCGCTGGGGATCAACTCCTCCGGCCGTATTCCGCCAGGCGCCGGACCCCGGAATCACGGGGCGGCCGGCAGCTGGCCGAATACCGCTCCGGAGCGCGTGGCGCCACGGGAGTACAGTCGCCCTGCCCAGTCCCCGTTCACCAGGTGAGAGATGTCCAGCCACATAGATCAGAGACCCACGCAGGCCGAACCTGACGACACCGTTTACGCGCAGCGCGCGCAGCGGCTGCGACGGCGACTGGAACGCCTGATCGGAATTGCCGCGACCGAGGGCAACAAGCTCGTTCCGCTCCGTAACGGGGACGAGATCTTCGCCTCCATGCTGGAGTCCATCCGGGGTGCCGAGCACACGGTGGACATGATGACGTTCGTGTACTGGCGCGGGGACATCGCCTGCGAGTTCGCCGAGGCGCTGGCGGAGCGGGCTCGCTCCGGTGTCCGGGTGCGGCTGCTGCTGGACGGGTTCGGCTCCCGGCTCATCGAGAAGGACCAGCTGGCGCTGATGGACGAGGCCGGGGTGGAGGTGGCCTGGTTCCGCAAGCCGCTGTACCTCTCGCCGCTCAAGCAGAACCACCGCTGCCACCGCAAGGTCCTCATCACGGATGAGGAGGCTGCGTTCACCGGCGGGGTCGGGATAGCCGAGGAGTGGTGCGGTGACGCCCGCAACGAGCGTGAGTGGCGGGACACCCATGTTCGGGTGCAGGGCCCGGCGGTCGACGGCCTGGCCGCCGCGTTCGCCCAGAACTGGGCCGAGTGCCACGACGAGCTGTTCACCGAGCGCGACAGGTTCGTGGACGCCACGCAGCACGGTGACGCGGTCGTCCAGGTGGTGCGCGGTTCGGCCGGCTTCGGCTGGCAGGACATGCAGACCCTGCTGCGTGTCGTGCTGGAGTCCGCCGAGGTGCGGGTCCGTCTCACCACGGCGTACTTCGCACCCGACGCGTACTTCGTCCAGCTGCTGTGCGACGCCGCCCGCCGGGGTGTCTGCGTGGAGGTGCTGCTTCCCGGACCGCACACGGACAAGCGGGTGTGCCAGCTGGCCGGTCAGCACCACTACGAGGAGCTGACCGCCTGTGGCGTGAAGATCTACCAGTACCAGCCGACCATGCTCCACACCAAGGCGCTGACGGTGGACGGGGTCGCCTCGCTGATCGGTTCGACCAACTTCAACCGCCGCTCGCTCGAGCACGACGAGGAGGTGATGCTCACGGTCCTGGACCGGGAGTTCACCGCCACGCTGGACGCCCACTTCGAGGAGGACGTGGAGCGGAGCACGCTGATCGACGGCGAGCGGTGGAAGCGCCGCTCGGCCGTGCAGCGGATGCGGGAGGTGGCGGTCCTGCCGATCCGCCGATGGCTGTGAGGCACGGAGCCGGCGGTGGCACGGGCGAACTGCCGTGGTGCGGCATCACTCTCTTCCATCGGTTCGCCGTGCTGGGTGCTCGCGGTGCCGGGGGCTGCCCTCCTTCGGATCTGCCGTACGACTCGGTGCCCTGAGGTGTGACAGCTCCCGCCGGGGGCATACGGGCTGTCACCTGGCGCTTGTCAGGTGAAGGGAGTGGTCCATGAGCGAGTCTGTCGGGATACGGCCGGATACGACCGCGGTGATGACGGAGCCGGTGCCCGATCTGCAGCTTCAGCTGCTGATCCAACTGCTGGACAGAGAACAGCGCTCCAGCCTGCCGATCACCCTCGCTCTGGCCGGTGGCGTACTCCACGGAGACGTGATCGGCCACGAGGCGTGGAAGGCGGACTGGGCGCGGAGCCTTCGCCAGGTGGAGGGTGAGGGCGCGAACCTGATCGCGGAGTTCCCGGAGACGGTGGACCAGGGGATCAGAGAACTCAGTGGCCAGGACGGCACGACGCAGCTGCCGCGCTGGATCCATCTCAGGGACGCCACGCTGGTCCTCGGCGGGACGGGGTCACTGCGGCTGCCCCTGTGGCGCGGACGCCTGGCCGATGTGACGGGCTGGGCGCTCGGAAGACCTCAGTGACACGAAACGGGCAGGACAGCCGGCGGGGTGCGCAGGACGCACCCCGCCGGCTGTCTGCTGGTACGCAGGAGGGGCGGACACGCGCACGCGGAGCCTCCCCGGTGCCATGGTCCTCGGTATGGGGATACGGGTGACCGGGACGGTCGGCCGTGCCGCCGCCGGCGCGCCGGCGGCTTCTCATCAGGTCGTCAGGGCCTCACGCAGCGGCCCGTTCAGGGTGGATCCGGAAGCGTCCTCCTCCCTGGACGCTCTCGTCGACGAGGTGCCGGACCTTGACGCGCGCGTCCCGGTTCCATCAGCCCCGGCTGGATCAAGGAGGCCCTGGAGAGCACGGGTGCGGGCGGGGCGGACGGTACGCCGGTTCCCGAGGCCGCCCGCGCTCGTGCGAGGGCCGTGGAAGGCACCGTGCAGGGACAGGCCGTACGTCCGTGATCCCCCGGCCCCGCGCCCTCGCCCACGGGAGGCGGGGCGCCCCGGCCGTCCCTGGCTGTCCTACGCGGGCTGCGCCACCCCCGGCTGGGCTTCCAGCGCGGCGACGAGCCAGTCGTGAGCCGACCCGGGCGTCGGCTCCGGCCCACCGGCCCGGGGGCTGACCAGTTCGGCCGTCAGCTCCCAGTACCGGTCGATGCGCGGATCGGCGCCGAGCCGCCGGGCGAGCACGCGGCGGAATTCCAGGGTGTCCGCGGTCTTCCGGGCGCTCGCGTAGGCGTCCACGAACCCGTCCAGCGCGTCCCCGGGGTGCGGGTCCCTGGCCTGGCGCATCTCTTCGCCCGCCAGTTCGTACGCCCTCGCCAGGCCCGCGTACAGAATGGCCGACGCACGCGCTCCCGCGGCTCGGTGCGCATGCGGCTGGGTCTGCTCGTCCCTGCCGCAGGGGCGGGACACCAAGGCGTTCAGCCGGGCGAAAGCGAGCACCTGGCGGGGCTCGGGGTCCTCGGGAGGCTGAGGGATCGCCGCCTCCAGGAAGGCGGTGACGGACCGGGCCGGCATCCGCGGGGGCAGCCAGGCGCGCCAGAACCGCGCCAGGGGCGCGGTGTCCGGTGGCGCCGTCACCGCGCCGATCAGACGGAGCCGGTCGGCGCGTTCGGCGGCCGGGCACTCCTGCACCGAGCGGAGCGCTGCCTCTCTCCAGCGCAGCGCTCTCAGCTCGGAACCCAGTGAGCGCAACTGCCCGGCGACGGCATCCTCCAGAGCACCGCCGGCACGACCCGCGGTGTCCTCCTCCTCCAGGATGCGGCGCACCGCGGAAACCGGCAGGTCCATGGTGCGCAGGGAGCGGATCATCTGCAGCCGCCCGAGGGAGCCGGGGCCGTACCTGCGGTGTCCGCCGGCGCTGCGGGTGGTCTCGGGCAGCAGACCGCTGTCGGAGTAGAAACGGACCGTCTTGACGCTGACTCCCGCACGCTCGGCGAGCTCACCGATGCCGCACAGGCCGTCGTACGACGAGAACACTTGAACCTCCCTCAGGGGGAGTTCCTACGGTACCCGCGAAGAGGCCGGGCGATCGGGCCGGTCTGCGGACGACAGTGTGTCGAGGAGAGACCATGACCGTGTTCATCCTGGTGTCCGGTGTGTTCACCGGCCCGCACGTGTGGGCCGACGTGGCGGCGCGACTGACCGCGGCGGGTGCCGAGGTCCGTGCGGTGTCCCTGAGCGGACTCGGCGGACCCCGTCCCCCCGCTGGTACGGGCATCGATCTGGAGACGCACATCGCGGACGTCCTCGCGGTGATCGACTCGGTCGGGCGGACGGCCGGTCAGGAGATCGTGCTGGTCGGTCACGACTACGGCATCCATCCGGTGGTGGGTGCGGCCGACCGGCGGGCGGGGACGGTCGCCCGGATCGTGTATCTGGACTCGGGGCTGCCCCAGGACGGTGTCCCGGCACTGGCCTCGGTGGCCGACCAGGGCCTGCGCGAAGAGGTGCTGCGCGCCGCCGGGGGACGGGGGGAGGGGGCAGGCGCGGAGCTGCCGCCTCCGGCGCGCGATGCCTGGCAGCTCTGGGGCAGCACCGCGGGCGTCCCCGACGCGGCACTCGACCGCCTCACCGCCCTCGCCTCGCCGCAGCCGCTGGACACGCTCCTGCAGCCCCTGAGACTGACCGGCGCGGCGGCCACGCTGCCCATGGCCGGGATTCTGTGCAGCGGCAACGGAGCGAGCATCGCGATGGTCCAGGCCCGTGCGGACTTCGGTGAACCCACGCTGCGGGCACTGGTCGATCCCCGGGTGACCTTCTTCGAACTGCCCACAGGGCACTGGCCGATGCTGTCGAGCCCCGCGGCGCTGGCCGTGACGCTTCTGAAGGCCGTGGCAGGAGAGGGCCGACGGCTGACTCCGGTGGACGACGCCGCACGGGTGCAGCCGTTCCTGCTGGAGGTGCCCGAGCTCCCCCGTGAGCGGAGCGGCACCATCGACCTGTACGTGCCGCCCGCGGCGCGTGGACCCCGCCCGGCGCTGGTCTTCGTGCACGGCGGCCCGGTCCCCCGCGAGGCCCGCCCGACCCCACGGGACTGGCCGGTCCTGACGGGCTACGCCCGCTACGCCGCCGGCCACGGGGTGGTGGGGGTGACCCTCGACCACCGGCTGCACGCCGTGACCGACTACGAGCAGGCCGCCGCCGATCTGGCGGACGCGGTGGAGCGGGTCCGGGCCGATCCGCGGGTGGACGCGGACCGGGTCGCCCTGTGGTTCTTCTCGGGCAGCGGTCCGCTCACCGCGGACTGGATGGGGAAGACCCCGCCGTGGCTGCGCTGCCTGGCGGCCAACTACCCCGTCATGGCGCCTCTGCCGAACTGGGGACGGCTCGACAGCCGCTTCCACCCGGCGGAAGCGGTCGCCCACGCGGGTTCCCTGCCGATCGTGCTGGTCCGGGCCGGGCTGGAGGAGGCCTCTGTCGCGGCCACCGTGGAGGGGTTCCTGACCGCCGCGCACGCGTGCGGGGCGGACATCGAGGTGATCGACGTGCCGAACGGCCACCACAGCTTCGAGACGGCCGACCGCACCGAAGAGTCGAGCGAGGCCGTACGCCGCGCGATGCGCACGGTTCTGCGCCGTCTGACGGCCTGAGCGGGCCGTCCGGGCACGACACCGTCCCCGCCTCGTCATCCTTCTGCTCGCTGTGACCGGCTGCTGCTCAGGCCCCGGCGGGGACGGCGAGGTGTCCTGGAGGCACCATGGCCAGGACGTGACGGGCAGGGGCGCCAAGGGGCGCACGGACCGCACCGGAGCCGCGGGGCGGACCGTCGGCGCCTCCGAGGAAGGCCTCCGGTACGAGGCTGAGAACGACAGCTCCGGCCGCTCCGCCGTCCACGGGCCCGGCTCCCCGCGGAAGGAACGCGGCGGCTCCTGAGCACCGGGTGAGCGGGGCCCCGGGCGGGCATACGGGTCACCCGAAGAGGCGTTCTCGGTGGCGGCTGCTGGCTTCGGGGCCCGGAACGTGATCGGGTTGACACCCCGTCAGTGGTGCGGGGAC
>Ga0196960_10000120_pt1 | contig 30432 bp, 29 predicted proteins | sample S3v_5metaG_FD_183187 | JGI IMG/M metagenome (GOLD analysis project Ga0196960, IMG submission 183187) | Soil microbial communities from Anza Borrego desert, Southern California, United States - S3+v_5 | ecosystem: Environmental > Terrestrial > Soil > Desert | place: USA: California | collected...
CTCCCCGGCGGCTCCCGCCCCGGCCGGAGCGGACACCGCCGGACCGCACGCGGCCCCCGGAGAGGGCGCCGTCATCCCGGCGCAGCGCGGCGGGCCGGCGAGGATCTGGCACGCCGTCGTGCGCTGGTGGAACGGCCACTGACACCGGCGGCCCGCGCCGTGCCGGGTGCCCCGGGCCCCCGGGGTCCGGGGCACCCGGCCCTTCGCCCCGTACCATCGAGCAGCGTGAAGCTGACAATTCTTGGCGGAGGCGGATTCCGGGTCCCTCTCGTGTACGGGGCGCTGCTCGGGGACCACGCCGAAGGCCGCGTCTCGCGGGTGACCCTGTACGACACGGACGCGGACCGGCTCACGGCGGTCGCCCGGGTCCTCGCCGAACAGGCGGCCGGCATCGACGACGCGCCCGCCGTCCTCGCCACCGGCGATCTCGACGAGGCCCTGCGGGGCGCGGACTTCGTCTTCTCCGCGATCCGGGTCGGCGGTCTGGAAGGCCGCGCCGCCGACGAACGCGTCGCGCTCGACGAGGGGGTCCTGGGCCAGGAGACGACCGGGGCCGGCGGTATCGCCTACGGGCTGCGCACCGTTCCCGTGGCCACGGACCTCGCCCGGCGCATCGCCCGGCTCGCGCCCGACGCGTGGGTCATCAACTTCACCAATCCGGCGGGCCTGGTCACCGAGGCCATGGCCCGGCACCTCGGCGACCGGGTCATCGGCATCTGCGACTCCCCGGTGGGACTCGGCCGCCGGATCGCCCGGGTCCTGGGCGCGGACCCGGACCGGGCACGGATCGACTACGTCGGACTCAACCACCTCGGATGGGTCCGGGGCCTGTGGGTCGAGGGCCGCGACGAACTCCCGCGCCTGCTCGCGGACCCGGTGCTGCTCGGCTCCTTCGAGGAGGGCAGGCTCTTCGGCCCCGACTGGCTGCGCTCGCTGGGCGCGATCCCCAACGAGTACCTGCACTACTACTACTTCAACCGGGAGGCGGTCCGCGCCTACCAGGACGCCGAGCAGACCCGCGGCGCCTTCCTCCGCGAACAGCAGGAGGGCTTCTACGCCCGGATGAAGGACCCGGCCGCCCCGCCGCTGGCCACCTGGGACCGTACGCGTGCCGAACGTGAGGCGACGTACATGTCGGAGAACCGGGACGTGGCCGGAGCCGGTGAGCGCGAGGAGAGCGATCTGGAGTCCGGAGGTTACGAGCAGGTGGCCCTCGCCCTGATGCGCGCCGTCGCCCGCAACGAACGGACCTCGCTGATCCTCGACGTCCGCAACCGGGGCACCCTTCCGGAGCTCGACGCGGACGCCGTCATCGAGGTGCCGTGCCTGGTCGACGCCAACGGCGCGCAGCCCGTCGCCGTCGACCCGCTCCCGTACCACGCGGTCGGGCTGGTCACAGCGGTCAAGGCCGTGGAGCGGGCGGTGCTCGAAGCCGCGGAGAGCGGGTCACGGGCGGCGGCCGTGCGGGCCTTCGCCCTGCACCCGCTGGTCGACTCCGTCTCCGTGGCCCGCCGGCTGGTCGAGGGATACACCGGGGTCCACCCGGGGCTCGCCTATCTCGACCGGCCGTGAACGGGCCGGGCGCCGTCAGGGAACGCGGACGGCCCTCGGCCGGCCGGGCGGGTCCCAGGACGGCGCGACACCGGTGACCTGGCACACCATGAGGAAGAGCGGAATGGGCGGCGTGTAGGGCGTACGGCTGTCCGGCGCGTGGATCAGCCGGGGGCGCCCGGCGGGGACGTAGGCCCCGGTGGCGTACGAGGCCTGCTCCGGCCAGTCCAGATCGAGGTCCGAACCCGACGGGACGATCCACCACCACCGGTCGGCGTCGGCGAACACGCACCCGGCGCGCGGCAGGTGCGACATCAGCCGGAACCCGTACTGCGCCGGTACGCCCACCGCGTCGCAGCCGAGGTCCGCCGACAGGGCGGGCGGCAGCGGAAGCCGGATCCTGCCGGGGACGCCGCCCTCCTCCACGGGGCGGGCGCGGCGCACGCCGAGCAGCTGGGACAGGGCGTTCCTCAGCATGTCCGCTCCGGGCCGTACGGCAGCTCGGCCCACACGATGCGCCCCGAGTGGTTCCCCGCGGCATGGGAGCCCCAGGCGGCGCTCATGGAGTCGACGAGCAGCAGTCCGCGTCCGTGCTCCCCCTCGGAGGTGAGGGACATCCGGGGGCCTCCGGGCTGATGTCCCTGGTCCTGCACGGAGATGCGCACACTGCTGCCCTCGCAGCGGAGCTCGCAGACGACCCGGGCGCTCGCGGTGTGCACCACCGCGTTGGTGACCAGCTCGGAGACGATCAGCACGGCCGCGTCGTGGGTGTCCCCGGTCAGCCGCCAGTCCGCCAGCCGGGCGCGTGTGAGGCGCCGGGCTCCGGCCACCGACTCGGGGCGCGCCGGAAGCGCGAAGCAGTAACGGAGCGCTTCCGTCCCGGGGCTGAGGTCCATGAGCCGGGGGATGAGCGCACTGCCAGGTGCCACGACCGATTCCTCACAGTGGGGGCTGTGTCACGCCTCGCACCACCCGGAAAGGGCGGACGCGATCACGCGGACTTGGTTCGGTCACCAACTCTCCCCCTGACATGAACACTTGGCAAGAGGCACTCTGAAAAATTCAGAGTGACTGTGTCCCTGAAGCCATGCGCATGGCAGACTGCTGGCACACAGCGCATCGGGAGGTCTGAAGTGAGCGAACCGCGGTCCGCCCCGACCGTGGGCCAGGTCGTTCTCGGCAAGCGCCTGCAGGATCTGCGGGAGCGCGTCGGCCTGAGCCGTGACCAGGCGGCGAAGGTGCTCCGTGTCGCCCCGGGGACCGTACGCAGGATGGAGACGGCCGAGGTCGGGCTGAAGATCCCCTACGTCCAGCTCCTCCTCAAGGCCTACGGCATCGCCGACGACGAGGTCGAAGCATTCGTCGAGCTCGCCGAAGAGGCCAACAAGCCCGGCTGGTGGCAGCGCTTCCACGACGTGCTGCCCGACTGGTTCAGCATGTACGTCAGCCTGGAAGGTGCCGCGAGCCTCCTGCGCACCTACGAGCCGCACTTCGTCCCCGGTCTGCTGCAGACCGAGGACTACGCGCGCTCCGTCCTGCGCACCGGCGCGGTCGGCCAGACCCGGCCCGCGGACATCGAGCGCCATGTGGCGCTGCGGATGGAACGGCAGTCGCTGCTGACCAAGGCGGAGGCGCCGAAGCTGTGGGTGGTGATGGACGAGACCGTCCTGCGCCGTCCCGTCGGCAGCCCCGACGCCATGCGGGCCCAGGTCGACCGCCTGCTGGAGGCGACCGACCTGCCCAACGTGACCCTGCAGATCGCGGAGTTCGCGACCGGCCACCACCCGGGCACGTACGGCCCGTTCGTCCTCTTCCGCTTCGCGGTCCCCGAACTCCCGGACATGGTCTACAGCGAGTACCTGACCGGCGCCGTCTACTTCGACGCGCGTCCCGAGGTGGCCTCCTACCTCGAGGTCATGGACCGAATGGCGGCTCAGGCCGCAACTGCACAACGCACGAAGGAAATCCTCAGGGACTTCCGCAAGGAGCTGTGATGAACCACATATACAACGGCATGCCGGCCGCCGATCTCGGCACCGAAGGCTGGTACAAGCCGTGGAGCGGTGGTAACGGCGGCAACTGCATCGAGGCCATGAAGCTGGCGGACGGCAGGGTGGCGGTCCGCCAGTCCGCGGATCCCGACGGTCCCGCGCTCATCTACTCCAACGGAGAGATCGCCGCCTTCATCCAGGGCGCCAAGGCCGGACAGGCCGACTTCCTCCTGACCTGATGCACCGCACCTCCTGATACAGCACCCCACCGGGCACACGGCCCCACGATCTGCCACCGCGCGCTGTTCGCCGAAGTCTCCGGCCGACGGAGCGCGTCATGACCGGGCCGGGGACCCAGGCCGCCGAGACCGGCACGGCCGAGCCGCATCCGGCACGGAGGCAGGACCGGTTCCTCGACGGCAAGGACGGCTGTCCGGTCGACGAACAGATGGTCCAGCAGCTGCTCGCCCTGGACACCGGGGGCCGTGACATGGCGCGGGCCGACCGGGCCTTCCCGCACCGGGCCACCCGCCGACTCGCCGGGAGCGGCGTACCTCGGCTCCCCGGCCTCGGACCCGTCGAGCCGGGCGTCCCGCTCCCGGCGGACCGGCGGCCGGAGCCCGGCGCGGTCGTCGAGGTCCCCGGCGACGAGCCGGTCCCCGGTTGCGGGGGCGTGGCGCGCAAGCGCTGAGCGGTGCGGGGCGCGACGGCGGCCCGTGGCCGGCAGGTCACAATGGACCCATGTCACGACGCACCTCACGCCCCCGCCGGCCGGCCGCTCCGCAGGCGGGCCCCCCGCGGATCACCTCGGCGACACCGTGCCCGTGCGGTCTGCCGGCGTCCTACGGGGACTGCTGCGGCCGGCTGCACGCGCGTACGGTCGCGGCCCCGACGTGCGAGGCGCTGATGCGCTCGCGGTACGCGGCCTTCGTCGTCCAGGACGCCGGACACCTGCTGCGCACCTGGCACCCGGCGACCCGCCCGCCGGCCATCGACTTCGACCCGGGCACGCGCTGGGAGGGACTGGAGATCCTGGCGACCACCGAGGGAAGTGCCTTCCACACCACGGGCACGGTCACCTTCCGCGCCCATTACACCGACGACGGCAGGCCCGGCTCGCTCCACGAGCAGAGCCGCTTCGTCCGCGAGCAGGGCGCCTGGGTGTACGAGTCGGCGGTCTTCGCCGACTGAAGATCCGTTGCACGGACGCGCCGCGCGATCCTTGGGATGCGGGCATGAACGAGGACGCGGCGTGTGAACGGGAGACTCAGACCGCAGCGGCGATCCGTTCCGTCGACGGCGAAAGCTCTTGTGCCAGGTCCTCCGCGAGCAGCCGTTTGGCGATCACGTCGACCGCCGCCCGGAGCTGCCGGTCATCAGGCCGGGCGCCGTCCTCGGCCAGCCGTTCGTTGAGCCAGCGGCCCCAGGCCTCCGAGATGGCCGCTGCCTCACGGCTGCCCGCCGCCGTATGGGTGAAGACCCGGCCGTCCCCGGTCAGGTAGCCCTCCTGGACCATCCGGTCGAAGACGGGTACCAGCACCTCCGGCGGGATCCGGTGCCGGACGGCGATCAGTGTGAGCCCCGCGTGGCCGACCATCCGGGTGAAGAGGTCGACCTGCATCACGGCCCAGGCACCTGCCATGTCCAGGCGGGTGTCGGACTCCGCGACGATCCGCCGGGACGTCTCGGGGCCGGCCCGGTGCAGGATCCTGGCCACGGAGGATTCGAGCACCTTCCCGGCGTCCCCGGTACTGGGCTGGGCGAAGCCGTCGCCCATGTCGGTCGAGCCCGCCCGGGCGCTGTCGCGCAGTTTCACCTGTTTCAGGAAGAGCGAGACGACGAATCCCAGCAGGGCCACCGGCACCGTCCAGAGGAAGACCGTGTGCAGGGTGTCCGCGTAGGCCTGGGCCAGGGGAGCGGTCTGTTCCGCGGGCAGGGCGTGCACCGCCTGCGGGCTCTCGGCGGCCCGCGCCAGTGACGCCGGATCGCCGCCCGCCCGCGTCGCCTGCTCGACGCCCTGGGTCAGATTCGGCCGCAGGGCGTTGGCGTAGATCGTGCCGAACACCGCCGTGCCGAACGAACTGCCGAGCGTACGGAAGAACGTCACGCCGGAGGTGGCGGTGCCCAGGTCCGAGTAGTCGACCGTGTTCTGCACGGCGATCGTCAGCACCTGCATCGACAGGCCGATGCCGATGCCCAGCACCACCATGTACAGCGACTCCAGCCAGACCCCGCTGCCCGGCCCCATCCGGGACAGGAGGTAGAGGCCCGCAGCCATCACGAGAGAACCGATGACGGGGAAGAAGCGGTAGCGGCCGGTCTTGCTCACCACGTTGCCGCTGAAGATCGAGGCGGCCAGCAGGCCGACGACCAGCGGGAGGGTCCGCACCCCGGACACGGTGGCCGAGTCCCCGTCGACGTACTGCAGATAGGTCGGCAGGTAGATCATCGCGCCGAGCATGGCGAAGCCCACGATGAAGCTCAGCACCGAACACACCGTGAACACCGGATTGCGGAACAACCGCATCGGCAGCATCGGCTCCTTCGCCCGCGTCTCCACGAGGCAGAAGAGCGCCAGGGCGACCAGGCCCCCGGCGAACAGCCCGATGATGACCGGCGAGCCCCAGGCGTACTCGTTGCCGCCCCAGCTCGTCCCCAGGATCAGCGCGCTCGCGCCGAGAGCGACCAGCGCGATGCCCAGGTAGTCGATGACGGGACGTCCGGCCGCGCGCACGGAAGGGATGGTGCGGGCGGCGGCGATGACCACCACGATCGCGATCGGCACATTGACGTAGAACGCCCAGCGCCAGCTCAGATGGTCGGTGAACAGACCGCCCAGCAGTGGACCGACGACCGTGGCGACGCCGAAGACCGCGCCGATCGCCCCCTGGTACTTGCCCCGGTCGCGCAGCGGGATGACATCGGCGATCAGAGCCATGGCGGTGACCATGAGCCCGCCCGCGCCGATGCCCTGCAGACCCCGCCAGATGATCAGCAGCAGCATGTTCGACGCGAGGCCGCAGAGGAACGAACCGGTGATGAAGATGACCGCAGAGATCTGGAAGATCAGCTTCCGGCCGAAGAGGTCGCCGAACTTGCCGACCAGCACCGTCGCCACGGTCTCCGCCAGCAGATAGGCCGTCACCACCCACGACATGTGCTCCGCACCGCCCAGGTCCGAGACGATCGTGGGAAGCGCGGTCCCCACGATCGTCTGGTCCAGCGCGGCGAGCAGAATGCCCATCACGATGGTGGCGAACACGACGTTCCGGCGTCTGCGGTCGAGGACGGGTGGCGCTGCGGCGCTCTGCGTGGCGGGGGCGTTCTCGCTGGCAGTGGTCACCTTCGTAACTCTCACACCCGGCCCCGCTCCGCGCATGCCGGGCCGGGCCGGACGGGTCAGGCCAGCAGTTCCCGTACGGACACCTGCATCCGGGTCACGAACGCCTCGCGGACCTCCTCCGGGACCCGGTCGAGCGACAGATACGGATTGAGGTCCTCCAGCTCGACCAGCAGAAGGCCGCCCTCCGGGGTCCGGCAGGCGTCCACCCGCTGGATACCGTGCGTGAGCGTGTTCCACTCGACGAAGCGGCGCGCGAAGTCCAGGTCCGCAGCGGTCGGCACGTACGGTTCGAGCACCCAGCGCCTGTCCGGATGAGGCGCGTGGAGGGCGTACTGGAAGTCGTGGCCGACGAAGTAGAAGGACACCTCGTAGCGGAAGTCGATCCTCGGCTGGACGAGCAGGGCGCCGTCGGCTCCCTCGGGCAGCTCCGGTTCCTCGGTGTGGCGCAGGCCCACCGAATCCGCGCCCAGCTTGGGCTTGACCACATAACCGGCCGCCCGGGGGAGCAGCCCGAGGTCGGCCGCACGGTCCACGGTCGGGATCACCGGGAAGCCGGCCCGGCTCAGATCGACCAGATACTGCTTGCCCGCCATGTCGCCGCTGCCGTCGAGCGTGTTGTACACCCGGGCCCCTGATTGCCGCGCCCGCTCCCGGAACGCGTTGTACGCCTCCTGGTAGTGCAGGACCGGGCCGCTGTTGCGGACGACGACCGCGTCGAACCCGTCCAGCAGCGCCGCCGCGTCCCGGGGATGACAGAGCGCGACATCGAAGGCCTCGCGCAGCCTGGAGGTCAGGAAGATGTCCTCGTCGCAGTAGCGCCTTCCGCGCGCCTCGTAGGCGAGATCGGTGACGAAGAGGACGGACGGGCGTGGCGCGTCGGATGCGGCGATCAAGAGTACTCCCAAGGGGTTCGCTATCGGGCGGGCGGTCAATAGCCTTTGTTTCCTTGCCCGTTCCACTCATGAAGCACCCAGATCTCTGCCCCACAGGAGTCACACATGTCCCAGGCGTCCTCACCGCCCGACATTCTCTCGCCCGCCTTCGCCGCCGATCCCTACGGGGCCTACCGGACGATGCGTGAGAGCGCCCCGCTGATCCACCACGAGGCCACGGGGAGTTATCTCGTCTCCCGGTACGAGGACGTCGAACGCGTCTTCAAGGACCGGGCCCGGGAATTCACCACGCGGAACTACGACTGGCAGCTGGAGCCCGTCCACGGCCGCACGATCCTCCAGCTCAGCGGCCGGGAACACGCCGTGCGCCGGGCCCTGGTGGCCCCGGCCTTCCGCGGCGCGGACCTCCAGGAGAAGTTCCTGCCCGTCATCGAGCGCAACGCCCGCGAGCTCATCGACGCCTTCCGGCACACCGGGGAGGCCGACCTCGTCGAGGCGTTCGCGACCCGCTTCCCCGTGCTGGTCATCGCCGACATGCTGGGTCTGGACAGGGCGGACCACCAGCGCTTCCACAGCTGGTACACCCAGGTCATCGCCTTTCTCGGCAACCTGGCGGGCGACCCCGCGGTCACGGCGGCCGGGGAGCGCACCCGTCAGGAATTCGCCGCATACATGATCCCGGTCATCCAGCGGCGCAGGGAGCAGCCCGGTGACGACCTGCTCTCCGCGCTCTGCGCCGCCGAGGTCGACGGTGTGACGATGAGCGACGAGGACATCAAGGCGTTCTGCAGCCTGCTGCTCGCGGCGGGCGGGGAGACGACCGACAAGGCCATCGCCTCGGTCTTCGCCAATCTGCTGGCCCACCCCGAGCAGCTCGCCGCCGTCCAGCGGGACCGGTCCCTGATCGACCGGGCCTTCGCCGAGACGCTGCGCTACACCCCGCCCGTCCACATGATCATGCGTCAGACGGCGGGCGAGGTGGAGCTGTCGGGCGGCACCGTCCCGGCCGGCGCCACCGTCACCTGTCTGATCGGCTCGGCCAACCGCGACGGGGCCCGCTACGCCGACCCGGACCGCTTCGACCTGTTCCGTGACGACCTGACCAGCACCACGGCGTTCTCCGCGGCGGCCGACCATCTGGCGTTCGCGCTGGGCCGTCACTTCTGTGTGGGCGCGCTGCTGGCCAGGGCCGAGGTCGAGACCGGGGTGAACCAACTGCTCGACGCGATGCCGGGCCTCCGGCTCGCCGACGGATTCACCCCGGCCGAGGAAGGCGTCTTCACCCGGGGCCCGGCATCGCTCCCCGTACGGTTCACGCCGGTGGGCCTCTGAGAGGGGGCCGGTGCGGCGCTCCCCGCACCGGCCCCCGCGGTGTCAGCGGATGTGGCGGCCCGAGATGGCCCGGGCGATGACCAGGCGCTGGATCTCGCTCGTGCCCTCGAAGATCGTGTAGATCTTCGCGTCGCGGTACATCCGCTCCACCGGGTGCTCCCTGCTGTATCCCGCGCCGCCGAGTATCTGGACGGCCTTCTCCGTCGCGGAGACGGCGAGCTCACCCGCGCGGAGCTTGGACATGGAGCCCTGGCCGGCGTCGAAGGTCCGGTCGTTGCGGGCCATCCACGCGGCCTGCCAGATCAGCAGGCGTACGGCTTCGATCTCCGTACGGATGTCCGCGAGGGCGAAGGCGATCGACTGGTTCTCGATGACGGGCCGGCCGAACGCCTCGCGCTGTCCGGCGTACTCCAGCGCGTACTCGTACGCGGCACGCGCGATGCCCAGAGCCTGCGCTCCCACGGTCGGGCGGCTGACCTCGAAGGTCGCCATCGCCGCCTGGCCCTTGGCGTTGCCGCCCTCACGGGCGCGGGCGAGCCGGGCGTCCAGCTTCTCCTTCCCGCCGAGCAGACAGTGCCCCGGGACGCGTACGTCGTCGAGGAAGACGTCCGCGGTGTGCGAGGCGCGCAGACCCAGCTTCTTGATGGTGCGGCTGGCCTCCAGGCCCTTCGTGCCGGGCGGCACGATGAACGCGGCCTGTCCCCGGGCACCGAGCGCGGGGTCGGCGGAGGCGACCACCACATGGATCCCGGCGATCCCGCCGTTCGTGATCCACGCCTTCTGGCCGCGGAGCACCCATTCGTCCCTGGCCTCGTCGTAACGGGCCCTCGTGGTCATCGCCGAGACGTCGGAACCGGCCTGCGGCTCGGACACGCAGAAGGCCGCCACCTTCGGGTCGTCCTCGTCGCCGTAGCACTGGGGGACCCACTCGGCGAGCTGGTCGGGCGTGCCGGAGGCGAAGATGCCTGCGACCGCGAGCGAGGTGCCGAAGAGGGCCATGCCGATTCCGGCATCGCCCCAGAAGAGCTCCTCGTTGGCGATCTGGAGGGAGAGCCCGCTCGGGTCGCCGTACATGTCGGCGAGCGACTCGAATCCGTACAGACCGATCCTGGCCGCCTCCTGGATGACCGGCCACGGTGTCTCCTCGCGGGCGTCCCATTCGGCCGCCGCGGGACGCACCACCTGGGCGGCGAAGCCGTGCACCCAGTCGCGCAGGTCCTGCTGTTCCTCGGTCAGGGCGAGGGAGAAGAAGCTCATGGCTCAGGCCTTCGGGATGTCGAAGTAGCGGGTCAGGCCCGAGGCCAGGCCGACGTCACCGGCGACCTTCAGCTTGCGCATCATGAACATCGTCACGGGATTGCCGTTGCCCGAGACCAGCTTGAGGAAGTCGGCGTCGCCCATCACCAGCGTCGTGCGGGGTTCGGCGCCGGAGCGGCCCGCGCTCACCGTGCAGACGCCGTCGGCTATGGAGGTCTCGTAGACCTCCTCGCTCTCTCCGGTGATCTTCCAGCGGATCAGGGCCTTCAGCTGCCCGGCCGCTTCCGGGCGGAACTGCTGCCGCATCCGGCCGAAGACCTCGCTCAGCACCCGGGTGCGCAGGTCACCGTGCATGACCTCGCCGAGCTGCCTGGCGGACAGGCCCTTGACGATCCGTGCGAACTCCTCGGGGGAGACGGCGGCGAAGTCGAGCCCGGACAGTTCATCGGTGAGGTTGCCGCTGCTGTTGTCGGACACGCCACATCCTTACTCCAGAGTAAACTTACTTCTGGGTAAGGTAAGGCGGCTGCCGTCGCCGCGCAAGAAGCGTCACCAGGCGCCGCCGGGACGCACCGCGAGATGGGGGTGGTGGGCGGAGAGCACCTTGTTGGCCCACGCCAGCTCGGACAGCGCCTGTTCGCGGTCGGCCTGGTCCTCGATGCCGAGCCTCGGCCCCCGGAACCTGCGCACCTCGCGGGCGGCGCAGTCGGCGTCGAACTCCGCCTGCAGGATGTGCGGCGGGGTGCAGGAGCCGATCAGCGCGGCGACCCGGTCGGGGATCGGCACGGGGACGAGGAGGTGCGAGGCGGTCATGGGGGGTTCCCTCTCGGATGGCTGGCCAGGAGGTGGAGCTCCGCGGCAGCCGGTGGGCCGCCGCTCCTCCCTATGTAACGGGACGCAGTTCCTGGTTTCTCGTTGAGAACGTCTCCGTGTTGCAACCGTTTGGGACTGACCGTCTATTTCGCGTTACCTGGCAGTAAGTTGACTATGTGCGCTGTGTGTGATGTGCCCTCAGTTGAGGGACTGGCCGCTCCGGGACCGTAACTGCAGGGCGCGCAGCACGGCTTCGGTCGAGAAGCGGCTCTCGGGATCGGTGAGCTGCTCACCGAAGATGGCCTCCAGGCTCCGCATCCGGTAACGGACCGTCTGCGGGTGGACATCCAGCAGCTCGCCCATCTGGGCGGCGGTGCCCCGGGTGTCGAGCCAGATCCGCAGCGTCTCGATCAGCCGCTCGCGCCGTGTGGCGCTGATGCCGGAGACGGCTGCCAGTTCACGCTCGGCGAGCTGGTCGAGGAGGGCGGGGTCGGAGAGGAGCCACAGCGTGACGAGGTGGTCCTCGCAGCGGATGACGGGAGCGTCGTCGATGACACCCGCGTCGACCAGTTCGAGGACACGCCGGGCCCAGCGGACCGAGTCGGCGGCGAGCGCCGTCGGCACGGTCAGCCCGATCGCCGCACCGCCACCGGGGACCGTCCGGTCGAGCATCTCCCTGCGCGCCTCGTCCACCGGCCCTGGGATCAGCAGGTGCGGCTGCGGGTCACCGGGGTCGATCAGGACGTCGTGGTCCGCGCTGATCCGGTCGAAGCCGGCCGGGGCGCGCACCGCGACGAGCGTGACCTGTTCGGGAAGCGTCCATCCGGTCTGCTCGCACAGCTCGGCGATGGCGCTGCGGGGTACGGGCCTGCCGGTGAGGATCAGATGCAGCAGCCGGCGGCGTACCGCCTCTCCCTGCTGGTCGGACTGGGCCTGCACCTCCAGGTAACCCTCGCGGGACAGCGACTCGAGCTCGTCGACGTACGCGAACAGCGCGTCGGCGAAGCTGAGCATCAGCGCCGGGGAGAAGTGGTGACTCCGGCCCACCTTCTTCGCCCGCCGCAGCGCGACCCGCGCGCCCAGCCGGTACGCACCCTGCAGAGCGTCCATGGTGCGGCCCTCGTACGCCTCGAACCTGCCGAATCTCCGGCACATGTCGTCGCGCAGCACCGTGGGGGCCGTGGGTTCGGCGACCAGGTCGACGAAGGAGGAAAGGCTCTGTTCGACACCCATCCGGATGGACGCGCCGTTGGGGCCGTTCAGCAGACGCGCGTATTCCGGATAGGCACGGGTCACTTCCATGCCTATCTCTTTGATCAGGCTCGGAAGTTCGGGCCGCATGATCGCGGCGAACTCCTGCGGGAGGGGCCCCAGCGGGTCTCCGGTGTCCAGCGGCTGGATAAGTCTCGGCATGACCGTCCCCTTGCTCTCCTGGGTCCGGCGTGGGGGGAGCATGTGGGGAAAGCGCTCCCACGGACCGACAGGTGTATACCAACATCGGCGCCGAAGATAGACCAAGTCGGGCGGAGTGCACACCGTCTGGACAGGATCCAATCGTAAAAGGTGCACAGGAGGGCCCTGTTGTGGTGCTTCGGTGCAGGTGGGGCGGGAAATACTCACTTCCGGACAATGTTTTCGGCCGTGAACCGTGTGGCGGGTGCCGCCGCGAGGCCGACGGCCGGGCCGGGCCGCGGCTGCGGACGTCCTGTCCCCTTCCCCGGGAATATTGCGCACCAAATGACAAGTGCACCGCGTGAATTAGTGACCTGTTGACGAGGAAAAAAACTTGCCGAACCAATCTTGACCCACAGGATTGTGTTCGAAGTTTCCCGCAAGTAACGTCACGCCCTGTCACAGAACGTGTGTGGCTGAACGAGCAGCACGGCCCCCACGCAACACGATTCATCGCGGCACTCCCTGCGCCTTTGCAGGAATTCGGGTGCTGTCCCCGCAACAGTGCGCTCGCACTGTCGAATCGGAGGAAATCACTGTGCGCAACTCTCTGAGAAAGATCGCGCTGGCGGCCGGTGCCGCCGCCGCAGCAGTCACGCTCGGCGCCACCACCGCCAGCGCCGGCGTCGCCGCTCCGACCTGGACCGTCAGCCCCGCGCCCTCGCCGGTGCCGGTCTCGGCCACCTCCACCGGCACCGTCTCGCTCAGCCTCAACGGCATCCCGCTGACCTGTACGTCATCGGCGGCCTCGGCCGTTCTGCAGAGCGCCTCCGGCACCTCGAACGTGACGGTCGGCACCATCGCCCCGCTGACCTGGAGCGGGTGCACCAGCCCGTTCGGGCCGGTGACGCCGACCGCCAACACCTCCCCGGCGTGGGCGCTGAAGGCGAACACCTACAGCGCCGGAACCACCACCGGGTACATCTCCGGTGTGAAGGCCACGCTGTCGGTTCTCACCTGCACCTTCACCGTGACGGGTAACGTCACGGCCTCCTACAGCAACTCCCTCGGCCAGCTCACGATCGGCAACAACGCCACCTACCAGCTGACCGTCGCGACCGCCTCCGCGGGCTGCGCCGGCATCGCGGCCGTGGGCCAGCACCCGACCTACACCGCCAAGTACAACGCGGTCAAGACCGGGACCACCACCAAGCCGACCATCGTGTACACCCCCTGATCCGGTCAGGAGCCCGGTGAAGGGCGACCGGGGATCGCACGGTGGGTCCGCCCGCCGTGCGATCCCCGTGCCTGACAGCCTGTGCCGGCCCCACCCGTTGCCGAATCGGAGAAGTCAACTGTGCGCAGGTTCTTCAGGGGCCCGCGACGGCGGCCGGCTCCGCCGTCGCCCCGGATGCTCTCCGCCGGCTCCGATCGCCGATACGTCCGCCCCGTGGGCGTCGACCGCACGCAGTACGTCCGGTCTGCCGGAGAGGGGACCTCGCCAGTGAGGGGTAGTCGTATGACGGGAACACGCAGGCGCACGGCGCGTGGCGCCGCGGTGGCCACGGCTGTGCTGCTCGGGGGGATGGTCCCCGGTGCTCAGGCCGCGCCCGGTGTGCAGGAGATCGTCACGGAGCTTGCCTCCACCTGCGACTTCCCTGAAGGGAAGCAGCCGGTGAAGGTCCGGACAGCCGTGGAAGTCCCCGAATCGGCTCAGGCCGGCCAGGTGATCCAGCCGGAGGGGATGGTGCTGGAGCTGACTCTGCCCGAGGAGGTGACGGCCGGCCTCGCGGACTCCGGAGCGGCGGCCGTGAGCGCGGAGGCACAGCTTCTGGTCGATGTCGCCCAGGAGGACCAGCACGCCCGGACGGAGTGGATCGGGACGACCGCCGAGCCGGCACCGGTCCCCGAGGCCGGCGGCCTGACACTGAGTACGGCGGGGAGCGTCCCCTATGTGAAACCCGGCGCGTCGGGTGACCTGTCGTTCAACGCCTCCGCCCTCTCGGTCGAACTGACCATGAAGAAGGCCGACGGCGCTCCGGCGGAACCGCCGGGTACCTCCGTGAGGTGCGTGGTGGACGCGGGCCAGGAGACGACCGTGGCGACGGTCGGCGTCGAGGGCGGTGATGCCGGGACGCCCACGCCCGGACCGTCCGCGTCCGACGAGTGGCCCGAGGGCGACGAGGAGCAGGGGCGACCCGTCGCGCCTGAGGTCGGGACAAGGGCGAAGGGGCCCGTGCCGGCTTCTGTGCCCCCGTGCGTCGGGGACCCGATGAACGAGGAAGGCCGCGACATGGTCACCTACGTCGCCGGCTACGCGAACGTGACCAAACTCGACGGCGCCACCAAATTCCCCCCTGCGTGCGCACGGATCCATACGTATGACGGCGACAACTATTTCGAGTACCCCTACGTACACGCGATCCTGAACGCGGCGATCGTGCTGGACTACCGGGGGAAGCCGCAGCTTCCGCCCACCACGGGGACGTTCCTGACGTTCGGGTTCATGCCGACGACCGCCACTCTCGAGATGACGCAGATTCCTCCCGAGGCCGGCTCCCCGGAGGACCGCAACGTGGTGTCCCACGGCGTCACAGATGTCCTCAACAGCGGTTTCACCAGGACCACCACCACCGTCGACATGGATTTCGTCCTCAGGCTGTACGACGTGAAGGTCAACGGTGTCGCGCTGGACGTGGGGAAGAACTGCCGTACGGAGCGGCCGTTCCGGCTCTCGCTCGCCGGCCTGGGGACCTGGGAGGCGGAGAAGGGAAACGAGGGCTACACCGTGGTGACAGGAGGGGAACTGACGGGGTCGGTGACGATCCCGCCCTTCGAGGGGTGCGGTGTGGATGAGGATCTGGACAGCGTCTTCACCGCCTCCCTGTCCGGATCTCCCGGATTCGTCAAGCAGGTACAGGGGGCGCCTTGTGTCCCCTCGACCGGTTCTGCCTGCACGCCTGAGCACCAGCCTCAGGACATCCCCAAGGCGACGCGCTGACCCTGCAGTCGCACCCGACCATCATGCCGATTACAGCAAACCCCAGCGGCTCCAACCGAATTGAGGGAACAATGGGATCTGCCTCGAAGACCTGGACCAAGGCCGCCGGTGCCGTCGCCGCGTCAGCCGCTTTGGTCATGCCCCTGACCGTGTCACCGGCCGGTGCCGCCACTGCGGCGGCCCAGCTCAGCGGCGGCTGGGCCCCGTTCGACCGCTGTCCGGTGGACGCCCCCGCCATGCTCGCGGCGGACGGCGACACCGACGTGCCCCTGTGCGTGACGTCCACCTCGCCCAACGGGACGATCAAGCTGGGCAACACCGAGGCGACGACCGGCTCGACGAATCTGCAGTTCGGTGTCATCCAGCACCCGGCGCAGGGGACCTACACGGTCGTCCCGCCGCCGGAAGGCTCCCTCGTCAGCGGCAGGACCACGATTCCCGGCGGCCTGCTCGGCATCATGTGCCCGAGCGACGTGCCGGTCGTCACCGCCGTGTGCGGCCAGATCACGAACGCGACCCTCAACAAGGTGACCGCCACCGTCGAATCCGCCGGCACGCCGACCGACTTCAGTCTGGTGGCGGGCATATCCTCCGGGCCGATCGTCACGCTGCCCGTCAAGATCCGGCTGGACAATCCGCTGCTCGGCTCCAAGTGCTACATAGGCAGTAACAGCAACCCCGTGGTCCTGCACCCCGGTAACCTGAGCATGCCGTCGCTGGCCGTCTCGAGGTTCAACGGTGACGGCACGGACAACCCGGACGAGGGCTCACTGATCCAGTTCGCTCTGTCCGGTGCCGGTCAGGGGGACAACCGGTTCTCCGTGCCGAAGGCCACCGGCTGCGGCCTCGGCGGCCTCCTCAGCTGGGCGATCGACCTCAAGGTCGGACTGCCCGCGGCGGCAGGGACCAGCAACCTCGTCCTGAACGACGCCAGGACCTCCACCATGGGTCTCACGGCCCCGGGCCTGTCGGTGCCCGACGCCGGTAAGGAGTTCGCCGAGAGCTGGCACTCCTCGGTGCAGTAGCCGAAAGGAGCTGCATGGGCGTCGCGTCCTGATTCTTGTCACTTCATGCGCCCACCGCTGACCGCCCATGAGCCCGCCCCGACCGAAGGAACCCTGGTCGGGGCGGGCTTCCGCATGTCGAAAACGGTTGCTGCGGCCGGTCACCTCCCTCCGGCAGGCATCACTTTTCGATAGGTTTCGTGCGCCGATCACTCACCGAGGAACAAGAAAAAGGGGTGGCTCGGCCGGCCCGGAGAAAATTGGTGAAGCGCTATTGCGGACTCAGGTTACCGACGCGTAGCGTCCCGCTTGAGCGGCTCGGAAACACATCCGTACCTGCTCGTTCGAAGCGCGTGGAGTCCTGGTGGCGCCCCCTTGGACCGGGATTCCTCCGGGAGTTCCTCCGGTCCTGCACCCTTCCGCCGGAGCGGGGTTCTCCCGATCGCCGGGGGTTCGCGGCTCCGGCCCTCCGGGCTGCGGGGCCCCGGTGCGCACGGAGAGCTTGCGCAGAATCCGACAAAGTCGCCGGACGGGTTTGTCATTCGGTGACAAGTGATCCACCCGGAGATCCACTTCCGGCGATTTCCGCTGTTCAACGGCTTGTCCTGGCGGATTCGGCGGACATAGCGTGCGCCTCCTGGTGCATGTGTGACGAGCCGTCCTTGTATGTACCGGAGCCGGAGCGCTGACAGATGAGGTCGTTCACCACCAATGCGAGGGAGGGCCGATGGGAATCGAAGTAGTCGTCGAAGGCCTGACGAAGTCCTTCGGCAAGCAGAACATCTGGCAGGACGTCAGTCTCACGCTGCCGGCCGGTGAGGTGAGCGTCATGCTCGGCCCTTCCGGTACCGGGAAGACCGTCTTCCTGAAATCCATCATCGGGTTGCTGAAGCCGGAAAAGGGCCGCGTCCTCATCAACGGCGTCGACATGGTGAACAGCCCCGAGCGCGACATCATGGAGACCCGCAAGCTGTTCGGGCTCATGTTCCAGGACGGTGCCCTCTTCGGCTCGATGTCGCTCTTCGACAACATCGCCTTCCCCTTGCGTGAACACACCCGCAAGCCGGAATCCGAGATCCGTCGCATCGTCATGGAGCGGATCGACATCGTCGGTCTGCTCGGCGCGGAGGGAAAGCTGCCGGGCGAGATCTCCGGTGGTATGCGCAAACGGGCCGGCCTCGCCCGTGCCCTCGTGCTGGACCCTCAGATCATCCTCTGCGACGAACCGGACTCCGGACTCGACCCGGTCCGCACGGCCTACCTCTCACAGCTCCTCATCGATCTCAACGCACAGATCGACGCGACGATGCTCATCGTCACCCACAACCTCGACATCGCGGCCACCGTCCCCGACAACATGGGCATGCTGTTCTGCCGCAACCTCGTCACCTTCGGCCCGCGCGAGGTTCTGCTCACCAGTGACACGCCCGTCGTCGCGCAGTTCCTCGCGGGACGCCGGGAAGGCCCCATCGGTATGTCCGAGGAGAAGGACGCGGCCACCCTGGCCGCCGAGCGGACGAACGGCACCGGGCACGGCCGTGCCGCCCCGCGCACCGTCGTACCCCAGCTGGAACCCTCACCCGGAATGCCCGTACGACAGGCGGCCCTGCGCCGCCGGGAGCGGGTCGTCTCCATGATGGGCCGGCTGCCGGAGGCCGCCCGTACGGCCATCATGAACAGCTACACGCCGACCTTGGACGGTGGGCGCCGATGACGGCACCGCTGCCCGTGCGCCCGCCCGGTCCGGCCACCGAAGAGGCGCGGGAGAGGACGCCGCGGCCAAGGAGGCCCTCGCGGCTCCTCGCCCCGCTGCGCCAGACCGGCCAGCTGTTCGCCCTCGCTCTGGCGGTCTCCCGGGCCGTCTTCCGACGGCCTTTCCAGGTGCGGGAGTTCATCGAGCAGTTCTGGTTCGTCGCCAGCGTCACCATCCTGCCCGCCGCCCTCGTCTCCATCCCGTTCGGCGCCGTCATCGCCCTCCAGGTCGGTTCCCTCACCGAGCAGCTGGGCGCCCAGTCCTTCACCGGCGGCGCGAGCGTCCTCGCCGTCATCCAGCAGGCCAGCCCGCTCATCGTGGCCCTGCTGATCGCCGGGGCGGCCGGCTCCGCCATCTGCGCCGACCTGGGTTCCCGCAAGATCCGCGAGGAGCTCGACGCGATGGAGGTCATGGGCGTCTCACCCATCCAGCGTCTCGTCGTCCCGCGCGTGCTGGCCACCATGTCCGTCGCCGTCCTGCTCAACGGGCTGGTCTCCGTCGTGGGCACGCTCGGCGGCTACTTCTTCAACGTGATCATGCAGGGCGGAACACCCGGCGCCTACCTCGCGAGCTTCTCCGCCCTCGCCCAGCTTCCCGACCTCTACATCGGCGAACTCAAGGCGCTCGTCTTCGGCTTCATCGCCGGCATCGTCGCCGCGTACCGGGGACTGAACCCACGCGGCGGTCCCAAGGGAGTGGGCGACGCGGTCAACCAGTCCGTCGTCATCACCTTCATGCTGCTGTTCGCCGTCAACATGGTCCTCACGGCGATCTACCTCCAGATCGTCCCCCCGAAGGGGGGCTGAGCGATGTCGGTGCTCGGCTGGCTGGACCGCTCCGGCGACCAGCTCACCTTCTACGTACGCGCCCTGATCTGGATCCCCAGGACCCTGCGCCGCTACCTCAGGGAGGTGCAGCGGCTCCTCGCCGAGGTCGCCTTCGGCAGCGGCGGTCTCGGGGTCGTCGGCGGAACCATCGGCGTGATGATCGCGATGACCCTCGCCACCGGCTCGGTCGTCGGCCTCCAGGGGTACGCCGCCCTCGACCAGATCGGCACCTCCGCCTTCACCGGCTTCATCTCCGCCTACTTCAACACCCGCGAGATCGCCCCGCTCGTCGCGGGTCTGGCCCTCTCCGCGACCGTCGGTGCCGGCTTCACGGCGCAGCTCGGCGCGATGCGGATCAACGAGGAGGTGGACGCGCTCGAAGCGATGGGCGTGCGCTCCATGCCCTACCTCGTCACCACGCGGATCATCGCCGGCGTGGTCGCCATCATCCCGCTGTACGCGATCGGGCTGCTCTCCTCCTACCTGGCGTCCCGCTACATCACCGTCCTGTTCAACGGGCAGTCGGCGGGCACCTACGACCACTACTTCAATCTCTTCCTCTCCCCGGACGACGTACTGCTGTCGGTGCTCAAGGTGCTGATCTTCAGCGTGCTGGTGATCCTCGCCCACTGCTACTACGGCTTCCACGCGACCGGCGGCCCCGCCGGAGTGGGCGTGGCCGTGGGCCGGTCGGTGCGCAACGCCATCGTGCTCATCAGCGTCACCGACTTCTTCCTCTCGCTCGCCATCTGGGGTGCGACGACCACGGTGAAGGTGGCCGGCTGATGTCCTCCTCCACGGCGCAGACGGTGCGCCGCAGACTCGCCGGCGTGGCCTTCGTGCTCGTGCCCGCCGTCCTCGTATGGGTCTCGGTCTCGGTGTACGAGAAGGACTTCACCGACGACGCCACCGTGACCGTACGCACCGGGAGCGTCGGCAACGAGATGCACGACAACGCCGAGGTGAAGCTGCGCGGCGTCGTGGTGGGCGAGGTGCGCCACATAGCGGCCGACGGCGACGGGGCCCGGCTCACCCTCGCGATCGAGCCGGACCGGCTCGACCGGATACCGGCCGATGTCACCGCGCAGATGCTGCCCACCACCCTCTTCGGGGAACGGTTCGTGGCCCTCGTGCCGCCCGCCGTCCCCTCCGTCGAGACCCTGCGGGCCGGGGCGGTGATCCCGCAGGACCGCTCCAGCAACGCGATCGAGCTGGAGGAGGTCCTCGACAACGTCCTGCCGATGCTGACCGCCGTCAAGCCGGAGAAGCTCGCCGCGACCCTGGGCGCCGTGTCCCAGGCACTCGGAGGACGCGGCGAGAAGCTCGGCGACACCCTGGTCACCCTCGACGCGCACCTGAAGGAGTTCAACCCCCAACTCCCCAAGCTCAACGCGGACATCAAGGAACTGGTCAAGGTCAGTCATGTCTACGCGGACGCCGCCCCCGACGTCCTGGACGCGCTCACCGACTTCACCACCACCAGCGGGACGATCGCCGAACAGCAGGCGGAACTCGCCGGCCTGTACGGGTCCACCACCGCCTCCGCCAACGACGTCACCGCCTTCCTGCGGAAGAACAAGGACAACCTCATCCGCCTCTCCGCCTCCGGCCGTCCGACGCTGGAACTCCTCGCGGAGTACTCCGACGCCTTCCCCTGCACCCTGCGCACCATGGCCGGGTTCGTCCCCGCCATGGACAAGGCGCTGGGCAAAGGCACCGACGAGCCGGGACTCCACGTCACCGTCAAGGCCGTGGAGTCCAAGGGCAAGTACGTGGCAGGCAAGGACACCCCGGTCTACGACGCCACCGGCGGCCCGCACTGCTACTCGGTGCCGTACACCGGCGGAGCGGTGCCGACTGCCGACGCGCGCAGGACCTTTGACCCGGAACGGGACACCGGTGACGCGGGAGCCCCCCGGGCACCCCGAGCGCCCGAAGCCGCCGACAGCGCGCTCGGCATGCCGAACTCCCCGCAGGAGAGCCGGCTCGTCAACGAACTCGTCGCCCCCTCACTCGAAGTCCAGCCGCGGTCCCTGCCCGACTGGAGCAGCGTGCTCATCGGTCCGGCCTTCCGCGGAGCGGAGGTGAAGCTCAAGTGAAGCGCCGTTCCCTCACGGGACCGCTCGTGAAATCCCTCGTCTTCGTCGTGGTGACCTCGCTGGCCACCACCGTCCTGGCGCTGTCCATCGCCGGCACCGGCGTCGGCGACACCACCTCGTACAAGGCCAGGTTCACCGACGCCACCGGACTGGTCGTCGGCGACAGCGTCAGGATCGCGGGCGTCAGGATCGGGCAGGTCGAGTCCATCCGGGTCGCCGACAGACGCCAGGCCGAAGTCGGCTTCGCCGTACGCAAGGGCCGCAGACTGCCCGCGTCGGTGACCGCGTCGATCAAGTACCTCAACATGGTCGGCCAGCGCTACATCGACCTCGGCCAGGGCGCCGGGCCCGTGGGGGCGGCCTTCAGGTCCGGGGCGACGATCCCGCTGTCGCGCACCACTCCCGCGCTCGACCTCACCCAGCTCTTCAACGGCTTCCAGCCCCTCTTCGAAGGGCTCTCCCCACCGGACGTCAACCAGCTCGCCGGCTCCATCGTGCAGGTCCTCCAGGGCGAGGGCGGCACCGTCGACAGCATCCTCTCCCACGTCGGATCACTGACCGGCACCGTCGCGGCCAAGGACAAGGTGATCGGTGAGGTGATCAAGAACCTCAACACGGTTCTCAAGACCGTCAACGACCGTGAGGCGGGTTTCGACGACCTCGTCCTCACCCTGGAGAAGCTCGTCAAGGGCTTCTCCGGCGACCGCGAACCGCTCGGCGACGCCGTCACGGCGATGGGGGCGCTCACCACCGTCACCGCGGACCTCCTGCAGGACGGCCGTGCGCCCCTGAAGAAGGACATCGCGGAGCTCGGGAGGCTCACCGGGCAGCTCGACAGGAACGCACCGAAGATCGAGAGCTTCCTGGAGAAGACGCCCGCCAAGATGGCGGCGATCACCCGTCTCACCTCCTACGGCTCCTGGCTCAACCTCTACCTGTGCGAGGCGAAGGTCGCCGGTGTGACGACCGAGGACGGCAGCGCCCCGCCCACCGGCATCACGATCGGCGGACCGAGGTGCACCGGATGAGGATCAGACCCGTACGGGAGCGCAACCCCGTCACCATCGGCGTCATCGGACTCCTCGTCCTGGCCCTGGCCGGGCTCGCCGCCTACCGCGCCGACGCCCTGCCCTTCATCGGCGGCGGCACCGCCTACAGCGCCGACTTCACCGAGTCCGCCGGGCTGGACGCCGGCGACGAGGTGCGGATCGCCGGCGTGAAGGTCGGAGAGGTCACCGGGGTCTCGCTGGACGGCGCCGAGGTGAAGGTCGACTTCGAGGTGAAGGACGCCTGGATCGGCAACGCCTCCACCGTCGGCATCGCCGTCAAGACCCTCCTGGGCGAGAAGTACCTCGCCGTCGACCCGCTCGGTGACGCGCCGCAGGACCCCGGCTCCCGCATCACGTCGAGCCGGACCACCTCCCCGTACGACGTCACCCAGGCGTTCAACGGACTCGGCGAGACCATCGAGGAGATCGACACCGCCCAGCTCGCCAAGAGCTTCGAGACCATCTCGGACACCTTCGAGAACTCACCGCCCGACGTGCGCAGCGCCGCGGAAGGGCTCTCCGCACTGTCCAGGACGGTCTCCGAGCGCGACGCACAGCTCGCCACCCTCCTCAAGGGCAGCAAGCAGCTCACCAGGACGCTCGCCACGAAGAAGAGCAGCTTCGAGACCCTCCTGGAGGACGGCAACCTGCTCCTCGGCGAGATCCAGGCCCGGCGCGACTCCATCCACCTGCTGCTCACCGGCACCCGCGACCTGGGCACCCAGCTCACCGGTCTCGTCACCGACAACGACAAGCAGTTGCAGCCCACGCTCGAATCGCTGGGCCGGGTCACCACCGTCCTGGTGAAGAACCGCAAGAGCCTCGACAAGGTGCTCTCCATGGCCGGCGCGTACAACCGGCTCGTCGGCAACACCCTCGGCAACGGCCGCTGGTTCGACAACTACGTCTGCGGGGTCGTCCCCGAGAACTACCTCCCGAAGGACACACCCCCCGAGAACGACTGCATGCCGCCGAAGCAGGGGGGCCGCTGACATGAGACGCACCCGCATCATCGGCATCGGAGCCGGCCTCGCCGTCGTGGCCGTGGCCGTCGGCTCGGGCGTGACGGCCATGGACCAGGAGGGCACGACCACCATCACCGCCTACTTCGACCGGGCCACCGGTGTGTACCCCGGGTCGGACCTGCGGATCCTCGGGGTCAGGGCGGGCACCGTCGAAACGGTGGAACCGCGCGGCGAGGAGGTCCGGATCACCCTGCGGCTCGACAAGGGGATCAAGGTCCCCGCGGACGCGCACGCCGTCGTCGTCGCTCCCAGCCTCGTCGCCGACCGGTACGTCCAGCTCGCTCCGGCCTACACCGGGGGAGCGCAACTGGAGGGCGGAGCCGTCCTGCCCGCCGCGGACAACGCCATGCCCATCGAGGTGGACCAGCTCTACGAGTCGATCACGGAGCTCTCCACGGCCCTCGGCCCCGACGGTGCCAACGCCGGCGGAGCGCTCTCCGAACTCCTCGCGACAGGCTCCAGGAACCTCAAGGGCAACGGAGAGGCCATCGGGGACTCGATCGAACAGTTCGGCAAGGCGACGAAGACGCTCGACAGGAGCAGCGGCAACCTCTTCGACACGCTCTCCCACCTCCAGACCTTCACCACCATGCTGAAGGAGAAGGACAGCGAGGTGCGGACAGCGGAGCAGCAGCTCAACTCCGTCACCGGCTTCCTCGCCGACGACAAGGAGAATCTCAGCGCGGCGCTGAAGGAGCTCGGCACCGCACTCGGCCAGGTCAAGAGCTTCATCCAGAAGAACCGCGGCGCCCTGAAGAAGAACGTGGACCTCCTGGTGCCGCTCACCCGGACCCTGGTCGACCGGCGCGCCTCGCTCGCCGAGTCGCTCGACACGCTGCCGCTCGCCGCAGGCAACGTGCTCAACGCCTACGACCCGGGCAACCGCACCCTCAACGGGCGTACGAACCTCAACGAGCTGTCCATGGGCGGCCCGCTCGTCGAAGCCGGGACGGGAACCGCCGGCCTCGAAGGGCTGGCCCCGGTGGACGCCACCAGGCAGAAGGCTCTGCCCGTCCTGCCGCTGCCCGCAGTCGGCACCGTCTACGGCACCCCGGCGGACCCCGGGACCACGAAGAAGAAGGCCGGTACGGGCGAGAAGAAGGAAGTGGACCGATGAGCCCCGCCCTGCGCGGACCCGGTACCCGTGCGGTCACGGGCCTCGGCGCCCTGGCCGCCGCAGGCCTCGGCTTCGTGCTCGTCGCCACGACCGTCGGTCTGCCGTCGTTCGGAGGCATCGGCGGGGTCCCCCTGCCCGGTGGCGCGGACCTCGGCGACCACCCGTACGAGATCACCGCCGAGTTCGGGGACGTCCTCAGCCTCGCACCGCAGTCGTCCGTCAAGGTCAACGACGTGGCCGTGGGCCGGGTCACCGAGATCTCCCTCACTCCGGGCAGCTGGACCGCCGAGGTGACCATGCGCGTCAACGGGAAGATCAAGATGCCGGCCAACGCCTACGCCCACCTCGAACAGTCCAGCCTCCTCGGTGAGAAGTACGTCCAGCTGTCACCGCCCGCCGAAGGCACGGCCGAGGGCTCACTGTCCGACGGGGACCGGATCCCGCTCGTCCGCACCAACCGCAACCCCGAGGTCGAAGAGGTCTTCGGCGCCCTGTCCATGCTCCTCAACGGCGGCGGCATCGCCCAGCTGAAGACCATCACCACCGAGCTCAACAAGGCACTGGCCGGACAGGAACCCCAGATCCGCTCGATGCTGAGCCGCGTCGACACGCTGGTCACCAACCTGGACACCCACAAGGGGGACATCACCGACGCGCTCGACGGCGTCAACCGGCTGGCCGCCACGCTCGCCACCCGCAAACAGGACGTCGGAACCGTCCTCACCGGACTCAGTCCGGGCCTGAAGGTCCTGGAGAAGCAGCGCGGATCGCTCCTCACCATGCTGCGCTCGCTCGACACGCTCTCCACCGTCGCCGTCGACACGGTCAACAGGAGCAAAGCGGACATGATCGCCGACCTCAAGGCTCTCGCCCCTACCCTCACGGCGCTCGCCGACTCCGGGGACGACCTCCCCGACTCCCTGCAGGTGCTGCTCACCTACCCGTTCACGGACGAGGTGCTGCGCGGTGTGAAGGGCGACTACCTCAACGTCTACCTGGACGTCACCGCCATGCCCGGCACACAGATCATCCCCGCACTCACCCCGGACGCCCCGGCCGCGTCCGGGACCCGGCAGGAGTCCGGCCCGGCACTGCCCCTGCCGCTCCCGTCGGTCACCGCACCCGGTACGGAGGGCACCCCCCGATGATCACCCCCACCATCCGGCTCAAGAACATCGCCTTCCTGATCATCGCGGTGCTCGTCCTCGGCCACCTGGGCGTCCGGTACGCCGACCTCGGCCACTACGTGGGTCTGCGCAGCTACTACACCGTGAAAGTGCAACTTCCTCGGACAGGCGGACTGTTCACCCACTCCAACATCACCTACCGGGGCGTCTCCGTCGGCCGGGTCGGCCCGATCGAGCTCACCGACGACGGCGTCGAGGCCGAACTGCGCATCGAGAACGACGCGCCACCCATCCCCGACAGCCTGCACGCCGTCGTCGCCGGCCTCTCCGCGGTCGGCGAGCAGTACATCGACCTGCGGCCCACCCGCAAGGACGGCCCTTTCCTGGAGAACGGCTCGGTCATCGACCAGGCCGACACCACCATTCCCGCGCCTGTCACCGATGTCCTCACCAGCGTCAACGACCTCACCGCCTCCGTCGACACCGAAGCTCTGCGCACCGTGGTCGAGGAATTCGGCGCGGCGTTCGAGGGACGCGGCGACGACCTCCAGATCCTGCTCGACACCGGCAGCGAGTTCGTCGACGCCGCCGACGAGGCCCTGCCGACCACCACCAGACTGATGGCGGACGGTGAGACGGTCCTGCGCACCCAGGCCGAACAGGGCGAAGCACTCAAGGGATTCGCGTCCGGAGCCGAGGAACTCGCCGCCGAACTCAAGGGATCCGACACCGACCTGCGCCGGCTGATCGCGACGGCGCCCGGAGCCGCCGCCCAGATCAGCGGGCTGCTGCGCGACCTCGAACCCGGCTTCGGAGTCGTGGTCGCGAACCTCCTCACCACCTCCGAGGTCGCCGTCACCCGCCAACGGGGTCTGGAGGAACTGCTGGTGAAGGTTCCCGCGGTCGCGGCGGCCGGGGCGAGCATCATCGACGAGGACGGGGACGCCCGGTTCGGGATGTCCGTCACCTTCTTCGAGCCCCTGCCCTGCACCGCCGGATACGGCTCCACCACCTACCGCCCCGGCAAGGACGTGTCGCCCGCTCCCTCGGTCAACACCGAGGCGCGCTGCGCATCCTCACCCGGCAGCGGCATCAATGTCCGCGGCAGCGCCAACGCGCCCGGGGGCGGTGGCGTGCCGAAACCGGCGGAGCCCGGCTCCCTGCTCCCCGGCTCCGGCCCGGACGGGCTGCCCGGAGCCCTCGGCGCCACCGGGGACACCGGGCACACGGCCGGCGGCATGGCCGGCCTGCTGGGCCTGGGAGGCGGCGCGTGAACGCCCGTACCAGGAGCCTGAGCGGATGGGCCGTCATGCTCGCGGCCGTGCTGGTCTGCGCACTCGGAGGCTGGTCCTACGCGCAGGCGCGCGGTGACGACACCCTGGCGTACGCCAAGGCGCGTGACGCCGCGCTCGCCGACGGCAGGAACCGCCTCGCGCGGCTGAACAGCATGGACGGCAGGAGCGCCGCGAGTGTGAGATCGGGGCTCACGGCCTGGCTCGCCGCCTCCACGGGGCCGCTGCACGACCGGCTGGGGAGCAACCGGAAGAAGGACACCGCCGAGCTCACCGAAACGGGGGCCACCGCCCGCGGCAAGGTCACGGACGCGGCGCTCACCGCACTCGACGAACGGGCCGGCACGGCGGCACTGATCGCCACCGTGGACGTCGAGATCACTCCGCGCACCGGCAAGGGCGGCACGGAACGCAAACGCTTCGAGGCGACCCTGGCGCGCACCTCGGACGGCTGGAAGATCAAGGCACTGGACGCGATACCGGCCGGGAGCGGCGGATGAGACGGACCACGGACACCACGATCGAAGACCCCTCGCATACGGACCCGGACGCAGCCGTACGGGACGAAGAGGCAGACGCGGTCCGGCAACCGGGCACGCGGCGCCGTGCATCCCGACGCCGCTCTCTCGCCTCGTTACCGGTCCTCGCCCTGCTGGCCGCCGGCGCCGTGTTCTTCGTCGAGGCGCAGCAGTTGCGGGACACCCCCGCCACCGCGAACCGCGCGCTCACCGACACCGCGGAGACCACCCGGGTCGCGGGCGACGTCAGCAGTGCGCTGGGCAAGGTCTTCTCGTACAGCCCGCAGAGCACCGCCGTCACCAAGGAGGCGGCGAAGCGCCTCCTGGCGGGAAAGGCGCTGAAGCAGTACGCGGCGCTGTTCGGCCAGGTCGAGAAGCAGGCGGCCGACCAGAAGCTCACGCTCACCTCGCAGGCCGTACGCGCCGGGGTCACCCGGCTCGGCACCGGCAGCGCCCACCTCCTCGTCTTCCTCGACCAGGTGTACGAGCGCGAGGGGAAGGCCGCCACCACGGCGGCGGCCCAGCTCTCGGTGACGGCGGAACTGCGCGGCGGCCGCTGGGTCATCGTCGACATCACCTCCAGGTAGGGGAGAGGCACCCATGGCACGGCTAGGGACGACGGGGAATCCGCTGGTGGTGGCGGCGATCGCGCTGACGGTCGCGGCGGCCGGCACGGCGGGCTGGGGCGGCTGGTCGCACTACGAGGCGGCGCACGACGATTCGGCGGCCTACGCCCAGGCCCGCGACGACGCCCTGGCCGCGGGGGAGCAGGCCGTGCAGAACATGAACACGCTCGACCACACGCAGCTGGAGAAGGGGCTCGACCGCTGGGAGGACTCGACCACCGGCGACCTGCACCGGCAACTCGTCGACGGGAGGGAGGCGTTCGTCGAACAGATCGAGGCGGCCAGGACCGTCAGCACCGCCGAGATCCTGTCGGGAGCGGTGACCGAGCTCGACGACAGGGCCGGCAAGGCGGGGGTGATGGTGGCGCTGCGGGTCACGGTGACCGCTCCGGAGGGGAAGCCCGCGGTGAAGGAGAGCCGGATGCTCGGCCGGCTGACCCGTACCTCCGACGGATGGAAGCTCAGCGCCCTCGGACAGGCGCCCGTCGGCAACACCGCCGGCTGAACCCCCGACCGCCCCGCCCGAGAGGACCACCCCCATGTCGACGACCCGACACCTCGTCAACCGCCGCCGCCGGCTCGCCGCCGTCTCCGCGGCCCCGCCCCGCTCGGCCACGGCCCGGGAGAAGGAGCCCCAGTCGGCGGACCCCACCGGGGCGGCACCGGAGAACGCCGCCGGAGCTGCCGACGGACCCGCCGGCGAACCGGCCGACGCAGTCCTCGCGGTGGAGGAGCCGGCCGGGGACGGACCTCCGCGCACCGGGCCGCCCCGCCACCGCATCCGGCTCCCCGCCGCGCTCTGTGCGGCCACCGTCCTCCTCGGAGCGTTCGCCGCATGGTCGTTCACCTCGGCCGCGGAGCTGCGCGACGACCCCGCCCGGCAGAACACGGCCCTCACCGACATCAGCCGGACCAGCGAGGTGAAGGGACAGATCACCGAGGCCGTGGGCGCGGTCTTCTCCTACAGCTACGCCGCGCCCGGCACATCCGACCTGGCCGCGCGGAAACACCTGACCGGCAAGGCCGTCCAGCAGCACAAGGACATGCTCGCCGAGGTACGGGCGCAGGCGCCGAAGCAGAAACTCGTGCTCACCACGACCGTCACCGAGAGCGGCGTCGAACAGCTCGACGGCGACCGGGCCCGGCTGCTGGTCTTCGCCGACCAGAGCAACACCCGTACCGGCAAGGAGGAGGAGACGACGTACGCGGCCGCCATGTTCGCCGTGGACGCCGTGCACCGCGATGGCACCTGGCGGATCGCGGCCATCGACACGTTCACCCGATGACCCGGGAGAGGGAGGACACATGAGGTTCAACGGAAGCATGCGCCGCGGGCTCAGCGGCACGGCCACCGCCGTCGCCGCCATGGCGGCGCTCACCGCGTCCCAGGCCCCCGGGCTCGTCGGCGACGGCACGGCGGACGACACGAAGAACGTCGCGTCGGACGACATCGTCTGGTCCGAAGTGCCCAACGACGACAGCTACCACACCGAGCTGCCCCCGCTGGAGTCACCGGAGCCGCCGAAGAGCACGGGGAGGAAGCCCGGCCCCGTCGTCGACCGGACCCGGGCGGAGGCGGGCATCCCCGCCACCGTCCTCGTCGCCTACCGCAAGGCACAGAGCGTCCTCGGCCGCACCGACCCCGGCTGCCGGCTGCCCTGGCAGTTGCTCGCGGCCATCGGCAAGGTGGAGTCGGGCCACGCGGGCGGAGGAAGGGTGGACGCCGCCGGCACCACGCCGACCCCGATCCTCGGCCCCGTCCTCAACGGCATGGGCTTCGCCGACATCCGGGACACGGACGGCGGTGTGTACGACGGCGACACCCGGTACGACCGGGCGGTAGGCCCGATGCAGTTCATCCCGTCCACCTGGGCGCACTGGGGCAGGGACGGGAACGGCGACGGGCGCAAGGACCCCGGCAACATCCACGACGCGGCTCTCGCGGCCGGCCACTACCTCTGCGCCGGGCCGCGTGACCTCTCGGTGAGCGGTGACCTCGACCGCGCGATCCTCAGTTACAACCACTCGGGCACCTATCTGCGTACGGTCCTGTCCTGGCTGGAGTTCTACCGCAAGGGTGTCCACCCCGTCGCCGACGGCACGGGCGTGATCCCGAAGAGCCCCGGCGCGGGAGGCCCCCGCGCTCCCGAGGCCCCGGTCAAGGACCCCGGCAGCCCGAGCGGCCCCGGCCAGGGCGGCGGCGGCATCATCATCGGCCCGCAGCCCAGCGGCACACCGGGGCCGTCCACCCCGCCCTCACCCAGGCCCACTCCCACGGACTCCGGCAGCCCCGGCCCCGGCGGATCCCCGAGCCCCACGGACCCGGGCCCGAGTCCCAGCCCCGACCCGACCGGCAGCGGCCCCACGGATCCGACGGTCCCCCCGGAGCCGACCACGACACCGGACCCGACCACGACACCCT
>Ga0196960_10000121_pt1 | contig 30274 bp, 28 predicted proteins | sample S3v_5metaG_FD_183187 | JGI IMG/M metagenome (GOLD analysis project Ga0196960, IMG submission 183187) | Soil microbial communities from Anza Borrego desert, Southern California, United States - S3+v_5 | ecosystem: Environmental > Terrestrial > Soil > Desert | place: USA: California | collected...
CCGGGCTCGCCCCGGGCGGCCGCGGCCCGGTGCGGGGCCGCCTCCAGGGGCCCCGCACCGATGGTCGTGCCGTCGCGGGGCCGGCCGCCGGTCGGCGGTGAGTCGGCACACCCGGGCTCAGCTGTCGAAGCCGAGCCCCAGCCGGTCCATGGTCCGCAGCCACAGGTTGCGGTGCCCGCCATGGCTGTCGGCGCGGGCGAGGGACCTCTTGGTGAGCTCGATCCCGGCCCAGGCGAACGGTTCGGGCGGGAAGGGCACCGGCTTGGAGCGGACCATGCCGAGCGCGGTGCGCTCCGTCTCCTCGCCGGCGAGCAGGTCCAGCATCACCTCCGCGCCGAAACGGGTCGCCCCCACCCCGAGTCCGGTGTATCCGGCGGCATAGGCGACCCGCCCGCGGTGGGCCGTGCCGAAGAACGCCGAAAAGCGGGAACACGTGTCGATCGCACCGCCCCAGGCATGGCTGAAACGCACTCCGGACAGTTGCGGAAAGCACTCGAAGAATTGTCCGGCGAGCTTCAGGAAGGTCTCCGGACGCTGATCGAGCGAGGAATTCAGCCGGCCGCCGTACGGGTAGACGGCGTCATATCCGCCCCACAGGATCCTGTTGTCCGCCGAGAGCCGGAAATAGTGGAACTGGTTCGCGCTGTCCCCGAGTCCCTGGCGGTTCCGCCAGCCGACCGAGGCGAGCCGGTCCGCGCTCAGGGGCTCCGTCATCAGCGCGTAGTCGTACACCGGGACGGTGTACGGGCGCACCCGCCGCACCAGCGAGGGGAAGATGTTGGTGCCGAGGGCGACGTCACGGGCGAACACCCTGCCGTACGGGGTGCGCACCGCCATCCCGGCGCCCGACCGGGCGAGTGCGAGGCCGCGGGTGTGCTCGTAGACGCGGACCCCGAGACCGAGGCATGCCTCCTTCAGGCCCCAGGCGAGCTTCGCCGGATGCAGCAGGGCGACACCGCGCCGGTCCAGCAGACCACCCAGGAATGTCGGTGAGTCGACTTCGGCGCGCACCTGGTCCCGGTCCAGGAGCTCCGGTCCGGTGAGACCGAGCTCCTGGGTCCGGCGGTGCCATTCCCGCAGCTCGTCGAGCTGGTGGGGCTGCGTCGCCACGTCGATCTCGCCGGTCCGCTCGAAGTCGCAGTCGAGGGAGTAGCGGGTGACGGCCGCCTCGATGGCGTCGAGGTTCCGCGCGCCCAGGTCCTCCAGCTTCCCGATCTCGTCCGGCCAGCGCTCCAGACCGTTGGCCAGGCCGTGGGTCAGCGAGGCGGCACAGAATCCGCCGTTGCGGCCCGAGGCCGCCCAGCCCGCCTCGTGGCCCTCGATGAGGACGACATCGCGTCCGGGGTCGCGTTCCTTGGCGAGCAGCGCGGTCCACAGTCCGCTGTAGCCGCCGCCGACGACCAGGAGGTCGCACCGTTCGTCACCGGTGAGCGCGGGGAGGGCTCCGGGCTTCCCCGGGTCGTCGAGCCAGTAGGAGAGGGGGCGTGCGTCGGAGAGTGAGTGTGCGGCAGTACGCATGGCGTCCGGGGCCATGGTTTCCAACTCCTTCGGTTCTACTTTCCCGCGTTGCTCTTCCGCCGGTTCGCGATGAGCTGTCCGGCGAGGACCACCGCCACGGCGATGACGAACATGGCCGTACCGATGACGTTGATCTGCACGGGTGTTCCGCGCTGCGCCGATCCCCACACGAACATGGGGAAGGTCACCGTGGAGCCGGCGTTGAAATTGGTGATGATGAAGTCGTCGAAGGACAGCGCGAAGGCCAGCAGCGCTCCCGCGGCGATCCCCGGGGCGGCGATCGGGAGGGTCACGCGGACGAAGGTCTGCACGGGGCCCGCGTACAGGTCGCGGGCGGCCTCCTCCAGCCTGGGGTCCATCGACATCACCCGTGCCTTGACGGCGGTCACCACGAAGCTGAGACAGAACATGATGTGGGCGATCAGCACGGTCCAGAAGCCGAGTTCGGCGCCCATGTTGAGGAAGAGCGTGAGCAGCGAGGCCGCCATGACGACCTCGGGCATCGCCATCGGCAGGAAGATCAGTGAGCTGACCGCGCCGCGGGCCCGGAAGCGGTAGCGGACCAGCGCGAACGCGATCATCGCGCCGAGCACGGTCGCACCGGTGGTCGCCCAGAAGGCGATCCGCAGCGAGAGCGAGAGCGAACCGCAGAGGTCGGCGACGCCGCAGGGGTCCTTCCAGGCGTCGAGGGAGAACTCCTGCCAGGCGTAGTTGAAGCGCCCCTTCGGCTGGTTGAAGGAGAACACCATGACGACGGCGTTCGGCAGGATCATGTAGGCGAGGGTCAGCAGACCCGCGATCACGACCAGGTTCCGGCGGAGCAGACGGAGTACGGGCATCAGACCAGGTCCTCCGTACCGGAGCGGCGGATGTGGACGGTGACCACGAGCAGGACGACCGCCATGAGGATGAACGAGAGCGCGGCCGCGGTCGGGTAGTCCAGGACCCGCAGGAACTGGCTCTGGATGACGCTGCCGACCATCTTGGTGTCGGTGGAGCCGAGGAGTTCCGCGTTGACGTAGTCGCCGCTGGCCGGGATGAACGTCAGCAGGGTGCCGGAGACGACCCCGGGCATGGACAGCGGCAGCGTCACCTTGCGGAAGGTGGTGGCGGGGGTGGCGTACAGATCGCCCGCGGCCTCGTGCAGCCGGCCGTCGATCCTCTCCAGCGAGGTGTAGAGCGGCAGGATCATGAACGGCAGGAAGTTGTAGGTCAGACCGCAGACGACGGCCATCGGGGTGGCCAGGACCCGGTTGTTCTCGGTCCAGCCGAGCCAGGCGGTGACGTCCAGGACGTGCAGGGTGCTCAGCACGTCGACGACCGCGCCGCCGTCCGCGAGGATCGTCTTCCAGGCCAGCGTCCGGATCAGGAAGCTGGTGAAGAACGGCGCGACGACCAGTACGAGCACCAGGTTGCGCCAGCGTCCCGCCTTGAAGGCGATCAGATAGGCGAGCGGGTAGCCGAGCAGCAGGCACAGGAGCGTGGCGGTGCCCGCGTACAGGAGGGACCGGATGAACTGGGGGTAGTAGCCGGCGAGGGCGTCCCAGTACGTCCGGAAGTGCCAGGTGACCTCGAAGCCCTTCTCCAGGGAGCCGGTCTGTACGGAGGTCGACGCCTGGTAGACCATCGGCAGCGCGAAGAAGACGAGCAGCCACAGGATGCCGGGGAGCAGCAGCCAGTAGGGGACGAGCCGCCTGCGGATGGACGGCTTGCGGGCCCCGGCCCTCGCGGGGGGCGCCGGTGGCGCCTCGGTGACGCTCACGCCGCTTCCTCCAGACCTTCCGCACCGGCGGCTCCGGCGTGGACGGACTGGTCCGCGTCGAGTCCGAAGGTGTGCTCCGGGTTCCAGTGCAGGACGACCTCGGCGCCGGGTACGAGCCGGCTGTCGCGCTCGATGTTCTGCTCGTAGACCTGGAGCACCGTGCCGGACCGGCTCTCGACGACGTACTGCGTGGAGACGCCGAGGAAACTGGAGTCGGTGATGCGGCCGGCGATCCGGTTGCGGCCGTCGGGTATCGCGGCCGCGTCGTCGGTGCGGGTGAGGGAGATCTTCTCGGGGCGGACGCCCACGAGCAGCTTCTCTCCGCTCCGCGCGGTGGACGGGCACCGCCCGCCGGGCAGCCTGAGCTTCCCGCCGCCGGCCGAGACGACGACGTCCGTGCCCATGGAGACGATCTCGCTCCCGATGAGGTTGGAGGTGCCGAGGAAGTTCGCCACGAAGGTGGTCCGGGGGTTCTCGTACAGGTCGGCGGGGGCGCCGAGCTGTTCGACGCGGCCGCCGTTCATCACCGCGACGGTGTCGGCCATGGTCATGGCCTCCTCCTGGTCGTGGGTGACGTGGATGAAGGTGATGCCGACCTCGGTCTGGATCCGCTTGAGTTCGAGCTGCATCCGGCGGCGCAGCTTGAGGTCGAGGGCGCCGAGGGGCTCGTCGAGGAGGAGGACCTGGGGGTGGTTGATGAGCGCGCGGGCCACGGCGACGCGCTGCTGCTGGCCGCCGGAGAGCCGGTGCGGTTTGCGGCGGGCGAAGTCGCCGAGCTGGACGAGGTCCAGCATCTCGCCGACCTGTTTCTTCACGGACCTGATGCCGCGGCGGCGCAGCCCGAAGGCGATGTTCTCGCTGACGTCGAGGTGCGGGAAGAGCGCGTAGCTCTGGAAGACGGTGTTGACGGGCCGCTTGTACGGGGGCAGGCCCGTGATGTCGCGTCCGCCGAGCGAGACCGTGCCGGTGGTGGCGTCCTCCAGGCCCGCGATCATGCGCAGGGTGGTGGTCTTGCCGCAGCCGGACGCGCCGAGCAGCGCGAAGAAGGAGCCCTGCGGGACGGTCAGGTCGAGGGGGTGCACTGCGGTGAAGGAGCCGTAGGTCTTGCTGATCCCGGTGAGACGGACGTCGCCGCCCGCTGTCTGCTGCTGTGTCATGGGTCGCGGTCCCGGTGGTGTCGGAGGAGTGCGGGAGGGGGCCGGGCCGGTCAGGCGCCGATGAGCTGGGCGAACTTCTCCTCGTACGCCGTCTCCTCCTCGGAGCTGAGGGAGCGGAAGGCCCGTGACTTCGCGGCCATCGCCTTGTCGGGGAGGATCAGCGTGTTGGACGCCATCGACTCGTCGATCTTCGCGAGCTCGCCGGCGACCCCGTCCACCGGGCAGACGTAGTTGATGTAGGCGGCGAGCCGGGCCGCGACCGGGGGTTCGTAGTAGTGGTCCATGAGCTTCTCGGCGTTGGTCTTGTGCCGCGCCTTCGCCGGGACCAGCATGTTGTCGCTCGACGTGATGTAGCCGGCGGACGGGATCGAGAACTTGATCGCCGGGTTGTCGGCCTGGAGCTGGATGATGTCGCCCGCCCAGGCCACACAGGCCGCGATGTCGCCCTTGCTGAGGTCGGCGGTGTAGTCGTTGCCGGTGAAGCGGCGTATCTGCTTCCGGTCGACGCCCTTCTGCATCCGGCCGATGGCCGCGTCGTAATCGGCGTCCGTGAACGATCCCGGGTCCTTGCCCATGTCGAGGAGCGTCATGCCGACCGAGTCGCGCATCTCCGAGAGGAACGAGACCTTGCCCTTGAGCCGGGGATCGTCGAGCAGCTGGGTGATGGAGTCGACCTTCCGGCCGCCGGTCGCCTTCTCGTTGTAGGCGATGACGGTCGGGATGCCGGTCCACGGGTAGGAGTAGGCGCGCCCCGGATCCCAGTCGGGCGTACGGAACTGGGCCGACAGGTTCGCGAAGGCGTGCGGGAGGTTCGCCTGGTCGAGCTTCTGCGCCCAGCCGAGCCGGATGATGCGGGCGGCCAGCCAGTCCGTCACGATGACGAGGTCGCGGCCGGTGTCCTGTCCCGCCGCGAGCTGCGGCTTGATCTTCCCGAAGAACTCGACGTTGTCGTTGATGTCCTCGGTGTACTTGACCTTGATCCCGGTGCGCTTCGTGAACGCGTCCAGGGTCGGCCGGCTCTTCTCGTCCTCGCTGACGTCCATGTACTCGGTCCAGTTGGAGAAGTTGATCTGCTTCTCCTCCTCCGAGTGGTCGTCGGAGGCCGCGGCTCCCTCCTGCCGTGCGGCGGGCGGGATGCCGCACGCGCTCAGCGCCCCGAGGCCGCCGAGCGCGAGGGCTCCCGTGCCCGACGCCCTCAGGAGCGAACGGCGGGTGAGGGCGCCCCTGCCGTGTGTGAGGCTGCGCCTCATGGCGGCCAGCTGCGGCGCGGAGAGGCTCTCGGGCTCGTACTGCTCCATACGCGTGTGCCCTTCCGGGTGGGTGGGGCCGCCGGCCGGCGGCCGCTGCTATCGGTCCCCGAAGACGGTGCGGTGCCAGTCCTTCCGGGCGACCGCGGTGTTGTCGAACATGACGTGCTTGACCTGCGTGTACTCCTCGAAGGAGTACGACGACATGTCCTTGCCGAAGCCGCTGGCCCCGTACCCGCCGTGCGGCATCTCGCTGATGATGGGGATGTGGTCGTTGATCCACACGCAGCCCGCCCTGAGCTCACGGGTGGCGCGGTTGGCCCGGTACAGCCCGGTGCTCCATGCGGAGGCGGCCAGCCCGTACGGGCTGTCGTTGGCCAGGCGGATTCCCTCGTCGTCGGTGTCGAAGGGCAGCACGACCAGGACGGGGCCGAAGATCTCCGCGCCGGCGATCTCGCTGTCCTGGGCGGCGCCGGTGATCAGCGTCGGCCGGTAGTAGGCCCCGTCGGCGAGTTCACCGCCGGGGGCCTCACCACCGGTGACGACGGTGGCGTGGGCGCGGGCGCGCTCGACGAACCCGGCGACCCGGTCGCGCTGCTGACGGCTGATCAACGGGCCGAGGTCGGTCGACGGATCGAAGGGGTCACCGAGCCGCACGCTCTCCATCAGGGCGGCGACCCCGCTGACGAACGCGTCGTACAGGGGGCGCTGGACGTAGGCGCGGGTGGCGGCCGTGCAGTCCTGGCCGGTGTTGATGAGGGCGCCGGCCACGGCTCCCTGGACCGCGGCGTCGAGGTCGGCGTCGTCGAAGACGAGGAAGGGCGCCTTGCCGCCGAGTTCCAGGTGCAGGCGTTTGACGGTGGAGGTGGCGAGTTCGGCGACCCGCCTGCCGACGGCGGTGGACCCGGTGAAGGAGGTCATCACGACGTCGGGGTGGCTCACGAGGTGTTCGCCCGCGTCCCGCCCGGCGCCGGAGACGATGTTGATCACGCCGTCGGGGATGCCGGCCTCCGTGGCCGCCTGCGCGAACATCAGCGAGGTCAGCGGCGTGATCTCGGCGGGCTTCAGCACGATGGTGTTGCCCGCGGCGACGGCCGGGAGGACCTTCCAGGCCGCCATCTGGAGCGGGTAGTTCCAGGGCGCGACCGAACCGATGACCCCGAGGGGCTCGCGGCGTACGTAGGAGGTGTGGTCGCCGCTGTACTCGGCGGCCGACTTCCCTTCGAGGTGGCGGGCGGCGCCGGCGAAGAAGGAGGTGTTGTCGACCGTGCCGGGCACGTCGAACCCGGTGGTGAGCTTGACGGGTTTGCCGCACTGCAGGGATTCGGCGTACGCGAACTCCTCGGCCTGTCCGGCCAGTACGGCGGCGAAGCGGTGCAGGGCCTCGGACCGTTCGGCCGGGGTGCGCCCCGACCAGCCGGGGAAGGCCGCACGGGCGGCGGCCACGGCGGCGTCCACGTCGTCGGCGCCCGCCAGTTCGTAGCGGAGGACCGTTCTGCCCGTGGCGGGGTCGACGACGTCCTGGCGGCGTCCCGATGTGCCGGGGCGCAGCCGTCCGCCGATGTACTGCGCGCCCGCGGCGAAGCGGTCCTGCACCTGGAAGCCGTTGCCCATGACGTCTCCTCCGCTGCCCCGTGACCAGGGGCGGCGTAGCTTCTTGTCGAATTGAGTGCCGATCCTGACAGAGGCCCCTTCTACCAACAAGTGATTCCGTTGTTTCCTTTTGGTTACGCGACGGAATCTGTCGACGATGTGTCTCGTGCGTACGGAAATCCCTGTACCGACTGTCAGTGGCGGATGCCAGACTCGGCTGTCATGGAACGGGAATACACGGACGCTCTCGTGGCGCGGACGGCCGGCGGGGAGAGAGTGAAGTACCTGCCGTTCTGGGGCCATCGGCCCCGCCCGGACGGCAGGCTCGGGGAGAGCTGCCTCAGTCAGTGGTGGCCGGCGGCGTTCACAGTCGGTCCGGTGACCTACGCCTCGGCCGAGCACTGGATGATGGCGGGCAAGGCGCGGCTCTTCGGGGACGCCCATGGGGAGGCCCGGGCCGTGGCGGCGAGCAGCCCCGCCGCCGCGAAGAAGGCCGGCCGGCTGGTCGTGGGGTTCGACGAGGACATATGGGCGCGGGAGCGGTTCGGCCTGGTCGTCGAGGGCAGCGTGCACAAGTTCGGCCAGGATCCGGCGCTGCGGGCGTATCTGCTGGGCACCGGTGAGCGCGTGCTCGTGGAGGCCAGTCCGGTGGACCGGATATGGGGCATCGGACTGGCCAAGGGCGATCCGCGCACCACCGACCCCGCTTCCTGGCGGGGGCTGAATCTGCTGGGCTTCGCGCTCATGGAGGCGCGTGCGCGGCTGCGCACGGGGTGACGCCCCGCGTGGCCGGGCCCGGGACACGCTTCCCCCGGGGCCCGGACACGGGCGTCCGTTCGCCGCGGGTCAGCGGGAGGTACCGACGACCAGTGACGTGGCGTAGGGATCGTCGTAGTCGTAACCGCTGTCCGACTCCTCGTTGGCGACGGTCCAGATCAGGAATCCGAGGAAGACCGCACTGATGACGATCGAGACCGATCCCAGAATGATTCCGGCGAGGGCCATGCCCCCGTTGGTCGCCTCGCCACGCTTGGCACGGCCCCGGCCGATGATGCCGAAGATCAGGGCGAGGATGCCCAGGATGATGCCGATCCCCCACATGCAGAAACCGACCACCGCGATGATGCCGAGGACCATCGCCGCGATCCCCAGCCCGTTCGCGGGCGCCGGGCCCCAGGGCTGCTGGCCGCCGTAACCGGGATATCCCGGATAGCCGTACGAGGGCGCGGCCGGATAGCCGTACGAGGCCGAGGCGGGTGCGGCGGGCGCGGCCGGGTAGCCGTACTGACCGGGCTGCCCCGGGCCGTTCGGCCCGACCGGCGGTGCGGGCACGGAGGGCTGCTGCGGGCCGAACGGTCCGGCCGGTCCGGGTATGGGCCCGGTACCCGGGTCGGCGCCCGGCATGGACGTGACCGTGGGCTGGTCGTGCACGGCGGGCGGGGTGGCGTCCGCGGGCTGCTTGCCCAGCTCGGCCCTGTGGTCCGGCGGGGCCCACGGATCGCGCCGCGCGTCCTCGCCCCCGGGCTGCTGTGTGTTGTCTGACATGGGCCTCCCCCATCGTGGTCCCGCCATGCTACGGCCCGGCCCACGGCCGGAGGGGCCCGCCTACGATGATCGGTGCAGCCGGTGCGCCCGGCCGACAACAGAGATCCGGGAGTATCCGATGAACGATCTGCACCCCTTCATCGCGGGGCTGCCCAAGGCCGAGCTCCATGTCCACCACGTCGGGTCGGCCTCACCCCGCATCGTGGCCGAACTGGCCGCCCATCACCCCGACTCCAAGGTCCCCACGGACCCGGAGGCGCTGGCGGACTTCTTCACCTTCACCGACTTCGGGCACTTCATCGACGTCTATCTCTCGGTGGTGGACCTGGTCCGCACCCCCGAGGACGTCCGGCTGCTCACCTTCGAGGTGGCCCGGGACATGGCACGGCAGAACATCCGGTATGCGGAGCTGACCGTCACCCCCTTCAGCTCGACCCGCCGGGGGATCCCGGAGCAGGGCTTCATGGAGGCCATCGAGGACGCCCGCAGGGCCGCCGAGGCCGAGCTGGGCGTCGTCCTGCGCTGGTGCTTCGACATTCCGGGCGAAGCCGGTCTCGAATCCGCCGAGGAGACCACCCGGCTCGCCGTCGACCTGCGGCCCGAGGGCCTGGTCTCCTTCGGCCTGGGCGGACCCGAGATCGGTGTGGGCCGTCCGCAGTTCAAGCCCTACTTCGACCGGGCGATCGCCGAGGGCCTGCATTCCGTGCCCCACGCCGGTGAGACCACGGGCCCGCAGACGGTCTGGGACGCGCTGACCGCGCTGCGCGCGGAGCGCATCGGCCACGGCACCAGCTCCACCCAGGATCCGGAGCTGCTCGCCCACCTCGCCGAGCACCGCATCCCCCTGGAGGTCTGCCCGACGTCGAACATCGCCACCCGGGCGGTCGCGGACCTGGACCGGCACCCGATGAGGGAGATGGTGGAGGCGGGCGTCCTCGTCACGGTCAACAGCGACGACCCGCCCATGTTCGGCACCGACCTCAACAACGAGTACGCGGTGGCGGCCCGGCTGCTCGGCCTGGACGAGCGCGGAGTGGCCGGTCTGGCGAAGAACGCCGTGGAGGCCTCGTTCCTGGACGCGGCGGGCAAGCGGACGCTGGCCGCCGAGATCGACACGTACACGACGAACTGGCTGGAGGCTCCGGGCGGCCGGTGACCCCGCCGGTCACAATGGCTCCATGACCACCACCGTCACCGCCGTGGCCCACCGCGGCGATCCCTACCGTGCCCGCGAGAACACGCTGCCCTCGATCCGGTCCGCCGTGGAGCGGGGGGCGGACGCGGTCGAGATCGACGTCCGCGTCACCCGGGACAGGGTGCCCGTGCTGCTCCACGACTCCACACTGGAACGCCTGTGGGGCCACGACATCCGCCTCGACCGCCTGGATCACCGGGAGTTGACGGAGAGGACCGGCGGCGGGGTGCCCGCCCTGCGTGAGGCGCTGTCCGCCGCCGGTGACCGGCGGATCATGCTGGACCTGCCCGGCTCGACCGACGCGTCCGTACGGGAGATCGTCGGCCTGGTGCGGGAGTGCGGGGCTCAGGACCGCGTGTACTACTGCGCGGACACCCACGCGATGCTGCGGGTGCGCGCGGCCGACCCGTCCGCCGAGATCGCGCTGACCTGGACGACGCTCGCCCCTCCGCGCCACGTACTCCTCGAAGCGGTACGGCCGCGCTGGCTGAACTACCGTTTCGGGCTGCTGAGCCGCGAGCTCACCGACCGCGTCCACTCGGACGGGCTGCTGGTCTCCGCCTGGACAGTGGACACCCGGCGCACGATGCGCCGGCTGCTCGCCTGGGGCGCCGACTCGATCACCACCAACCGGATCGACGCACTCCGGAAGCAGTTGTCCAACTCCCCTTCACATGCCGCTCCTTGACCGGTCCGGCATCATGAACGGTCCGTACCGTCCGTGATCCCAGGAGCAGACGTGCCCGAGCCCGGCCGCCGAACCGCCCCTTCCCGTGTCCGTGCCGACATCGCCCACAACGCCCGGGTGTGGAACTACTGGCTGGGCGGCGGCGACAACTACTCGGTCGACCGTGTGGTGGGTGACCGGGTCACCGGAATGTATCCGAGCATCGGCGAAGTGGCCCGCGCCGACCGGGCGTTCCTGGGCCGGGCGGTGCGCCATCTGGCCGGTGACGTGGGGATCGGCCAGTTCCTCGACATCGGCACCGGGCTGCCGACCGCGGACAACACCCACGAGGTCGCCCAGCACACCGCGCCCGACGCACGTGTCGTCTACGTCGACAACGACCCGATCGTCCTGGCGCACGCGCGCTCGCTGCTCACCAGCTCGCCCGAGGGTGCCACCGAGTACATCGAGGCGGACGCCCGGGATCCGGAGCGGATCCTGCGTGCCGCCGGACGGACCCTGGACCTCCGGCGCCCGGTCGCGGTGATGATGCTGGGCATCCTCAACTTCGTCCTGGACACGGACGAGGCGCGGGGCATCGTGACGAAGCTGATGGACGCCCTGCCGTCCGGCAGCCATCTGGTGCTCACCCACCCCACGCTGGAGCTGGGCGGCGAGGGCAACGAGGCCGCGATGCGCTTCTGGAACGAGAACGCCACCCCGCCGATCACCGCCCGCAGCCACTCGGAGTTCGCCTCGTTCCTCGACGGCCTGGACCTCCTGGAGCCGGGCATCGTGTCCTGCTCCCGCTGGCGGGCGGGGTCCGCCGGGCACATCCCCGAGGTCGCCCAGTTCGGCGCGGTGGGCCGGAAGCCCTGATGCCGCCGGAGTCCTGGGCTACGGGACGGCGGCCGCGACCGCCGGCATCCCCTCCAGCCGCTTGATCATGCGGTGGACCACGAGCAGCGGAATGATCCCGAAGACCCCGAAGGACATGTCGATGACGGTCCACCAGAAGGGGATGCCCCTGATCGGCCCGCAGATCAGGGCGAGCGGGATGATCCCGGCACAGGCGATCATGCCGAATTCGATCACCCAGATGTTGCGGACCGGGTCGCGGTAGGGGCCGTAGAAGGCGACCGCGATGACGAGGTGGGCGAAGGCCAGCCAGTCGGTGCCGTACAGGACGAAGGGATGGCCGGCGTCGGCCTCGTCGAGACCGGTCCGGACCCGGGTGATCCACTCCGTCAGGGCCGGGAAGTGCTCGGGGGCGGGAGAGGCCGGGGACCTCAACAGATCCTCGGCCCAGCGGAGTTCGGTGACCAGCGGGAAGGCCGTCAGCCCGCTGAGCACCAGACAGACGATGAACACGACCAACCACACGCGTATGCGCCGCTTGAGGGCTCGCTCGCTCATGGCCGCAGCGTACGCCCCTCATGAACACGTTCAAAAAGAGGGCCGGCCGTGCGTCCGGGCCCCGGGGGACGCGGAAGGCCCCGGGCCGGAGCCCGGGGCCTTCCGTGGGGCGCGCGGCGCCGGTCAGTCGTCGAGCGACGTCATGACGTGCTTGATCCGGGTGTAGTCCTCGAAGCCGTAGGCGGAGAGGTCCTTGCCGTAACCGGACTTCTTGAACCCGCCGTGCGGCATCTCGGCGACGAGCGGGATGTGGGTGTTGATCCACACACAGCCGAAGTCGAGCTTCTTGGACATCCGCATCGCGCGGGAGTGGTCCTTGGTCCACACCGAGGAGGCCAGGGCGTACTCGACGCCGTTGGCGTACTCGACGGCCTGGGCCTCGTCCGTGAAGGACTGGACGGTGATGACGGGCCCGAAGACCTCGTGCTGGACGATCTCGTCGTCCTGCCGGAGGCCGGAGACGACGGTCGGGGCGTAGAAGTAGCCCTTGTCGCCGACCCGGTGCCCGCCGGCCTCGACCTTGGCGTGCGCGGGGAGCCGCTCGATGAACCCACTGACCTGCGCCAGCTGGTCGGCGTTGTTCAGCGGGCCGTACAGCACGTCCTCGTCGTCCGGCAGTCCGGTCTTCGTGTCGGCCGCCGCCTTGGCGAGCGCGGTGACGAACTCGTCGTGGATGGACTCGTGGACCATGACCCGGGTGGCGGCCGTGCAGTCCTGGCCCGCGTTGAAGTAACCCGCGACCGAGATGCCCTCGACGGCCTTGGCGATGTCGGTGTCCTCGAACACGACGACGGGGGCCTTGCCGCCGAGCTCCAGGTGGACCCGCTTGACGTCCTTGGCGGCGGACTCGGCGACCTGCATGCCGGCCCGCACCGAGCCGGTGATCGAGGCCATCGCCGGGATCGGGTGCTCGACCATCGCACGGCCGGTCCCACGGTCGCCGCAGATGACGTTGAAGACGCCCTTGGGCAGGATCTGCCCGATGATCTCGGCGATCAGCACGGTCGACGCCGGAGTGGTGTCGGACGGCTTGATGACGACGGTGTTGCCCGCGGCGAGCGCCGGGGCGAACTTCCACACGGCCATCATCATCGGGTAGTTCCACGGCGCGACCTGGGCGCAGACGCCCACCGGCTCGCGGCGGACGATGGAGGTCAGCCCCTCCATGTACTCGCCGGCCGAGCGGCCTTCGAGCAGCCGGGCGGCGCCCGCGAAGAAGCGGATCTGGTCCACCATCGGCGGGATCTCTTCGGTGCGGGTGAGCTCCAGCGGCTTGCCGGTGTTCTCCGACTCCGCCGCGATGAGGTCCTCGGCCCGCTCCTCGAAGGCGTCCGCGATCTTCAGCAGTGCCTTCTGGCGCTCGGCGGGCGTCACGTCGCGCCAGGCGGGGAACGCGGCGGCCGCCGCGTCCATGGCGGCATCGACGTCGGCCTGTCCGGAGAGCGGCGAGGTCGCGTAGACCTCTTCCGTCACCGGGTTGACCACGTCGATGGTCCGCCCGTCCGCGGCGTCCCGGAACTCTCCGTTGATGTAGTTGCGCAGACGGCGCACCTCGGTGGTCACAACCACCCCTCCTGTCGGCTGTCCGATGGGTGAGACTTCCACCCTAAACCGTCGGGTGACGCTTTCGACATACCCAACCGCCGCCAACTTCGGATTCAGTGAGATCGGGACCCTCAGACAACGAATTTCATCGGTTCGGGCTTGCCAGACGGACGAGGCCCGGTGCACAGTGGGGATGTGGCCAGTCGCAGCGCAGACTCCAGGACCGGGAACGGATCGTCCCCAGCGGTCGATGCCGTGTCCCTCGCAATCATCGAGCAGCTCCAGGAGGACGGGCGCCGGCCGTACGCCGCGATCGGCAAGGCCGTGGGCCTCTCCGAAGCGGCCGTACGCCAGCGCGTCCAGAAGCTGCTCGACCAGGGCGTGATGCAGATCGTCGCCGTCACGGACCCGCTCACCGTGGGACTGCGGCGCCAGGCGATGGTCGGGATCAATGTCGAGGGCGACCTCGACCCCGTGGCCGAGGCCCTGTCGGCCATGGCCGAGTGCGAGTACGTGGTGATGACCGCGGGCTCCTTCGACCTGATGGTGGAGATCGTCTGCGAGGACGACGACCACCTGCTGGAGACGATCAACAAACGTATCCGGGCCATTCCCGGAGTGCGCTCCACCGAGAGCTTCGTCTACCTCAAGCTCAAGAAGCAGACCTATATGTGGGGAACCCGATAGCCGTGAGCAAGGACCTGAGCCGAACCGCGTACGACCACCTGTGGATGCACTTCACCCGCATGTCGGACTACGAGAACGCGCCCGTTCCCACCATCGTGCGTGGCGAGGGCACCTACATCTACGATGACAAGGGCAAGCGCTACCTCGACGGCCTCTCCGGGCTGTTCGTCGTCAACGCCGGGCACGGCCGTCACGAACTCGCCGAGACGGCGTACAAGCAGGCCCAGGAGCTGGCCTTCTTCCCGGTGTGGTCCTACGCCCACCCCAAGGCCGTCGAGCTGGCCGAGCGGCTCGCCCACCACGCCCCGGGCGACCTCAACAAGGTCTTCTTCACCACCGGCGGCGGTGAGGCGGTCGAGACCGCCTGGAAGCTGGCCAAGCAGTACTTCAAGCTCAAGGGCAAGCCGACCAAGTACAAGGTCATCTCGCGTGCGGTCGCCTACCACGGCACCCCGCAGGGCGCCCTGTCGATCACCGGCCTGCCCGCGCTCAAGGCCCCGTTCGAGCCGCTGGTGCCCGGCGCGCACAAGGTGCCCAACACCAACATCTACCGCGCCCCGCTCTTCGGGGACGACCCGGAGGCCTTCGGCCGCTGGGCCGCCGACCAGATCGAGCAGCAGATCCTCTTCGAGGGCCCGGACACCGTCGCCGCGGTCTTCCTGGAGCCCGTGCAGAACGCCGGCGGCTGCTTCCCGCCGCCGCCCGGCTATTTCCAGCGGGTGCGCGAGATCTGCGACCAGTACGACGTGCTGCTCGTCTCCGACGAGGTCATCTGCGCGTTCGGCCGCCTCGGCACGATGTTCGCCTGCGACAAGTTCGGCTACGTCCCGGACATGATCACCTGCGCCAAGGGCATGACGTCGGGTTACTCCCCCATCGGCGCCTGCATCATCTCGGACCGGCTGGCCGAGCCGTTCTACCAGGGTGACAACACCTTCCTGCACGGCTACACCTTCGGCGGCCACCCGGTGTCCGCCGCGGTCGGCCTCGCCAACCTCGACATCTTCGAGCGCGAGGGCCTCAACCAGCACGTCCTGGACAACGAGAACGCGTTCCTGACGACGCTGCAGAAGCTGCTCGACCTGCCGATCGTCGGCGACGTCCGCGGCAACGGCTTCTTCTACGGCATCGAGCTGGTGAAGGACAAGGCCACCAAGGAGACGTTCACCGACGAGGAGACGGAGCGCGTCCTGTACGGCTTCCTCTCCAAGGCTCTGTACGAGAACGGCCTCTACTGCCGGGCCGACGACCGCGGCGACCCGGTCGTCCAGCTCGCGCCGCCGCTGATCTCCGACCAGTCGACCTTCGACGAGATCGAGGGCATCCTGCGCGGTGTCCTGACGGAGGCCTGGACGAAGCTCTGACCGACGCCACCGGCTGCCGCCGACAGGGCGTCCGGTAGTCATCCCCATACGGACCACGCGGCCCGGATGCACCCGTTCGAGTGAGAAGGGGGGCATCCGGGCCGCGTACTGTCCCGTCACCCCGCTTCGGCTGCCTAGCGTGCCGAGTGACCGATCGGCTTTGTTTTCGTTGTATTCGTTCCCCCGTGCGGGGGACGGGAAATCTGATCCGAACCGAGGTGTACGCCATGGTGGCCCCGCCCGACAACGACGTGATCTGGGCACGTTCCCTGCATCACTCCCACAACGGCTCCCCGGGGCTCGGCGGTGTCTCGCTCGGCGTCCGCGACGGCGAGATCCTTGCCGTGACCGGCCCCCGGGGGTGCGGGAAGACGACCCTGCTGCACTGCCTCTCCGGCCAGCTGGTACCCCAGCAGGGTGAGGTCTGGTTCAACAGCGTGCCCGTGCACACCATGGGCCCCCGGCTGCGCGAACGGCTCCGCCGGGACAGATTCGGCTGGATCGCCGCCGAACCGCAGCTCGTGCCCGAGCTCAGCACCTGGGAGAACGCCGCCCTGCCGCTGCTGCTGCGGGGCGTCCCGCACCGGGCGGCGAAGAAGGCCGCCGCCGAGTGGCTGGAGCGCCTGGACATCGGCCCGCTCGCCAAGAAGCGGCCCCACACCCTGCTCCAGTCGCAGCGTCAGCGGATCTCCGTGGCCCGCGCGCTGACCGCGTCGCCGTCCGTGATCTTCGCGGACGAGCCGACCGCGACACTTCACCACGCCGAGCGCGCCCAGCTCCTGCGCACCCTCACCACGGCCGCGCGGTCCCACGGGATCACCGTCGTGCTCGCCACCCACGACGCGGAGGTCGCCGCACTCGCCGACCGTGCGGTCGGCATGCTGGACGGCCGCCGTGTCACCACCGTCTCCCTGCCCGCCGCGTCCGATACGGAAGGCCGCTCGGCGTGCTCGCTCTCCGTCTGACCCGCGGCTCGCATCCCCTGGTCCTGATGCGGCGTCTGCTCCTCGCCGCCGCCTCGGCCGGGGTGGGTTTCCTGCTCCTGTGCACGCTGGGGTACGCCTCCGCACACCCGGCGCACGCGACGAGCTCCGTGCTGCGGCTGCTGTGGTGCGCCGTCCCGCTCGCCGCGGCCGTCCAGTTCGCGGTGGCGGTCGCGCGCACGGATCCGAGCACCCGCCCGCGTCCCGGTCTCTTCGCCTCCGGTCTCGGGCCGGCCCGTCTCGCCGTACTGGGCGCGGTCTCTACGGCGGTCTCCACCACGCTGGGATCGGTGGTGGCGCTGCTCCTCTTCCTCCACCTCCGCAGCGATCCGGCCGGGCTGCCGACCGGCGAAGGAGCGGCCGAGTTCCTCGGCGCGGGCACCCCGCTGCCGCTGGGCGCCGCGCTCACGCTGCTGGCGCTGGTGCCGCTGGCCGCGTCCGCGGCCGGCGGGCTCGCCCTGCGCTCCAGGCCGGTCGCGCCGTCCGGCGCCCAGGAGACCGAGGAGGAACTCGCACCCGCCCCGACGCCGACGGGGCTGCCCTGGGGCGTCGCGCTCACCGCGGCGGGGCTCGCGGTCGAGGCGTACGCGAGCCGCGGTTCGGCGGGGGACCCCTTCCCGCTGCCGGGCCGGCTGGACTCGGCCCCGGCCGCCGTGCTCGCGGGCTGGATCCTCACCGCGATCGGTCTGGCCATGGTGGGGCCCGGTCTCACCCATCTGTGCGGACGGCTGCTCCAGGCGGCGCGCCCGGGGGCCGTACGACTGCTGGCGGGGAGGGTCCTGATGGACGAGGCCACCCGGATCGGGCGCCCGCTGGGCATCGTCTGCGCGGTCCTGTCCGGGGTGGTCGCGGCCTCCGTGCTCCACACCGGCGGGCCCCGCCCCTTCGGCCCGCTCACCGCGCTCGGCGCCGTACTCGTCCTCGGCTGCACCACGGCCACCCTGCTGACCACCGCTCTGGAGGCCAGGCAGGCCCGTGCCCGTACGGCGAGGACCCTGCTGCGGCTCGGCGCGCCGGCGTCCGCCCTCCGCGCCGCCGCAATCCTGCGGGCCCTGGTGCTGCTGGCCGTTTTCGCCCCGCTGACCTGGGTGTTCGCGGAGCTGGCAGCACTTCCCCTGACGGGGTGACACCCGCCACCGGGGCGGTCCGTAGCATGGCGGCGTGGAGAACACGGACGAGTACACGTACGCGCCGGGCGCAGAGATCGAGACGCTCACCGCATTCGACCAGGCGGTCGCGGCCGGCACGCTCGCCGGCCACCGCGTCCAGGCCGTCGACCTGACGGACCGGGGCGACGCGCTGCTCACGACCGGCACCCGGGGCGCCGTCTTCCTCGGCTGCCGCATGGAGCCCCGCGCCGAGGCCAAGATACGGGCGGACGGGGCCTTCGTCTTCCCGCCGGTGCCCGGTCTCCCCTTCGACCCGTACCGCGGGCTGCTCTACACCCCCGAAGCCCTGTACGAGGGCCTGGCGGAGGGTGGTTACGGGGCGACGCCCGACGCCCGGGCGTACGACTGGTTCCAGCTGACCAGGGCGAACGGCGACGTCTTCGCCTCGATGCTGCGGGCGCTCCACGACGACGCGGTCTCCGACGCCCTGGACGAGCACCTCGCCGGGGCCCGTGTGGTGGGCGTGATGGGCGGCCACGCCATGGCCCGGGGGTCCGAGGAGTACCGTGGCGCGGCCCTGCTCGGCAGAGAGCTGGCCCGCGGCGGCCTGACCGTGGCGACGGGCGGCGGCCCGGGCGCCATGGAGGCGGCCAACCTCGGCGCCTACGCGGCTCCGCACTCCGACGCGATGCTGGTCAAGGCCTGCGAACTCCTCGCCGCCGAACCGTCGTTCAGCCCGTCCATCACCGCCTGGGTGAGCGCCGCCTTCTCCGTGCGGGAGCGCTGGCCGGACGGCGGTTCCTCGGTCGCGATCCCCACGTGGTTCTACGGCCACGAGCCGCCGAACGCCTTCGCGGACCACATCGCCAAGTACTTCGCGAACGCCGTGCGCGAGGACGGGCTGCTGGCCCGGTCGACGGCCGGTGTGATCTTCCTGCCGGGCGCCGCCGGGACCGTGCAGGAGATCTTCGACAACGCGACGCCGAACTACTACGAGTCGCGTTCCGCTCCCACGCCGATGGTGCTGGTGAACCGCGCGCACTGGACGGAGAAGCTGCCCGCCTGGCCGCTGCTGAGCGCGCTCGCGGCGGGCCGGCCGATGGAGTCCCGCATCGCGCTCGTCGACACGGTGGAGGAGGCGGCCGGCGCGCTCGCCCGGCTGACGGGCTGACGGGCTGCCCCGGCCGGCCGCCGGGGCCGTCCTCCGGAGCACTCAGGCCGACGGAAGGACCACTGTCTCCGCCGGGTCGAAGGTCACGCCCACGACGTCCCCCTCCTCCGGGGTGTCCCGCAGCGCGCACTCCGCCTCCAGGGCCGGCCCGTCGTCGGGGCGCAGGACGACGGTGACGTGGTGGCCGCGGAAGGTGCGTACGCCGACCGTGCAGCGCAGGCCGTCCTGCGGGCCGCCGATCCGGACGCCGCCCGGCCGCACGAGCAGTTCGCACGCGCCCTGGGGTGACCCCTCGGGGACCGGTGTCTTGCCCCAGGCGGTGTCGGCGGCCGTCCCCGTGACCGTGGCGTCCACCAGGTTGTCGAAGCCGAGGAAGCGGGCGACGAACGCCGACGCGGGGTGCTGCCAGACCTCCAGCGGGGTGCCCGCCTGGGCGATCCGGCCGTCCCGCATGACCACGACCCGGTCGGCGAGTGCGAAGGCCTCGCCCTGGTCGTGGGTGACGGCGAGCACGGTGGTGCCCAGCCGGCCGAAGAGGGTGCGCAGTTCGACGACGAGCCGTTCGCGCAGGCTCCGGTCCAGCTGGCCCAGGGGCTCGTCCAGCATCAGCAGCTTCGGACGTGGCGCCAGGGCCCGGGCGAGAGCGACGCGCTGCTGTTCGCCGCCCGACAGAGCGGCGACGGCCCGCCGGCCGGCTCCGGGCAGGCCGACCAGATCCAGGAGTTCGCCGGTGCGGCGGTCCCGCTCGGTGCGGGGGACGCCGTGCATCCGCAGCCCGAAAGCGACGTTGGCGCCGACGTCCCGGTGCGGGAACAGCTGGTGGTCCTGGAACATCAGGCCGAGCCCGCGCCGGTGCACGGGCAGCGGGGCCTGGTCGACGCCGTCCAGGAACACCCGTCCGCCGTCCAGGGGCTGCAGCCCGGCCACGGCCCGCAGCAGCGTCGACTTGCCGCTGCCGCTCGGCCCCAGCACACAGACGGTCTCGTGGTCCGCGACCTCCAGGTCCACCGCGTCCAGCGCCGTCCGCTCCCCGAACCGTACCGTGGCGGACTCCACTGCCAGCATCTCTAGAACTCCCCGGATCGGTCGGTGCGGATACGTTCGAGCAGGAGCAGCGACACCGCGCAGACGAGCATCAGAATCGTGCTGAGGGCCATCGCCTGGCCGTAGTTGAGCTCTCCGGAACGCCCGAGCAGCCTGGCGACGGCGACCGGCAGGGTGGGGTTGTCGGGGCGTGCGATGAACACGGTCGCGCCGAACTCGCCGAGCGACACGGCGAAGGCGAACCCGGCCGCCACCAGCACGGCCCGCCGCACCAGCGGGAGGTCCACCTCGCGCCAGGCCCGCAGCGGCGAGGCGCCGAGCACCGCGGCGGCCTCCCGCAGGCGCTCGTCCACGGCACGCAGGACGGGCAGCATGGTCCGTACGACGAAGGGGACGCCCACCAGGGCCTGCGCGAGCGGGACGAGGATCCAGGACGTACGCAGGTCGAGCGGCGGCTCGTCGAGCGTGATGAGGAAGCCGAAGCCGACGGTGACCGCCGACACCCCGAGCGGCAGCATCAGCAAGGCGTCGAACCCGCGTACGAGCGGCCCCGCCCGCCTGGTCAGGGCCGCTGCGGCGAGCCCGCCGATCACGAGGGCGACGAGCGTCGCGACGAGCGCGTAGCGCAGGGAGTTCCCGATGGCGTCGAGCGGCGGGACCAGGAAGGTGGAGCCGTTGGCGTCGACGGACCGCAGTGCCCGGTAGAAGTCGAATCCATGGCCGCCCGAGGTGTCCAGGGAGCGTTCCACCAGCACGCCGAGCGGCAGCAGGACCAGGAGCAGCACCGTCAGCAGCACGCCGCCGAGCAGTGCCCGCTGCCCGGCCCCGCGAGGAGGCCGGGTGGTCTGCGCCGGGTCCACGAGCTTCAGGGCCGTCTCCCTGCGCCGTACGGTCCACGCGTGGACGGCGAGGATCCCGCCGACCGCGGCGAACTGCACCAGGGTCAGTACGGCGGCCGTCGGCAGGTCGAGCAGCTGGGCGGTCTGCCGGTAGATCTCCACCTCCAGCGTGGAGTAGGCCGGCCCGCCGAGGATCTGGACGACTCCGAACGAAGTGAAGGTGAAGAGGAAGACCATCAGAGCCGCTGCGGCGACGGCCGGGGCCAGCGCGGGCAGCGTCACCCGCCGCCAGGCGGCGAGGCGGCCGGCCCCGAGCACCCGGGCGGCCTCCTCCTGACGGGGGTCGAGCTGCGACCACAGGCCGCCCACCGTCCGTACGACGACCGCGTAGTTGAAGAACACATGGGCGAGCAGGATCGCCCACACCGTGGTGTCGAGCCGGACCCCCCAGAGTTCGTCGAGGAACCCGCCGCGTCCCAGCAGCGCCAGGAACGCCGTACCCACGACGACGGTCGGCAGGACGAACGGCACCGTCACCACGGCCCGCAGCAGTTGTTTGCCGGGGAAGTCGAACCGGGCGAAGACATAGGCACCGGGCAGCGCGATCAGCAGGGTGAGTGCGGTCGAGGCGAGTGCCTGCCAGGTGGTGAACCAGAGGACGTCGAGGATGTCCGGCCGGCTCAGCACCGCACCGATCCGGCCGAACCGCCAGTCACCGCCCGCCTTCAGCCCCCGGCCGACGATCGCGGCGACCGGGTAGGCGAAGAACAGCGCGAAGAACGCGACGGGCACGGCCATCAGGCCGAGCCGCACCGCGTTCCCCCGCCATGAGGGCCGCGCGGCTACTTGACGACCAGCGAGGACCACGACTGGACCCACTGCTCACGGTTCTTGGCGATCTTCTCCGGAGCCACGGTCGCCGGCTCGTCGACGGCCGTACCGAACTCGGTGAAGAGCTCCGGCAGCTTCGCGTCCTCCACCACCGGGTTCACGAACATGTTCAGCGGCATGTCCTCCTGGAACTGCTTGCTGATCAGGAAGTCCAGCAGCGCCTTGCCGCCCGCCTCGTTCTTCGCCCCGTCCAGCAGGCCGGCGAATTCGATCTGGCGGAAGCAGGTGCCGGTGGCGACCCCGGTCGGGGCCTCGGCCGGCTGCGGATCGGCGTACAGCACCTCGACGGGCGGGCTGGAGGCGTACGAGACGACGAGCGGCCGGTCGGCCTTGGCCTTCCTGCCGCCCGCGGAACCGGAGAACTCCTCGTTGTACGCCTGCTCCCAGCCGTCGACGACCTTCACGCCGTTGTTCTTCAGCTTCTTCCAGTAGTCCTGGTAGCCGCTCTCCCCGTAGGTGGCGACCGTGCCGAGGAGGAAACCGAGGCCCGGCGACGAGGTCGCGGCGTTCTCGGTGACGAGGAGGTTCCTGTACGCCGGCTTCAGCAGGTCGTCGAAGGACTTCGGCGGGTCGAGCTTCCTGTCGGCGAAGTACTTCTTGTCGTAGTTGACGCAGATGTCGCCGGTGTCGACGGGCGTGACCCGGTGCTTGTCCTTGTCGAGCCGGGTGCCGGCGGCGACCCGGTCGAGGCCCTTCGCCTCGTACGGGGTGAACAGGCCGTTGTCCAGGGCGCGGGAGAGAAGTGTGTTGTCGGCGCCGAAGAACACGTCACCGCGGGGGGAGCCCTTGGTCAGGATCTCCTGGTTGAGCGCGGCTCCAGCGTCACCGCTCTTGAGCACCTCGACCTTGTAGCCGGTCTTCTTCGTGAACGCCTTCAGGACGGCGTCCGAGGCGTTGAACGAGTCATGGCTGACCAGGGTGACCGTCCTGGAACCTGCCCCCGCGTCATCGGACGCCTTGCCGTCGGAGCCGCCGCAGCCCGCGAGCGCGGTGACACCGAGCGCGGCGGCGAGCGCCGTCGCCGCGTACTTCGTGGTGGTGTTCATGTGATTCCTCCTGGAGGTGACCAGGAAGAGACGCGGCCCTGCCCGCTCGCGAGCGGGCAGGGCGCAACAGCTTGAGTAAGGTCCGAACTTCCTACCCGGAATGACCCGGGCGAGGTTCAGAGGGTCTGCGGCCGGCCTGTCCTCGGTGCCGCACTCTCAGCGCTGTGGCGCTCCCCTGTCGGAATATGAAGTTGATTTCCGGGCCAGGCTACACCGGCCGGATCACGCCGGACCGGCCGGAGGCCGTCTGCCCACCGCGGCGCTGCCCACCGGGGCGGGGGCCTCAGCGCTCGGAGGCTGCCAGCTGCCCGCAGGCGCCGTCGATCTCCTGGCCACGGGTGTCCCGGACGGTGACCGGCACACCGTGGGCGGCGATCGCCTCGACGAAGGCCTTCTCGTCCTCGGGCCGCGAGGCGGTCCACTTCGAACCCGGGGTCGGGTTCAGCGGGATGAGGTTGACGTGTACCCGCTTGCCCTTGAGCAGCCGGCCCAGCAGGTCGCCCCGCCACGCCTGGTCGTTGATGTCGCGGATCAGCGCGTACTCGATGGAGATACGGCGGCCGGACTTCTCCGCGTACTCCCACGCGGCGTCCAGGACCTCCCGGACCTTCCAGCGGGTGTTCACGGGGACGAGGGTGTCGCGCAGCTCGTCGTCGGGGGCGTGCAGCGAGACCGCGAGGCGGCACTTGAAGCCCTCGTCGGCGAAGCGCAGCATCGCCGGCACCAGGCCCACCGTGGACACGGTGATCCCGCGCTGCGACAGGCCCAGGCCGTCCGGCTCCGGATCCGTCAGCCGGCGGATCGCCCCGACCACGCGCTTGTAGTTGGCCAGCGGCTCGCCCATGCCCATGAAGACGATGTTGGACAGCCGCGCCGGGCCGCCCGGGACCTCGCCGTCGCGCAGCGCCCGCATGCCGTCCACGATCTGGTGCACGATCTCGGCGGTCGACAGATTGCGGTCGAGCCCCGCCTGACCGGTCGCACAGAACGGGCAGTTCATCCCGCAGCCCGCCTGGGACGAGATGCACATGGTCACCCGGTCCGGGTAGCGCATCAGGACCGACTCGACGAGCGTGCCGTCGTGCAGCTTCCAGAGCGTCTTACGGGTGGTGTCGTCGTCACAGCTGATGTGGCGCACGACCGACATCAGGTCGGGGAACATCGCCTCGGCGAGCTTGTCGCGCGACGCGGCCGGGATGTTGGTCCACTCCGCCGGGTCGTGCGCGTACCGCGTGAAGTAGTGCTGCGACAGCTGCTTGGCGCGGAAGGGCTTCTCGCCGGTCGCGGCGACTGCTTCCTTGCGCTCGTCGGGCGTGAGGTCGGCGAGGTGCCGCGGCGGCTTCTTGGCTCCGCGGGGCGCGACGAAAGTGAGTTCTCCGGGCTTAGGCATGGTTCATCCAGTGTCGCAGACACGCCGTGGTACTCAGGGCCGCCGAGGGCCGGGCGGCAGCACCGCGGGCGCCCGCGGTGACCGTCGGCAGCCGTCCCCCGGCCCGTGGGCGGCCCGGCCACGGGTGACGGCAGTGACCGATCGCACGGCCGGCGCCCTACACCGGTGCGCCCGTCAGCCCGGGTTCCGCAGGGCCGAGCGCATGTGCCGGTGGAGCTCCATGGACCGGCGGCGCGTCCGGAGGACCCAGGAGCAGAGGCCGACCGTGCCGACCGCAAAGACCAGCGGAGCGGTCAGCGAACCGGAGACGGCCCCCAGGACGATCAGGCCGACCGCGACCAGCCCCATGGAACCCAGCCAGTAGGGCAGCCACCGGCCTCCCCGTTCCATCTTCCCCAGCTGCTCGGCGACCAGCCTTCCCATGGTCGCGCGTTCCTCGGGGTCCTCGGGCACCTCACGGTGACGGATCTTGCGGTTGAGGTCGGCGATCTTGCGGGGCCCGATGCCGGCCACGCGGACGGTCCTGCGGCGCTGGGCGGCCACGACGCCCATGACGACGGCGGTGAGGACCCCTGCCCGGAGCACCCACCAGCCGAAATGCCAGTCCTGGCGGAACAGGAGGTTCATGACCATGGCCAGTGTGAAGACCAGTACCGCTTGTGCGGCCGGACTGCGGTCGAGCCAGAGCTTCAACGCGCGCACGGCACGTCCTCCTCGAAAGCGACGGCACACCCTCTGTCGCTCCTCGGGTACCCCGCCGTCATCACCCCATCCCGCACGGGGCGTCCCTGCCGGGGAGCGGGGCATACGAAGCCCATGACTCCTGATGTACCGACCGCGGTCGAACTCGCCGGGCGCTGGCAGGGGCCCCCATGGTTCAGATGGGCGTTCCTGGCGGCGTGGGCCCTGTGCGGAGTGTTCGTCCTCGTACGGCTCCGCAGGAACGGCTGGAAGTTCCCCCGACGCCGTTGAGCGCACACGGGGCGTCGTCGAGCGCACACGGGCGGGGCCCGCCGTCCGGTGGACGGCGGGCCCCGTGGAAGAGCGGCTCAGGAAGCCGCTGCTCCGCTCAGCCGGATCCCACGAACAGCACCAGCAGCAGCCACACGACCGGAGCGCTCGGCAGCAGCGAGTCGAGCCGGTCCATGATGCCGCCGTGGCCGGGCAGCAGCGTGCCCATGTCCTTGATCCCGAGGTCCCTCTTGATCATGGACTCGCCCAGGTCCCCCAGCGTGGCACTGACGGCGACGGCGAGCCCCAGCAGCAGCCCCTGCCACCAGCTGCCGCCGTCGATCAGGAACTGCATGCACAGCGCACCGGCGGCCATCGCGAAACCGATCGCGCCGAGAAGGCCCTCACGGGTCTTCCCCGGACTGATACGAGGCGCCAGCTTGTGCGTGCCGAAACGCCAGCCGACGGCGTACGCACCGGTGTCGGCGACCACCGTGAGCAGCAGGAAGGTCAGCACCCGCCACGGACCGTCGTCCGCGGTGAGCATCATGCTGACGAACGTCGCCAGGAACGGCACGTAGAACACGGCGAAGACGCCGGCCGTGACGTCCTTGAGGTAGCCCTCCGGCGGCTGCGTCATCCGCCAGACGAGGACCGCGATCGCTGTGAGCGCCATGGCGGCCCAAGCGCCCTCCGCGTCCCGCACGTAGCCGGCGACCACCATGGCGGCGCCGCCGACGGCGAGCGGCACGAGGGGGGCGTTGATCCCCTTGCGCTCCTTGAGCCGGGAGGTGAGCTCCCAGAGCCCCACCACCACCGCGAGGACGACCACACCGACGAAAACGGCCTTCACGATGAAGAGCGACCCCGCGACGACCGCGCCGAGCCCGAGAGCGACCCCTATGGCGGCACGCAGATCACGCCCCGCGTGCTTCTTGGGGGGCGGGGGCGTCGGCAACGGGGTGGGCATGGGCTCCTGCGGCATCTCGTCACGGAACAGGGGGCCGCTGACGCGCGCGGCGTCCCTGTTCCGGACGTCGCGGTCGTCAGCGTCTCTACCTGCGTCGGGAACGTCCGGCACGATGGGCATGGGCCGAGTCTGCTGGGCGCCGCGCACATCGTATGCAGGACCCGCCGGAGCGGCCCCCATCTCGGGCGCGCCCCAGTAGCCGGCTCCCTGCGGGGCGCCCCAGGAGGAGTCGTTCATCAGACTTCGAGCAGCTCGGCTTCCTTGTGCTTGAGCAGCTCGTCCACCTGTGCGACGTACTTCGCGGTGGTGTCGTCGAGCTCCTTCTCCGCACGGCGGACCTCGTCCTCGCCGGACTCCTTGTCCTTGACGAGCTTGTCGAGCGTCTCCTTGGCCTTGCGGCGGATGGAGCGGATCGAGATCTTGGAGTCCTCGGCCTTGGTCTTGGCGACCTTGATGTAGTCCTTGCGGCGGTCCTGCGTGAGCTCGGGGAACGTCACACGGATGATGTTGCCGTCGTTGCTCGGGTTGACGCCGAGGTCCGAGTCACGGATCGCCTGCTCGATGTTGCGCAGTGCGGTCTTGTCGAACGGGGTCACCACGGCCATCCGCGGTTCGGGAACCGAGAACGAGGCGAGCTGGTTGATCGGGGTCAGCGCGCCGTAGTAGTCCGCGACGATCTTGTTGAACATCGCCGGGTGCGCACGGCCGGTACGGATCGCGGCGAAGTCCTCTTTCGCGACGACAACGGCCTTCTCCATCTTCTCCTCGGCCTCGAGGAGGATTTCTTCGATCACCACGTGCTCCTGCGTGTCTTGAGCGGACCCGGCATCGTCGGGCCCTGCGGATCCTGCGTCGCGTCCTCACCTGCACGGTGTCCGACCGGCAGGCCGTTGTCCATCTTCTGGGCCGTCAGGCCCGGGTGCTCTCTTCGCTCACCAGCGTGCCGATCTTCTCACCCTTGACCGCGCGGGCGATATTGCCCTCCGCGGTCAGCTCGAAGACGAGGATCGGGAGCTGGTTGTCACGGCAGAGCGTGATGGCGGTGGCGTCGGCGACCTTGAGATCGCGGGCGATCACCTCGCCGTACTCCAGCGCGTCGAACTTCACCGCGTCGGGGTTGGTCTTCGGGTCGGAGTCGTAGACCCCGTCCACGCCGTTCTTCCCCATCAGCAGCGCCTCGGCGTCGATCTCCAGGGCGCGCTGGGCCGCGGTCGTGTCGGTGGAGAAGTACGGCATTCCCATGCCGGCACCGAAGATCACGACGCGTCCCTTCTCCAGGTGCCGTACGGCACGGAGCGGGATGTACGGCTCCGCGACCTGGCCCATGGTGATGGCGGTCTGGACGCGGGAGTCGATGCCTTCCTTCTCCAGGAAGTCCTGCAGCGCCAGGCAGTTCATGACCGTGCCGAGCATGCCCATGTAGTCGGACCGCGCCCGGTCCATGCCGCGCTGCTGGAGCTCGGCGCCACGGAAGAAGTTGCCGCCGCCGATGACGACCGCGATCTCCGCGCCGTCACGGACGACCGCGGCGATCTCGCGTGCGATGGTGTGCACGACGTCGGGGTCGACACCGAGCCCTCCGCCACCCGCGAAGGCCTCGCCGGACAGCTTCAGCATGAAGCGCCCGGAAATCGTGCCGTCGTCGCGCTTGTGGTCACCCTGTGTGGCGTCCGCGCCCTTGTTCATGGAGATTCTCCTCGTGCACATACGAAGAAGGCCATTGCCGGGGGGTCTGTTGTCCCTCAGCGGCAATGGCCTCCTCGTCAGATCTGCGGTCGTCCGGCTGAGTGCGGCCGACGACTGCACCAGACCCTATCGGGGTCCACCGTTTTTCGCGGACGGACTCAGATGCCGACCTTGATGCGCGTGAAGCGCTTCAGGGTGACACCGGCCTCGTCCAGGACCTTCTGGACGGACTTCTTGTTGTCCAGCGCGTAGGGCTGACCGAGGAGGGTGGCCTCCTTGAAGAAGCCGTTGACGCGACCCTCGACGATCTTCGGGAGCGCGGCCTCGGGCTTGCCCTCGGCGCGCGTGGTCTCCTCGGCGACGCGGCGCTCGGCCTCGACGACCTCGGCCGGGACGTCCTCGCGGGAGAGGTACTTCGGGGCGAAGGCGGCGATGTGCTGGGCAATGCCCTTCGCCAGGTCGGCGTCGGCCTTGTCGAGCTCGACCAGTACACCGATCTGCGGCGGCAGGTCGGGCATGGTGCGGTGCATGTAGACGGAGACGTAGTCGCCGGTGAACTGCGCGAAGCGGTCCAGGACGATCTTCTCGCCGAGGTTGGCGTTGGCCTCGTCCACGTACGCCTGGACGGTCTTGCCGGGCTCGATCTCGGAGGCGAGGAGCGCCTCGATGTCGGCCGGGGAGGTCGCGGCGACGTGGGCGGCGAGCGTGTTGGCGACGGCCTGGAACTTGTCACCCTTGGCGACGAAGTCCGTCTCGCACTTCAGCTCGAGCAGGACGCCGGACGTCTTGTCCTCGGAGACGACGGAGACGACGGCACCGTTCTCGGCGGAACGGCCTTCGCGCTTGGCGACGCCCTTCTGGCCCTTGATGCGGAGCGCCTCGACGGCGCCGTCGACGTTGCCGTCGGCCTCGTCGAGCGCCTTCTTGCAGTCCATCATGCCGGCGCCGGTGAGCTCGCGGAGCTTCTTGACGTCAGCGGCGGTGTAGTTCGCCATGAGTCTGTTTCTCTCTCGAAGTCTGAAAGATCTACGGGTCAACGGCGGGGGCGGTGCCAGTGCACCGGCCCCCGCCGTCATTCAGCCGTGACTGACGGGTGTCAGGCCTGCTCGTCCGTGGCCGGAGCCTCGGCGGCGGGCGCCTCGGCCTGCTCGGCAGCCTGCTCGTCGGCGGCGGCGGCCGGCTCGGCGTCGGCGGCGGCCGGCTCGGCGTCGGCGGCCTTCTCGGTCTCGGCGGAGGACTGGGCCTCGGCGTCCGCCTTCTTGTCGCCCGTGAGCAGGTCACGCTCCCACTCGGCGAGGGGCTCGCCGGCGGCCTTCTCGCCCGGCTTCGAGTCACCGGTCGCGGCACCGGAACGGGCGATGAGGCCCTCGGCGACGGCGTCGGCGATCACGCGGGTGAGCAGGGTGACGGAGCGGATCGCGTCGTCGTTGCCCGGAATCTTGTAGTCGACCTCGTCGGGGTCGCAGTTGGTGTCGAGGATCGCGACGACCGGGATGTGGAGCTTGCGCGCCTCACCGACGGCGATGTGCTCCTTCTTGGTGTCGACGATCCAGACGGCGCTGGGCACCTTCTGCATCTCGCGGATACCACCGAGGGTCTTCTCCAGCTTGGCCTTCTCGCGGGAGAGGACCAGGAGCTCCTTCTTGGTGAGGCCGGAGGCGGCCACGTCCTCGAAGTCGATGAGCTCGAGCTCCTTCAGACGCTGAAGGCGCTTGTAGACGGTGGAGAAGTTGGTGAGCATGCCACCGAGCCAACGCTGGTTGACGTACGGCATGCCGACGCGCGTCGCCTGCTCGGCGATGGCCTCCTGGGCCTGCTTCTTCGTACCCACGAACATGATGGAGCCGCCGTGGGCGACGGTCTCCTTGACGAACTCGTAGGCGCGGTCGATGTACGACAGCGACTGGAGCAGGTCGATGATGTAGATGCCGTTGCGCTCGGTGAAGATGAAGCGCTTCATCTTCGGGTTCCAGCGACGGGTCTGGTGACCGAAGTGGACGCCGCTTTCCAGCAGCTCCCGCATCGTGACGACGGCCATGGCCGTACTCCTTGAGGTGCTCGGTTGTCGCGACCGCAGGATTGCTGTCGCGCCTGACGCCCCGACGCGCCGTGCCACAAGGGACCGAGGAGCGCGGCCACCGTCCGCAGAGAGGGAGGTGGCGGGGCGTGCGAAGTCGACCCGGTGCCCCGGATCGCCAGAAGAAGTGTACGGGACCCGCCGAGTGCCGGGTGACGGCGATGTCCACAACCGCTCGGCCGTCCACAGATCCGGACCATGATCCCCGCGGGGTACGGCCGCCGGGAGACCGTTGCCTCCATGTGCCGCTCACCTGGAAGAACCGTCGGCCCGCCCTGTGCCGCCCCTTTGGCGCCACCGGTGCGAGGCGCATCGTCCGCCCCGCCGCCTGCCCCGCCGTCCACCGCACCGGGGGCGCTCCTCCCTGTCGCGCTGCCCGCCGCGGTGCTGGCCGCACTGCTCGTGGTCCTCCTGGGACCTG
>Ga0196960_10000122_pt1 | contig 30189 bp, 27 predicted proteins | sample S3v_5metaG_FD_183187 | JGI IMG/M metagenome (GOLD analysis project Ga0196960, IMG submission 183187) | Soil microbial communities from Anza Borrego desert, Southern California, United States - S3+v_5 | ecosystem: Environmental > Terrestrial > Soil > Desert | place: USA: California | collected...
CGGTGCCGATGGCCTTCTACTCCTTCGGCGGCTGGAAGGACTCCCTCTTCGGCGACCACCACATCCACGGCCCCGAGGGCGTCCGCTTCTACACCCGCGGCAAGGCGATCACCAGCCGCTGGCCCGCCACCAACGCCGCTGGCCCCGGCGACGCCGGCTCGATGCACTTCCCGACGTCTAGCTGACGGCGGCGGCCTGCCCGACGGCGAGCGCCAGTCGGTCGTAGACCGCGCGGGCCTGCTCTGCCGACATCGCCGGCCGTTGCCGCGAGAAGAACCCGGGGAGCATCCGCGCGGGAAGGATCGTCACCCCTCGTCGCTTTGCCGGCATCGACTCGATCAGATAGGCCCGGCTGAAGACGAGGAGGGGCCAAACCTCTAGGCCGGTGATTTCCTCCAGCTTCTTCTTCTCGGCGTAGGCCTGGGCGAGCATCTTCGGATCGAGTCGGTCGACGGAGAGGCGGCCGCCGTGACTCTTGGTCTCGACGGTGAAGACGCCCCCGGGTCCGATCGCGATGTGGTCGATGTTGCCGCGTCCGAAGGAGACGTCGTGGAGCACGTGCCAGCCGTCGGCCGCGAGTCCCTCGAGAACCTGACCGACGACTTCCTCGCCTTCCGCGCCTCGCCTCCAGCGGCCGAGGTCGCGGTCGACCTCCTTTCCCACTCGCAGGAGAGCGCCGATCGCGGCGAGCTCCAAGAGGATCAGCACCCAACCCGGAACGCCGAGGAGCATCCATCCGACAAGCAACGCCGCGACTGCCCCGACCACGATCAACAGCTCGATCGCGGCAACGTCCCTCACCTGGGAGCGGACGTACTGCCCCGCGACCCGCCGCGTTCCGACCTCGGTACTCACCGGTGCATGTTCGGCGGGAGAAGGGGAAATGATGAGGGACGCAAGCGGATGTTCGGTTCGTTGGATGGCGCCGGTGAGGCCGTGGACCGTTGAGCACGCGCACGCTTCGGCGCACGCGAATTACCGCTATACGCGATTAGCAGGTCTTTTCCTTAATTGTCCAGCCAACCTACAGAGGTTCATGCAGAACTTCTTGATCAATGGAGCTATGCGGCGATATTCCTATCCGGCCTTCGGAAACCCGGGGGTACACAACGAAAGGGATCAAATGATTCGCAAGCTCAAGACCCTTGGGGTCGCCGCTTTTGCCGTGCTCGCTCTGAGCGCGATCGGCGCCTCCGCTGCCCAGGCCGCCAACTACACAGCGTCGGCTTACCCGACGTCGTTCACAGCTGAAACGGCCAAAGGCAACGACACATTCACGACCGAAGCAGGCACCGTCGAATGCAAATCGCACTACTCCGGTTCGCTGTCGAAAGCCTCTGAATCGATCACAGTCAACGCGTCGTACAGCAACTGTGAAGCGTTCTCGGGATTCGCCTCCGCCACCGTCAACATGAACGGGTGTGACTACACGTTCTACACCAGCGGGGCCGTGGACCTGAACTGCGGGAGCAAAGGCGTCGTCATCACCGCCGGCACCTGCGAAGCGGAAATCGGTGGCCAGACCGGCCTGAAATCCGTCACGCAGAAAAATGTCGGCAACCACATCACCGTTGACGCTGCAGTTAAAAGCATCAACTACACCGTCCTCAAAGACGGCTTCGCCTGCCCGTTCGGCGGGACCGGCGCGAAAACCGGCGCCAGCTACACCACGCACTCTGCTGCGACAGTGCAGTCCACCAGCGGCACCAACATCCATATCGGCTGATCTGAGCCATATGTCGTAGCTGCCTCGAGCAGCACTGGTTCGAGGGCCGGGCATCAAGCCCGGCCCTCGGCTTTTAGGCTTCCCCCGTGGAGCTGATCGACTCGAAGCCCCTGCACGAAGGCGAACACCTCGACCTGGTCTCCAAGCGCTACCGGCACGAGGACGGCGACGAGGTCGAGCGGGAGATCGTCGAGCACCCGGGCTCGGTGGCGGTGCTCGCCTACGACGAGGAGTTCGCCTACCTGGTGGCGCAGCCGCGGGAGGCGGTGGAGGAGGAGCGGCTGCTGGAGATCCCGGCGGGGACGCTCGACGTCGAGGGGGAGAGCGAGCTCGAGTGCGCGCAGCGGGAGCTGGCCGAGGAGGCGGAGCTGGCGGCCGAGGAGTGGAGCCTGCTGCACGTCGTCTATCCCAGCCCCGGCATCCTCAGCGAGAAGGTGACGATCTTCGAGGCGACCGGCCTCTCGCCCGCCAGCGGCGAGCGCGACGAGGACGAGGAGATCGAGATCGTCCGCCTGCCCCTCGCCGAGATCGACCAGGCGCTGCCGGAGATCAGGGACGCGACGACCGTGATCGCGCTGCAGCGCCTCAGTCTTCGAAGCGCTCGCGCCTGAACTTCCACTTCCCGTCGACGTAGCCGTCGTAGCGGCTGGGGTGCTCGTAGCGCTCCTGGTGCCCCGGCGAGGTCGGGGGCGAGCCGGAGTCGCAGTAGTAGGTGAGAAAGCAGTTGCGCTCTCCCCACGGTCCGTCGTAGGCGTTCCAGAGGGCCGACTCTTCGCCCCCCGCACGGGTGGGGAGCATCTGCAGGCAGCTCGACCTGCCGCAGGCGCCGGTGTCGTTGCCGACCCAGCCGAGGTCGCCTCGGTGCGGCGCCTCCCCCAGGTCCCGATGCGTCACCTGCTGGCAGCCCCGGCAGGGCAGGGGATAGGTGGCATGGGTGCCCGCGGCGACGAAGGCCAGCGGCCTGGCCGAAGCGTCGCCGATGTTCTTCACCAGCGATTTCACCTTCGGGTCCTCGTCCCAGCGGGCGCGCAGCTGGGCCCAGCTGTACTTGACGACGCTGGAGTGCTGGGCGTAGTGGACTGCCTTGACCTGCGGCTCGGCCGCGGTGCGGTCGACGACGACGGTGATCCCCTCCCAGTCGGACTGGTGGTTCTGGCAGGTGACGCCGGGGATCACGAAGCCGGCACCGCAGAGCGCGCCGCCGCCGACCCCGACCGGGTTGTCCGGCAGGTACCACCAGTAGTCGAGGTAGAGCAGGTCCCGTTCGTCTCGTTCGATCGAGACCGGGTGGACGTAGATCGCGCTTCCCGCGCCGGGCGCCGGGCCTTCGCCGGGCGAGAGCGTCTCCGTGGCGGCGGCAGGCGGGGTGCCCGCGGGCAGCAGGCCGTTCGCTTCGGCCGCGGTGGCCGTCCGTTCGTGCGCCTCGAGCTCTCGCTTCGCCAGGCGCTGCAGCTCTTCCGAGTCTTTCGTGCGGATCTGCAGGTGGGTGCCGCCGTTGACCAGGTCGCCCGCGCGCTTCAGCGGTTCCTCTTCGCATTTGGTCTTGGCGACCCCTTGGTCGTGACAGAGGGTGATCCGGCCTTCGGCGATGAGGGCGTTCACCGAGAGCGGCCAGGGCACCGGCTCGGCGCGATCGAAGAGGAGGATCGGCCGGTAGGTCATCGCCAGCGCGGCGTCCGCCTGCGAGGTCACCGCCGCGACCGCGAGGCGCACCGCCGCGTCGGCCACCGTCCGGCTCCCCAGGGCCTGCGCCGAGACCCCGCCGCCGGGGGAGGCGAGCTTCCTCCAGCCGGAGGTCCGCGCCGGGTCGGTGGTCTGGAGCAGCGCGAAGGCGGGCGTGGCGGGGGGCGCCGCGGCGGCGGCGATCTTCCTCCAGCGGGCGACCTCGACCTTGGTCGAGCCGTCGTCCACCTCCGGCAGGGCGGCGGGGTCGCTGACGGGAGGAGTGCCGTCGGGGAGCAGGAGGAGCACGGAGTCGGCTCCCTGCCGGGGGCTGAAGACTTCGTCCACCACCGGCGCGGCGTCTCCGTCGGCCACCGTCTCCAGGGCTTTCTCGACGTCGGCCTCGCCGACGAGGGTCCAGCGGACCTCCTCCCCGCGGGCGAAGCCGACCGAGTAGCGGACGTCGAATTCGTCCAGCAGCGGGTTTCGCGGCAACGGCGGGGGGTGCGCGTGCCGCCGGCCGTCGCCGACGATCGCGACGTCGAGCTCGGAGGCGACCTGTTCGGAGGTCGGAACCGCCGACTCGTCCGCCCTGATCTTGCCGACCAGGTAGGGCGCGAGAACGATGAGGACGATCGCCAGCGTCAACGCCCCCTCGATCGAGGCGCGGGTGGTGCAGGCGCACCGGCGCAGGTACCAGTAGGCGACGAGGGTGAAGACGACGACGGCCAGGATCAGGCCCACCCAGATCGGCAGCCGCTCGAGCCCGAGTGTGTTGGTGGCGACGTTGACTCCCGCGAGGGCGAGGATCGCCACCAGGGCGGCGCCCGCCCACTGCACCACGAAGAGGTCGAGGCGCGGCCAGTCGCTGGGCCACAGCAGCAACGCCAGGACGACGCTTGCCGCCACTGCTACTGCGACGGTCAGCGCGTCTCCGACACCCCAGATGCCGAACACGAGGACGGCTACGACTGCTGCGGCCGCGAGGCGCTTCACCCAGATGGACATCGCGCCATCACCTTACTGTCCATTGAGTACTAGACCGTTTTGGTGTTTAGTGCACCGTCATGACGAACCGAAAGCATCGGCGGCCGGGGCTCCTGGGGGCTGCGGCGGTCTTGGCCTTGGTGGCCCTCGCCCTCCTGGCCTTTGGGGTGCTCGATCCCGGCAACCCCCCCGAGACGGCGCCGATGGACCCCAATCCCGACTCGTCGTTCCGGATCGTCGCCCTCGGCGACTCCTACATCTCCGGTGAGGGGGCGCGGGTCTACTTCCCCGGCACCGACGAACCGGGGAGGGAGCGGCGGAACATGTGCCGCCGGGCGAAGACCGCCTACCCATACCTGCTGGCGGAGCGGCTCGACGCCTCGCTCGTCTTCGTCGCCTGCTCGGGGGCGGAGACGACCGAGGTGACGGGGGTCGACGCGGCGGGCGAGCCGGTCCCGGGCCAGTACCCGGACAGCCCCGAGGACGTGTACGGAGCGCGGCCGCAGGTCGAGGTCCTGCGAGAGGTCGAGGACCCCGACGTCGTCCTGCTCAGCATCGGCGGCAACGACGCCGGCTTCGCCGAAATCGGCAAGGAGTGCGCGGGGCCGGCCGACTGCCGCCGTCTCGCGCAGGGATGGCTGGACAAGCTCGGCTCGAAGGTCTACCCCGCCCTGGTCCGGACCTACACGGCGGTGCGGGAGGCGGCGCCGGAGGCGGAGGTGCTCGCGATGACCTACCCGAACCCGGTCGGGCCGAAGTTCTGCGACGACCTCGCCTGGCTGAACCCGGCCGAGATGAGGTTCCTCCGCGAGGTCTTCATCGGCAGGCTGAACGAGCTCGCCGCCACCGCCGCCGAAGCGGCCGGCATCCACTCGGTCGACCTCACCGCCGCGCTCGCCGGCCACCGCTTCTGCGAAGTGGAGCTGGGGAAGACCGCGATCAACTTCATCGACGTCTCCCGCACGCGGGGGACGGTGATCGACGTGACCCGTCTCTTCGGCTTCGCCAGCGGCTCCCTGCACCCGAACCCGCGCGGGCACGAGCTGCTGGCGGAGGTGGTCCTGCCCAAGCTCGAAGGGGCCCGGGACGGGACGCTGCCGCCGGCCCCCGAGCCCGATCCCGGCAAGAAGCCGCCGCCGTTCGTGGCGACGGAGATCGGGCTGCCGGGAGCGCCGCGGCCCTTCCCGGCGGACACCGCCTGCGACGGCTCCGAGCTCACCGCCGTCGTCCCGATGTCGGCCGCGCGCGGCCGGCGCGAGGTTCAGCTGACCGGCGTCCGCCGGGGCTCGACCGTCTGCTTCCGCACCTACCAGGGCGACTGGCGGTCGAAGCAGGTCGGCTCCGACGGGAACGTCCAGGTCCCGATCGAGGTCGATGCCGTCGGCGTCGGCAGCATCAACGAGATCCTCGTCGAGGGAGAAGAAGGGAGCTGGAAGAAGATCGTCGTCTCCCGAAGCGGGTAGGGGGAGGGCATGTTCCTCTTCTTCTCCAACAACCTCGGCTGCGGCGGCTCGCTGCTGCTGTCGGCCGCGGTGACGCTGGTCCTGCTGCTGCTCCTCGGTGTGATCGAAGTCGGCTAGCGGGTACCGGCAGCCTGTGAAGGCTGAGTCGTTCTGGATCGACACCGGTCCCGACCAGGCGCCGCCGTCGCGCCTCGAAGGCGAGGTGCGGGCGGACGTCGCGGTGCTCGGCGGCGGCATCGTCGGGGTGACGACGGCGCTCCTCCTCGCCGAGGCCGGAGTCGACGTCGTCCTCCTTGAGGCGGGGCAGCTCGACCACGGCGTCAGCGGGCACACGACCGCGAAGGTCACCTCGCAGCACGGGCTGATCTACTCGCGGCTGCGGTCGAAGTTCGGCGCCGAGGTCGCCCGCACCTACGGGCAGGCGAACGAGGCGGCGCTCGCCTGGATCGCCGATCGGATCGAGCGGGAGGGGATCGAGTGCGACTTCCGCCGCCGCTCTGCCTACCTGTACATGGGCGAGGGCTCTTCGCGGAAGAAGCTCGAGCAGGAGACCGAGGCAGCGCTCGAGGCGGGCCTGCTGGCCTCCCTGGTCGAGACGACGCCACTGCCCTACCCGGTCGAGGCCGCGGTCCGCTTCGACGACCAGGCCGAGTTCCACGTCCACAAGTACCTGCTGGCGCTGGCCGAGCAGCTGAAGGCCCGCGGCGGTCGGGTCTTCGAGGAAAGCCGCGCCCTGCAGGTCGAGTCGGGCTCGCCCTGCATCGTCTCCACTGCCGCCGGCGAGGTCACCGCCGACCGCGTCGTGGTCGCCACTCACTACCCGTTCCTCGACCGCGCCCTGGCCTTCGCCCGCGTCCACCCGCACCGCTCCTACGCGATCGTCTGCGACGTCGAGGGCGCGCCGCCGCCGGGGATGTACGTCAACGCCGACTCGCCGACCCGCTCGATCCGGGCCGTGCCCCTCGACGGCAGGGAGCTGCTCCTGGTCGGCGGCGAGGGCCACAAGACCGGCGAGGGCGGCGACACCCGCGAGCGCTACCGCCGCTTGGAGGAGTTCAGCCGCGAGCACTGGCAGGTGCGGTCGGTCGACTACCGCTGGTCGACCCAGGACAACCTCACGATCGACGGGATGCCGTACGTCGGCCGGCTGACCCCGCGCAACGACCGCGTCTTGATGGCGACCGGCTTCGCCAAGTGGGGGATGACCGGCGGCACGATGGCGGCGCTGCTGCTCTGCGACCTGCTGCAGGGGCGCGAGAACCCCTGGGCCTCGACCTTCGACCCCAACCGCCTCAAGCAGCTGACCGGCGGCCTCAAGCTGCTCGAGGAGAACGCCCGCGTCGGCCTCCACTTCGTCGGTGACCGGCTGCGCAAGCGCGGCGGCCGGCCGATCGAGGACCTGGCGCCGGGCGAGGGCGACATCGTCAGCCTGGGCGGCGAGAAGGTCGCCGGCCACCGCCGCGACGACGGCACCCTCGTCGCCGTCTCCACCCGCTGCACCCACCTCGGCTGCCAGCTCAACTGGAACACCGCCGAGCGCAGCTGGGACTGCCCCTGCCACGGCTCCCGCTTCACCCCCGAGGGCGAGATCCTCCAGGGCCCGGCCGTGCACCGGCTCGAGCGCAAGCCGGTCGAGTAGCGCTTACCGCAAGATTAAGGACAATCCGGAGCCTTCTCGTCCAGTAGTTAACGGAGGGAAGGACGTTGCGACCCAGTCGGCCAGGCGCTCTCCGGCCTAACGTCGCGCCGATGGGATCAGCCTAAGAGGACGCGAGAAAGGGCTGCGGCTGGAGCACCTGACTAGTGCGAGGGCGGCGAGGTGAAGACCTCGATGACGTGTCCGTCGGCGTCTTTGAGCCGGAACCTCTCCCCGTTGCGGCCGGGGCCGATCTCCGAAGTTCTGTAGCCGGCAGCTTCGACGCGCTCTCGCAGGGGGCGAAGGATGTCCGGCTGGACGAAGACGCCGACGAGCTGCGGAGCTTTCAGGCCCAACCCTGCCGAACGTTCCCGCTGCTCCGATTGTTCCAAGACGAGATGTCCCTCAAGGACCGCGTGGTGGTCACGGATGCGAATGACTGAAATTCCGAGGATGTCCCTGTAGAGGCTCAGCGACTCCGCCAGATCTTGGACGAAGAGGAAACTCCAGGTCGATCGAGCATTACCGGCGGGGTCTTTGCTTTCCATGCCCATGCTCATCTGGCCACCCTTATCGCGCCGACTGCGCTCGGTTTCTCTGTTCCTAGGATCTGCTTTCCCGCTGGATAGCTTCTTGACCCTAGTCACCGCCAGGGTCTGTCCCAATCGAGTGGACAGCCACCAGATTGTCACTTCGTTCGCCGATCTCGTCTCCGGTAGCTCGGTCTCTTCCACGACGCTCTTCCCAAACAACGGTAGTGAGATTCTTCCTTCGGGCGGCAGTCCGGAGAGCTTCCTCAGGATTTGGCTCTTCAGACGTGGGGACCAGGAGTCGACAGGTTGATGATCGGCTTCTCGCCTCGCCACCTGAGTAGCGAGGCGACGGATGTAGTCGGCGTCCTGTAGATCGGCGGCCAGACCGTCGACGCGATCGTCGCCGGTGAAGGCACCGAGAATCCCCCCGGTCACGCAGGCGATGGTATCCGCGTCGGATCGCTTCGCAAACGCCGCCGCTAGGAGGCCTGCCGCGGGTTTGGCGACGTAGCGGGAGGCGAGGTAGATGGCGATGGCCGCCGTTCTGGTTCCTGCTCCGCCTTCCTTGCCGAACGCTCCCAATTCATCAAGGACTTCACCGTCGCGCGCTAAGGAGCCACGGTTTATTGCCTCGCGGCAGAGCGAGAGGAGATCGGACATCTCCTCACAGGCCAGGCGCCAGCCCTCCTCGTAAGGCGCTGCGAGGGAGTCTTTAGCGGCGTCCCACCAACCCTGGGAGAAAGAAGCTTCCGGGAGTCGAGACCATGCCTGCCGTTCGGCCAGGCAGTCGTCGATCAGCTCGCCGTAGTGCACCTTCCCCCTCCAGCGGAGGGCGGTCCACATTGCGTAGCCGGCCGCGAGAGCGCCGACCAAAGCGCGGGGGTGACCGTGCGTGGTCAAGCCGTCGGCGACAATGCGCTCCCGAACGCCCTCGAACTTGGCGTCATCCGCTCCGAAGATGGCATGGGGCAGGATCCGCATCGCGACCCCGTTGGCTCCGGCGGCGAAGTACCTCTGCCGGTCCGTGGCACGCTTCGCCTCCCAGGGTGCTTGCCCTTTGGCCCATCCCTGTGCAGCTCGCTTGACCGCTCCCCCCCCGCCCAGCTCGTACAGGGTCCAGGCCGGCAGCTCGAACTGAGTCAGGTGAGACCACCATTCCGTGCCCCGGCCGAGGCTTCGCGCCACTGCCAGCATCAACTGGGTGTCGTCGCTGTAGGCACCGGCCGGCACGCGTCGCTGGAAGGGGGCATAACCGCCGCCCTCGCGGCGCGTCCACTCGATAAACGAGAGCTGGGGTTGCAGGCTTGCGGTGCCACCCACCCGTTGCCCGCGCGGCTCGACCGGCCAGCCCAGCGCATCCCCGCAGGCGGCGGCCAGCATGGCCGCTTGCGCTTGCGCCGTCAGCCGTTGAAGGGCGTCGGAGTTGGTCGTCTCGCTACCCACCGACAGCCTCGCCGTCTGCATCGACTGGAGGATGCCACGCCTCCTCGACGGGAGGCCGACCCCTACGCAAGCTGGCGGCAAGCCGGGGTGGGTCGAAGAACTCGGGACAGACGAAGAACGGGAGGTCGTCTACCGGCGCACCTAGCTGGAGCAGGGATGCGTAGGTGTCGCCTGCCTGTCCGGGCGACTCGACGACAATGCCGAGGACATCCTTCAAGGGAACTTGACGATGGATCAAAACCTCGGCCTGGACATCGGTCGTGCAGCAGTTGGGATGGCGCTGCCGCCTCCAGGTGCCTTGAGGGGCCTCGACTTCGTCAGCGAACATCGACATGAAGCACTTAAGGCCAGAGCGGACTCCAGTTCCCCCCCACCCCGCCGCATTATGCGGACAAAACAGCGTGGCCTTCCCCCAAAGGTGCTTCGGTGAGAGTAAGAGGCAGACCCAGTCGGGGAAGAGCCGTTCCTCGCCTCGCGCGTCCTTGCGCTTGTTCCGGTAGTAATAAGCGTTCGGATACTCGATCGTGCAGGAGATGTGGTCAGGGTGGCGGTCGAGGCGCTGCAGATCCTGCTGGTTGAACTCGGCTCGCTCTTCCTCCGACATCATTTTCGTCGATTTCAACCCGTCTTCGCTGGTCGCAATGTGAACGAGATTTCGCTTCGGCGTGAAATGCGCCAAACGCGAGATCTCTCGCCATTCGGCCTCGGCGCGAATCGCCTCGATGTCGCTCACAGCCGCTGCTCCTGCCAGAGCCCATCTTTCTCGGGGAGGAGACTGGTCGGCTCGCCTACCGACGTCATGATCAACTCGCGACGAGCGCGGGTGACGCCAACGTAGAGGAGCGGCCCGTCCTCGGCCGCCGCCGTTTCCGGCCCGCTCACGGCAATGATCTCCGGCTCAGGCCAGCGGTCGGCGGAAAGCCCAACCAGGATGACAGTGTCGAACTCGTATCCCTTCGCTGCGTGGACGGTGCCCCAGCTGATTCCGGGGCCGGGGTCCCAGGTCTGCATGCGCTTGTAGAGGTACTGGCCGCCCTTGAAGGCGTCGGTGAATCGTCTCTCGTCCTGGTGGCGACGCATCAGTACGCCCACACTGCCCGTCTGCGCGGCCGCTCTCGCAGTGTCGATGACGAACCTCCGCTCCTCCGCTGCTGAACGGCAGCGAACGAGGGAGGGAAGGGGGCCGGAGGGTTCGAATTCGTCGGGCTCAACCATGTCCGGCACGTCGCCGTAGTACGGCATCGCGGCAATCGCTAGACCCAGGTCAGCGATCTCCGGAGTGTTGCGGTAGTTACGGCGGAACTTCCAGACGGCCTTGACGTCGAGTCCGGCGCGGCTCCAGGAAACCTGGCGGCCGTAGATCTGCTGAGCCATATCGCCGAAGAAGGTCAAAGAGCCGTCACGTGGGACGGCGGCGGCCAGTGAGCGGAGCATCTGGGGTGAGAAGTCTTGGCCCTCGTCGATGACGACGTGCCGGTACAACCGCTCTGAACCGTCGGCTTCGAGCTCCTCGAGAACCCCGCCGGCGATGTCGTCCCAGTCGAAGCTACGACCTACGGCCTCCCGCAGGCGCAGGTACTCGTCGCGTACCTCCAGCAAGGCGGGGCGCAGCTGTCGGGAGAAGCGGACGCCGCGACCGAACCGATCGGACTCAATATAGGCGTCACCGTCGAGGCCGTAGCGGGCGAGGAACGCGATCTCGTCGAGGAAGAACTGCAACGGGCGCCGGAATAGGGCAGACACCTCGGTGCCCAGTCGCTTGGAGACCTTTGCTATGGCCTGCTGGATCAGGCGCTTCCGCAGCTCCGGTTCGCAAACCGAATCGCTCTCCATCTTTCCTCGCCGCGCCAGATAGCCGAGCGCGAAACGGTGGTAGTTCTCGATCGTCACGTTGGCAAGGGCCAGCGGACGCCAGTAGTTCAGGTAGGCGACCAGCGTCCGGTTGTAGGTGACGAGCAGGACCTTTCCCGCGTTGGAGGTCAGCGGATTGGCGAGGTTGGCCGCCCGGTGGATCGCCATAGTGGTCTTTCCCGAGCCGGCCGTACCGAGCACGACCGTGTGCCCCTTCCCGGGAACCGCGAGAACCTCCTTCTGCTTGCCCTTCGGATTCGGAAGGCGGCTGCCGGCTCCGACGACCGAAGGACTTGGCAGATTGGCGCGCTTCATGTTCCCTTTCTCGAACTCCCAGCCCGATCCCGACGGCCAAACGAACCGTACCAATAGAGGAACTGACCTCCTGCGGACGCGGAGCCGATTCCAGCCCGCTACTTTCGGGTAGCTTGAGTTCGACCACAAGTCGCCCCAGCTCAGGAGGCCGCGATGCACCGGGTTCCCGTCGAGTCGTCGAGCATCGACTCAGTCGGCTACGAAAAGAACGTCCTCGAGGTTCGCTTCCGCAACGGCGGCCTCTACCAGTACTTCGACGTGCCCGAGGAGCTGGTCGTGATGTTGATGCGGGCGGAGTCGAAGGGGGCGTTCTTCAACCGCAACATCCGCGCCCGCTTCTCCTCGACCCGGCTGAAGGCGCCTCAGGCGGCGCCGATTTGAGTCACCGCGCGGTCTTCCTGATCATCGCCGCGAGCTCGCTCCGGCTTCCTCTGCTCGCAGATCGCCGCGTATTTCTCCAGTAGCGCTTCCAGTTTCGGCAGCGGCCGCGGCGAGGGCTGCTGGCCGAGCGGGTTCTGGTGCGCGTCGCCGGAGATCTCCTTCACCGCGGCGTCGATCTCGCGGGCGAGCTCCGGGCTCCACCTCACCTGGTGCAGTTTGCGGACCTGGACCTGGCGCGCCTGCCGCTCGACGATGCCGCCAAGCACGTAGACCTCGATCAGCCGCTCGTAGGCCTTGCGCAGGTCCAGGGTCCAGAGCACCGCTTCGCGCTCGTAGCGAGGATCGTTGCCCTTGAACAATGGCTTCAGCTCGGCCTTCAGCCGGTGCCGCAACGCCTTTAGATGTCCCATCGGCGACTTCGCGTTCCAGGGCAGATCCGGGTCGACCACGCCGACCGAGTGGTAGGCGCGCCGCAGCGCCTGGCCGTGCAGCTCGACGCCGAGCTCGGTCGCCTTCTCCTGCAGGTAGTAGAGGAAGACGAGGTCGTGGGTGAGGACGACCACCTGCCGCCGCGCGGCTTCTTCGACCAGGCGGGTGGCGACGTGCTCGCGGCGCTGGTGGTCGAGCGAGGAGACCGGGTCGTCGAGGACGATCGCGCTGCGCTCGTTGCTGACCCGCAGCTCGGCGAGGAAGAAGGCGGTGGCGAGCGCCGTCTGCTCGCCGGTGCTCAGGACCTTCGCGACCCGCTCGCGTCCCTCGCTGCGGAGCTTGAACTGCACCGCCGGCTTGCCCTTGCTGGCCGAGGCGGCCAGTTCGACCCGGTCGGCGATCGGGTCGAGTTCGGCGATCTCCACCGCCAGCGCCCGCTTCAGCCGGGTCGTGATCGCCAGCTTGCTCAGCTCGCGGATGCGGTGGGAGATCGAGCCGGTCGAGAGCTGGCGTCGCGCCTCCTCGCGGGCGGCGATCGCCTCCAGGTCGCGCAGGTGGGCGAGGACGTCGTCGAGGGACTCCTCGATCCGCCGCCGCGCGCGCAGCTGGCGCAGGCGGCGCTCGATCCGGGCCCGCTCCTTCTCGTCGCGCAGGACCGCGAACCCTTCGGCTTCGGCGACCTGCACCGCGACGTAGTCGCGCAGCGTGCCGAGGTCGATCGTGTGGCCGAGCGAGGGCTCGGTGCGGCCGGTCGCGATCGAGAGGCGGTCGGCCAGCGACTGCAGGGCGGCATCCGCGGCCTCGCGCAGCTGCTCGCCGGCGCCGGCGATGGCGACCTCGGCGGTGTGGGCGAGCTGCTCGAGGTCGGGCAGGCTTTCGAGTCGCTCCAGCAGCACCCGGTCCACCTGTCGGACCTGCTCGCGGAGCTCGCCGGAGACGAAGGCCTCGAACTGGTGCATCCGCTCGTGCGCCTCGCTGTCGAGACCCTGCTGGCAGAGCGGGCAGGTCGCCTCGGCGCCCTCGTCGGGGAAGGAGCCGCCGCCGGCTTCGACGAACCGCCGCGCCGCCTCCCACATCGCCCGCCAGGCGTCGCCGCCGGTGCCGGGCTGCGGCTGGTCGGCGAACGCCTCGGCGGCGAGCTGGTCGACGGCGGCGGAGGCGCGGGCCAGCCGCAGGCGCAGCTCGGCGATCTCCGCCAGCGCCTCGTCGTCGAGCCGGTCCCAGGCGTCCTGCAGCTCGTCGGCCAGCCGCTTGACGGCGTCGGCCCGCTTCCGCGCCGCCTTCTCCAGCGCCCGGCTCTGGTCGGCGGCGATCGCGGCCTCGGCCTTCTCGAGCTCGCGCAGCTCGTCCTCCTCGGCCTCGTCCAGGCGCGCGAGCCCGGTCACCTCGTCCGCGGAGGCTTCGCCGGCTTCGACCCGCGCCAGCAGCGCCGTCGCCTCGGGGTCGCCGTCGACGTCGGGCAGCTCGGGTAGGCCCGCGCGCAGCTCGTCGACCTGCCGCGCCAGCTCCTGGGACAGCTGGTCCTGCGCCTCGGCCATTTCCTTCAGCAGGCGCAGCGGCCGCGGCGTGTGCTCGATCGTGTTCTGCTTGGTCAGGTGGAACTCGGCGCAGTTGGCGTCGAAGGCGGTCATCGCCGAGAGCACCCGCGGCGCTTCGCCGCCGAGGTCGACCTCGACCACCCGCTCCTTGCCGTCGACCGAGAGCACGAACTCCGCCGTCTGCGGCGCCTCGGCCTTGCCGGGGTCGAAGACATCGTGCAGCACCTCGCCCGCTTCCGCCGCCCGGCAGACCCGGCGGCAGAGGCGGCCGTAGCCGCTCTTCCCGGCGCCGTTCTCGCCGAAGACGACGTTGAGGCCGGGACCGAAGCGCAGCGTCTGGTCTTCGGCCAGCCGGTTGACGTTGCGCAGGTTGCGGATCTCCCGCAGCTCGACGACGCCGTGCTCGGTCTCGTCAGCCGGCAGGTTCGCCAGCTCCAGCGCCGGCAGCTCCGGCGCGCCCGGCTCGCCGCAGAGCGCCGCGAGTACCGCCGCCCGCCCCGCCCCGTCCAGCGGCCCGTCGCAGAGCTTGCGCATCAGCCCCCGCTGCCAATCGGGCAGCCCGAGCGACCAGTCGAAGATCCGCTTCTGCAGGAAGACGTCTTGCTCGGTCACCTGTAGAAGCTTCGCAGAAGCGAGCGCCCCGCTGGGCGCCGCGAAGCCTCCGAAAGAGCCCTGTCGTTAAGCCGCGAGCGCCACGTCGTCGCGTCGCCGCAGCACGACGACCTCGCCGCCCTCGAGCTCCACCGGCTCGAAGGTCGCGACCGAGAGGACGACGTAGTCGTAGCCGCAGCCGCAGACCTCGTCGAGGCGGTCGAGATCCTCGACCACGACCTCCGACTCCTCGGCGCAGCTGGAGCAGACAACAGTCACTTGCCACATGCGTTGATGGTTGCGCCCGGGGCGGACGTACTTCCGGGCGGGCCGGGCGCTTCTAGACGAAGGGGAGGGACATCGCGAGCGCGCATGCGGCCAGCGCCGCGACGGCGGCGAGCGCGCAGCCGCTTCCGGAGGCGGTCGTCGCGGGCGCGGCGGTCCTCCCGTGGACCTTCCGGACGTACGTAGCGAAGTCCGGGTCCTGCATCTCGGGGAAGACCGTCGAATGCTTCGCGGCGAGCTGCAGGGTGCGCTCCCTGGCCTGGTCCGCCGCAGCGCTGTCGCCTCGGCGCGAGTAGAGGTCGACCAGGTTGAGGGAGCCTTTCGGGTGGCCGCGCTGCTCCGCGCGGCGGAACGCCGCCTCGGCGCCCTGGAGGTCTTTTCGCTGGTCGCGGAGGAGCAGTCCCAACGCCAGCGACCCGCTGGGGCTGCCGCGCTCGTCCGCGCGTCGGAACGCCGCCTCCGCCCCGGCCAGGTCGCCCCTCGCCATCAGTGCCATGCCCAGCTCCCGCGACCCGCCGGGGTCCCCGGACCGGTCCGCGAAGCGGAGGTGGTCGAGGGCCCGGTCGCCCTGCGTCGCCCGGCCGAGCCACGACGCCGCCCGGCCGTCGCCTCGCTCGCGGGCGCGGTTGAGCAGCTGCCCCCATTCACCGGACAGGTCCATGTCGCCGCGGGCGACGGCCCAGTTCGCCAGTTCGCGAGGAGCGCCGGCGTGACCGAGGTCGTCGGCCCGCCGAAACGCCTGTTTCGCCTCCGTCGCCTTTCCTTCCTTCAGCAGGTCGACGCCGCGGGCGTACTGTTCGTCCGCCTCCGGGCTGCTGCTCGGCGGCAGGCCGAGATCGGGGTCCCCGAAGATCTCCCGCATCGACTGCCAGTGCTGTGCGAAGCCTCCGTCCGTCATCGAAGTTCCCACAGTGCCTGCTGGGCCAGGCCGAGGATGTCCTCCGGCCCGCCCGGGATCGAGGCTGCCTGCTGGAAAGCGGCGATCGCCGCCGGGCGGTTGCCGAGGGAGCGCTCGCAGGTGCCCAGGAGCAGGAGGCCGCGTCCCCTCTCCTCGGGGTCTTCCGCCTCGGCGGCCACGGTGAGCAGACCGCGAGCGCCCGCGTACTCCTCGCGGCGCAGCAGGATCACCCCGGCTCGCTTGGCGGCGGCGAAGCGCACGGGCCCCGCCGCGCCGTCGGCTTCGACGATGCGGAGGTAGGCGGCCAAGGCCCCCTCCTCGTTGCCGCGCCGGCTCTCGGCCTCGCCGCGGAAGAAGGAGGCGTGCAGGGACTCCGTGACCTCGTCGATCCGCTCCGCGATCCTGAAGGCCTCGGCCGCGCGATCGAACTCCTCCCGCTGCATCAGGTAGATCGCCCCCGCGTTGAAGGCGGCGCGCTGCGTCCACTCCGAGTCCTCGTCGTCGATGGCCGACTCGAGCCATTCCAGCGCCTCCGCGACGTGCCCCTGCTCCTGCAGCATCAGGCCGAGGAGGACGCGCGCCCGCGGCGCCTCGGCGGGGTGGCCGGAATCGATCACCTCCCGGAAGAGCCGCGCCGCCCCGGCGTGGTCGCCCTCCTTGTCGTGAAGCTGGGCCAGGTTCACCCTGGCGCCCTGCGAGTGCAGGGGATGGTCGTGCTCGATCGCCGCGCGGTATGCCACCCGCGCGCCCTCGACGTCGCCGAGGTCCTCGCGAAGCACCCCGATGTTCCGCAGCGCCCGGGGGTCTCGGTCGGATCGCCCGTCTCGACGATGACCTGGAGAGCCTCGAGCGCCGCCTCGACTTCCCCTCGGTCCATCCGATACCGGGAGATCCCCCGCCAGGCCCCGGCCCGGATCGCCGGGTCCCACTCCTCCGCCAGCCGTCGGAACACCGCCTCCGCCGCCGGCTCGTTCCGCGACTCGAGGATCTCGGCCCAGCGCAGGACGGCAAGCGGATCAACCGGCTCCTCACCCGCCTCGATCGCCGTGAGGTAGGCAGCGGTCGCGCCCGGTAGGTCGCCAACTCGCTCCAACCTCACGCCCACCTCCCAGGTCGATTCACCCAGGCCGGACCCTCCCTCTGAACTCCCCATCGCTCCCCTTCCCCCAATCTCTTCGCCCGATTACTCAGACGCTATTGCGGTGCATCCTAAGGAGTGGGTCTCAACGCGTGCGTCCCTACGCGCGGCGGGGCCAGCCTTCGATGGAGCTAGGCCAGGGCACTTCTGGCGAAAAGTGCCTGAAATCAAAGAAGGCGGTTGGAAACCCTGCAGCAGCTACCGATCAAGGTGCTCCAGAGGCGCCTCTGCCTGCTCAAACGAGCACGCAGCGAAAGCATCCGGATACCGGCTTTCAAACATGCTTCACTTGATGGCAATGGCTGATTCGATGGCCGACACGGCTGCACAGCGAGGCGCGACTGGGCTTGACCGCGGGGCACGAGGGTTGATCATCCGTGTCGTCGCCGACGTCGCCGGCATTGGTCCCGAAGAGACCCTAAGCGCGTTGTTCTGCGACCGCTTCGGAGGTCTTGACGATTACTTCAACGGGGTAGGTGAGGTCTGGGGTGAGGCGGAAGCGCGGCGGCTTCACCTGGTGGTGACCGAAGCCGCCGCCAACGTTGAATTCGGTTTCACGATTGGGAGGCCAAAGCCGGAGGCAAATTTCGTGCGCGCACACACCCTGTTGCTGCAGATGCCTGAGCCTGACTTCCGACGGGCGATCAGCGAAGCGCTACGGGCGGTAAACCGGATGGAAGACGCGGCGGCCCGAATTACCGGGATCTGTAGGGGCCGCGGGGCACCCTGGATGTTCTCCTCCCCGAGCGGTTTCGAGTACGTGGGTGATCAGCATGTTGAGGCTGAGCTCATCCGCCCGGCGCTGGCTGCGGTCAATCGTGCAGAGTTCGCCGGTGGCGTTAAGCAGGAGTTCGACTCCGCTCGCTCGGAGTTGGCGCAGGGGACGCCGACGGCGCTGAAGCAGGCAGTGCATGAGGCCGGAAACAGCGTAGAGAGCGCTATGAAGGTCGTCCTAGATGCTCACAAGGTTCCTTATGGCTCGGGGGAGACGGCCGCACCGCTCTTCGACAAGCTTGAGGAAGCGGGGATCGCACCCCGCCACATGCAAAACCTGGTGCTGGTGGCGATGACGCCGCGCAACCGCCGGGGCGGCCATGGAGCAGGTGCTGTCCCCCATCAGGTGGATCCCGGCGAAGCGGAGGCAATCGTCGCCGGCAGTGGTGGCGCGATCGCCTATCTCGCGACCCTTCTGCCCTGAGGGCTGGCGTCCGATGCGCCAGGAAGCGACTCTCGGCCACAGCATAAAAAGGAGGCGACGTGGCACACGAGTGGGCCCGCTTCTGGTGCAAGCCTGATGAGGCCATCTCTCTTGTTGATCAAGGCTTTCTGCTGGCGCCAGATCCAGAGCGGGGGCTTGCGCCAACGAACCTGAACCTCCGACCCTTTCAAGACATCGCTGAGCGTCGTTGCCTGATACTGGTTGGGGAGCCAGGAATCGGCAAGACGAGCGCGATCGAGCGTGAGGCCCAGGCGGTTGAAGAACGCTGCGTCGACAGCGAGGACGACCGGATGCTCAGGGTAGATCTCGGTTCAACGCGCGAAGAGGCGGTGCTGCGGGAGGAGATCTTCGGCAGCGAGGAGTTCACCGCCTGGGCAGACGGCAGCGGGGAGTTGCACCTCTTTCTCGACAGCCTGGACGAGGCGGCACTCAGAGTTGGCGTGGTTGGGGACGTGATTCTCAAGGGCTTGGAGGGTGTCGACACCTCCCGTCTGCGCCTTCGACTTGCCTGCCGCACCTCCGATCGGATGCCGCAGTTCGAGGGCAAGCTGGCAGCGCTGTGGCCTGAAGGGGAGGCGGAGGTTTTCGAGCTTGCCCCACTGACTCGCGCAGATGTTGAACTTGCCGCGACCGACCACGGTATTGAGGCAAAACCATTCGTGCGTGAACTGATCGAGCGAGACATCGTCGGGTTGGCGATCAAGCCGATCACGCTGAACATGCTGCTCGAGTTGTCAGAGAAAGAAGAGGGCCTCCCTGAGAGCCAATTGGAGCTCTACGAGCGCGGCCTGATGCTCCTTGCCAGCGAGCCCAGCGAGCGCAGGACGCGCGATCGTGACACTCGCGGCGCACTCAGCCCTTGGCAGCGCATGGCCGTGGCGGGACGAATCGCAGCCGCGACGATTCTCAGCGGACGCGGGGCCATCTCCACCGATGCGGCTGCGATCGCCGGGCCTGATCTTGTCAGCCTCGCCGAGTTAGCCGGCCGAGAGCGCGACATTGGTGAGGGCGCCTATTTCGATGTAACTGAATTGGTGCTGCGGGAGGCGCTCGACACTGGCCTCTTCTCAGCTCGCGGCGATCACCTCGGCTGGGCGCATCAGACCTATGGCGAGTTTCTCGCGGCCCGCTATTTGGCAAAGACGAATGCGAGTGCCGCGCAAGTCGTCTCCCTGCTGGTGGGCGATGGAGGTGACGGGCGGATCGTGCCGCAGCTGCGAGATGTGGCCGGATGGTTCGCGGCGTTGGATGAAGAGTTCTTCGGCCGGTTGGCCGAGAGCGACCCTCTGGTCCTCCTGCGCGGTGAGGTCGCCGGCGCGGGAAGGGACCATCAGGATCGCCTTGCGACGGCCCTGCTCGAAAAGGGCGTTGCCGCCGAGCTCGAGCCCTTCGACAACCGCAACCGGCGAAATCTTGCGGCGCTTGGTGGCGAGAACTTGGAAGAGCTGATCGATGAGCGGCTACGGAATCAGTCTCAGCCTGAGGTCGTCCGGACCCTCTGCTGTGAACTGATCGGCCTCTGCAAACTAGTCGGTCTGGAGGGGGCTCTGCTCGAGATCGCGCTCGCAGCAGAGGAGCCAGTGGCGCTGCGCAGCGCGGCGGTTAGAACCTTTGCTGAGATTGCCAGTGAGGAGACCAGACGGGCACTGATCCCTTTGGCCAAGGATCCGCTTCTTGAGGACGAAGACGACCAGATCAAGGGCTGGGCTCTGCGCGCAGTCTGCCCGGCCGTGGTCAGTGGGGGTGAGGTCCTCTCTTATTTGACTCCCCAGAAGAACCGCAATCTGACCGGTTCCTATTCCATGTTCGTTGGCTATGAACTGCCCGACAAACTCGGTGTGGAGGAGTTGCCGGAAGCGCTTGAGTGGGCCAAACGCACGCCGAGTCATCGTGATCCCCTTAGCGTCCTCGGTGGCCTGGCGGAGCGGATACTCGTTCGCGGCGTCGAGGAGATGGAGCGGCCGGGGGTGCTGGCAGCCCTTGCCCCGGCAGTTGCCACCTGGCTAGAGGACAATCGCGAACTGCAGAGCTATCTCACCCGGGAGAGTTCTGACGCCTTCAGCAGGACCGACAATCGCCGCCGCTTGGTCGAGGCACTGATACCGCTGATCCGCGAGGGCGAGCTGGAGGCAATTGATGTGGTTGGCTCGACGCCTCGGCTGATCGATTCCAGCGACCTGCCGTGGCTTGTTAGGCGGCTCAGCGATGTGGTCGGAGAGCCCGAAGAGCTGGTCTGGGCTGAGTTAGTTAGCTGGATGGGCGGGAGAAATAAGGGCGACGACGAGCTGGTAATGGAGGCACGGGCACTCAGCCCAGTGCTTCACGACAACACGGTGAGCCGATACGGACCGATCGAGCTGGACTCCGTGTTGGCTGACACGCTAAGGCGCCGCCACAGGCGCAATCTCGAGTTCGCTGAGCGCCGCCGCCGGATGACTGACGAGGTGCCCGACTATGACGCCAACATCGCAATTCATCTTGAAGGTTTGCGAGCCGGTGACTTGAGCGCCTTTTGGGAGCTGAATATTGAAATCTGGGGAGAGCCCGGAAACGGGATGATTAACCCGGGTGGCTCAGACATAACGGAGGCTCCCGGCTGGAAGCGAGCTGATCCAAAGACGCGTGCACAAATCGCCGAGGCGTGCCTTCCATATCTGGAGGGATTTCCTCCGTCCGAGGACTGGCTTGATCCGGGCAAGAGCTTTTACCCAGCTTTGGCAGGCTATAGGGCGCTGTGCTACCTCCAGAACCATGATCCCAGGGCCTTGGACGGGCTGAGCGATGAGACCCTCAGTGGCTGGATACCCGCAGTTCTGAGTTTCGTCGGTGGAGGTGAGAGCGGTGAGGAGGAGCCACGGGAAGCGCTCTTGGCACAGATTGCAGAGCGGTGCTCTGGGCCTTTGACGCAGTGCGCGAAAGTTGCGGTGAGGCTCGAAGCCACCCACGGCGAGGGGCACCTGTTTGTCCTCTACCGTCTGCGGTCGGCACTCAAAGGCCCCTTAGGCGGCGAGCTGCTCGCGCTCTGGTGCGAGGAGGAGATGAGAGCCCGGCCAGCCAGTGAGCTGCTAAAAGCGCTACTGGACGCAGGGGTGCCCGGGGCGCTGGAGGCGGGCCTGCAGAAAGTCAACACGGAGCTGATCGAGGCCGATTCCGACTATGCAAGTGCAGTGGGTGCGATGCTCCTGCGTTCCGGCGGCGGAGAGGCATGGGGGTTGTGGCCGCTGCTTTGCGAGCACGCCGAGTGGGGTCAAAGTGTCTTCGAAAGCATCGCTATGTCGTTCGAGGGAGACTTTCGCGGAGACCTCGATGAGCCCAAGCTGGCCGAGCTCTTCATCTGGTTGAGCGAGCGTTTTCCAATATCTGAGGATCCCTCTTTCCGCGGCTTCAGGACTCTCGGGCCTCGCGATCGGATTGCCGGATATCGAGACAAGATTCTCACGATCCTGGTTGAGCGTGGAACGGATGCCGCCCTAGTAGCGCTCGAACAAATCGAAGAGGTGACGGGGCAAGAATTCCCCTACGCTCGGATTCGAGCAGAGGAGAACCGGCGGTTGAAGAGCTGGGTGCCGCCTCGTCCGCGGGACGTGCTGGAGCTGGTTGAAAACTCAAGCAGGCGTATCGTGCTCTCTGCCCAGGATCTGCAACGAGTGTTGACCGAGGCATTGGGGCGGCTCGGAGAGATGCTTGGCACCGAGGGGCAGGCTCATCAGCTCTGGAATACGGATTCAAACCGTCCGAAGCCCGAGACTGAGCTTGCGGCCTGGATTGCCAACCGCCTGCGCGAGGACCTGAGGGGCAGGGGAATCATCATCAATCGTGAGGTTGAGATCAGGGTGAACCCCAACGGCGGCATCGGAGAGCGCACCGACATCCACGTTGACGCAATTGCTGGCGAGCAGGTAGAGGGGTCGGAGCAGGTGACGGTTGTAATCGAGGTCAAGGGAAGCTGGCACCGGGACCTGATGAGCGCGATGCGCGATCAGCTCGTCGACCGATACCTCTCGCCGTCCCGCTCAGAGGGCATCTACCTGCCGGTCTGGTTCGATGGGGTGAACTGGGACGAGACCGATTCGCGCCGAGCACGTTCGGGGAGGCGAGACCGCGCTACGGTCATTGATGAACTCAACGAGCAGGCCGCCAAGTTGGCCGAGGAGGGCTACCAAGTGGTGCCTTACATATTGGATGCCAACCTCTATTAAGCCGCCGGCTCCTCGTACGGTCTCGGTGCTTGTCAGCCTACCTCTAGGCAGACTTCCGAAGGAGGTCCTTGCGGCCGTAAATCAGCCCGCCAGCTTCAAGCACGGCGGAGGCCACCGGCCTAGCGAATTGCCCCTGAAGAGCCGCGAGTGCTGGTCTTGCCCCTACCTCTTCGCAGAGTCTCAGCAATCTTCTGGTTTGGGTTAGATCGAGTCCGTGAGCGCTTGACTTGCACTCAAAGAGGGTGACGCGCTCTCCATTTGATACGAGAAGATCGGCGTCAGTCACTTGTCCGCCGCGATCGAACAACAGCCCCGGCCAAGCGATGAACAACTGAGCATCACCCATATCCAAACGAGCCTTGCGAAGCGCAAGAAGGACAGAGAGAAGATCCTCCTCCATGAGGCGGGCGGCTAGACCGTCGAGAAAGTATGAAGGCGGATGCTCTTGAGCATCCTTGAGCACCGGGGTTACTAACTCCAGGCGACAGGCCTGACACCCAATGCGCTCGTCGAGGTCACCGATTGGGACGAGTTGGAGAAAATGACAGCGAGGGCACCGGAAACTGATTCCCCGACGAACGAGGCCGACTTCGACTAGACGAGCGAGCGGAGCAGTAAGCGCTGGCTGAGGGACCCCAACGTTTGAGGCGATCTGGTGCAGAGTCTTAGCCTGAACATCCAAGAGAAGACCTTGATCACGGAGCATCTCCACTAGACGTTCCTCATCAAGGCTGATCCCAGCTTCGCCTTTGCGCTCCTCGAGATCTATCTTCAGGCGCTGGGCGAGCTTCTTGGTCGATTTGGGAGCGAGCTGGGCGAGGATCGCAATTGCGATCTCGTCCGCCAAGGCATCCAGATCATCCGCACTATGGAGGCGGCCTAACAGAGCTTGTCCGTAGCGGCCCGGGGGAGAGGAGGTGACCGAGCGATCGTAAGAAGATGCCCACTGTTCCAAGGCTTCGGTCGGATCGGGGAGTCGTAAGTCCCAACCCCATCGCTGAGCAGTCTGCGTTAAGACGGTGAGGCCATCCTGAGAAACATACGCATTTGGGATTAGTTGAGCGGCGGTGGTGTTATTAAGGGGTAGCGGAAGCGGAAGACCACGGATAGCAAGCCGGACATAGCCAAAGGGCAATCTGACTCCGTCGGGTGGTGGCAGGTCGAGAGAGATATGCCGCTCCGTGACAGTGGCTAGCGCCGAGGCCGTAACCCCGCGCTTCATCGGCCCACCAAATCTCCCGCTGCCCATCTCAAAGTACTCCAAGTGCTCGCGGCCTTTAGGCGGATCGGGGAAGGAGTGCCGGAAGCGGACTCGCTCCCCAGCCGATTTGAAACCGAGGTTCTCCAATGCAGTGCGCGCTGCCGGCGCATCGCGCTCATTCGTCACGAGCGTGATATCGGGTTTGTAGTGGGTTGCTCCGATTGGCATATCGACCCACCTGCGGATGGGCCTTAGCTCCAACTCAGAGAGAAGCTCGCGAGGGACGCCCACAATGGTCCGGGACCCGAGAAAGCTCGACAACCGTGAACGAAGGTTCCAGAAGTGAACTATTTCATCAAAGCTCCCCTCACCGAAGACGAAGAGACACGGCCATCCATCAAAACCACCGCTTTGTTCGAACGAATTCATGTAGCGGCCACCGAAGCTCAGCGGGCAGTTGCCGTGAAGCTGGGCTAAAAGGATGCTACGCAGAGCGTCGAGGTCGTGCACATCAAGAAGCAGAGATCTCTTCTTCCACTCCTCTATGTCGTCACCGGGTATATGCCCCCAAGTGGCAAGGGCTATATGGCTGAGACGCTTGGTGTTTAGCAGGGGACGCTGAAGTTTCGAATGCACCTCGTCGCGGTCATTGAGCGAAAGGAAGAGTGGATGAATCTCGTTACGATCGAAATGATTCGTCAGTGGCCTGACATTTTTGAGCCGCATGCGGAGTGACTCTTCAGCCCGTTCACCGACATGCTCATGGACAAAAACCTGCTCAACATCTCGCACTTCGAGAGCTCGGTCCAAAGAATGGTAGATCCGACCATCTCTGCGAACCGGGATAATCAGGCTTCCGATGCCGTTCCAGAAGGAACTGCAGAGTCGGAGTATGTCCTCTAGAGCGTCAAGATCACCTTGGGGCACAGCGAAACCCCACTCAGGGCCGCGGATGCTGTAGCTGAGCCGATTGACTTGAACTTGAGGCTGCTCAAACATGCTCCTGCTTGGAATGATCCCTTCCGCTATCGAACTAGCCGAGCGAATTCATCGCGGCTGACGCCCGCGACTCGGAGGATGCTCGCGAGCGTCCCGCGCTTGATTGGCCGGTTCCCGTGAACAGGCACCGGAATCGCATCAGGAATGTCCGGGTGCCGGAGGACATGATGGCTACCTCGGACCCGCTTGACGTACCAGCCCTCCTTTTCGAGGGCGGCGATGACCTGCTTGCCGCTGACCGCCGGGAGCTTGGGGCTCACGCCGCGTGGACGGCGACGCTGCTGCGGTGGACGGTCGGGATCGGGAGGCCGTCTTCGTGCATCACCTCGAGGTAGGCCTCGATGGCCTCCCTGGCCATCTCGGTGGCTTCCTCGATCGTCTCGCCCTGGGTGGCGACGCTGGGCAGCTCGGGCACGAAGACGCTGAAGCCACCTTCGGGCTCCGGCTGCAAGATGATCTCGTACTCCCGCTCGATGCTCATGGCGTTGAAGCTTACGCGCCTCTAGCTCCGCTGTCGCCGAAATGCAAGCCGGAATAACCAGAAATCGCTGCTAATCCCTTCGCATCCTCGCGATCTCAGGCACTAGTGCCTGAGATAGGAGCGGATTCCAGAGGCGGTTGGAAACGGCTTTAGAAACCGAAGCCGCCCACGTGCAGGCCATTCCTCCGATGGAGCTAGGCGGATTCGAACCGCCGACCTCCTGGGTGCGATCCAGGCGCTCTGCCAGCTGAGCTATAGCCCCGGGCTATGCGGGATGGGAAGTTGCTCCCATTGCCGCGCAAGCGACAGGATAACCGCATAGTCTTTGAGAGCCTCCCGGAGGGAGAGGCGAGCATGAGCATCCTCGACGACGCAATCCGAGAGCATCTGGAACTGAAGCGCGCCCATGGCGCGGATGAGGCCGAGATCAAACGGCTGGAGGACGAGGCCTTCGGGCCTCCCGGCCGGCCGGACGAGCCCGACCCAGCCGCCGAGGCGCCGACCGAGTTCATGGCGCAGCCTGGGACGCCGCAGGCCCCCGAGGCGGCGGATGTCGCCGAGGAGGGTGGCCGCCGGATCAACATCGCCGACCTGCAGGAGCCGCCGCCCGAGCCGAGGCCCCAGGAGGAGCCGCGGATCGAGGCGACCGAGGCCGTCGAGCCGCCGCAGGCGGAAGCGGCGCCGATCGCACCCGCGGAGGACCCGGCGCAGGCTGCGCCCCCGGCCGAGGAAGAGCCGCCGGCGATCGAGCACGAGATCGTCCCGGGGGCCGAGGCTCCGGCCGAGACCGAGGCTGACGCGGATACCGCCGCAGCCGAGCCGGCCGCGGAGGAGACCGGCGCCGGCCACAGCACCGAAGAGCGCCACGCGATCGCCGAACAGCCGACCGAACTCTTCGACATCGAGGCCGAGATGGGGACCGAGGACGCGCCCGCCGCCGAGGCACCCAGCGCCGCCCCCGAGGAGCCCGCCGAGGCCGAGGCCTCCGAACCGAAGCTCGCCCCGGTCGAACCGGCGACCGAGATCCATGCCTCCCGCGCCGCGGCGCCGGCGGATGCCGCCGACGAGGAGGAAGAGGACGACGACTTCTGGAGCGAGCAGCGCCTCTCCGACGAGCTCGACCAGGCGCTTGAGGCCCCGCCCGTCGAAGAGGACCCCGCCGCCGAGGCGGACAAGGGCGAAGCCGAGCAGCCCCACGCCGACTACGACCCCGACACGGGTCACGAGGACGTGCTGGAAGACACCCCCGAGTTCCTCGAGGAGTCCCCGGAGGACGACGAGCTCTGGTTCGAGCAGCGCCCCCCGAAGGACTTCGACTTCGACGACTAGTTAGTGGAGCCAGCCGGGATCGAACCGGCGACCTCGGCGTTGCAAACGCCGCGCTCTGCCAGCTGAGCTATGGCCCCGTCACTGAGATTGTAGAAGCCTTCCGCTAGCCCGCCAGCGTGATCATCAGCTGGGAATGGTCGTTCGGGTCGACCTTGACCGGGACGGTGGCGCCGGGCTGGACCTGGGGGATGAGGGTCGGGGGGACGACCTGGGTGTGGGTGACCTCGGAGGTCTGGCCGTTGACGTCGACGGTCATCTGGAACTGGATCTCCGGCTGCATGTTCACGGTCTTGCCGGTGGAGATGATCTGCTGGATCGTCGCGGTGGCGTCGACGCCTTCGTTGGCGAGCCGCTCTGCCAGCTCCTGGTCGGACTGGACCTGCTGCATCATCTGGTTCGCCTGGGCGACGCCGTCCTTCATCATCTGGAAGTGGCCGCCGCGTTCCTTGGTCATTTCCTTGCCGGCCTTGTTGAGGTCGCGCAGGTCCTTGAAAAAGCCCATCGAGTTCGCTCCTTGCTGGTAGGAGGGGCTCCCGCTCCCCCCGGGTTGATGACGCGACCCTAACGCGCCCGCGCACCCCTGGGATAGATTCGACGCGTGTTCGTTGCAGGCGTCCTGATGATCGTCCTCGGCCTGGCGATGATCGTCGGCGGACTCGTGCAGCCGGTCGACGCCGCCAAGCCCGGCCTGGTCATCGGCGGGATCGGCGTCGGCATCGCCGGCCTCGTCAACGCCTACCTCGGCGCCCCGGGTCGCCCGGCGAAGCCCCCGGCCGGGATGAAGCGGGCGAAGGCGACGATCCTCGACGCCGATGTCCTGCCCGGCACGGTCGCGGGCTTCCAGATGGTCGAGCTGACGCTCGAGCTGCGCCCGAAGGACGGCGTCCCGATCCAGGTCAAGCGCAAGTTCTCCGCCGGCCGCCTCGGCCGCATCGAGCAGGGCCGTCGGCTCGATGTCTTCTACGACCCGCTCGACCCGCAGCGGGTCGAGCTCGCCTCTTGAACGTTCTGTGAGGCACGAAACGTTTTTCACCGTGGTCGCGCAGGTCATTCCTGTCCTGCTGCTCACGTTGGGACTAGAGGTTCGAACGCAGTTCCTGAGGGATCGAGCTAAGGATGCTCACCCGATTTCGGTCCTGGACTATTGGCCCACGACGGCCGCCTTGGTGCCGGCTGAGCTTCTTGCTCTCCTAGTGCTCTTTAGGGAAGACATGACGACATTCGACGCGATCCTGGTCGGCATACCGATCACCGTTGGGCTATGGGCGGTCTTCCAAGTGATGTTCGTACCTATTGATCGGAGACTCCGTAAGGATCAGCCGAGCGCGGTGCCGGAGAACATAGAGGGCATCGATGCGGTCCACAATGAAGTCATCACGTTGATGCGCTGGTTCTCAGGCGCGGCATTTTGGTTTCTCCTCGGCTACCTCCCACTCCGCCTCTTCTTCGATCCAGCATTTGCGGCGATAGCGGGACTGGGCACCTTCGGTATCTTCCTGGCGAAGCGGATCGCTGAGCGACGCAGCAGCACGTAGAAGGGTGCCTTAAGGGATGAGTGGTAGCTGGTGGCTTAGGACGCCAGTAGCTGCTCCGCCCGGCGCCCCTCGGGCAGGTTCTGGTCCGCGTGGTAGCTGCTGCGCACCAGCGGGCCGGCCGCGACCGACTCGAAGCCGAGATCGTAGGCGGCCTTCTCCAGCGCCGCGAACTCGTCGGGGTGCCAGTAGCGGACGACCGGCAGGTGGTTTTCGGTCGGGCGCAGGTACTGGCCGACGGTGAGGACCTGGACGTGGTGCTCGCGCAGGAGGCCGAAGGTCTCGACCATCTCCTCGAAGGACTCGCCGAGGCCGACCATCAGGCCGGACTTGGTGACGACCTCCTCGCCGCCCATCTCCTTCGCCATCTTCAGGACGCGGGCGGAGCGGAGGAACTTGGAGCCGCGGCGGGCGATCGGGTAGAGGCGCGGCACCGTCTCGACGTTGTGGTTGAAGACGTCGGGCCGCTCGTGGATCACCTTCGCCAGCGGCATCTCCTGGCCGCGGAAGTCGGGGGTGAGGATCTCGACCTTGCAGTCGGGCGCCAGCATCCGGATCGAGCGGATGACGCCGACGAAGGCGCCGGCGCCGTAGTCGGGCAGGTCGTCGCGGTCGACCGAGGTGACGACTGCGTGGCGCAGCCCCATCGCCTTCACCTGGTTGGCCACGCGCAACGGCTCCAGTGGGTCGTTCCAGGTCGGCTTGCCGGTCTGCACGCTGCAGAAGCCGCAGCGCCGGGTGCAGACGTCGCCGAGGATCATGAAGGTCGCGGTGCCGCGCTCCCAGCACTCGCCGACGTTCGGGCAGTTGGCCTCCTCGCAGACCGTGTGGAGGTTGTCGGAGCCGATCTTCTCCTTCAGCCGGCGGTAGTTCGGCCCGCCCGGCGCCGGCACCTTCAGCCACGGCGGCTTGCGGGCGCGGCGGAAGGGGACGGTCCCCTCGGCGCTGGCGGCGGCCCCGCCCGGCTTGGCGCGGGAGCGGGTGACGTGGATGCGCTCGGCGGTCTCGCTCATCGACTCACCTGAGCGTAGCGCCCGGCGCCTTCGGCACCGATGCGGCGACGGCCGCCTCGCGGTCGAAGACCCGGGCGTAGGCGGCAACCAGCGCGTCGGCGAAGGCGTCGAGGTCCTGCTCGGCCCCGAGCTCGCGGGCGAGCGAGGTCATCGAGACCCCCTCGATCCCGCACGGCACCACCCACTCGAACGGCTGCAGGTCGTTGTTGACGTTGACCGCCAACCCGTGGGTGGTGACGCCGCGGCTGACGTGCAGCCCGATCGAGCCGATCTTGCGGGCCCCCCCTGGCGACGGGCCGAAATGTCCACCCGCGTCTCCCGACGGGCCATTCTGTCCAGCGGGCCCAGTCCTTTCGTCCCGTCGGCGGGAGGGAGTGGACGTTTCGGCCCATGGGACCCAGACGCCGGTGAGGCCCTCGATCGTCCGGGCCTGCACGCCCGCCTCGCCCAGCGACTCGATCATCGTCCGCTCCAGCCCGCGCACGTACTCGTGGACGTCGCCGCCGTAGGCGCCGAGGTGGACGATCGGGTAGGCGACGAGCTGCCCGGGCCCGTGGTAGGTGACGAGGCCGCCGCGGTTGGTGTCGCGCACTTCGATCCCCTGCGCCTCGTACCAGGCCGCTCCCATCGGCAGCTCCTCCGGCTTCGAGCGGCGCCCGCGGGTGTAGACGGGGGGGTGCTCGAGCAGCAGCAGGACGTCGCCGATCTCCTCGCGCCGGCGCCGCGCCGCGACCTCTCGCTGCAGCTCGCGCGCCTCCTCGTAGGGCACCGTGCCGCAGCGCACGACCAGGATCTCACCGCTCATTCACGAATCGTTGCAGGAGGCCGCCGTATTCTTAGGCCGCGCCCTATGGTCCAGTCCAAGCCTCTCCGACTCGAATGGCTCCCCGCCGTCGCGCTCAGCTCCGCGCTGGCGCTGCTGATGCTGCTCTGGAGCCCGCCCGTCGGCGACCTCGCCGCGCAGGCCTTCCGCGCCGAGCTCTTCGAGCGCGCCGGCCTCGCGATCTGGAACAGCAGCTGGTACGGCGGCCACTACACCCTCACCTACAGCGTCCTCTTCCCGCCGCTGGCGGCGCTGCTGGGGCCGCAGGTGGTGGGAGGACTCTCCGTCGTCTTCTCTTCCTACCTCTTCGACCGCCTCGTCCGCGACCGCTGGGGCGTGGACGCGCGCTGGGCGACCCTCTGGTTCGCCGCCGGCGTCGTCACCCTGCTCGCCGACGGGCAGCTCACCTTCGCCCTCGGCGTCGCCTTCGGGCTGGCGGCGCTGCGCTGCCTGCAGACCGGGCGCGCCGTGCTCGCGATCCTCGCCGCGGCGGCCTGCCCGCTGGCCAGCCCGGTCG
>Ga0196960_10000123_pt1 | contig 29858 bp, 23 predicted proteins | sample S3v_5metaG_FD_183187 | JGI IMG/M metagenome (GOLD analysis project Ga0196960, IMG submission 183187) | Soil microbial communities from Anza Borrego desert, Southern California, United States - S3+v_5 | ecosystem: Environmental > Terrestrial > Soil > Desert | place: USA: California | collected...
CGCGACGCGGCGCCGCGGCCGGCCCGGCGCCGGGCGTGCCGGGCGCCCGCACCCGCTCGCCCCGGCCCGTTTCCTGGTGCACTCCGTGGGGCGCAGGGGCCCGCCGTGCTCGGCCTTCTCCTCTGTCCGAGTACACGCGGCAAGACCCCTCAGAGCCACCCCACACGTCTACGGAGCATCTTCATGAGCAAGCGCAACAGCCAGGCCAACAAGTCCGCCGCCCGCGAGCGGCTGCGCGTGGAGCGCGAGCGCCAGGCCAAGAAGGACAAGGCACGCAAGCAGATCGTCGTCGGTGTCTCGGTCGTCGCCGTGCTGGCGATCGCGGGCGGTGTCAGCTACGGCGTGATGCAGCTGAACAAGCCCTCCGCCTGGGAGGCCGCGGCGGACGCGAAGAACGTCACCGCCCCCAGGAACACCTCGGGTGACGACGGCACGACCGTCGTGATCGGCGAGGCGGGCGCCAAGAAGACCCTGGAGCTGTACGAGGACTCGCGCTGCCCGGTCTGCGCCACGTTCGAGCAGGCGGTCGGCGAGACCGTGGACAAGGACGTCGAGGCCGGCAAGTACAAGGTCAAGTACGTCGGCGCGACCTTCATCGACAAGGCGGCCGGCGGCGAGGGCTCGAAGAACGCCCTGAGCGCACTGGGCGCGGCGCTCGATGTGAGCCCCGAGGCCTTCCTGGAGTACAAGAGCGCGCTGTACTCCGCGAAGTACCACCCCGAGGAGACCGACGACAAGTTCGCCAAGGACAGCTACCTGATCGAGGTGGCGGACTCGGTGGACGCGCTGAAGGGCAACAAGGCGTTCCAGAAGGACGTCGAGGACGGCACGTTCGACGCCTGGGCGATCAAGATGTCCAAGACCTTCGACAAGAGCGGTGTCCAGGGCACGCCGACCCTCAAGATGGACGGCAAGAAGATCACCGCCGAGGGCAGCGAGAACGCACCCATGACGGCGGCCGAGTTCAACACGGCGATCACCAAGGCCCTGAAGGGCTGATCCGCGCCCTTTGAAGGGATGGTCCGCGCCTTTTGAAGGGGTGGTCCGCGCCCGCGGGCCGTGCCCCTGACCGGAGAACTCACGGCCCGGCGGGGACGGCGGGCACAACTCCTGGCGACATCCGGCCATCAGGCGGGCGAACTTCCTTTGTTCGCCCGCCCGTTCGCTCTACCCGCCAGTAGGGTGATCGACCGTGACCAGACGACACCTCTCCGCAACGCCCAGCCGCCGCACGGTCGTCAAGGCCGCCGCAGCCACCGCGGTCGCCGCCCCCGTGCTCGCCGCCACCGGTGCCCGTGCCGCCGACGGCCCCGCCTTCCTGCACGGCGTCGCCTCCGGCGACCCCCTGCCCGACGGCGTACTCCTGTGGACCCGCGTCACCCCCTCCCCCGACGCCGTGCCCGGCTCAGGCCTCGGTGCCGACATACCGGTGATCTGGGAGATGGCCGAGGACAAGGCCTTCTCCCGGGTCGCCGCCCGGGGCACGGCCGTCGCGCGGGCCGGCACCGATCACACCGTCAAGGCCGATGTCCGGGGGCTGCGCCCGGCGACGACGTACTGGTTCCGCTTCACGGCGGCACCCGGCGGCCCGGAGGGCGGGCACGGCGTCGTCTCCCCCGTCGGCCGCACCCGTACGGCGCCCGCCGCCGGTGCCTCCGTCCCCGGAATCCGCTTCGGCGTGGTGTCCTGCGCCAACTGGGAGGCCGGCTGGTTCTCCCCGTACCGCCACCTCGCGGCCCGTGCCGACCTGGACGCCGTCCTGCACCTCGGTGACTACATCTACGAGTACGCCTCGGGCGCCTACCCGACCCAGGACACCGTCGTACGCCCCCATGCGCCGCTCCACGAGATCCTCACCCTCGCCGACTACCGTCTCCGGCACGGCACGTACAGGACGGACGCCGACCTGCAGGCGCTGCACGCCGCCCATCCGGTGATCGCGATCTGGGACGACCACGAGTTCGCCAACGACGCCTGGTCGGGGGGAGCCGAGAACCACACCCCCGGCACGGAGGGCCCCTGGGCCGCCCGGGTGGCCGCCGCGAAGCAGGCGTACTTCGAGTGGATGCCGGTCCGTGCCTCCACCGAGGGCACCGTCTACCGGCGGCTGAGCTTCGGCAGTCTGGCCGAGCTCCACCTGCTCGACCTGCGCGGCTTCCGTTCCGAGCAGGCGTCGATCGGCGACGGCGCGGTCGACGGCCCGGAGCGTTCGATCACGGGGCGGGCGCAGCTGGACTGGCTGAAGGCCGGGCTGACCGCGTCGGATGCCCGCTGGAAGCTGGTCGGCACCTCGGTGATGATCTCGCCGGTCGCCTTCGGGGCGCTGCCGGCTCATCTGCTGGCACCGCTGGCGGGGCTGCTGGGACTGCCCGCGGAGGGGCTGGCGGTCAATGTGGACCAGTGGGACGGCTACACGGACGACCGCAAGGAGCTGATCTCGCATCTGCGGGACCACGCCGTCACCGACACGGTCTTCCTGACCGGTGACATCCACATGGCATGGGCCAACGACGTGCCCGTCAAGGCGGCGACCTATCCGCTGTCCGCGTCGGCGGCCACGGAGTTCGTGGTGACCTCGGTCACCTCCGACAACCTGGACGACATCCTGCGGGTAGCTCCCGGGACCGTCTCGGCGGTCGCGACGGCCGCGGTCAGGGCGGCCAACCGCCATGTGAAGTGGATCGACATGGACTCGCACGGCTACGGAGTCCTCGACGTGACGGCCGAGCGCTCGCAGATGGACTACTACGTGGTCTCCGACAAGACCAGCGAGGAGGCGACGGCGTCCTGGGTCCGTTCGTACCGCACGCGCAGCGGCACCCAGAGGACCGAGAGGGCCGGCGCCCCGGTGCGCTGACCCGCAGGGGCCGCCTCCCCCCGGGGCGCGGCCCCTGCCGCGTGGCTACAGCGTGGCGAGGAAGCCGAGCGAGACCTTCCAGGTCAGCTCGGCCGCGTCCTGGTCGAAGTCGGGCAGGTCAGGGTCGGTGTACAGGTGCCCGGCCCCGGGATAGCGGTAGATCTCGACGTCCGCCCCGGTCCGCTGCATCTGGAGGTACCAGCTGTTCAGCCAGTCCGGCGACTCGAACGCGTCGGGGTCGGCCACGTGCAGCTGTACGGGCAGCTCGTCCACCGAGGCGTTCTCGGCGATGTCCGACGTGCCGTGGAGCAGCAGCAGGCCGCGGGCCTTCGCGTCGCCGAGCGCGAGGGTCTGCGCGACCGACGCCCCGAACGAGAATCCCGCGTAGACGAGACCCTGGTCGGAGTACGGCGCGGCGGCCAGGACGGCGCGCTTGAGCAGCTCGTCCTTGCCCACCTGGTCCTTGAAGGCCATTCCGTCCTCGACGGTGTCGAAGGTGTGCCCCTCGAAGAGATCGGGCACGCGCACCTCGTGCCCGGCCGCACGCAGCCGGTCGGCAGCCGCGTGCACGGCTGGCCGCAGACCAAAGGTCGAGTGGAAAAGCATGATGTTCATGAGGCCCATGGTGCCAGTTGTGCCCCGACACTTGGAGGACGAGGGAATGGAGAACATTCTGCGACCGTTGCTGGTCGTGGGCGGATCACTGGTGATCACGCTGGTGCTGGGCTGGCTGGTGGATGTGCTGCTCCGGCGCGCCGACAGCCGTCACCACGACACCCCGGTCTGGGGCCTGCTCAGGCTCTGCCGCCTTCCCCTGCAGATGGTGCTCTGCACCGCGCTGCTGAGGGCCAGCTTCGACCAGCTCCGCATCGAGGTGGTGCGGGACAACCGGGCGGTGATCGGCCAGGTCCTCACCCTGGTGCTGATCGCGGCGTCGGCCTGGCTGGTGATCCGCGTCGCGGCCACCATCGTGCAGTCCTCGTACGCCCGCTATGCGACGTCCACCCGCGATCCGGCCCGGGTCCGCCGGGTCCGCACCCAGGTCACACTGATCCAGCGCGTGGTCACCGCCGTGGTGGCGACGGTCGCCGTCGCGGCGATGCTCCTGACGTTCCCGGCGATGCGCACCGTCGGCACCTCGATGCTGGCCTCCGCCGGTGTGCTCGGCATCGTCGCCGGTGTCGCGGCCCAGTCGACCCTCGGCAACCTCTTCGCCGGCTTCCAGATCGCCTTCGGCGACATGGTCCGGATCGGTGACACGGTGGTGGTGGACGGCGAGTGGGGCACCGTGGAGGAGATCACCCTCACCTTCCTCGCGGTACGGACCTGGGACGAGCGGCGGATCACGATGCCGGTGTCCTACTTCACCAGCAAGCCGTTCGAGAACTGGTCGCGCGGCGGGGTGCAGATGACCGGCACCGTCTTCTTCCAGCTCGACCACTCGGCTCCCATAGCCGCGATGCGTCACCGGCTGCGCGACATCCTCGGCGAGTGCGCGGCCTGGGACGGCCGCGACTGGTCCCTGGCCGTCACGGACACCACCCCCACGACGATCGAGGTACGGGCGGTGGTCACCGCGAAGGACGCGGACGACATCTGGACGGTGCGCTGCGCCGTGCGGGAGCAGATGATCAGCTGGCTCCGGGACCACCACCCGTACGCGCTGCCGCGGGTCGTGACGTCGCCCGCGGCGCTGCCGCCGGGCGACCACTGGCGGGAGCTGACGGGCGCGGACACCGGCCGGCCCTCGCCCAACGGCAAGGTGCCGACCCCGGAGAGGACTCCCCGTACGGGGCGCGGCTGATCAGCCCTGCGGCGGGCGGGGTGCGTCAGCGCAGGCTGCGCACGTCCAGGTGGCGCAGCACCCGGTCCACCACCTCCGGGTCCGAGCCGGGTTCGCTGCGGGCGGCGAGCACCGCGTGACGGGCGGCCGACATCATCTCGCGCTGGATCCGGTGGACCTCCTTGGCCCGCCGGACGCGCTGCGCGTATGCCTCCCGGCGCTCCTCGTCGACGATGCCGGGGTTGATCCGCGCCCCGATGTCGTACGCCGCGCGCTGCAGCCGCTCCAGGACCTCCTCCGGGATCTCCCCGGTGTCCTGGACCTCCTTGAGGCGGGCCCTGGCGGCCTGGGCCGCCCGGGACGCGAGGTCGCGCTCCAGAGCCTGTTCGGCGTCCGTGTCCGCCCTGACCCCGAGCTTGCGCACGAGCCACGGCAGGGTCAGGCCCTGGAGGACGAGGGTGGCCATGACGACGGCGAAGGCGATGAAGACGATCTCGTCGCGGCCGGGGAAGGGCTTGCCGTCGTCCGTCTCCAGCGGGATCGCGAGCGCGAGCGCGACGGAGGCCACTCCGCGCATTCCGGCCCACCACATGATGACGGTCTCGCGTCCGCCGGTGGGGATCTCCTCGCTGTAGTCGCGGCGCGTGTGCAGCCGCTCGGCGAGCCGGGCGGCGGGCAGCAGCCACAGGAGGCGTACGCCGACGACGACCGCGACGACCGCGAGGCCCCACCCCAGCAGCTGCGGTCGACGTCCGTCGGCGGTGCCGAAGACGTTGTGGAGTTCCAGGCCGATCAGGCCGAAGGCGACGCCGGTCACGAGGGTGTCGACGATCTCCCAGAAGGACCGGCCGGTGAGCCGCCCCAGGACGTCGTCGGCGTCCGCGGTGTGCTCGGCGAGGAAGAGCGCCGTGGTGAGGACGGCGAGCACGCCCGAGCCCATCAGCTCCTCGGCGAGTACGTAAGCGACGAACGGCACGAGCAGGGTCAGGCCGACCTGGAGGGTGGCGTCGCCCAGGAACCCCATCAGTCTGAGGGTGAGCCAGCCGAGCACCAGGCCGACCACCACGGCGACCACGGCGGAGAGGACGAGCAGCCCGAACGCTGCGGGCAGGGAGAAGGTGCCGGTGACGGCGGCGGCGATCGCGACGTGGTAGAGGACGATGGCCGTGACGTCGTTGAACAGCCCCTCGCCCTCCAGGATCGACACGAGCCGGCGCGGCAGCCCGACCGAACCGGCCACGGCCGTCGCCGCGACCGGGTCGGGCGGGGCGACGAGCGCGCCCAGGACGACGGCGGCGGCAAGGGGAAGACCGGGGACCAGCGCGTGGGCGACCGTGGCCACGGCCGCCGTCGTGACGAAGACGAGGGCGACGGCCAGCAGGAAGATCGGCCGTCTGTTGGCCGCGAACTGCCGCCAGGAGGTGCGCTGCACGGAGGCGTAGAGCAGCGGCGGCAGGACGGCGGGGAGGATGAACTCCGGCGGGATGTCCACATCGGGGACGAAGCTGGCGAAGGCCATGACGATCCCGGCGAGGGTCATCAGGATCGGTGCCGGAAGGCGCAGGCGCTCCCCCAGCGGGACCGTGACCACCGCTCCGAGCAGGAGCAGGAGCAGGAGTGCCATCTGGTCCACGTGGTGCCTTCCGCAGCGCGCCGGGTCTCCGCCGGCCCGTAGATCAGCCGGTCAGGGCTCTCGGCGTGCCGCGCGGGACCGGCGGGGCCGGCGGCACCCCCGCGCGGTCAGAGCGCGCGGCGCATGGCCCGGTGCGGTATCCCGGCGTCCGGGAACTCGGGCCCGTACGCCGTGTAACCGAGACGCTCGTAGAAGCCGAGTGCGTGCGTCTGGGCGTGCAGGTCCACGGCGGCCAGGCCGAGTGCGCGGGCCTCCGTCTCCACGGCGCGGACCAGAGCGGCCCCGACGCCCAGGCCGCGGGCCGCGCGGGTCACCGCGAGCCGGCCGAGCGACCCGACGGTCTCGTCGCCGCCGGTCTTCCCCGCCGCGGCCCCACCGTGCAGCAGCCGTCCCGTGCCGAGCGCGGAACCGTCCGGGGCCACGGCGATGACGTGCACCGCCGAAGCGTCATGGGCGTCGTACTCGATCTCCTCGGGCACCTGCTGCTCACCGACGAAGACGTCCCTGCGCACCTGGAAGCACGCCGCGAGGTCGCTCTCGTCGAGAGCCCTGCGTGTGCTGTACGGGGTGGTTCGGGCGGTCACTGGCTCTCCGCGGCGATCGTGTCGAGGGCGTGGCGCAGGTCGTCCGGGTAGCTGCTCCCGAATTCGACCCAGCTGCCGTCGGCCGGGTGCTCGAAGCCGAGCCGGACCGCGTGCAGCCACTGCCGGGTCAGACCGAGGCGCTTGGCCAGCGTGGGGTCGGCGCCGTACGTCAGGTCGCCGACGCAGGGGTGGCGGTGCGCGGACATGTGCACGCGGATCTGGTGCGTGCGCCCGGTCTCCAGCTTGATGTCGAGCAGGCTGGCCGCACGGTACGCCTCGATGAGGTCGTAGTGCGTCACGGAGGGCTTGCCCTCGGCGGTAACGGCCCACTTGTAGTCGTGCTGCGGGTGGCGGCCGATGGGGGCGTCGATGGTGCCGCTCATCGGGTCCGGGTGTCCCTGGACCAGCGCGTGGTACTTCTTCTCGACGACCCGGTCGCGGAACTGTGCCTTGAGCAGGGTGTAGGCCCGCTCGGACTTGGCCACGACCATCAGGCCGGAGGTGCCGACGTCCAGCCGGTGCACGATGCCCTGGCGCTCGGCGGCACCCGACGTCGAGATGCGGTAACCGGCGGCGGCGAGGCCGCCGATGACGGTGGTGCCGGTCCAGCCGGGACTGGGGTGGGCGGCGACACCCACCGGCTTCATGATGACGACTATGTCGTCGTCGTCATGGACGATCTCCATGCCCTCGACGGGCTCGGCAAGGATCTGGACGGGAGCGGGGGCCTGGGGCATCTCCACTTCCAGCCAGGCACCGCCGTGCACCCGCTCGGACTTCCCGGCCACCGCGCCGTCCACCTGGACCTTCCCGGCAGCGGCCAGCTCGGCGGCCTTGGTGCGGGAGAAACCGAACATCCGGGAGATGGCGGCGTCGACACGCTCGCCCTCCAGGCCGTCGGGTACGGGCAGGGTGCGGACCTCGGGATACGTACTCACCAGTCGAGTATGCCTTGCGCCCGCTAGTCCTTGTGCACGGTGCCGTCGGGGTCCAGACCCTTGAAGGAGAGGATCACGATGAGGATGCCGCCGCAGACGATCGCGGAGTCGGCGAGGTTGAAGACGGCGAAGTGCGCGGGGGCGATGAAGTCGACCACCGCGCCCTTGAAGACGCCGGGCGCCCGGAAGACGCGGTCGGTGAGGTTGCCGAGCGCTCCGCCGAGCAGCAGCCCCAGGGCGATGGCCCAGGGCAGGCTGTAGAGCTTGCGCGCCAGCCGGATGATCACGATGATCACGACGGCCGCGATGGCCGTGAAGATCACGGTGAACGCCTCGCCGATCCCGAAGGCGGCGCCCGCGTTACGGATCGCGTCGAACTTCAGCCACTCGCCGAAGATCTCGATCGGTTCCTCGTGCTCCAGCTTCGCGACCACGAGCATCTTGCTGCCCAGGTCCAGGAGGTAGGCCAGGACGGCGACGCAGAGCAGGACGAGGATCCTCTTCCTGCCCCGTCCGCTGCCCGGCTCGTCGCTCCCGGCCGGGGCCGGGCCCTCGGCGGGCCGCTGGGGCTCAGCCCTGTCGTCCCCCTCGGCATCAGGGATGTCCGGCGTACCGATGATGCGCTCCGCCTCTGCCACGTGAGTCCCTCAACCTAGGTGCCTGACTGAGGACGAGGGTACGACACACCCCGGGGATCAGGGGCCTCAGGCTCCGGATCCTCCCCGGCTCCCCCGGCCCCCGGCGCCTTCCGCCCGGGCCGGCCCCGGCCCGGTTCCGGATCGGGCCCGGACACCCACCGGCCCGGACCCGGCCAGGCCCCGGACCCGGCCAGGCCCCGGGCCCGTGCTGTGCCCGGGAGGGACGCCCAGCGCGCCCGGCCCGTGCCTGGGCCGGACGGGAGGCCCTAGCCGCGCCGCTCCTGCTTCTGCTTGTCCTCCACACAGAGCGTGGCCCGGGGGAAGGCCTGCATCCGCGCCTTGCCGATCGGCTTGCCGCAGACCTCGCAGAGCCCGTAGGTCCCCGCGTCGAGCCTGGCGAGGGCGCGCTCGGTCTGGTCCAGGGTCTCCTGGGCGTGGGCCGCCAGGGACAGCTCGTGCTCCCTGGTGATGTTCTTCGTGCCGGTGTCCGCGTCGTCGTCACCGGCCCCGTCCCCGGAGTCGCGCATCAGTCCGGCCAGCGCCGCGCCCGACGCCTCCAGCTCGGTGCGCAGCCGCACGGCCTCACCGGTCAGCCCGGTCCGCGCCGCGTCGACCTCCTCCGGGGTCCAGGGGTCCTCCCCCGGCCTGACGGCCAGGTCTCCGGGCGCCGTCGCGACGCCTGCCCTGGCCGGGGGCACCGCGGTCGCGACGCCCTCTCCCGCAGCCGTGGTCCGGGCCGTGCTCTTCTTGGCTACCACCGTGTGGGCTCCTGTCTGCTCGGCGGCCCGGGCCGCCCCCATGGCCTTCTTCGACGTCTTCTCGGCTGCGCTCTTCTTCGCCGTGCTCTTCTTCGCCGTCCTCCTGACCGGCTTCTCCTGCTCCGTCTCCGGGCCGGTCTCCTCGCCCGCGCTCCCGGTCCTCTCCTCGGCAGCCGCAGCCGTGGATCTCGCGGACGCCGTTCTCGATCCGGCGGTCTTCTTCGCCACCATGGCCGCGGCCCCTTCACATATGGTGATCTTGCACGCGAATCGTGCTGGGACGATAAATCGACCCCAGCTCCGCGGCAACGGGGCACGCCGCCGGTCCGCCCCTCCCCGCGGCCGGCCGGTGACGCGCCTGCAACCGTTGTGCCCAGCTCCCCGCGCGGTAATCCGCTCCCGGACGTCCTCCGGGACTCCCTCCCTCCCGACTGGCCATTCGGGTGCAGGCCCCTCCCGCGGGCCGGCCGCTCCGAAACCGGTCGGCAGCCGCCCGTACGGGCCCGTACACTGGCCGCAGCGAGAGGCATGGATGGGACGAGTAGCGTCGTACGCAGCCAGGAGCGACCCGGGGACGGTGGGAGCCCGGGGGCGAGCGCGCCGTGAAGATCACCCCGGAGCCGCCGGAAGAAAGCTTTGGACCGTGGGCTCCCCCACGGGCGCAAGGCCGTTAGACCCGGCATCGCGCCCCAATGAGGGGGCCACGGGCGCGTGCCCGCGGCCAAGGAGGGTGGTACCGCGGGAGCTGATCCGGCTCTCGTCCCTCCGACGGAAGTGGAAGACGTCCGCCGGAGGAAGCCCGCACATGACATCGCCGCAGTACCGCCAGGTACCCGCCCAGGTCGACCTGCCCGCCCTCGAGCACGCCGTGCTCGACTTCTGGCGCGACAGCAAGGTCTTCACCAAGAGCCTCGAACAGTCCGAGGGCCGCCCCGAGTGGGTCTTCTACGAGGGTCCGCCGACCGCCAACGGCATGCCCGGGGCCCACCACATCGAGGCCCGCGTCTTCAAGGACGTCTTCCCGCGCTTCCGCACCATGCAGGGTTACCACGTCGGCCGCAAGGCCGGCTGGGACTGTCACGGCCTGCCGGTCGAGCTCGCGGTGGAGAAGGAGCTGGGCTTCAACGGCAAGAAGGACATCGAGGCCTACGGCATCGCCGAGTTCAACGCGAAGTGCCGTGAGTCCGTCACCCGCCACACCGACGCGTTCGCCGAGCTCACGACCCGTATGGGTTACTGGGTCGACCTCGATGACGCCTACCGCACGATGGACCCGGAGTACGTCGACTCCGTGTGGTGGTCGCTGAAGGAGATCTTCCGCAAGGACCTGCTGGTCCAGGACCACCGCGTCGCCCCCTGGTGCCCGCGCTGCGGCACCGGCCTCTCGGACCACGAGCTCGCCCAGGGGTACGAGACGGTCGTCGACCCCTCGGTCTTCGTGCGCTTCCCGCTGACGAGCGGGCCGCTGGCCGGCCAGGCCGCGCTGCTCGTCTGGACGACGACTCCCTGGACCCTGGTCTCCAACACCGCTGTCGCCGCGCACCCCGACGTCACCTACGTCGTCGCGACGGACGGCGCGGAGAAGCTGGTCGTGGCCCAGCCGCTGGCCGAGAAGGCGCTCGGCGAGGGCTGGGAGCTCACCGGGCAGTCCTTCACCGGCCGCGAGATGGAGCGCTGGACGTACGAACGCCCGTTCCAGCTGGTCGAGTTCCCGAGCGAGGCGCACTTCGTCGTCAACGCCGAGTACGTCACGACCGAGGACGGCACGGGCCTGGTCCACCAGTCCCCCGCGTTCGGCGCCGACGACCTCCAGGTCTGCCGTGCGTACGGCCTTCCGGTCGTCAACCCGGTCCGCCCCGACGGCACCTTCGAGGAGGGCCTCCCGCTGGTCGGCGGCGTCTTCTTCAAGAAGGCCGACGAGGCCCTCACCGAGGACCTGGCCGCGCGCGGCAGGCTCTTCCGCCACGTCCCGTACGAGCACAGCTACCCGCACTGCTGGCGCTGCCACACGGCCCTGCTGTACTACGCGCAGCCGTCCTGGTACATCCGCACGACGGCGGTCAAGGACCGGCTGCTCCAGGAGAACGAGAAGACCAACTGGTTCCCGGACTCCGTCAAGACCGGGCGCTTCGGCGACTGGCTGAACAACAACGTCGACTGGGCGCTCTCCCGCAACCGCTACTGGGGCACCCCGCTGCCCATCTGGCGCTGCGAGGACGGCCACCTGACCTGTGTCGGCTCCCGCGCCGAGCTCTCCGAGCTCACCGGCCGCGACCAGTCGGCCCTGGACCCGCACCGCCCGTTCATCGACGAGATCACGTTCACCTGCTCGCACGAGAGCTGCCAGCTGGAGGCGTACCGCGTCCCGGAGGTCATCGACGCCTGGTACGACTCGGGTTCGATGCCGTTCGCGCAGTGGGGCTACCCGTACAAGAACAAGGAGATCTTCGAGAGCCGCTATCCGGCGCAGTTCATCTCGGAGGCCATCGACCAGACGCGCGGCTGGTTCTACACCCTGATGGCCGTCGGCACGCTGGTCTTCGACAAGTCCTCGTACGAGAACGTGGTGTGCCTCGGCCACATCCTCGCCGAGGACGGCCGGAAGATGTCCAAGCACCTGGGCAACATCCTCCAGCCGATCCCGCTGATGGACCAGCACGGTGCCGACGCGGTCCGCTGGTTCATGGCGGCGGGCGGCTCCCCGTGGGCGGCGCGCCGCGTGGGCCACGGCACGATCCAGGAGGTCGTCCGCAAGACGCTCCTCACGTACTGGAACACGGTGGCCTTCCAGGCCCTGTACGCCCGCACGTCGAAGTGGGCGCCGTCGGCGGCCGATCCGGCCCCCGCCGACCGCACGGTCCTGGACCGCTGGCTGCTGAGCGAGCTCGGAACCCTGGTGGAGGAGGTCACCGGGGCTCTGGAGGGCTACGACACCCAGCGCGCCGGCAAGCTGCTCTCGGCGTTCGTCGACGACCTGTCCAACTGGTACGTCCGCCGCTCGCGCCGCCGCTTCTGGCAGGGCGACAAGGCGGCGCTGCGCACACTGCACGAGGTCGTGGAGACGGTCACCCGGCTGATGGCCCCGCTGACCCCGTTCATCACGGAGCGGGTCTGGCAGGACCTGATCGCCCCCGTCGACCCGGACGCCCCGGAGTCGGTGCACCTGTCCGACTGGCCGAAGGCGGACCCGGCGTCGATCGACCCGGCGCTGTCCTCACAGATGGCACTGGTGCGCCGCCTGGTGGAGCTCGGCCGGGCCACGCGCGCCGAATCGGGGGTCAAGACCCGGCAGCCGCTGTCGCGGGCCCTGGTCGCGGCTGCGGGCTTCGAGTCGCTCACGCCCGAGCTGCGCGCCCAGATCACGGAGGAGCTGAACGTCTCCTCCCTGGCCTCCCTCTCGGAAGTCGGCGGGTCGCTGGTCGACACCACGGCGAAGGCGAACTTCCGCGCGCTCGGCAAGCGGTTCGGCAAGGGGGTCCAGGCGGTGGCCAAGGCCGTCGCGAACGCCGACGCCGCCGCGCTCGGCCTGGCACTGCGCGAGGGCACGGCCTCGGTGGAGGTCGACGGCGAGCAGATCACTCTCGCCCCCGACGAGGTCATCATCACGGAGACCCCGCGCGAGGGCTGGTCGGTGGCGTCCGACTCGGGCGCGACGGTCGCCCTGGACCTGGAGATCACCCCGGAACTGCGGGCGGCCGGGCTCGCCCGTGACGCGATCCGGCTGATCCAGGAGGCACGCAAGAACAGCGGCCTGGACGTGGCGGACCGGATCGCGGTCCGCTGGACATCGTCCTCGCCCGCGACGGCCGAGGCCCTGACCGCACACGCGACCCTCATCTCGGACGAGGTCCTGGCCCTGGACTACGCGCAGGGTGAGGCGGACGACACGTACGGCACCCCGTTCGAGGACGAGGGCCTGGCCCTCACCTTCCGTCTCCGCAAGACGGAGCGGTAACCCGCATCACACCCCGAGGGCCCGGCCGGACACGTTCCGGCCGGGCCCTCTGCTGTCCCCTGCCCGAGCCCGGCAGCTCTGCCCGATTCCCAGGCCCGCCATTCCAGCCTCACCGGAATCCATCCTCTCCGGCGTTCGAGGAGCGGGGGCACGGGGGCGGAGCTCCCGGTTCGGGAAGGGGCGGGCAGGGGACAGGCCCCCGCGCAGCGGCCCCGCCCTCGCCCCGCTCCCTCCGACGCCGGCCACGGCAAAAGGGCCGGGCCCCGGGAAATCCCGGGGCCCGGCCCTCTGCCTGCCGACGGCTACGCGCTCAGCGAGCGCGAACCGCTCAGTTGTCGTCCTCGTCGATCAGGAACCCGCGCATCGGCGACGGAGCCTGCTGCATCGGCTGCGGCGCCTGCGGCCGCACCGGCGCCATCGGCTGCGTCATCGCGGGCGCCATCTGCTGCTGACCGCCGCCGTACGACGGTCCACCGCCCATCGACTGGTTGCCGCTGCCCATCTGCTGGCTGCCGTGACCACCGTGGTTACCGCCCATGGTGTGTCCCATCGCACCCGCACCGGCCGGAGCCAGCGAGGGCGACGGCGGCAGCGAAGCGGCGGCGGGGGTACGCGGCGGAGCCAGCGAGTCGTCGGCCTGGGTCTCCAGCTGACGCAGCTGGCTCTCCAGGTAGGACTTCAGACGGGTCCGGTACTCGCGCTCGAAGCCGCGCAGGTCCTCGACCTTGCGCTCCAGCGTCGCGCGGGCCGACTCCAGCGAGCCCATCGCCACGCGGTGCTTCTCCTGCGCGTCCCGCTCCAGGGCGTCCGCCTTGGCCCGGGCGTCACGCTCAAGGCCCTCGGCACGGCTGCGCGCCTCGCCGACGATCTTGTTGGCCTCGGAACGGGCCTCCGCGATCGCCTGGTCAGCGGTCTGCTGGGCAAGGGAGAGGACACGGGCGGCGCTGTCACCGCCAGGACCCTGGCCGGGCTGCTGCATCTGATGCTGCTGCATCTGCTGCTGCTGCATCTGCTGCTGCGGGGCGTGACCACCCATGGGGCCGCCCATCGGGCCGCCCATGGGACCGCCCTGCATCGGGCCGGGGCCGTGCGGGCCCTGCGGACCGGGACCGTGACCGCCCTGCGGGCCATGGCCGCTGGGACCGGCAGGCAGCTGCGGAGCGCCACCGGGCAGCTGGGGGGGACCCATCTGCGGGGGCTGCTGCTGCACCGGCGGACCAGATATGGCAGCGGGCACCGGGGCCCCTGGCCGGTCCTGCTGCTCCGGCGGTTTACGCATCCCCTGCTGCTGCTGGTTCTGCGCGGCCGCACGGGTCGCGGCGGCCAGCTTGGCGCGCAGGTCCTCGTTCTCACGCAGCAGACGGGTCAGTTCCGACTCGACCTCGTCGAGGAAGGCATCGACCTCGTCCTCGTCATAGCCTTCTCGGAGGCGGACGGTCGTGAACTGCTTGTTCCGCACGTCCTCGGGGGTCAGCGGCATCTCTTCTTCACCTCTACGTAGTCGTCGGCAGTCGGCAAGACCGTATCGTTCACACGCTGCTCGCTAGCTTGCCCACGAGACTGAGCAGAATGTAAACGATGATCATCAGAACGAAGAAGGACAGGTCAAGTGCCACGCCCCCGAGACGCAACGGCGGTATGAACCGCCGCAGAAGCTTCAACGGTGGATCCGTGACAGTGTAAGTGCCCTCGAGAACGACCACCATCGCCTTGCCTGGCTGCCATGAACGTGCGAACTGGAAGACATAGTCCATGACCAGCCGGAAGATCAGCACGATGAGGAAACACATCAGCGCGATATAGACCACATCCAGTGCGACGCCCATGTCCCGCGCTTCCCTCTCCCCTGGCTTTCACAGCCCGGCCTCCCGGCCGGGTTCGTTCCCGGTGTTCTCAGCTCTGGTTGAAGAACCCGCCCTCTGCGATGCGGGCCTTGTCCTCCGCCGTGACATCGACGTTAGCAGGCGACAACAGGAACACCTTCTGTGTCACACGCTCAATGCTGCCATGGAGACCGAAGACGAGTCCCGCGGCAAAGTCGACAAGTCGCTTCGCATCGGTGTCGTCCATCTCCGTGAGATTCATGATCACCGGAGTGCCCTCACGGAAGTGTTCCCCGATGGTACGGGCCTCGTTGTAGGTCCTGGGGTGCAGCGTGGTGATCCTGTAGGGCTCACGCTCGGACACGACCTTGGGCATGATCACCGGTGCGTTCTTCTCCAAGTTCGGGCGGTCAGGTGTGATGGATGCCACGGGAGCGATTCGGGCGGGTCGTCCGCTTTCCGCCGGGAGCTGAACCGGTTCCCGTGGTGCGGGCGGCTGCACGGCTCGTACCGGTTCGTCCCGCTCCCGCTCCACCGGATGCACGGGCTGGTGCCGCCTCCGGTCCCGCTCGGGCTCAAGCTCGGGTTCGAATTCGTCATCGGGGTCGAACCCCGGGCCGTCGTACCCATCGTCCTCCACGAGGCCGAGGTAGACCGCCATCTTGCGCATCGCGCCGGCCATGCTCCGAGTCCTCCGCTCTGTGGTGGATCGGCATTCGTGTCACCAAGTGCCCGAGATCCACTCCGGCCTGCCCGCTTCGAGCGGGAATGACCATATTTTCTGCTGTGGTCCGACTTGCTTCGCGACGTTACCCGAGCCGGGGACGGTCTCCGAGTACTGCCGTACCGATGCGTACATGTGTCGCCCCGGCCGCGACCGCGTCCTCAAGATCCGCGCTCATCCCGGCAGAGACCATGTTCGCAGCCGGATGGTTCCCGCGCAGGCGGGATGAGAATTCCATCAGCCGGTCGAACGCCGCCCGCTGCCGGCCGGCATAAGGACCGGCGAGCGGGGCGACGGTCATCAGGCCGTCGAGCCTGAGTCCCTCCGCCGCCTCCACCGACGCGGCCAGTTCCTCGACCGCGTCCGGTGCGACGCCGCCCCGGTCCCCGCGCTCGCCGCTCTCCGCGTCGAGTGCGACCTGGATGAGGCAGCCGAGTTCACGCCCGCCCTTGACCGCCGCCGCCGAGAGCGCGGTGACCAGTTTCACCCGGTCCACCGACTGCACCACATCGGCATAATCGGTCACGGAGCGGACTTTGTTCGTCTGCAACTGCCCGACAAAATGCCATGTGAGCGAAAGATCCGCACAAGCCGCAGCTTTCGGCGCCGCGTCCTGGTCGCGGTTCTCCGCGACGTGCCGCACACCCAGTTCGTGCAGAATGCGCACGTCGCTCGCGGGGTAGGTCTTGGTGACCACGACGAGGGTCACTTCTTCCCGTGCGCGGCCGGCCGACGCACAGGCGGAAGCAATGCGCTCCTCCACCTGTGCCAGGTTCGCCGCGAGTTGTGTCCTGCGATCCGTCATGCCCTATCAGTCCAACCAGACATATCCGGCGATCCGACCCGTGGTGCGGTCGCGGCGGTACGAGAAATGGTCGCCGGATTCCAGGGTGCAGAACGGCGAGCTGTGCCGGTCGCCGACACCGAGCTCGTCGAGCTGGGCGTGGACCCCGGCCGTGACGTCCACCGCGGGTGTTCCCCAACTGGTCTGCGACCACGCCGCCGGGACGACTCCGGCGACATCCGCCCGCATCTGCTCCGGCACCTCGTAGCACCGCCCGCAGACGGCCGGCCCGGTGTGCGCGGTGATCCGGGACGGTTCCGCGCCGAGTGCGGTCATGGCCTCGACCGTGGCCGGGACGACTCCCGCGACCAGACCGGGCCGTCCCGCGTGGGCGGCCGCGACGACCCCGGCCACCGGATCGGCGAGCAGCACCGGTGTGCAGTCGGCGGTGAGCACCGCGAGCGGGAGCCCGCGCCGCGCCGTCACCACCGCGTCCACGGCGGGAAGGCCCGAGGCGGGGCGGTCGCCCCAGGGGCTGTCGACCACGGCCACGTCGCGCCCGTGCACCTGGTTCATCCAGACCACCCGGGCCGGGTCGAGACCGAGGGAACGGGCGGCGCGCGCACGGTTGGTGCGGACGGCGGCGGGGTCGTCGCCGACCGCACCGCCGAGGTTGAGCTCCTCGTACGGAACGGCGCTCACTCCGCCCCACCTGTCGGTGAAGGCGAAATGGGCGCCGCCCGGCGAGGACTCCGCGGTTTTCACCGCGTGCTGCGGACCTATCACTTCAAGAAGTCCGGTACGTCCAGCTCTTCGGCCTGGGTGTCCTGGTAGGGACGGGCCGTCGGGACGTGCGGCGGGGAGACCGGCGGCAGCGAGGTCTCGTTCGCCACCGGCGCCGGCTCGGCCGGCGCCTGGGGCTCCTCGCGCGGGGGCACGGAGCCCAGCCCGCCTGCCGGGCGCGCCGGTTCGGCGGTCCGGGACGGCGGAGCCGGCTCCTCGCGCTTGGCACTCGACCCGAGGACGTTCTCCCGGCGGGCCGGCGGCTGTCCGCCGTCGAAGCCCGCGGCGATGACGGTGACCCGCACCTCGTCGCCCAGCGCGTCGTCGATGACCGCGCCGAAGATGATGTTCGCCTCCGGGTGGGCCGCCTCGCTCACCAGCTGGGCGGCCTCGTTGATCTCGAAGAGACCGAGGTCGCTGCCGCCGGAGATGGAGAGCAGGACGCCACGGGCGCCGTCGATGGACGCCTCCAGGAGCGGCGAGGAGATCGCCATCTCCGCGGCGGCCACCGCCCGGTCGTCGCCGCGTGCGGAGCCGATGCCCATGAGTGCCGATCCGGCCTCGGACATGACCGACTTGACGTCGGCGAAGTCGAGGTTGATCAGGCCCGGGGTCGTGATGAGGTCGGTGATGCCCTGGACACCCGAGAGCAGCACCTGGTCGGCCGACTTGAACGCGTCGAGCACGCTGACCTGCCGGTCCGAGATGGACAGCAGCCGGTCGTTGGGAATGACGATGAGGGTGTCGACCTCTTCGCGGAGCTCGGCGATGCCGTCCTCCGCCTGGTTCGCGCGCCGCCGGCCCTCGAAGGTGAACGGGCGGGTGACCACACCGATCGTCAGGGCGCCCAGCGAGCGCGCGATGTTGGCGACGACGGGTGCGCCGCCGGTGCCGGTGCCACCGCCCTCCCCGGCGGTGACGAAGACCATGTCGGCCCCCTTGAGGACCTCCTCGATCTCCTCACGGTGGTCCTCTGCCGCCTTACGACCGACGGCCGGGTTCGCCCCGGCGCCGAGGCCGCGGGTGAGTTCACGGCCGACGTCGAGCTTGACGTCGGCGTCGCTCATCAACAGTGCTTGCGCATCGGTGTTGATCGCGATGAACTCGACACCCTTGAGACCGACCTCGATCATTCGGTTGATGGCATTGACACCACCGCCGCCGACACCGATGACCTTGATGACTGCGAGGTAGTTCTGCGGTGCTGCCACGTCGAAGGCCTCTCGCCTCGAGTTACGTGTCGTCGCTTGGCGGTGATTCCGCCGCGACGACGGATGCCGATTGGGTCGGTCCGGACGCCGACCCAAACCCTAACGTTGAAGTTTAGGGTTACCAGTGTGTCTGCTTCTTGGACTCTTCCGAACAGGACACTAAGTCGACAAGTGGCGCACGTTCAACGAACACGCCGAACCTCCCGTTTTTCTTTTCACCCTATGTGATCATCCATAGCGGTGACCAACCAGGGGTCTGGCCAGGCCAAACGTGCGTCAACTCTTCGACACCGCAGGGGCCGTGGGAGCACTCACATCGAAGTGTCCCGCTTTGGGGGACGCCTTCATCAGAGCGGTGAGCACCCGCGCCTTGACCGGCCCCTCCTCACTGCTGCCCCACATCACGGTGCGCCCCCGGCTCAGTTCCAGAACGGTGGAGTCGTACGAGGTGACGCGCACGACTTCGGTCTCCTCGGCCACCTTCCCCGGAAGGTCCCCCGCGACACCGACCGCTTCCCGCAGCAGACGGTCACTGCCGAAGCGGCGCAGACTCTCCGACCGGCCGGGCGTCAGCTCCAGGAGCGGAACATGCGGGGGCGCTTTGTCAACAGTTGCGAAACGTACGCCCTTCGCGTCCACTTCGACAAATTTTTTGCCCTTTTGCACCAACAAGACCGGTTTGCGTTCCGTCACTTCGAGACTGATCTCGTGCGGCCATGACCGCACGACGTCCACGGAGTCGATGCGAGGCAGCTTCCTGCGCAGCCTGTCCGCGATCGCGTCGGTGTCCACGGAGACCAGCGGGGACCCGACGGGGGCCGCCGCGGCAGCCTCCACCTCGCTCCGGGTCAGGACGCCGGTGCCGGTGGTCGTCACCCGCTCCAGCCGCAGCCAGGACGAGCCGTAGAGCAACCAGACCGTGGCCGCGGCTGCCAGCACGAGACCGGCCGCGGCCAGAACCAGCCGGGTACGGCCCGAGAGGCGTCGCCCCTCGGGGCCGGTGTGCGGCGGGCGGGCCGGGGTGTCGGTCCGCCCGGCCTCGCCGCGCCGGGCGGTCGTCGGTCCGGCCACGCTCTCTCCTTCGCCGGACCCGGGGCACACGCCCCGGGTCCGTACCGCCTCACGCCTGGCGGCGTGAGGCAATCGCCTCGTACACCATGCCGACGAGCAGGTCGTCGGCGTCCCGTCGCCCGAACTCCGCGGCGGCACGGGACATCTCGTACAGCCGGTGCGGATCCGAGAGCACCGGAAGGACGTTGCCCTGCACCCACTCCGGGGTGAGCGCCGCGTCGTCCACCAGCAGACCACCGCCGGCGTTGACCACCGGCTGGGCGTTCAGCCGCTGTTCGCCGTTGCCGATCGGCAACGGGACGTAGGCGGCGGGCAGCCCGACGGCGGAGAGTTCGGCGACGGTCATCGCACCGGCACGGCAGAGCATCATGTCGGCCGCGGCGTACGCGAGATCCATCCGGTCCACGTACGGTACCGGGATGTAGGGCGGCATCCCGGGCATGTTGTCGATGTGCGGCAATTCGTTCTTCGGGCCGACCACGTGCAGGATCTGGATTCCGGACCGCTGGAGCAGCGGTGCGATCCTCGTGACCACCTCGTTGAGGTGGCGGGCGCCCTGCGAACCGCCGGAGACCAGCAGCGTCGGGAGGTTGGGGTCGAGGCCGAAGGCCGCGCGCGCCTCCGGGCGGACCCGGGCCCTGTCGAGGGTGGCGATGGTCCGGCGCAGCGGGATGCCGATGTAGCGGGCGTCACGCAGCTTGCTGTCCGGGGTGGAGACGGCGACCCCGTGGGCGTAGCGCGATCCGATCTTGTTGGCCAGGCCCGGCCTGGCATTGGCCTCATGGACGACGATCGGCACCCCGGCGCGCTTGGCCGCGAGGTAGCCGGGCAGGGCCACGTAGCCCCCGAAGCCGACCACGCAGTCCGCCTTGGTGCGCTCCAGGATCTGCTCGGCGGCCTTGATGGTGCCGCGCAGCCGTCCGGGGACGGTGATCAGCTCGGGTGTGGGCTTGCGCGGCAGCGGTACCGCGGGGATCAGTGCCAGCTCGTACCCCCGCTCGGGTACGAGCCTGGTCTCGAGTCCGCGCTCCGTGCCGAGGGCAGTGATTCCCACGGTCGGGTCCTGCCTCCGCAGGGCGTCTGCGAGGGCAAGCGCGGGCTCGATGTGCCCGGCGGTCCCCCCGCCGGCGAGTACGACATGCACCGAAATTCACCGCTCTCCGGACGGACGCTTCATGACGCGCCGTCTCATCGTCTTCCATCTGACCCCGGGCCTCCGCATGGCCAGGGCCGCTTTCGCCGCAGGGTCCTCCCGCGCGAAGGCGATCATGAGCCCCACCGCGAACATGGTCGGCAGCAGGGCCGAGCCCCCGTAGGAGAACAGCGGCAGCGGGACACCGGCGATCGGCAACAGACCGAGCACCGCACCGATGTTGATCACGGCCTGCGCCGTGATCCAGGTGGTCACGCCTCCCGCTGCGTACCTCACGAAGGTGTCCTCCGTACGTCCGGCCACGCGGATACCCGCATAGCCTAGAGCCGCGAAGAGGGCCAGTACCGACAGCGTCCCCGCCAGACCCAGTTCCTCCCCGGTGATGGCGAAGATGAAGTCGGTGTGGGGTTCGGGAAGTTGACCCCATTTTTCCACACTCGCGCCCAGTCCGGAACCGAACCATCCGCCGGACGCCAGAGCGTAGATCCCGTGCACCGCCTGCCAGCACGAGTCGCCGGGGCCGGGCTCGGACGCGCCGATGCAGCCGAGCCGCGACATCCGGTTGGGGCTGGTCCTGATGAGGGCGAATCCGATCAGACCGGCGACGGCGAGCACCCCGGCGAAGAGCCTGGTGGGGGCGCCGGCCAGCCAGAGCAGACCGAAGAGGATCGCGGTGAGGATGATCGCGGTGCCCATGTCACCGCCGAGCATGATCAGCCCGAGCAGCATGAAGGCGACCGGCACGAGCGGCACGAGCAGGTGTTTCCACTGGGCCAGCAGCCGCTTGTCCTGCTTCCGGGCCAGCAGGTCCGCACCCCACAGGATGAGGGCGAGCTTGCCGAACTCACTGGGCTGGAGCTGGAAGGGGCCGCCGAGGTAGATCCAGTTCTGGTTGCCGTTGACCGACATCCCTATCCCCGGCACCTGCACCAGGACCATGAGGAAGACCGTGCCCATGAGCAGCGGATAGGCCAGCGCCCGGTGCAGTCTGACGGGCACCCTGGCGGCCAGCAGCATCAGTCCGGCCCCGATCACGGCGGCCAGGAACTGCTTGCGGAAGAAGTACGTGCCGGGCCGGGCCAGCTCCAGCGCCTTGATCATCGAGGCGGAGTAGACCATGACGAGGCCGAGCACGGTGATCAGGAGGCTGGAGCCGAGGATCACGTAGTACGCCGTGAGAGGGCGGTCCCAGGCCCGTCGCAGCCGCTCGTACGCCCGCCGGATCCCGGCGCCCCGGGGCGGCCGGGGCGGTGCACCCCCTCCACGGGCCCCGCCACGCGGCGCGGCGGGCCGCCGGGGGCCGGTGGCGGGCCGGCTGCGCAGCGCGAGGCCCGCCAGGGGCCCGGGGCCCGCGGACAGCGGTGCGGCGAGCAGGGGCGGGGTGATCACCCGGCTGACCGCCGCGGTCGCCCGTGAGCGGTCGGCTCCGCGCGCGGCTGAACTCTCGTCGGCCGGCATTGTCGCTGTCCCCTCCACTGCTCGTGCCCGGGGCCGGCGCCGGGGGCCCCGGGCCTCCGGCGGTGCTGCTCGTGGCCGGGTCCCCGGCGCTCCGCTCCTCCGGGACCTCCTCCGGGACGGTACGACGCGGAGTCCGGGTCCGTCAGGCGCTCTCGTCGGCGAGCCGGCGGACCGCGTCCGCGAACGCCTCGCCCCGCTTGTTGTAGTTGACGAACATGTCCATCGAGGCGCATGCCGGGGCCAGCAGGACGGTGTCACCCGGCCGGGCCAGCCGTGCCGCTTCACGGACCGCTGCGGACATCGCCCCAGTGTCGGTCCGGTCGAGGTCGACCACCGGTACCTCGGGCGCGTGTCGCGCCAGTGCCTCGCGGATCAGCGCCCGGTCGGCGCCCATCAGCACCGCGCCCCTCAGCCGTTTCGCGGCTCCGCCGACCAGTTCGTCGAAGGTGGCGCCCTTGGCGAGGCCGCCGGCGATCCAGACGACCGGCTCGTAGGCCGCGAGGGAGGCTTCGGCGGCGTGGGTGTTGGTGGCCTTGGAGTCGTCGATGTACGTCACACCGGCGACGTCGGCGACGTGTTCGATGCGGTGGGCGTCGGGGCGGAAGGCCCGCAGCCCGTCGCGGACGGCGGCGGGCTGGACGCCGAAGGCGCGGGCCAGCGCCGCCGCGGCCAGGGCGTTGGCGATGTTGTGGGGAGCCGGCGGATCGACGTCGCCGACCTCGGCGAGTTCCTGGGCCTGCTTCTGGCGGTCGGCCACGAAGGCCCGGTCGACGAGGATGCCGTCGACGACCCCCAGCTGCGAGGGGCCCGGCGTACCGAGGGTGAAGCCGATGGCCCGGCAGCCCTCCTCGACGTCGGCCTCGCGCACGAGGTCCTCCGTCGCCCCGTCCTGCGCGTTGTAGACGCAGGCGACGCTGTTGCCCTCGTAGATCCGGCCCTTGTCGGCGGCGTAACCGGCCATGGAGCCGTGCCAGTCGAGGTGGTCCGGGGCCAGGTTGAGCACGGCTCCGGAGTGCGCCCGCAGCGAGGGGGCCCAGTGGAGCTGGTAGCTGGAGAGCTCGACGGCGAGTACGTCGTACTCCTCGTCGCCGAGCACCGCGTCCAGCAGGGACACCCCGATGTTGCCGACGGCGGCCGTGCGCAGGCCGGCCGCTTCGAGGATCGAGGCGAGCATCCGCACGGTCGTGGTCTTGCCGTTGGTGCCGGTGACCGCGAGCCAGGGGGCCGGCTTCCTGCCGTCCCGGTCCCGCAGCCGCCAGGCGAGTTCGACGTCGCCCCAGACGGGGACGCCCGCCTCGGCGGCTGCGAGGAAGAGGGGCTTGTCCGGCTTCCAGCCGGGAGCCGTGACGACGAGCTCGGTGGACTCGGGCAGGGTCGCGCCGTCGCCGAGGCGCACGGTGATCCCGAGTGCCTCCAGCTCGGCCGCCTGGGCGCGGGAGCGCTCGTCGTCGCCGTCGTTGACGACGGTGACGAGGGCCCCCCGCTCGTGCAGGGCGCGGGCGGCGGGGATACCGCTGACGCCGAGCCCGGCGACCGTGACGTGCTTGCCCTGCCAGTCCACGTTGCTCACTTCTTGGCTGCCCATCCCGCGTAGAAGAGGCCGAGTCCGACGATCACGCACATGCCCTGGATGATCCAGAAGCGGACCACGACAAGGACCTCGGACCACCCCTTGAGTTCGAAGTGGTGCTGGAGCGGCGCCATCCGGAAGACCCGCTTCCCGGTCATCTTGAAGGAGCCGACCTGGATGACCACGGACATCGTGATCATCACGAAGAGGCCGCCGAGGATGGCCATCAGGAACTCCGTGCGGGAGCAGATGGCCAGGCCCGCGAGCGCGCCGCCGAGGGCGAGCGAGCCGGTGTCCCCCATGAAGATCTTCGCGGGCGAGGTGTTCCACCACAGGAAGCCGAAGCAGGCGCCCATCAGGGCCGAGGCGACCACCGCGAGGTCGAGCGGGTCGCGTACCTCGAAACACGCCTGCGGGTTGGTGAGGGTGGTCGCGTTGGCGCAGGACTCCTGGAACTGCCAGAGACCGATGAAGGTGTACGCCCCGAAGACCATCACCGACGCGCCCGTGGCCAGGCCGTCCAGACCGTCCGTCAGGTTCACGCCGTTGGACATGGCGAGAATCATGAACAGGGCCCAGACGACGAACAGCACCGGGCCGATGGACCAGCCGAAGTCCTCGACGAACGAGAGCCGGGTCGATGCCGGGGTGTTGCCCCGGATGTCCGCGAACTGGAGCGAGAGCACCGCGAAGGCGACGCCGACGATCAGCTGGCCGGCCATCTTCGCCTTGGCCCGCAGACCCAGCGAGCGCTGCTTCACGATCTTGATGTAGTCGTCGAGGAAGCCGACGAGACCCATCCCGGCCATCAGGAACAGGACGAGGACGCCGGAGAAGCGCATCTCCTCGCCGGTGATCACCTTCGCCAGGACGTACGCGATGATCGTCGCCAGGATGAAGGCGATGCCGCCCATGGTGGGCGTGCCCTTCTTGCTGCCGTGGGTACGCGGGCCGTCGTCCCGGATGAACTGCCCGTAGCCCTTGCGGGCCAGAAGTTTGATCAGCAGCGGGGTGCCGACCAGGGTCAGGAAGAGCCCTATGGCCCCTGCGAAGAGGATCTGCCTCATCGGACGGCGACCTCGCCCTCGGTCGTCTCCAGCAGTGCCAGGGCGACCTTCTCCAGGCCGACCGACCGGGACGCCTTCACCAGCACGACGTCTCCCGGGCGCAGTTCACTGCGCAACAGGTCGACGGCCGCCTGTGCGTCGGACACGTGCACCGACTCCTCACCCCACGAACCCTCGTTATATGCGCCCAGTTGCAGCCAGGAGGCCTCTTGTCCTCCGACAGCGACGAGCTTGCTGACGTTGAGCCGGACGGCGAGCCGTCCGACCGCGTCGTGCTCGGCGAGCGACGCGTCACCGAGCTCGGCCATCTGACCGAGCACCGCCCACGTGCGCCCCCCGGCTGCCTGTCGGGCCTTGCCCATGGCGGCCAGCGCACGGAGTGCGGCCTTCATGGATTCGGGGTTCGCGTTGTAGGCGTCGTTGACGACCGTCACACCGTCCGGACGCTCGGTGACCTCCATGCGCCAGCGGGAGAGGGTGCCCGCCCCGGAGAGCGCATCGGCGATCTCGGTCACGGACATGCCCAGCTCATGGGCGACGGCGGCCGCGGCGAGCGCGTTCGACACGTGGTGCTCACCGTACAGGCGCAAGGTCACGTCGCTGCACCCGGTGGGTGTGTGGAGCGCGAAAGCGGGGCGGCCGTCGTCCGTGAGCCGTACGTTCTCTCCCCGTACGTCCGCATCCGGGGCCTCTCCGAAGAGGAGCACCCGGGCTTTTGTACGGGAGGCCATCGCCCGCACCAGCGGGTCGTCGGCGTTGAGGATCGCGGCGCCGTCCTCCGGGAGGACCTCCACGAGCTCGCCCTTGGCCCGGGCGATCGCCTCGCGGCTGCCGAACTCCCCGATGTGGGCGCTGCCCACGTTGAGGACCAGGCCGATGCGCGGCGGCGTCAGGTCGGCGAGGTAGTGGATGTGGCCGATGCCCCGCGCGCCCATCTCCAGCACGAGGTGGCGGGTCTCCGCCGTGGCGCGCAGCGCGGTGAGCGGCAGGCCGATCTCGTTGTTGAGGGAACCGGGCGTCCAGACCGTGGGCGCCTTGCGCTCCAGGAGCTGGGCGATCAGGTCCTTCGTGGACGTCTTGCCGGCCGAGCCGGTCAGCCCGACGACGGTGGTGCCGAGGCGTTCGACGACGGAGCGGGCGAGGGCGCCGAGCGCGGCCACGACGTCGTCGACCACGATCGCCGGCACACCGACGGGACGGGCGGCGAGCACGGCCGCCGCGCCCGCCTCGACGGCGCGCTGCGCGTAGTCGTGGCCGTCGACCCGCTCGCCCGCGAACGCGGCGAACAGCGAGCCCTGCCGCACCTCCCGGGAGTCGATGACGACGGGGCCGGTGACGACGACGGAGGGGTCCGGCATGTCATGCGGCTGTCCGCCGACGATTCCGGCGATCTCGGCGAGGGAAAGGGCGATCACTTGGTCATCCCTGACTGTTGTTCTCATGGGTGTGTACGCGGTCCTGGGGGGCCTGCACGGCGCCCGTGCGCCCCAGGGAGCGCTCGATGGCCTCGCGCAGGACCTCCCGGTCGTCGAAAGGACGTACCACTCCGTGGATGTCCTGGCCCTGCTCGTGTCCCTTTCCGGCCACCAGTACGGTGTCGCCGGGCTCGGCACGGGCGACCGCGGCGGCGATGGCCGCGGCCCGGTCGGCGTCCACGAGCACGTCGCCGCGCTCGTGGACGGGCACCTCGGCCGCGCCGGAGAGCATCGCGGCGAGGATCGCGAGGGGGTCCTCCGAGCGGGGGTTGTCGGAGGTCAGTACGGCGGTGTCGGCGAGCCGGGCGGCGGCGGCGCCCATCGGGCCGCGTTTCGTCGTGTCACGGTCGCCGCCGCAGCCGAGCACGATGTGCACCCGGCCCTCGGTGACCTTCTGCAGGGAGCGCAGGACGGATTCGACGGCGTCGGTCTTGTGCGCGTAGTCGACGACCGCGAGGTACGGCTGTCCGGCGTCGACGCGTTCCAGCCGGCCGGGGACACCGGGGACGGCCGCGATGCCGTCGGCCGCGGTCTGCGGGTCGAGGCCCGCCACGGCCAGGGTGACGATCGCGGCGAGGGTGTTGGCCACGTTGAACGGACCGGGCAGCGGGGCCCTGGCCGTGATGCGCTGGCCCTCGGGACCGAGCACGGTGAAGCTGCTGTCCTGGGGGCCGACTTCGACGTCCCCGGCCCGCCACGCGGCGTCCGGGTGGCCCTCCGCGGAGAAGGTGACGACCGGGACGGTCGCCTCCTCCACCAGCCTGCGGCCGTACTCGTCGTCGAAGTTGACGACACCGATCCTGCTGCGCTGCGGGGTGAACAGCTGCGCCTTGGCCTGGAAGTAGTCCTCCATCCCGGAGTGGAACTCCATGTGCTCCGGGCTGAGGTTGTTGAAGACGGCCACGTCGAAGACGCAGCCGTCGACCCGGCCCAGGACCAGGGCGTGGCTGGAGACCTCCATGGCGACCGCCTCGACCCCGCGTTCGCGCATGACGGCGAACAGGGCCTGGAGGTCGGTGGCTTCGGGGGTGGTGCGCTCCGACTTGATGCGCTCGTCGCCGATCCGCATCTCGACGGTGCCGATCAGCCCGGTGCTGCGTCCGGCGCCCCGCAGTCCGCCCTCGACGAGGTAGGCCGTGGTGGTCTTCCCGGACGTTCCGGTGATGCCGATCTGGAGGAGGCCGGCGCCCGGCCGTCCGTAGATCTCGGCCGCGATCTCGCCCATCCGGCCGCGGGGGTCCTCGGTGACGAGGACCGGGAGGCCGGTCTCGGCGGCACGCCCGGCGCCGGCCGGGTCGGTGAGGATCGCGGCCGCGCCGAGTCCCGCGGCCTGGGCGGAGAAGTCGGCGCCGTGGAAGCGGGCGCCGGGCAGGGCCGCGTACACGTCCCCGGGGCGCACGGCCCGGGAGTCGTGGGTGATTCCGGTGACCTCACCGGAATCCTGCGGTCCGGCATCGAGCCGGGCGGCCAGCTCTCCGAGGGGCGTCGGCCGCAGCCGGTCCGGCCGGGGCGCTCCCGGGTAGGTCACAGGCGCGTCCTTCTGAGTGGTTTGGCACTGATCAGCGTGGGGCACGGCGGTGAGCGTACCGGGCGGACCGGGCCTCTCGCGAAGTGAGGGGCCGGGGTTGCGGTACTTCTCGTTCCGGTTCCCGGGATCAGGAGTGATCGTCGTCACTGAGGGGTCCCGGGTCACTCGCCGGGCTTGAAGGAGACGGGCAGCCGGGCCGGGGCGCTGCCGGAGGGAGGTGTCTGGAGGGTCTTCAGGGCGAACTCCATGACCTTCTTGTAGATCGGGCCGCAGATCTGGCCGCCGAAGTAGCTGCCTTTGGTGGGGTTCTGGATGGCGCAGTAGACGGTGACCTGCGGATCGTCGGCGGGGGCGAAGCCCGCGAAGGACGCGGTGTAGCCCTTGTAGACGCCGTGTACGGGATCGACCCGGTTGGCCGTGCCCGTCTTGCCCGCGACCCGGTAGCCCTCGATGTGCGCCTTGGTCCCGGTGCCTTCTTCGTCGTCCACCACGGACTCCAGCATCTTCGCCAGGGTTTCGGCCGTCTTCTCGCTGACCACCCGGGTGCGTTCGGGGGCTTCGGACGCCGTGTAGCGGCCGGCGGCGTCCCTGGTCCCGCGGACCAGGGTCGGCTCGATCCTGACCCCGCCGTTGGCGACGGTCTGGTAGACCGACGTGGCCTGCATGGCGTTGAGCGAGAGTCCCTGGCCGAACGGGATCGTGTACTGCTGCGAGGTCGACCAGTCCTGGGGCTTGGCGACGATGCCGGGCGACTCGCCCGGGTAGTCGAGTCCGGTGGTGCTGCCGAGGCCGAATTTGCGCAGGTAGGAGTACAGGACCTTGTTGGCCTCGGCCTGGGTCTTCCCGAGCTGGCCGGTGGCCAGGATGGTGCCGATGTTGCTGGATTTGGCGAGTACGCCGTTGAGCGTGAGGTACCAGGTCGGGTGGTCGACGTCGTCCCTGAAGAGCCGGTCGCCCCGGTGCAGCCGGTTGGGGACGGTGACGTGCGTGCCGGGCGTGGCCGCTCCCTCCTCCAGCACGGCGGCGATGGACATGACCTTGCTGGTCGAGCCGGGTTCGTACACGTCCTGGAGGGCCGCGTTGCCCAGGGCGGCCGAGTTGCTCTGCGCGAGGTCGTTCGGGTCGTAGCCGGGAGCGTTGGCCATGGCCAGCACCTCACCGGTCTTCGTGTTCTGGACGATCACGTAACCGCGGTCCGCCGCGGACTTCTCGACCTGGTCGGCGATGGCTCGCTGGGCGGCCCACTGGATGTCGCGGTCGATCGTCAGCTCGACGTCGGTGCCCGCGACGGCCGGGACCTCCGTGGAGCCGGCGGTCGGCACGGGCCGGCCGCCCGCCTGGGCGTAGCGGATCTTGCCGTCCTCGCCCTGCAGCCGCTTGTTCAGCTGTGCTTCCAGGCCGCCGCCGCCCTTGCCCTCGGCATTGACGAATCCCAGTATCCCGGCGGCGAGGTCACCGTTGGGGTACACGCGCCTGGTGGTCGGCTCCTGGAGGACTCCGGCCAGCACGTTGGCTCCGGGGCCGCCGTTCGCCCGGTCCTCGGCCGCCTTCTCCGCGAGCGTGGATCTGAGGTCCTTGATCTGCTTCCAGACCTGCGGGGTCTGCCGCCGTGCGAGCACCTCGTAGCGGGTCCTGGCGGCCAGCTTCTTCGCCAGCTCCGCCTCGTCCTTGCCCAGGATCGGGGCGAGCAGGGCTGCCGCCTGCTGCGGGGCGTCCGTGACCTTGCTCTCCTCGGGCGTGAACAGCTTCGGGTCGGCGGTGATGTCGTGCGCGTCGACGCTGGTGGCCAGGGCGATACCGCTGCGGTCGGTGATCTCGCCGCGCTCGGCGGCGATCGTGTACTCCAGGTAGCGGTTCTTCTCGGCCTTGGCGGCGTACGTGCCGGCGTCGACCGCCTGCACCTGGAGGAGCCGGACGACGAAGGCCAGCATGACGAGGGTCAGGCAGAGGCTGATCAGGCGCAGCCGGGGGCGCGGACTGCCCAGGCGGATGGACCGTGCGGAGCCGCCGCGCCGCTTCCCGGCCGCCGGGCGCCGGGCCTCGGTCCGGGCGGCGGGACGCGGGC
>Ga0196960_10000124_pt1 | contig 29844 bp, 27 predicted proteins | sample S3v_5metaG_FD_183187 | JGI IMG/M metagenome (GOLD analysis project Ga0196960, IMG submission 183187) | Soil microbial communities from Anza Borrego desert, Southern California, United States - S3+v_5 | ecosystem: Environmental > Terrestrial > Soil > Desert | place: USA: California | collected...
ATTCGGACCCTCACCCGAAGTCGGAGCAACATTCGGGCCCTCACCGGAGGTCGGAGCAACGTTCGGACCCTCACCCGAAGTCGGAGCGACATTCGGACCCTCACCCGAAGTCGGAGCAACATTCGGACCCTCACCCGAAGTCGGAGCGACGTTCGGACCCTCGCCCTCGTTCGTCACCAGGTGCGCGGTGGCCACCGAAGCGTGCACGGTGCGGTCCGTCGTGGCCGCGAGGGCGGTGCTGCTCGCCCCCAGCGTGAGAACGGCCGCCGTTACGAATCCCGCCATCGTGAACACCGTGTTCCGCATCTGATTTCCCGCCTTCTGGAGTGTTTCTGCCTGGGCTTTCCTGCTGACAGGAACGACATTCGCGGGACCCGCTCCCGGCCCGTTCCGCTTCCGCTCCCGCCCTTCCCCGCCCGACGGGAACGGAGCGGGAAACCCTCACCGCAGACACGGGAAGGCACGAGGAGGGGCACCCGGAACCGCAGGTACGCGAAGGGCCCGCCGGATCGCGCGGCGGGCCTTCGCAGGGGGAGGGAGCCTGGTCAGGCCAGGTGGTCGAGGACGGCAGACGTACGGACGGCGAGTTCGGCAGGAGTGAGGGCCGTGAGCAGGACGTGCCCGTCCCGCACCTCCCGTACACCCGCGAGCGTCGTGATGCCCTCCGGGGCATCGTGCGGACCACGCAGCGGGACGGCCGCGGCGCATCCGACCAGCACAGGCGCCTCCATCGGCTTTCCCGACAGCGCCCGCACCAGTTCTCGCTCCGGCACCAGTCCCGTGGTCAGCTCGATCAGGCGGGACGCGGGCCACGGTGCTTGCTGAGTGCGGGAGTTGATGATGCGGGGGCCGTCCGCGGTGTGCGCGATCCGGGTGAAGGCGTACCCGAATTCGTAGCCGGCGAGGTCGAGCAGCCCGGTGGCGAGGGCCCGGATCTCTGCCTCTTCCTGCCGGGTGAGCGGTGCGGGAAAGGCGTGGCGGGGGGCGTCCTCCCTCACCGCCTCGGAACCGCCGGAAGGCTGCCCCGGCCCGGACGCGGGCCCTGTGGAGCCCACGCCCGGTTCCGTGAAGCGCAGTTCGACGATGCCGGTGACCCTGTGCATGCCTTCCGCCGTCAGCGTCTCCACGCCGTACTCGATGTCGTACGGCAGCGGTCCGTCCCGTGGCCCGGTGGGCAGCGCGACCGCCGCCCACTGAGGGCCGCTACGGGTCAGCAGGCCCCGGATCTGTGACGGGTCGGCGAGCAGCCGGGCCGCGGCGGCCGGGTTCGGGGACAGCCCCAGCTGTTCGGCCGTCTCCAGTACACCGGGCAGGACGCTCGCTTCGCCGCAGGCGATCAGCATGCTCACCCGGTGGGTCCGGGCGGTCTCCGCGAGGTGCGCGCCGAGCGCGTCGTCGTCCGGGAAGCCGGCTGTGTCGGTGACGGTGAGGACGTGGAAGCCGGCCTCCGTCGCCTCCGCGACCAACCGGGGCGGCGGGGTGACCAGGAGAAGAGGACGGGGGTCGGAGCGACCCTGTCCGGTGGGCGACGTCATGGCTGTCCGCCTGTGTCCTGCGGGACGGGAGAAGGAGCGACGGCGGCATCGGCCTGGAGTGCGTCGGCGAGCGTCCCGCCCTTCCCCCAGTGGCCGGGTTCCACGTCCCGCACGATGACGGTGACGGCCTCCTCGGGACACCCCGCTACGCGGGACACGCAGGCGGTCAGTTCGCTGACGAGCTCCTGGCGTCGGGCACGGTCGTTCCCTTTCCACCAGTCGACTGAGATCACGGGCACGGGGAGCTCCTCTGCTCGAATTCGGGTGGGGCCGATGCGCGGTTCGACCGGGCACCGGCAGGCCGGCGCCCCGGAGAGCCCGGGGTCCGGCGGGACAGCCGGAGTGCGGCGGCGGTGCTTGCTCAGGCGAGTGTGGGGGCGGCCGTTCCCGTCTCTTTCCCGCGACGTTCCCTCTTCGTTCCGCCGACACCTCCGAGGACCCCACCGGACGGGAACGGGCCGGGACTCCATCGGGAAGGCGGCCCGGCACGCTCTGTTCCAGTCAAGAGGCCCGCCCCGCCACTGGAGCCACGATGAGCCTGCTCAGTCCGACGAAACCGGAGCCGATACCCGCCTCCGGCCCCGCTTCCGGCACCGCCCCCACCGGCGGTCCCGCGACGACGGGCACCCCCGACGCGACACCTGCCTCCGCCACCCCCCGTCTTCTGGCCGCCCTCCGCGAGGACCTCCAGGTCGTCGTCGCACGCGACCCGTCGGTGCGGGGTGCGAAGGAAGCGGTGCTCCACCCCGCGCTCACCGCACTGTGGGCGCACCGGATCGCCCACCGCATGCACGGCCGCGGTCTGCGGATACCGGCCCGGCTGCTCGCGCGGTGGGCGCGCCGGGTGACGGCGGTCGAGATCCATCCGGGCGCGGTGCTGGGCCGCCGGGTCTTCATCGACCACGGCGCCGGGGTGGTGATCGGAGAGACCGCCGTCGTCGGCGACGACGTGACGATGTACCACCAGGTCACCCTGGGCGCGGTCGGCTGGTGGAGCGACAACAAGCGGCCCGAGGGCGACCGCCGCCACCCCGTCGTCGGCAGCGGTGTCATCCTCGGCGCCAACTCCACCGTCCTCGGTCCGGTGACTGTCGGCGACCGCGCGGTCATCGGTGCGCAGGCCCTGGTCAACAAGGACGTCCCCGGGGGCGCCCGGGTGCTCGCGCCCACCGCCGTCATCAAGGAGCCGGGCCGCCGGCCCGAGCTGATGGAGGACGTCTTCACCGTCATCGCCTCTGCGGGTTCCTGGTGATTCCCCGCGCCGCTGCACTCCCCTCCTCCCCCGATTGCGAGAGATGAGAACCGTGACGACCATCGCACAGGCCCCCCTGGCTCCCATCGCCCCCTCCCGCCCCGCAGTGGCCTCCCGCATCGAGGACCTCGTCGGTTCGACGCCGCTGCTGGAACTGCGCCTGCGTGATCCGGCTCCCGGCGCCCGTGTGCTGGCGAAGCTGGAGTCGGCCAACCCCATGTCCTCCAGCAAGGACCGCGCCGCGCTCTACATGCTGCGCGCCGCGGAGGACCGCGGCGACCTCCGGCCCGGCGGCACCGTCATCGAGGCCACCTCCGGCAACACCGGTATCTCGCTCGCCGCCTTCGCAGCCTCCCGCGGCTATGGCTGTGTGATCGTGCTCCCGGACAACGCCACCACCGAACGCGTCAAGCTGCTGCGTGCCTTCGGAGCGGAGATCGTCCAGACACCGAGCGCGCTCGGCTACCCGGGGGCCATCGCCGAGGCGGAGCGGCTGCACGCGGCCACTCCCGGCTCCTGGTTCCCGTGCCAGCACGAGAACCAGGACAACGTCCGGGCCCATTACGAGACCACCGGCCCCGAGATCCACTCCGCCGTGGCGTCCACCGGCCGCCGCATCGCCGCCTTCGTGTGCGGGGTCGGCACCGGCGGGACCCTCACCGGGGTCGCCCGTCACCTCAAGGAGCAGGACCCGGACGTGCGGGTGATAGCCGTCGAGCCGGAGAAGTCGCCGATCCTCTCCCAGGGCTACGCGGGCCAGCACCGCATCCCGGGCCTCAACGGCGGTTTCGTCGCCGTCACCACCGACGTCACGCTGATCGACGAGGTACTCACCGTCTCCGACGAGGACGCCTTGCGGACCGCGCGCAGACTCGCCCGCGGTCAGGGTCTGTTCACCGGCGTCTCGTCCGGCGCGGCCGCGTACGCGAGTGAACTGGTGGCCCGCAGGCCGGTGTTCGCCGACGGCATCGTGGTGACGCTGCTGCCCGACACCGGTGAGCGCTACCTGAGCATGTGGGAGGCCTGAGCATGAGCCACGCCATGTTCCGGGCCTATGCCGACGCGGTGAAGGCCGAGATCGGAACAGCCACCACCACCCGGTTCATCGCCCTCGCCGAGACCACCGACGGCCGCTTCGGGCTCTTCCACCACTCGATGCTGCCGGGCGCCGGCGGAGCCGACCCGCACTACCATTCCCGCATCTCCGAATCGTTCTACGTGCTGACCGGCGAAGTACGCCTGCACGACGGCACCGGCTGGCGCACGGCGAGGGCGGGCGACTTCCTGCACGTGCCGGAGAACGCGGTGCACGGCTTCCGCAACGAGAGCGACTCGCTCGTCGAAATGCTGATCATCTTCACCCCGGCGGAACACCGCGAGGGTTACTTCGAAGGTCTCTCCGCCCTCCTCGCCGACGGCAACCGGCCCTCGCGCGAGGAGATGGTCGCCCTGATGGAGAAGTACGACCAGTACGAGGTCGACGCCCCCGACACGGACCACGACCACCCGCACTCCCACGGGCACGGCACCACGCACCCGCACCAGGCCCCGCACGTGCACCACTGACACCGACGTCCCGCTGTCGTCCCCCGAAATCCCCCGTATCCCGCCTCTCTTCCGAGGAGAACACGTCATGAACCTCACCAACTGGGGCCGCTTCGGCCTGCTGGCCGCCCTGTGGGGCTGCAGCTTCGCCTTCATCAAGATGTCGCTGGAGGCCTTCGCGCCTCTTCAGCTCGCCTCCGGCCGCCTGATCGTCGGCGCTCTCGTCGTTCTCGGCATCCTCGCCCTGAAGCGGCTCACCCTGCCCTCACGCAAGATCTGGGGACACATCGCCGTCGCCTCCGTCTTCGGCAATGTCATCCCCTTCACCCTCTTCGCCATCGGCGAGCAGCACACCACCGCGACCACTGCCGGGGTCATCCAGGGAGCGACTCCCCTCATCACGATGGGTGTCGCCGCCCTCGCGCTCTCCGAGGAGAGGCCGACGACCCGCAAGGTGGCCGGTCTGCTCGGCGGGTTCGTGGGGCTGATCGTGGTCGTCGGGCCGTGGAACACCGACGGGTTCGGCACGCTCGGCGGTCAGCTCGCCTGTGTCGGCGCCGCGGCCAGCTACGCCGTCAGCTTCGTGTACGTACGCCGCTTCATCGGCCCCCACAAGCTGCCGGCCCTCTCCGTGACCGCCGCCCAGCTCGGTGCCGCCGCCGTCATCACCGTGGTGGTCACCACCTTCATGACCGGCTGGACGCTGCACGGCGACCTCACCGCCAAGCCGCTGCTCGCGCTGCTGGTGCTGGGCGCCGCCTCCACCGGCATCGCCTTCGCGCTGCTCAACCGGCTGATCGCGGATGCCGGGCCGACGACGGCGTCCGGCGTGAACTACCTGGTGCCGGTGTTCTCCGTGGCCGTCGGTGTGCTGGCCCTCGGAGAGCCGCTGACCTGGAACGTGCCGGTGGGCGGTGTCGTCGTCATCGCCGCGCTGGCCCTGGCCGAGGGCCGCTTCTCCGTCCTGTCCAAGCGCGCGGAGGCCGCACCTCCGACCCCGGTGGCGCCCGCCCGCGTACCGCAGAAGGCCGCCTCGTAAGCAGCTGCCCGCACCAGGAGCCGCACGACGCACCACACCGAGCCGGGGCCGGCGCGGACACCCTTTCCGGGTGCCTGCGCCGGCCCCGGCTCGTTGCGCTGGACGCACCTCACCGCTTGCCCCGCGGCGGCATCGGGACATGGCAGCCGGGTGATCCGGGACGCTTCCCGGTCATGTCCCCCGCACCGGTAGCGGAGCGGGAGGGCAGCGGGATCGGCCAGGGCGAACCTGGAGTCACAGGACGAAGGGAAGCACCACGAGCCCCTCGCTCCCTCCCCCACCCCTCAAGGAGCCCACCGCATCATGCGCACATCCACCTCGGGAACCCTGACCGCGACTCCCCTCGGGGACGCCCGCATCATCGCCGCCTCCGACTTCCAGTTCGCTCCCCTGCCGGGCCGGCCCGGCGGGCGGACCGCACTCGCCACTCCGGTGAGCCCCGCCGCGGGCGCCACTCATGTCACCCTGCACGTCGTACGCATCGCGGCGGGCGAGTCCTTCAGCCCCGAGGCGAGCGTCGAGGAGGAGAACACCGCGGTGGTCTTCGACGGTCTGGGGACGGCGGCGGTCGGCTCCCGCACCCGCCGGGTGGGCCGTTCCGACGCCGTGTACGCGCCCACCGGGCAGGCCCTGGCCCTCACCGCCGGCGCGGAGGGCCTGACCGTCTACGTCTGGCGCACCCCACTGGCCGCCGGACGCCGCGCCGGCACGGCACCCGAGCCCTTCTCCAGCCTCTGGGACGAGACCACCCAGCTGCGCGGCTTCGGCGGCACCGGTCAGATCGCCCCCGACACCGACCGCGCCACCATGAACTTCGTCTTCTGGCCCGGCAACGGCAGCAGCCAGCTCTGCCTGCACTGCGGGATCCAGCAGCCCGGTCAGACCTTCAACGTCCACCTGCATCCCGACAGCGACGAGGCGTTCATCGCCTTCGAGGGCATCGGCCAGATGTACCTGCGCGACCGCTGGATCGATGTCGCCGCAGGTGACGTCCTGTACGCCGCGCCCGGTGTCCTGCACGGCGCGCGCAACCCGCACACCGGTCCCGAAGCCCGGCGCTTCGTGACCTGCGGCGGTCCCAGCCCGTACGACCCGGCGCTCTACTCCGCCGCCGGTCTCTCCTCCGACGTCAGGTGATCTGAGCCATGTGCCGCATCCACGGATCCTTCCACGCCCGTACCACCGCCCAGGAAATGCGCGACGTCGCCGTCCTCCAGCACCACGGGGGGCCCGACGCCCAGTCCTTCGCCCAGGGCTCCGGCTGGGCTCTCGGCAACAACAGGCTGTCGATCATGGACCCCGAGGGCGGCGCCCAGCCGTACCGCCTCGGTGACATCACCGTCGTCTTCAACGGCGAGCTCTACAACCACGACCGGCTGCGCACCGAACTCATCAGGCAGGGTCATCACTTCGAGGACCGCTGCGACGGCTCGATCCTGCCGGCGCTGTACCTGACGTACGGCGACCGGTTCGCCGAGCAGCTCGACGGCATGTTCTCCGTCGCCGTCATGGACCTGCGGGGCGCCCCGCGCCTGGTGGTCGCCACCGACGCGTCCGGCATGAAGCCCTTGTACTACCACTGGGAGGAGCGCAGCGGCCGCTTCCACTTCGCCTCGGAGCTCCCCGCCCTGCTCGGCTTCACCGACGTACGCCCCTACGAGGACGAACTGGGCCTGCACACCTACCTGTCGGCCAAGACGCCCTTCGGCCAGCGCACCATGTTCCAGGGCATCGACGTGCTGCCGCCGGCCGCCACCGCCGTCGTCACCCGGGAGGAGGGGCTGCGTCTCACCACCCGGCGGATGGGCTACGAGTCCGCACCACCGGTCCCCGAGGGGCGCAGCCTCGCGCAGGCGGGCGGTGAACTGCGCGAGCTGCTGGCGCGGGAGGTGTCCCGGCTGCTCGTCGCCGACGCCCCGGTCGCCGCCATCACCTCGGGCGGTCTCGACTCCAGCCTGGTCACGGCGCTCGCCGCCCGCGCCCTGCGGGACCGCGGCGCGTCCGACGCCCTGCACACCTTCAACATCGCCTACACGGGCAACTGGCCCGGTGACGAGCGTGTCTTCGCCGACGAGGTCTCCCGGCACACCGGCACCGTCCATCACCAGGTGGAGATCGACCCGGCCACCTTCCCCGACCTGATGGGCGATGTCGTACGGCACCTCGGGCAGCCGAACGCCGACCCGATCACCCTCAGCACCTATTCGCTGTTCCGCGCGGTCCGCGACGCCGGGTTCAAGGTCGCCCTCACGGGTGACGCGGCAGACGAACTCTTCGGCGGTTACGCCCGCATGACCCAGGCGCTCGCCGCACCCGAGGGCGCGGACTGGGCCGGCGCCTACCTCGATCATCTGGCCGCCGTGCCGCGTTCCCTCCGCGAGCACCTCTACACCGGCGACTACGCCGACCGTGTCCACTCCCTCGGCGCGTCGGCCATGCTGCCGCCCGGCCTCACCGACACGCTCGCGCACGGCGCGGGCAGCCGCCTCCAGCGGATCTGCCGCATCGAGCAGCGCTACCGGCTCCCGGCCTACCACCTGCGCCGGGTGGACCACCTGTCGATGGCCAGTTCGGTGGAGGCCAGGCTCCCGTTCTGCCAGCCCGCCGTCGTGCGGTACGCGGCGACGCTGCCCGACCGGCACCGCACCGTCCCCGGCACGGGCGTCAAACGCGCCCTGTACCGGGCCGCCGACGGACTGCTGCCGCACAGTGTCCTGAACCGTCCCAAGCAGCCGTTCACGCTGCCGATCACCGCGATGCTGGTTCCCGGCCAGCGGCTGTGGGCGATGGCCCGCGACGTCCTGTCCCCGCAGGCGCTGCGTGCCGACGGCCGGCTGCGGTACGAGGCCGTGGACGCCCTGTTCGCCGAGCAGACGGCCCGGCCGTCCGACCAGGTGTCGCTGGCCCTGTGGGCGCTGATGTCACACCAGATGTGGCGTACCGAGTTCTTCGGGTCGTCCGCCAGGGCCGCGGTGCGCGCCCCCGAGCCGGTGGGGGCCTTCGGATGAGCGTCTCACTTGCCAGGGCGCACGGCGCGCCGTGCCCCACCGCCGTCCTCGACGGCCGTGTCTTCCCCGAGTCCGAGCCCGAGCTCCTGCGCGCGCTCACCGGCCTGCGGGCCGACCTGTCCGGGCAGGGTGCGGGTGACGTGCTGAAGAACGCCATCGTCCGGCCTTCCAGGCACCCTCTCTTCGATCTCGACTACCGGTTCGTGCAGTCCCTGCCCCAGAGCCATGACAGCTTCGATCTGCGTGGCTCGTGCGGTCACTCGATCCTGGCCGCCGTCGAGGCCGCCGCCCGAACCGGCATGATCCAGCCGCTGGTGCCGGGCTGCCGCGTCCGGGTCAACGTCCTGAACAACGGCGACAACGTGGTCTGCGAGACCGAGGAGACCTCCGACGGCGGCACCCGGTTCACCGCCCACTTCCTGTGCTCACCGCCGCTGAGGCTGCCCGAGCTGCTCATGACGGGCGAGGCGGTGACCCACGTCCCCTTCGAAGGCCGGTCCGTGCCCGTCTCGCTGGTGTCGATGGGCAACCCGTACGCCTTCGTCGACGCCTCCGAACTGGGGGTACGCGGCCCCGGTGCACTCTTCGCGGACGATCCGCGGCTGTTCAGCGCCATGACCCGGCTGCGGGTCGCGGTCTGCGAGTCGCAGGGCTGGGACACCTTCGGAGCCTTCCCGAAGATCGCCGCCCTGCTGCCGCAGGAGGGCGGCGGGCTCTTCGTGCGGGCGGTGTCCGTGCCGTCCTGGCACCCGACGGTCGCCCTGACCGGTGCGATCTGCCTGGGCGCCGCGGCCGGGATCGCGGGCTCCGTCCCGTGGTCGCTCGCCGGCCGGGCGGCGCAGGACCCCGACGCGCTGCTGCCGGTGCGCACGCCCGGTGGGTGTGTGCGTGTCGCCGCCCGCTCGACGCAGGGCCCCGACGGGGTCCGCAGGCTCGACTGGGTGTCGGTCGCGGAGAAGCAGGTCGAGTACCGGGGGCTGCTGAAGCGCCCCGGGGCCTCCGCTCCGCAGCCCGGTCCCGCCGCCGGCCGCCGTACTCCCGTACTCGCCACGTCCGACCACGCATCCGAGGAGACCTCGTGGGTTCCGCTGACAGCCTGACCGCCGAGCGCCGGAGCGCGCCGCCGCAGGCCCTGCCCGATCCGTTCGCCATCGATCCGTACACGACGACCGGCTCCCGCCGTGCCGGCCGCACCGGCGCCGTGCGTCCCGCGCCCCTCGTCCCTTCGCCGGAGGTCCTGAACCGTCTGGCGGCCTGTGCCGAGGTGGCCGACCGCAGCGGGGAGCCGGACCGTCAGGCCGTCGCCGTGCTGCGCGGGAGCGGCCTGCTCGCTCTCGTCGTCCCCAAGTCGCACGGCGGTGCGGGAGCTGACGCGGTGGCGCTCAACACCTGCGTGGAGCAGGTCGCCGCGGTGAACGCCTCCGCAGCGATCATGCTCTTCCAGCACTGCGCGGTGACCAGCCGGATCGTCGAGAACGGCACTCCCGCCCAGCACCGACAGGTTCTGCCCAAGCTGGCCGGCGGCCAGTGGCTGGCCGCTTCCGCCTGGTCCGAGAGCGGGGCGGGGGCCGACAAGAAGAAGCTGTCGACGCAGGCCCGCCGCACCCCTGACGGGGGCTGGGTGCTCGACGGAGCGAAGTCCTTCACCACCAGTGCCGGGCTGGCGGACGTCTATCTCGTCCTGGCGCAGTCGCAGGAGGAGCCGTCCTCCTCGGAGTCCTCGCAGGACACCGGGTACGGGGCCGCCGGGCAGACGTTCTTCCTGATCCCCGGCGACCATCCCGGCCTGCTGCCCGACACCTCGCTCCAGCTGACCGGAATGCGCGGCTCCGCCACGGGTTTCGTGTCGGTGCGGGAGTGCCGTGTCCCCGACACCGCGCGGCTCGGCGCACCGGGTGTCGCCGCCTCCATCATCGCCCGGGTCCGCAACAGCGGTGCCACGCTCGGCGCGGTCGCCGTGGGGGTCGCCCAGGCGGCACTCGACGCCGCGCACGAACACGCCGGGCGCCGAGGGCTCTACGCCCACCAGGCGGTGCGCCACCGCCTGGTGGACCTGGCCACCCAGGTCGAGTCCGCCCGCGCGGTGGTGGAGCGCGCCGGCCGCCGCACCTCGGCGGATCCCGGGCTGACCACCCTGCACTCCAAGCTGGCCGCCTCCTCGACGGCCGAGCGGGTCGTGGCGGACGTGGCCCAGTTCCTCGGCTCGGCGGGATACGTCGAGACGCACCCGATCAACCGGTTCGGGCGCGACGCCCGTGCCGTCGCCCTGATGGGACCGACCAACGACCTCTGCAAGGAACTGGTGAGTCTGCCGTGGAACCGATGAACAACCTCCCCTCCTCCCGCATATCCGCGACCTTCCGCCACGCGCACGCCGCCGAAGCCGACCTGGTGGTGGAAGGGGGCCGCCTCGTCACCCCCGACGGGGTCCACGACGGCGCCGTCGTCGTCCGAGGCGGTCGCATCGACGCCCTCGTCGCTCCCGGTGATCCGCTTCCCGCCGGGCCACGCCTGGACGCTCGCGGCCGGTACGTCCTGCCGGGTCTGATCGACTCGCACGTGCACTTCCGCACCCCCGGCCTGGAGCACAAGGAGACCTGGGAGCACGGCAGCCGGGCCGCCCTGGCGGGCGGAGTGACCACCGTCATGGACATGCCGAACACTCGGCCGCCGTCCCTGGACGCGGCGTCCCTGCGGGCCAAGGCGGCACTGATCGCGGGCCGCTCGTACGTGGACCACCGTTTCCACCTGGGGGCCGACCCCGATCACCCGGAGGTCCTCGCAGGCATGGACCCGGCGGTGGCGACTTCCGCGAAGGCGTTCATGGCCGGGCACCACACCGCGCCCGTGGTCTTCCGCGAGGCACATCAGCTGGAGGCGGCCTTCGCCTCCGCCGCGCGCGGCGATGTGCGCCTCGTGCTGCACGCCGAGGACCAGCACGTCTTCGACCTGCTGGACTCCCGGGGCGGGGACCCCCAGTCGTACGACGCCTACGAACCGCACCGCCCGCGCTCCGGGGCGATCGTCGCCGTCGCCAAGGTCGTCCAGCTGGCCCGGACGTACGGGACCAAGGTGCACGTGCTGCATGTGTCGTCGGCGGAGGAGACCGACCTGCTGGCCGCGGCGGCGGACGAGGGGCTGCCGATCACTTTCGAGGTCACCGGCCATCACCTGTCGTTCACCGATCACGACACCGCCCGGCGCGGCCCGCGGACCCGGCTCTCCCCGGCGATCCGGGCCCCGCGCGACCAGGAACGACTCTGGCGGGCGGTGCTCAGCGGCGAGGCCACCACCATCGGAAGCGATCACGCCCCGCACACCGTCGAGGAGAAGAACCGCCCGCCGGCCGACGCGCCGCCCGGCCTGCCCGGCGTCCAGGAACTCGCCGTCTCCGTCTGGACGGGCCTGCTCGCGCGCGGGATCGAGGCCGACACGGCGGCCGCCCATCTCGCGCGGCTGATGGGCAAGGGGCCCGCCGACCTGTTCGGGCTGGCCGGCAAGGGCCGTCTGACGGTCGGCGCGGACGCCGATCTCGCACTCCTCGATCCCGTTGCGCGCTGGCAGTTGTCGGCGCGGCACGTGCAGTCGCTGTGCGGCTGGTCGGCGTACGAGGGCTGGATGTTCACGGGGCGGTTCACGACGGTGGTGACGGGCGGCATGGTGGCCTGGGACCTGGCCCGGGGAACGGTGGGTGAGCCGCGCGGCCGCTGGCTGCCGGGACCGGCCGGTCCCGGGACGGCTTCGCCGGCGGTGCCGGACCGCGAGCTGGAAGGAGCGGCCCGATGAGCGCCACGAGCCTGCTGGCCGAGTCCGCGGCACGGAGCACGGTCACGGCCTCCGCCCTGGTCCCCGAGGCACCCGGGACAGTCATGGCCCGCGACATCCCGGCCGACGAGTTCCGTGCCGCGATGGCCTCCCTCGCCGCCCCCGTCACGGTCGTGACGTGCTACGACGACATGGGCAGCCCCCGGGGCCTGACGGCCAGCGCGGTGTCCTCGCTGTCGCTCGACCCCCCGCTGCTCCTGGTCTGCCTGGACCGTGGCTCGCGCACCCACGACGTACTGACCGGAGCCGCGGCCTTCACCGTCCATCTGCTCGGCCCCGAGAACGAGGCCCTGGCACGGAAGTTCGCGGGCCCCACCGCACAGCGCTTCGAGGACGTCGCGCTGGCCGACGGGCCGACCTCACGCCATGCACCGCAACTGTCGGACGCCGCACTGCGGTTGACCTGCGCGCGGCACGATGTGATCGAGGCGGGGGACCACACGATCCTGGTGGGCCGGGTGGCCGTCGCCGACTGCCTGGGCCGCCCGGCGGGCGGTCTGGTCTGGCACCACAGGGGCTTCGCACACGCGAGGCCGGTGGAGACGCGCTGACCGGGCGAAGGGAGGGGGAGGCGCGCCCGAGGAGACGCCACCAGGCGTGGCCACGGACGCGCACGAAGCGCAGAATGAGCGACGGCCCGGCCGGGAACCCCCGGCCGGGCCGTCGCGTCGTGATCCGCCCCGATCCCTCCGGCCGCGCATCCGCGCCACGCATCTGTGCCAATCTCCTTCTTCCGTCCATCACTTGAGGGCGGCAGCAGCATTGACGCCTCCTGACGGCGCCCTTATGGTTCCGTCGGCATAACGAACGACGTGCGAAATATCGAACGGCCACACCCTGAACGAGTGTCCATGAGCAAGCATGCGCTCTCCCGTCACAGAAAGGGCCGCACGATGTCCTCCTCCGTCAGCCGACGGCACCTGCTTCGGATCGCCGGGGCCTCGGCCGCCGCCTCCGCCGCCGGGCCCCTCATCGACAGCTCCCCCGCCCGGGCCGCCGTTCCCCCCGCTGCGGCCGGCATCGGGGTGTCGGCCTCCCCCTTCGCACTCGGCCAGGTCCGCCTGACCGCGAGCCGGTGGCTGGACAACCAGAACCGCACCCGCAACTATCTCCGGTTCGTCGACACCGACAGACTGCTGTACAACTTCCGCGCCAACCACCGGCTGCCCACCGGCGGCGCGGCTGCCACCGGCGGCTGGGAGGCGCCCACGTTCCCCTTCCGGAGCCATGTCCAGGGGCATTTCCTCACGGCCTGGGCGCAGCTGTACGCCGTGACCGGGGACACCGTCTGCCGGGACAAGGCCGCCCGCATGGTCGACGGACTGGCCCGGTGCCAGGCCAACAACAGCGCTGCCGGGTTCAGCGACGGGTATCTGTCGGGCTATCCCGAGTCCGACTTCACCGCCCTCGAACAGCGGACCCTGAGCAATGGCAACGTGCCGTACTACACCGTCCACAAGACCCTCGCCGGTCTGCTGGACGTGTGGCGCCACATGGGCAGCACCAAGGCCCGTGACGTGCTCCTGGCCCTGGCCGGATGGGTGGACCGGCGTACCGGCCGGCTCAGCGGCAAGCAGATGCAGGCCATGCTGGGGACGGAGTTCGGTGGCATGAACGCCGTGCTGAGCGACCTCCACCAGCAGACGGGCGACACACGGTGGCTCACCGTCGCCCGGCGCTTCGACCATGCCGCGGTGTTCGACCCGCTGGCCGCCGGCCAGGACCGGCTCGACGGACTGCACGCCAACACCCAGGTGCCGAAGTGGATCGGGGCCGCCCGGGAGTACAAGGCGACGGGGGCCACACGCTACCGGGACATCGCCGCCAACGCCTGGGACATCTGCGTCGGCACGCACACCTACGCGATCGGCGGCAACAGCCAGGCGGAGCACTTCCGCGCACCGGACGCCATCGCCTCCTTCCTGGACCAGGACACCTGCGAGAGCTGCAACACCTTCAATATGCTCACCCTCACCCGTGAACTGTTCGCGCTGGACCCGGACAGGGCCGCACTGTTCGACTTCTACGAGCAGGCGTGGCTGAACCAGATGATCGGCCAGCAGAACCCGGCCGACAGCCACGGCCACGTCACCTACTTCACCCCGCTCGCTCCGGGAAGCCGGCGCGGTGTGGGCCCGGCGTGGGGCGGCGGCACCTGGAGCACCGACTACGACTCCTTCTGGTGCTGCCAGGGAACGGGCCTGGAGATGAACACCAGGCTCATGGACTCCGTCTACTTCCACAGCGACAGCACGCTGATCGTGAACCTGTTCGTGCCCTCGGTGCTCACCTGGCCGCAGCGCGGGATCACGGTCACCCAGACCACCACGTTCCCGGTCGGCGACACCACGACCCTGCGGATCACCGGAAAAGCCGCCGGCACCTGGGCGATGCGCATCCGCATCCCGGGCTGGACCACCGGTGCCACCGTCGGAGTCAACGGCGTCGCGCAGGACATCCCCACCACGCCCGGCAGTTACGCGACCCTGACCCGCGCCTGGGCCGACGGCGACACGGTCACCGTCCGCCTGCCCATGCGGATCGTCCTGCGAGCGGCCAACGACGACCCGAGCGTCGCCGCGGTCACCTACGGGCCGACGGTCCTGTCCGGCGACTACGGCGAAAGATCGCTCAACTCCCTGCCGTCACTGGATATTTCCTCGATCACCCGGAGCAGCGGCAGCTCGCTCTCCTTCACCGCCGGCGCCGACGGCTCCACGGTCCGCCTGGGGCCGTTCCACGACGCGCACGGCCACAACTACACCGTCTACTGGAAGACCGGCGACACCACCACGGTCCGCCTCGCCAATGTGGGCAGCGGACTCGTCCTGGGGATCCAGGACATGTCCACGGCCGACGGGGGCCGGGCTCTGCAGTGGCACGATTCCGGCACCGCCGACCACGACTGGGAAATGGTCGACGACGGGGACGCGGTGCGCTTCCGCAACGCCCACAGCGGCAAGGTGCTCGGCGTCCAGGACATGTCCACGGCGGACAACGCGAGCGTCCTCCAGTGGTCGGACAACGGCACCGCCGACCACAGATGGACACTGCTCGATCAGGGCGACGGTACGGTCAAGATCCGCAATGTGCACAGCGGCAAGCTGCTCGGCATCGCTGAGCACTCCACCGCTGCCGGCGCCTTCGCCGTCCAGGACACGGACAACGGGACTTCCGACAACCTCTGGCGCATCGCGCGGAGCTAGAAGCATGCCGGGCTCCGGTGGCGTCGGGGGCCGGGCCCGGCCCCGAGCCGCCGCACCGCTCAGGCAGAGGGATCCGGCCTCGGTGCGGCGGCGTGCAGGGCACTGACGGCCTCGGCCGTGGTGGGGAGGGCGGGCATCAGCGCACCGACCCCGGTGATGTCCAGCAGCCTCGCGAGGTGGGCCGGCGCGGCGGCCAGGGAAAGTGACCCGTGCCGGTCCTTCGCGTACCGCAGGACGCTGATCATCGTGTTGAGGCCGGAGGAATCGCAGAACTCCACGGACGCCAGATCGAGAACGAGGTGCGGACTGCCCTGCCTGATCAGCTCCATCGCCCTCGTCCGCAGCGCGGGCGCGCTGTCCACGTCGATCTCGCCGGCGACGGTGAGGACGGCGACCGCATCCGCGGGGTGCCGGACGGTGAGGAGGAGAGGCGGGCTGTGCGTCATGGTTTCAGTGCTCCAGGCCGGGGAGCGGTCGCCGTCGCGGCAGGGGCGGCGGTGACCGCTGGAGGATCACGCATCGGATATCGGACTGCGAAATCTTAGCCCATGGAAACTATTGCCCTGCGGAAACATTCCGGAGGCCCGACCGCGCCCACAGGAGCCCGTGGTGGACGGGGGTACGATATCCGGGGCCACGTACGTGTCCCTGAACCTTTGTCCTGGCTTTCCATACGAGCGCATCAGATGCCCGGCTCGCCCGCTCGCTCCGGTGGCCAGACGGACGAGTGAGGCGATGCCGGATCGGAGTGTCATCACCATGGGCCTGAACCCCGAACCCGACCACCGGTCCCGGGATGCGGCCCGTGAGGGTTCCGAGTTCGTCGAACTGCTCGAAATCCTCTGGGAGCACGGCCGCGAGGCCGTCCCGAAGGGCCCGGTCTCCCCTTCACAGCTCCGCGTGCTGTACACGCTGGACAGGGAGGACGGCATCAACCTGCGCATGCTCGCCGAAGCCCTGGGCTCGGCCTCCCCGTCGGTCAGCAGGCTGTGCGACCGGCTGCAGGCCACGGGGTTCGTGGAGCGCACCCCCAGCCCGGTGAGCCGACGGGAGCTGGAGCTCCGGCTGACGAGCCACGGCAGGGCGTACCTCGTCGATCTTCGGATGCGCAGGGAGCAGGTGCTGATGGCCACGATCGACGCCATGCCGGCCAAGTCGCGGCGTTCCCTCCTCGAAGGACTCAGGGCCTTCCGCAACGCGGCAGCGGGATCAGGGCAGGACAGCAGTGGGGCAAGACCCTTGCGGTCGACCGCGTGAAGACCGGTCGACCGCCCGTCGCCCCAGGTCACACGGACGGATCACCGGTGGAGGACTGCCGGCCGAACCAGTCCAGACAGACCACCAGAGCATCATCGTCCAGCGGTGTGGCACCCCGGTAGTCGCGCAGATCGCGGAGCACCGCCAGCGGGACCTGCTCGGACGGCAGGAACCGGTGTGCGGACAGTGACCGCGCGAGAGCGCGCTCCCCGTAGCGCTCCCCGGCCGCCGACGGGCCGTCGTAGACCCCGTCGCTGCCGATCAGCAGCCGGTCGCCCGGCTCGACGCGCAGGTGCTCCGCGACGTACTCCGTTTCTTCGAACATGCCGAGCGGGAGCTGCGCGTCGAACTCGACGGTTTCGACGTCACGCCCCCTCAGCCGCCACATGCGGGGTGATCCCGCGTCCACCGCTTCCACCTCGCCCGTGGCCAGGTCGAAGCGCAGCAGCAGGACCGACGCGTGCAGCGCGCCACGGTACTGGGCGTAGACGGCCTGATCGGCGAGGCCGGCCTGACCGGGGAGGTCGAGGCCGGCACGCCGGGCGTTGCGCAGCGCGTTGACCACGAGATTGGTCAGCAGCGCCGCCTCCATCCCCTTGCCCATACCGTTGGTGACGGTGAGCGTGAGGTGATGGGCCGACACCGACCAGTCGAAGTTGTCGCCGAAGATCGCGTACGCGGGTTCCAGATGGGCGCCCAGCGAGAATTCGGGGCGGGTCACGGAGCGGCCGGGCAGCAGCTGCCACTGCATCTCCGCGGCCAGGGTCAGCCTGGTGGCGCGGCGCGCGAGGAGGTAGAGGTCGGTGTCCCGGCCGGCGACGAGGATCTCGTGGCCGAGCGCTTCACAGATCTGCTGCATCCCGGCCAGGTCCGTCGGCGAACAGCTGCTCCCGGGCACCGTGGCGGTGAGGACGCCGAGCCGGTCACCACGGACGGTCACCGGCAGATGCACGAGCGCCGGACCGGGCGCGGCCCGGTGCTCCACATACGGCTCCTGAGCCCCGAAGGCCCGGCCCTGCGGGCTGTTGTGCACGGGTACCGGCTCGGAGAGCGGCGCCTCGGCGACCACTTGGAGCGCGGTCATGCCGTAGTCGGCGAGCCGCAGCTCCACGCTCTGTACGCCGTACTGCTCCCGCAGAGCCGCCTTGGCGACGTCGAGGAGCAGATGGGGTGCGGCCTTGCGCAGCTCCCGCTCGACGGCAGCGAATCTGTCCACGTGATCCTGTTTTCTCGTCGTGCCGCACCAAAATCCGGACCGTCCGGGGGTCCTGGCCGTCGGTCTCCAGCGTACGGAGCCTGCGCCCGGCCCTGCGGCGATCCCGACAGGGCGCGCCGGTGGCCGGTGCTGCTCATCTTACGATGTCCACAGACAACTGTTTCCGCACAGCAAGAAATTTCGCGTCAGCACGCATAGGCCCCCCGAAGCGGGGCAGGGGCTCGCCAGGAAGCGCGCTCAGCACGAGGGAGGGTGGAAACAAAAGTGATGACTGAACAGACCCCCGGGACCATAGGGACTGACGGTGCGCCGGGTTCGGAGACCGCGCCGGAGCGCGTCGGCGAACTGCCCTGGATCGAGGACGCGGGCAAGATCGCCCCGAAGGACGCCCGCGCACTGTCGACGCTGTTCTTCGAGCAGCTGCAGGTGCTCGAAGAGGGCACGCACGAGTACCAGTACGCGCGCAACACCCTCATCGAGATGAACATCTCCTTGGTCCGGTTCGCCGCGCGCCGCTTCCGCAACCGGGGCAGCGGCGACATGGAGGACATCACCCAGGTCGGAACCATCGGCCTCATCAAGGCCATCGACCGGTTCGAGCTCTCCCGGGAGGTCGAGTTCGCCACCTTCGCCGTTCCCTACATCGTCGGTGAGATCAAGCGCTTCTTCCGTGACACGACCTGGGCCGTCCATGTCCCCCGGCGGCTGCAGGAACTGCGCGTGGAGCTTGCCAGGGCCAAGGACGAGCTCGCCACCCGCCTCGACCGCGACCCGACGGTGAAGGAACTGGCCGACCACCTGAACCTCACCGAGGACGAGGTCATCGAGGGCGTCATCGCGGCGAACGGCTACACCGCCGGGTCCCTGGACCTGCCGACCGATGCGGGTGAGACGACGGGGACGGCTTCGCGTACCTTCGCCGACGTCCTGGGCGAGCCGGATTCCGCCATGGAGACGGTGGAGAACCTGCATGCCCTGGCTCCGCTCCTGGGAGACCTCGACGACCGCGAGCGCCGCATCATCGAGATGCGCTTCGGCCAGGAGATGACCCAGGCACAGATCGGCGCCGAGCTCGACATCTCCCAGATGCACGTCTCCCGCCTCCTGACGCGCACCCTCGGCAAGCTCCGCGCCGGCATGCTGGCCTGACGCCGCCCGCATCCGGAGAGGCCGGGCCCTGCCCCGGCGGTTCCCGAGCCCGGCCCCACGCCCGACGGCGTGGGGCCGGGCTCGTTCCGGACCAGGCGCCTGTACTGCGCCGGCGCCGCCAGTTCCCATGCGCGGTGCGGGACGTGCAGACCGACCACTCACCGCGGTACGCCGGTCTGCGGGCGGCCGCCCCATGGACCGTGCACGGCACCTACCGGGGAACACCGGTCTTCGGCCGGCTGACCGACCGGCCGGTGACCATGCTCGGGGCGTCCCAGTTCCTGATCCAGGAGGGCCGGATCGCCAGGGAGTCCTGACCGCCTGTGGCAGGGCTGATGCGTCCCGCCCCGTCTGACTGCCGTGTGGTGTTATCCCACGGGGGTGAAGTCGCGGGCGCCGATGAATTCGGGTCGGCGGACGGGGGCTGCGAAGGGTTCTTGTGCGGTGTTGTCGACGCTGTTGAAGACGATGAAGACGTTGCTGCGGGGGTAGGGGGTGATGTTGTCGCCGGAGCCGTGCATGGCGTTGCAGTCGAACCAGGTCGCCGAGCCGGCTCTGCCGGTGAAGAGTTTGATGCCGTGGCGGTCGGCCATCGTGGTGAGGACTTCGTCGGAGGGGATGCCGGCGTCCTGCATCTGGAGGGACTTCTTGTAGTTGTCCTTGGGTGTCTCGCCCGCGCAGCCGACGAACGACGTGTGTGATCCGGGCATGATCATCAGCCCGCCGTTGGTGTCGAGGTTGTCGGTCAGGGCGATGGAGACGGACACGGTCCGCATGCGGGGCAGGCCGTCCTCGGCGTGCCAGGTCTCGAAGTCGGAGTGCCAGTAGAAGCCGGAGGCGCCGAAGCCGGGTTTGACGTTGATCCTGGACTGGTGGACGTAGACGTCGGAGCCCAGGATCTGGCGGGCCCGGCCCACCACGCGTTCGTCGCGCACCAGGTCGGCGAAGGCCTCGCTGAGCTTGTGGACCTCGAAGACCGAGCGCACGCTCTGGGACGTGGGCTCGATGATGGAGCGTTCGTCCGCGCGGACCTGCGGGTCGGTGACCAGCCGGTCCAGCTCGGCCCGGTAGCCGGCCACCTCCTGGGGGGTGATCAGCTGGTCGACGGCCAGGAAGCCGTCGTGCTCGAAGGACTGGAGGTCCTTGGCGGTGATGGGTCCCGGTGCGCCCGGTGCGGACCAGATGACCGGGTCCTGGCGGGGGGTGGTCATCTCGGCGGCGCCGCGCGAGGGGTAGAGGTCTGCGCGTACTTCGGTGGTCATGGTTCAGCCCTCCTCTGTCAGCAGCGGGTAGACACCGTTCTCGTCGTGGTCCTCCCGCCCGGTGACGGGGGGGTTGAAGACGCACACGCAGCGGAAGTCGGTCTTGGGCCGCAGGGTGTGGTGCTCGTGTCCGTCCAGCAGGTACATCGTGCCGGGGGAGATCCAGTGCTTCTCGCCGGTCTCGTCGTTGGTGAGCTCGGCCTCGCCCTCGGTGCACAGAACGGCCTCGATGTGGTTGGCGTACCACATCGACGTCTCCGTGCCCGCGTACAGCACGGTCTCGTGGAGCGAGAAGCCCACCTTCTCCTTGGCGAGCACGATGCGCTTGCTCTCCCAGGTACCTGAAGCGGACCTGACGTGCCGGTCGGTGTTCTCGATGTCACTGAAAGATCGGACGATCACGGTGGGGTGGTGCCCTTCTTCCGGTGTTTCATTTCATGTTCGGTGATGCGGTGGGGGCGACCGGCGGTCCGCCCGGACTCATGAGCGGACACCGTCCGACTGCGGACGGGTGGCGCCCGCCGGCGGGTTCAACCGCTTTCCCGTACGGCCCTGGCGAGAATCTCCAGGCCTTCTTCGAGCTCTTCCGGGGAGACGGTGAGAGGCGGGAGCACCTTGACCACCTCACTCTCGGGTCCTGATGTCTCGACCAGCAGGCCCAGTTCGAAGGCGCGCTTGCAGACGGCGGAGGCACGCTCGGGGTCGGTGAACTTCAGCCCCCAGACCAGGCCGCGGCCACGGACCAGGGCCCCTGCCTCCGAGTGCTCCTCCCTGATCGCCAGCAGTGTCTGTTCGACCTGTTCGCCGCGGGCCAGGGTCTGCTTCTCCATCTGGCCGTCGGCCCAGTAGGCGTCGAGCGTGGCGGCGGCGGTGACGAAGGCGGGGTTGTTGCCGCGGAAGGTGCCGTTGTGCTCGCCCGGCTCCCACACATCCAGCTCGCCCTTGAACAGGCACAGCGACATCGGCAGACCGTAACCGCTGATCGACTTCGACAGCGTCACGATGTCCGGGACGATACCGGCCTCCTCGAAGGAGAAGAAACCACCGGTCCGGCCGCAGCCCATCTGGATGTCGTCGACGATCAAAAGCATGTCCTGGCGGTGGCACAGCTCCTGCAGCGCACGCAGCCACTCGGCACGGGCGACGTTGATGCCGCCCTCACCCTGCACCGTCTCCACGATCACCGCGGCCGGCTTGTTCAGCCCCGAGCCCTGGTCCTCCAGGAGCCGCTCGAACCACAGGAAGTCGGGGACCCGGCCGTCGAAGTAGTTGTCGAACGGCATCGGCGTGCCGTGCACCAGCGGGATGCCCGCACCGGCCCGCTTGAAGGCGTTGCCGGTCACGGCCAGCGAACCGAGCGACATACCGTGGAAGGCGTTGGTGAAGGAGACCACCGACTCACGGCCCTTGACCTTGCGGGCCAGCTTCAGCGCCGACTCCACGGCGTTGGTGCCCGTCGGCCCGGGGAACATCACCTTGTAGGGCAGATCACGCGGGCGCAGGATCACGTTCTCGAACGTCTCCAGGAACGCCCGTTTCGCCGTCGTGGCCATGTCCAGGCCATGGGTGATGCCGTCACGCTCGATGTAGTCGATCAGCGCACGCTTCAGCACCGGGTTGTTGTGCCCGTAGTTGAGGGAACCGGCACCGGCGAAGAAGTCCAGATAGGAATGGCCGTCCTCGTCCGTGAGCCAGGCCCCCTGCGCACGGTCGAACACCGCGGGCCAACTGCGGCAGTAGCTCCGTACTTCCGACTCAAGGGTTTCGAAGACACTCAGGGCGGGCGGGGTGATGGTCACAGCTGATCTCCTGCTCGAGGGGGGTTGTGACGGGCGGCGGGTCAGGCGAGCCCAGGAAGCCGCGTCCGGGCGGGGCGCGGAGGGTGCTGGGGGAGTCCTAGAACGGACCTATGCGGTAGAGGACCTCCGGCAGGTGCGTTCCTTCGGGGAACAGGGCCCCGTCGAAGAGCACCTCGCGCTCCAGCGGCACGTCGTGCCGCTGCGCGAAGGAGGTGAACAGCCGGTCGGAGGCGGCGTTGTCCGGGGTGACGGTCGTCTCGACCGAGGACAGTCCCTGGTCGGAGGCGACGCGGGTGGTCAACGCGTCCAGCAGTGTGGCCGCCAGCCCCTTGCCGCGGTGGGCCCGGTCGACGGCCACCTGCCAGACGACGAGCGTCCCGGGGCGGTCGGGGCGGATGTACCCGGTCACGAAGGCGATCGGGTCGCCGTTCTCGTCGCGGGCGACCACGGAGGTCGCCGCGAAGTCACGGCACCACAGCAGGTAGCTGTACGAGGAGTTGAGGTCCAGGACCTCGGAGTCGCGGGCAATGCGCCAGATCGCGGCTCCGTCCTCCACTCGCGGGGTGTCGATGCTCAGGAATTCACTTCGGGCACGGGCAAAATCTGCTGGTGCGGCGGTCATGCGAATTGAATTTACCCAGCAAAAATCAAAATTGCATCGTCGCAAGGGGTTGGGTGAAGGCGCCTGCTGTGTTATCACGCGGGCGCGGATCGACCTCGATGGGGGAGAAAAATCAACGTACTTGTCCGTAATTTAACAGTCATAACGGACGTGATGTGGGGTCGGTCACATCGTTGTAACTCTTGTGACGTCTGGTCGGATCGCGTGGATCCGCCTGCTGGAAACTGTGGTGTTTAGGTCTGAAGAAGGGGGGAAGAAGAATGCGGGGAGCTGCTCCCGATAAAGCAGCTCCCCTTTTATGTCGATCGAATGGCCCGGGAGGGGTCCGTAATTGAATTCAGTTGTCCGGCCACGTTTCTGCGACGGCGTTCCGGGCAGCATCGACATCGGTTCCGCGGCCCGCGCCGGCCAGCGCGGTGCCCAGGGCGGCCAGCGAGGACGACACCGCGTCCCGCGTCGCGTCCACGCCGTAGTGATTGACCCGGATCATCTCCTCGGACAGCGCCCCGCCCCCGGCGACCAGCGGCAGCGACGGGTCGGCCGCCAGGGCCCGCGCGACCAGTTCCGAGGCGTCGACACCCGCCGGAGTGCGCAGCGTCGTGGCGACCGGGGCCGCGTCACGGGCGTCGTGGACGTACGGTTCCAGCCCGCCGCCGAGCGCCCTGGCGCCCGCACGGGTGGCTGCGGCCGCCGACGCGTGCCGTGCCATGACCGTGTCCGGGCCGTCCGTCTCGATCCGCTCCAGGCACGCGTCGAGCGCCAGCATCTCCAGCTGGGCCGGAGCATGCGGCAGCGCCTTCCGGCCGCCGTCGATCCAGCGGGCCTTCCAGTCGAGCAGCGAGAGGTACGACCGGCGCGGAGCCCGCGGGTTGGCGGCCATCCGCTCCCACGCCCGCGCGCTCACCGACACCGCGGAGACCCCGGCCGGGCCGCCCATCGCCTTCTGCGCGCCGATGACGCACAGGTCCACGCCCCAGGCGTCCACCAGCAGCGGCTCCGCGCCCACCGACGCGACGGCGTCCACCATGAACAGGGCGCCGTGGGCCCGGACCACCTCGCCGATCTCCGCGACCGGGTTGGTGTTGCCGGTCGCCGCCTCGGCGTGCACGAGCGACACGAAGTCGATCTCCGGGTGCTCGGCCAGTGCCCGCTCCACCTGCTCGGCGGTGACCGCCGAGTGGAAGGGCACGGCGAGGTCGACGACCTCGGCGCCGCAGTCGCGCAGCCAGCCACCGAACGTCTGGCCGTACGGCCCGGTGACGACGTTCAGCGCGGTCGAGCCGGGCCGGGCACCGCCCCGGATGCACCCTTCGAGGGGCAGCAGCGCCTCGCCCTGCATGATGACGACGTCCTGCTCGGTGGCGAGGAGGGCGGCCACCCGCCGCTCGATCGCTGCGAAACGCGCGGCGGTGAGCGGGGCGAGGTCGAGGAATGGGTGTGTCACGGTGGTGCTCTCTTCGGTTCGGCCGGTGCGCGGTCAGCGCCTGCGTCGAGAGTACCCAGCACCTCCCGGGCCCCTGGGGCCCAGTCGGGCCGCCTCGTACAGTGCTGTCCATGAGTGATCACGAGGCGATGCCGGTGCTGCGGGTCGAGGGGCGGGTGCTCGTCGGCCCCGACGAGGTGAGGGACGGGCTCTGGGCGGCCGACGGGCGGATCACCTACGAGAGGCCGCCGGGCGCGGACGACGCCGTGACGCTCACGGGATGGGTGCTGCCCGGCCTCGTCGACGCGCACTGCCATGTCGGCCTCGGCCACGAGGGACCCGTCGACGCGGAGACGAGCGAGAAGCAGGCCCTCGCCGACCGGGAGGCCGGCACGCTGCTCATCCGGGACGCCGGCTCGCCCTCCGACACCCGGTGGGTGGACGGGCGGGAGGATCTGCCGAAGATCATCAGGGCGGGACGGCACATCGCCAGGACCCGCCGCTACATCCGCGACTTCGCCCATGAGATCGAGCCCGGCGACCTCGTCGCCTACGTCGCGCGGGAGGCACGGCGCGGCGACGGCTGGGTGAAGCTGGTGGGTGACTGGATCGACCGGGACGCCGGGGACCTGGCCGCCTGCTGGCCACGCGGCGAGGTGGAGGCCGCGATCGCCGAGGCGCACCGGCTCGGCGCCCGGGTCACCGCCCACTGCTTCGCCGAGGACGCGCTGCGGGACCTGGTGGAGGCCGGGATCGACTGCATCGAACACGCGACGGGGCTGACCGAGGACACCATCCCGCTCTTCGCGGAGCGCGGCGTGGCCATCGTGCCGACCCTGGTCAACATCGCCACCTTCCCCGATCTCGCGGCAGGCGGCGAGGCCAGGTTCCCCCGCTGGTCCGCCCATATGCGGCGGCTCCACGCCGCCCGGTACGACACCGTGCGCGCGGCGTACGACGCGGGGATCCCGGTCTTCACCGGTACGGACGCGGGCGGGTCGCTCGCCCACGGCCTGATCGCGTCGGAGGTCGCCGAACTGGTGAAGGCGGGCATCCCGGCCCTCGACGCGCTCTCCGCGACGGCCTGGGGAGCACGGCGGTGGCTCGGCCGGCCGGTGCTGGAGGAGGGCGCTCCGGCGGACCTGGTGCTGTACGACGAGGACCCGAGGGCGGACGTACGGGTGCTGGCCTCCCCGCGGGCGGTGGTGCTCAACGGACGGGTGACGGGCTGACAGCCGCATCGCCCGCAGGCGCGCACGGGGCTGACCGCCTTCCGCGGAGAGCGGTGTCCACACGGCGGAACACCGCTCTCCGCCCCCGGGGAGCCGTCAGCCGACGGGTCTCCGGGGCAGACCCTGGAGGGCCAGGTCGAATGCCTGCAGGAACCTGTTGGTCGTCACACGGTCGCGCACCGCGAGCCGCAGCCACTCGCTGCCCAGCCCGGGGAACGTGTCCCCGCGCCGCGCCGCGAACCCGCGCGAGCGCAACAGCTCCCGGACCTCGTCCGCCCGCTCCAGGTGCAGCAGCACGAACGGCCCCGCGGCCGGCTCCACCACCCGCACCTCACTGAACTCCGCGAGTCCGGCCAGCAGATGGGCCCGGTCCACCACGACCCGGTCCGCCGCGTCCGCCGCCTCGACCAGCGCACGCGGCTCCATGCACGCCTCCGCCGCCGCCAGCGCGGGGGAGGACACCGGCCACAGCGGCTGCGCCTCCTGCAGCACCGCGATCGTCGCCGGATCGGCCAGTACGTAACCGATGCGCAGCCCCGCCAGGCCCCAGGTCTTGGTGAGGCTGCGCAGCACGACGAGCCCGGGGATGTCCTGGCGTGCGCACAGCGCCTCGCGTTCGCCCGGCACGGAGTCCATGAACGCCTCGTCGACCACCAGCGTCCGCCCCGGCCGTGCCAGTTGTTCCAGCACACCCGCGGGATGGAGCACGGACGTCGGGTTGGTCGGGTTTCCGACCACCACCAGATCCGCGTCCTCGGGCACCGCCGCCGGATCCAGCCGGAAGCCGTCCTCCGGGCGCAGCAGCACCCGTCCGACCTCGTGCCCCGCAGCGCGCAGGGCCGCCTCCGGCTCGGTGAACTGCGGATGCACGACGACCGGCCGCCGGGCGGGCAGCGCCCGCGCGATCAGCACGAACGCCTCGGCCGCGCCCGCCGTGAGCAGGACTCTCTCCTCGGGCAGCCCGTGCTGTCCGGCGACCGCCGCCCGCGCCGGACGCCCGTCCGGATAGGCGGCCAGCGAACCGAGTGAGGCGGCTATCCGCCGCCGCAGCCAGTCCGGAGGTGTGCCGGTCCGTACGTTGACGGCGAGGTCGATCAGGTCCAGGCCGCGTACTTCCGCGTCGCCGTGGTGCCGCAGGTCGGGCCCGGCGCTCTCGATGTGCTTCGTGGGGGGCAGCATGGCAGCCATGGTGAACGGCTCGGCGCCATCCGTCGATGCCGAGGTGCCGTCCAGCTCCTTCCGGCGGGCCACCGCGCAGGTCGCCGACGCCGATTTCCTCTTGGGAACCAGCAGTTCACCGGCGTCCATGAGCGCCGCGGCCTCCGCGACCGACCCGGTGGCCACGGCCGCACGGGGCGCCGCGGCGGGATGGGGCACAGGGACCCCGTCCAGTGCTGCGGCCGTGTACGACCGCACGGGCACCCCCAGGCGCGCGGCGGCGGCGGTGATCCCCGGCTCGTCCGCCCTGGTGTCGAGCGTCGCCAGCTCCACCACGTCACCGGCCGCCAGACCGGCGTCCCGAAGCGTCGTGAGGATCAGCCCGAGCACCTCCTCGGCCAGGACGCCGCGACGGGCACCGACACCGACGACGAGTGCGGCCCGGGTCATCTGGTTCCTCCGTGGACGCTCCGTCGTGCGCGGCGGAGAGGGAACGGGCTCCTGCGGAGCAGGCGGAGAGCTGTCGTTCGCCATGGCAGGGGGCCCACGGCGCGGAGCGACGCCGTCCCGGGCGCCGTCCCACAAAAGCGGAGCGGCACCGCCCCGGACGCCCCTCCTCGGAAGCGGAGCGGCGTCACCCCCGGCACCGCTCCACGAAACGCCGGGCCACCCCGGGCTCCGCGGCCCAGTGGGTGTGCAGATAGCTCGCGTGCACGCCCCGCTGCACGAAGCCCTCCACCCGCCGCTCCGGCTGGTGCAGACCCCAGGCGGGCGTCGCACCGGCCCCGGGCTCCAGCACCGTCCGGTGGAACTCGTGCCCGCGCAGCCGGGTCCCGGCCACCGCCAGCACGCTGTCGGACACCGCCACCGCCTGCCGGTAGCCGAGCGTCAGCCGCTCGGACATCCGGGCCGACGCGTCCAGCACCCCGCACATCGGCCGGCCGTCCAGCTCGCGGGCCAGGTAGAGCAGCCCCGCGCACTCCGCGGCCACCGGGGCGCCGGACAGGGCCAGTTCCGTGACCGCCCGGCGCAGCGGCTCGTTCGCCGACAGCTCCGGCGCGTACACCTCGGGGAAACCGCCGCCGATGACCAGCCCCGCCGTGCCCGGGGGCAGCTTCTCGTCACGCAGCGGGTCGAAGACGGCCACCTCCGCGCCCGCCGCCGTCAGCAGCTCGGCGTGCTCCGCGTAGGCGAAGGTGAACGCCGCGCCACCCGCGACGGCGACCACCGGCCGGACCCCCGGGCCGGGGCGGTGCTCCGGCTCCCACGCCTCGTCGGGCAGGGCGGGTGCCGAACGGGCCAGCGCCAGCAGGGCGTCCAGGTCACACCCCTCCCGTACGCGCTCGCCCATGGCCCGGACGGCCGCCAGGGCGTCGGACTGCCGCTCGGCCACCGGGACCAGCCCCAGGTGACGTGAAGGGGTCGCCACCTGCGGCGCCCGCCGCAGCACCCCGAGCACCGGCAGCCCGGACCCGTCGAGCGCCTCCCGGAGCAGCGCCTCGTGCCGGTCGGACGCCACCTTGTTCAGGATCACCCCGCCGATCCGCACCTCGGGGTCCCAGGAGGCGAAACCGTGCACGAGGGCCGCCACCGAACGCGACTGCGAGGACGCGTCGACGACCAGCACGACGGGCGCCCGGAGCAGCTTGGACACCTGGGCGGTCGAGGCGAGTTCACCCTGCCCCGAGGCCCCGTCGTACAGCCCCATCACCCCTTCCACGACGGCCAGGTCGCAGCCGCTCGCCCCGTGCGTGAACAGCGGGGCGATCAGACCGGGTCCGCACATGTACGCGTCGAGGTTGCGCCCCGGGCGGCCGGTGGCCAGCGCGTGGTACCCAGGATCGATGTAGTCGGGCCCCACCTTGTGCGGGGACACCGCGAGCCCGCGCCCCGCGAAGGCCGCCATCAGGCCCGTGGCGACCGTGGTCTTGCCGCTGCCCGAGGCGGGCGCCGCGATGACCAGACGGGGAACGCTCACCACTCGATGCCTCTCTGGCCCTTCTGGCCGGCGTCCATCGGGTGCTTGACCTTCGTCATGTCGGTCACCAGGTCGGCGGCCCCGATCAGCTTCTGCGGAGCGTTCCGCCCGGTGATCACCACGTGCTGCGTGCCCGGACGGTCCCGCATCACCTCGACGACCTCGTCGGTGTCGATCCAGCCCCAGTGCATCGGATAGGCGAACTCGTCGAGCACGTACAGCTTGTACGTCTCGGCGGCCAGGTCACGCTTGACCTGCTCCCAGCCCTCGCGGGCCTTCTCCTCGTTGTCGAGCTGGTTGTCGCGCTGGACCCACGACCACCCCTCGCCCATCTTGTGCCAGTCGACGGTGCCGCCCTCCCCGCTCGCCCCGAGGACCTTCAGCGCGTTCTCCTCGCCGACCTTCCACTTCGCCGACTTCACGAACTGGAACACCCCGATCGGCCAGCCCTGGTTCCAGGCCCGCAGCGCCAGCCCGAAGGCCGCCGTCGACTTGCCCTTGCCGACGCCCGTGTGGACGAACAGCAGCGGGCGGTTGCGCCGCTGACGTGTCGTCAGCCCGTCGTCCGGTACCGATACCGGCTGTCCCTGTGGCATTAAGCGGCCCTCCCGGCAGCAGTGATGTCCTTGACCAGCCCGGCGATCGAGTCGGCGCGCAGCTCGTCGAGCGTGACCGCGCTGCCTCCCAGGTCCCGTGCCAGCTGTGCGGCGAGACCGAGGCGTACGATCCCCGACTCGCAGTCCACGACGACGGACGCGGTGCCCTCGGAGGCGTGCAGCCGCCCGGCCCGCGCCGCCAGCGCCACCGGGTCGACGCCCCCGGTCGCCCGGCCGTCCGTCACCACGACGAGCAGCGCCCGCCGCGAGGGGTCCCGCAGCCGCTCCACCCGCAGCACGTCGTGCGCCTTGAGCAGTCCGGCGGCCAGCGGGGTCCGCCCGCCCGTCGGCAGCGACTCCAGCCGCGCCGCAGCCGCGTCCACCGACGAGGTGGGCGGCAGCGCGGTCTCGGCCCCCTTGCCCCGGAAGGTGACCAGGCCGACCTTGTCCCGGCGCTGGTAGGCGTCCAGGAGCAGCGACATCACGGCCCCCTTGACGGCGGCCATCCGCTGCCGGGCCGCCATCGACCCGGAGGCGTCCACGACGAACAGCACGAGATTGCCCTCGCGCCCCTCCCGTGTCGCCTGCCGCAGGTCGTCACGCCGTACGACCAGACCCCGCCCCGACCGGCCGCGCGCCCGCTGGTGCGGCGCCGCCGCCTGCACGGTCGCCGCCAGGTGCAGCTTCGTCAGCGCCCCCTCGGGCCGCCGCGACCCGGTGGTCCGGCCGTGCTCGGTCCGCG
>Ga0196960_10000125_pt1 | contig 29756 bp, 36 predicted proteins | sample S3v_5metaG_FD_183187 | JGI IMG/M metagenome (GOLD analysis project Ga0196960, IMG submission 183187) | Soil microbial communities from Anza Borrego desert, Southern California, United States - S3+v_5 | ecosystem: Environmental > Terrestrial > Soil > Desert | place: USA: California | collected...
GTCCGGAGCCAGGCTCGACGCGGGGTCGTATCCAGGACATGGAGCGGGGCGGATCTCACGCGCTCGCTCCAACTCCAGTGTCAGATTCACCCGGCGCCAGAGGATCTCGTCCGGATCGTCCGCCAGCATCAGCCTCGCCATGGCCTCCCTCCCCGATACGGAGCCCGGGCGCCCGAGGGCGGCCCCTGGCTGCATCCGAGCCAGGTAGGCGCGCTCGTAGGGATCCTCCACCACCTCCGCGAGCTGGACCGGGTCCAGAGCGGATGCCTGCAGGGCCGCGCGTGCCCACGGGTCCTCCGCACGGCCCAGCAACCGGTCGATCCTGCGTGAACGCCAGTTACGCGCACGCCAGTCGGTACCGGCCTCCAGCATCGTCCGCATCCCCACCGGACTCTTCCCCGCGACCAGCTCAGGTTCCCTCGCGGCGAAGTCGATGAGCTCGTCCACCAGGTAGAGCCAGACCACCGCGCGGTAGCGGTTCAGATAGAACGCCACCGGCGAGACGCACCCGATGCGGGCCAGGCCGGTGAAGCGCACAGGGCTGACTCCGAGCAGCGTGGCGCCTTCCGCCGTGCCCGCTGTACGCACTTGGTCGCGAAGCGATTCGGGGAACCCCGGCAGTGCGCGCAACCGGTCGATCTCCTCCTGACGCACCCGCGGCCTCGTCCCCTCTTTCGCCGGTTCCGTCCCGATCAGGCCCAGGTGGAGGGCGAGATCGAATTCACCCCGCTTCAACCCCAGTTCCTGAGCTGCGCGTCCCGCGGACACGCACACAGATGCCGCCGTGCCACCGGTGCGCGGGTGAGCGGCTTCCGAAACGGTCATGACTTCCTCCCCCGTGAGGTCGAATACCCTGTGTGACCACGGTAAAGCAGGGAGGAATCGCTCGCCGAGCCTGTGGATAACTTCGCGTCCACAGAAGCTGCAGGTCAGATACGGTCGGCGCTCTCCACGTCCTGCCGTGCCGTCACGCCGAGGTGTTCGCCCACCCGGTTCACCAACAGGGTCATCTCGTAGGCGACCTGGCCGACGTCGGCTTCGGCGGCAGTGAGTACGCACAGGCAGCTGCCGTCCCCCGCCGCGGTCACGAAGAGCAGCGCCTCGTCGAACTCCACCATGGTCTGGCGTGCTCTTCCAGCCCCGAAGTGCCGCCCCGATCCGCGAGCCAGGCTCTGCAGTCCGGACGAGACCGCCGCCAGATGTTCCGCGTCCTCCCGGGCCAGGCTTGTGCTGGCGCCGGTCACCAGCCCGTCGTTCGACAGCACCAGCGCGTGCTGGATGTGCTCCACCCGGCTGGTGAGATCGTCAAGGAGCCAGTCAAGTCCCCGGTCCAGCGCCATGTGCTCGTCCTCCCCGTTCATCCGTTCCCCGTGTCCCGCGCTTTCGTCGTAAGCCTTGCGTACGGCTCTCCTGCGGGCAAGCGCCTCCTTGCTCCAGGGGCGTTGCTTCGCGCCACAGGACCACCCGCCGCGGAATACCCGCTTCCGGAGCGCGACTTGGATATGAACAGCGCTTCGGGGGCCTCGCCTCACGTAGGGCCTGCCGACCGGATCGAAAAGGACGGGCGGCGCCCGGGAGGTTTCCGGACGGCCAGGCAACGTTCGAGCCTGTGCGGCGCTTCGTGTCGTTTCGCTCGGGTGCGGACTGCGCGATCATGTCCGTATGGCCGACGATCACACACACGTCCAGGACTTCTTCTCCGTTCGGGCGGCGGAATGGGACAGCCGTTTCCCCGACGACGGCCCCGCCTATGCCGCCGCCGTCGGCGAGCTCGGTCTGCGTCCGGGTGGCGCCGTGCTCGACGCGGGCTGCGGTACGGGGCGGGCACTGCAGGCCCTGCGCACAGCGGTCGGGCCCGGTGGGACGGTGCTCGGGGCCGACCTGACGCCCGCGATGCTGCATGCGGCCCTGCGGGCGGGGAGAGGAGCCAGCGGCGCTCTGCTGATGGCGGATGTCGTACGTCTTCCGCTGCGCGCCGGGACACTCGACGCGGTCTTCGCTGCAGGGCTGATCTCACATCTGCCACGTCCGGAGCAAGGGCTGGCGGAGCTGGCGCGGGTGGTGCGCCCGGGTGGGCGGCTTGCCCTGTTCCACCCCGTCGGACGGGCAGCGCTGGCCGCGCGCCACGGCAGGTGCCTCTCGGGCGACGATCTGAGGGCCGAGCCCCGTCTCGCGCCGCTGCTGGCAGAGGCGGGCTGGCAGCTGGACACCTATACCGACGAGGACAGCCGCTTCCTGGCACTGGCCGTACGGACCGGCTGAGCTCGGTCTTTATCCACCAAGATCTTCCGGGCCTGCCGATGGCCTTGAGGGTCTCGGGCGTTTGACGGTCCTGCCGACGTCGTAGCGGGGTGCTCGATGTTCGTCCTTGGCGCCGGATGGCCGTCCGGGGCCTGCTCCTCGGGGTCCGGGAACACAGGTCGGGCAGGCGGGGTGAGCGCGGAGTTCCGGAGTGGTTCAGCCGAGAGTCTGCTTCGCGAAGCGAAAGGTGTGCTCCAGATCGAAACGGCGGAGAAATGCCTGCCAGAAGCGTTCCACGTCCTCCAGGGTGGCGCCCGTCCTGGGGACCGACCACACCGGCGGGGCATCCCGGTCCTTCGATGAATGCTCGACCTTCAGCCTGATCAACACACCTTTCACGAATCGCAGTTCATCTTCGTGGTCGAGCCATGGGTGAGCCTTGGGTGGACCCGGTCCCACGCCTGGGTCTCGGCCTTGCCGTAGTCGGTGGTCTCCGCGGCGGTGGTGATGGCAGGCTCGGGCCGGGTCTCCGGCTTGGTGAAGCAGAACCCAGGGCCGTGCTTGGACGGTCGACCGTTGACGCCGTGCGTTCCCGGTGGTTTCGGCAGACGCATCACGCGGTCGCGTCGTCCGCCGGGCCGAGCCGGACCGCGTCCAGGATGGCGGTCCGGGACGTGACGCCCGGCTCCAGCACAGCGACGAACGAATAGGGCCGGCCCGGGATGGACTGTGATGCCGTCTTCCCGCGGCCGTAGACATGGCGGAACAGCCGCTCCGCCGAGTACGGAGCGTCCGAACGACGCCACAGCGGCACACCAATACATCGACCGCCAGTACCAGGCGCCCACCATGGAAACGCGGCAGCGGCAGCCCGGTCAGCACTTTCCGCAGCCGGCCCATGTCGGTCCGGCCGAGCAGGTGCCATGTCTGGTGTGTGGTGAAGTGCCACGCTTCTGCCGCTACAGATCAGCCCTCCTCTGGCGGACCGACCGGGTGTATGCCTCGCCAGCAGCAAGGACTCACCCGGCTCGTGACGGGGGTGCCGGTCGCTGGCCCTTCGGATCCGGAGGCCGCCCCGGACCCGACTGCGAAGGTTTTGGTGCACCGGCTGGGGAGCCCACCTTCACGCGCGGGTTTCTGAACTCCCTGGAGGACCCGGACCTGCCTGGGCCTGTTCGGTTCAGCCGGCTTCTCCCAGGACCGGCAAAGGGCGGCAGCCAGGGGGCGGGCGAGCCGGAGCCGGTACCGGAGCACCAGAGCCGGACCGGCTTGTTCACCCCTCCACTGGGCAGCTTCTCGGCCGTCAGGCGGATCACGGTGCCCTCAATGAGAGGCCCCGCCCTCGCACACGTCCGGTGAACAGGGAGAACCCCGGCCAAGTACGGGCCTCGTTCGACGGGAGACGCTGAACGACAAGCTGAGCAGCGTCCGTTTCTCCGGGTCGCGCGGTCCCCGCTGTGCGACCGCTGCTGCTCAGCCGGCCGCCCCGGTCCCCTCAGCCGGTGCGTCCGAAGTCCTGCCGTGCGGCACCGGGCAGCCGCGCACGCCAGGAGTGGGGAACGTGCCGAGCCGGGCGACCTCGTAGCCGTCCGGGTACCCCTTGATCTCAGGGTTCTGACGGGCGTAATGAGCAGTGGAGCGCGGCGGCAGGAGCCGCACGGCGCGGGCCCTCAGGCGCAGGGCGCCATGGGTCAGCCCGCGCGCGAGGGGACCCGGCCGCTCGTACCGGAACGCCCGCAGCAGCGAGTCGTCGAGCAGAGCGAGGCTGGCTTTGCGGACCACGGGGGCCAGCGGGCGCGGATACCAGGAGCCCATCAGGGCCAGCGTGGCGTCGGCGACCGTGCGTGCGCCCTCGTCCCAACCGAAGTGCTCCTTCTCGTAGGAGTCGAGGGTCCGCTCGAAGTCCTCGTAGGTCTGCGGCACGTCCTGGATGCCCATACGAGCGCCGAGGGTGCGGTAGTACGCGGCGAAGGCTCGCACCTCGTGACCGGACAGTCCGCGCCATCCGTACGTGTCCAGCCAGCGCTTGGGGGTGACGACGAACGTGCACAGCACGTAGCGCATGTCGTCGTTGCTGATGTCATAGCTGCGGTGCATCCGGTTGATCCGCCGGACCGCCGTACGGCCCGCCTCGCTGTCGAAGCCGTGCTCGACGACGGTGTCGAGAAGAAGTGCGGTGTCGTCGTACCTCTTCTGTGAACGTTCCGTCAGTTCCCCGGTCCGCGCGAGCAGTCGGCCGATGCTGGGAACGGCGTACGTGCGGTACAGGGCGAGTTCGAGTGCGCGGGTGATGTCCCAGGGGAATTCGTACGACACGGTGAGCCGGTAGATCTCCAGGAAGTCCCGCTCCGGATCCAGGCGCTGGATCTCCTTCAGGCGTTGGTACCGCTTCACGATGCTGTCCCCCTCGTCGGCCGGAGGCACAACCCTACGTGTGCCGGACAGACCGGCACCACGGTACGAGGGTCTCGTGGCGGGTGCCCGCGGCCGGCCGCGCCCCCTCGGGCAGGTGTCCGTTGACGCTTGTCAGGCCCTCGACGACACGGTTACCGAGTAGTAAGGTGCGCCGACGGTACGAGCGATCAGGGACGAGGGTGGCTGCTGTGGCAGGGACGGACGACACGGTCACCGACGGTGACACGCTGTTTGTGCTGACCGCGGTACTGCTGACTCCCGCGCGGTTCCCCGGTGTGCTCGGGGACGACTACGTGGCCGCGTGCGCCGCACTCGGTCTTGAGCCGTACGCCGAGGGGTACGGCCTCGTGCTCGGCCAGGACAGCGGCGGCGCCCGTTGGACGGTGGTCGTCGAGGACGTCTCGCTGGTGGCTGTCGCCATCGCCTCGTGGGACTGCGGGATGGAGTACGACCTCTCCCCCGACGACCGCTCGGTGGTCTGCGCGCTCCCTGGATGGCCTCTCGCACTGGCAGTGGCCGCCCCCGGCGTCCCCGAGCCCCACGACCCGTTGCCCGGCCCGGCCGGGGAGGGCCCGGCGGCGCTGACACCGCCGGACACCGAGGTGTGGGGCCCTCCGCAGCGGCGTCTCGGGGCGGACGAGATCGCCCTGCAGTGGGCCGTGTGGCGCGAGCAGATCGATGACAGGACCGCGTTCGGCCGGTCCGGGGGACCTTCGTCCACCGAGGGGGCACGAACCGGCGGAGCCTTCGCCGATGAGGCTGGTGCCGGGGAGCAGGGGGACTCCGCGCAACCCACCGGATCCGGGCAGCACCCCGGCGTACGCAAGGCACTCGAAGCAGCTCGGGCGTACGTCAGCTCTCCGCCCCCGCCCGGCCGCATCCGCTCCTCGTTCGCCCCCGGTGGGGCACGGATGCTGCGCGTCGACGGCCCCGGCTGGTCCCTCGTGGCCAGGACCGACGACATCGCCTTCATCCTGCTGGACGAAGCGCCGGGCGAGATCATGACGGTCGGCCGCAGCCCGGAACTGCCGGGGCTGCTGAAGTCGCTCGACGAACTGGCCGTCCGGCCGTCCTGACCGCGCGCCGCGCGCACGGCCCGTCCGCTTCCTGCCGGCGCGCCCCCTGTCAGTTACACCGGCTCCAGGGGGCGGTGCGGCTCGGCCGGCAGCTCGGCCTCGACCGCGTCACCGGGCCGTACGATTCCGCCTGCCGTGACGACGCCCATGATTCCGGCCTTGCGGACCACGGTGCCGTCCCCCGCGCGGCCGACCACCCGCTTGAGCAGCCCGTCCTGGAAGTTGTCGATCTGCAGGCACGGGTTCCGCAGGCCGGTCACCTCGACGACGGCCTCCTCGCCGAGGTGGAGCAAGGTGCCCACGGGAAGGGAGAGGAGTCCGATACCACTGGTGGTGATGTTCTCCCCCAGGTCACCCGGGCCGACCTCGAATCCCGCGTCCCCGAGCTCCGCGAAGAGCTCCTGGTGGATGAGGTGGACCTGACGCAGATTGGGCCGGGCCGGATCCTGGGCGACCCGGGACCGGTGTTTCACCGTGACGCCGGCGTGGATGTCGCCCTCCACACCGAGTCCGGCCAGGAGCGTGACGCTGTTCCTGTTCGGCTTGGTGAAGGAGTACACGCCGTTGCTGCTCACAGCTGTGACTGTGCTGTTCAGCGCCCTATCTCCCTACGGTTGATCCTGCGGAGCCTGCGCCGCTGTGACGGGTCGAGCATCAGGTACCCCACCGTGGGCACGCCGATGAGGACCAGCAGTGACCACCAGAATCCGATGAACGGAATCAGGACGACTGCCGCGACGACTCCCCCGATGGCGATCTTTGCACTGTTCGACATGATCCGTGCCTCCTCCGCGGCCGGAGCCGCTCCTGGTGAGAGAACGCCTGTGCACCCCTGTCGGTTCCGGCTGTGCTGCACAGGCTCCGCAGCGCAGCGGGCTACCGGAGCGGCTCGCCGACCTCATGCATGTGCTGCAGCGCCTGCCGGTAGGACTCGATGATGCCTGTCTCCGTGTACGGCATCCCGATCGATGCGCAGTGCGCCTTCACCAACGGCTGTGCCAGTCGCAGGTGGGGCCGGGGCATGCTCGGGAAGAGGTGGTGCTCGATCTGGTAGTTGAGGCCGCCCAGGAACCAGTCGGTGAGCACGGCGCCCCGTACGTTGCGCGAGGTGAGGACCTGGCGCTGCAGATGACCCCAGCGGTCACCGTCGGGGTCGGGCATCTCCATCCCCTTGTGGTTGGGGGCGAAGGCCATGCCCAGGTGAAGACCGAACAGCGCGTGGTGCACGAAGGCGAAGACGAGTGCCTTGCCGGGGGACATGACGGTCAGGAGCAGCGTGGTGTACAGCGCGAGGTGGCCGATCAGGAGGGATCCGGAAAGCGCGCGTTCGCGGACGGGCTGTCTCCGCAGGAACTGGAAGCCGTAGATCTTGAGGGCAATGCCTTCGAGGAGCAGCATCGGGAAGAAGAGCCGCGCCTGGTTGCGGGTGAGCCAGCGGGCGAATCCCTCGCGCTGAGCGGCCTGCTTCTGGGTCCACACCAGGGCACCGACCCCGACATCGGGATCCTTGTCTATGTGGTTCGGGTTCGCGTGGTGGCGTACGTGCTTGTCGTTCCACCAGGCCTCGTTCATACCGAGGAGCAGATTTGCGTGCACGAGGCCGATGGCCCGGCCTGCCCTGCGGCCGCCGGTTATCTGGGCATGGCCCGCGTCGTGCCCGAAGAAGGCCGTGCGGGTCCACAGAACGGCCAGCGGCAGGGTGAGGAACAGGTTCCACCAGGTGTCACCCAGAAGCGCCATGCCGGTGATCACGATTCCCAGCGCGGTCAGGTTGGCGGCGATCCCCACCGCATACCAGCCGGTGCGCCGTTCCAGGAGCCCCTGCCCTTTGACGTCCTTCAGGAGCGGTGCGAAATCGCTGCCGGGTATCTGGCGGCCCGCCGGACTCCCCGATCCGTCGCGGGGGTGTGGCGCAATGATGGCTGCTACCGCCTGGGGCATGACGTCTCCGGTTTCTGGGCATCTGCGTTGACCTGGTCAAACGTACGGAGAGCGGGCCTGCGGCAGCCATGGCGCCATCACCCCGGTCATGAGGGGGGCAATCCCCCGTGTCCGGTGGTGGCGGGGGCTGCACCCCAAGCTTCAGAAGACAGAAATGAGTGAGGTGGCTCACTGAGCGTTTCTCCCGGGGCGAGCCGCAGGTGGAGCACCTTCGGCGACCCCGGGTTCACCAGTCACATCTGATGAATCTGACATCGCTGTGCCCAGGCTCCCTGGGGCAACACTCGACGAGGTCTCCGAACTGTCCCGCTGCTCCGCAGTCTTCCTCCCCCGCAGATCCGGCCCGTACCGGCCTGATCGCGTTCTGGAATGCGGACGGTAGCACTGCCCCGGGCGCTCCAGGGGATCCGATGGAGCTGACGGTCGTCGGGAGCCCCGTCCGCCGGGTGGACGGCGAGGCGCCGGCAGAGGGCCCGGCCGGACCCCCGACGCGGGGCGTACAGGCCGACGAGGCGGAGGCGGCCCGAGAATTCTGCCGTCGCTGCCCGCGGAGCCGGGCGCGCGCCCGTCGCTGGACGCCGGGACGGATCCGACTGAGGGTATCGGCCACTCCGCGCCGGAGTTCCTGGCGGCGGACACCGGTGTACGGGCGCGCCGGGCGTTGGTGGCCGTATGCCAAGGAACGGGGTGGGCGAAAGACGGTCCGGCGTCCGCCCCGGCCGGAGTTCCGTCCGGCCGCTGAGGCCCCGGGGGCGCTCGGCACGTACGGTTTTCGCTCACACGGAACCGTACGGTGGGACGGCGCGTGTTGAGCCGTAGCCCCCGGATCCACGTCCCCCTCCCTCGCACAGGAGTGCTGATGCAGCGCAGACGGATTCTTCAGGGTGCCGCGGTCACGGCCACCGCGGCGCTCCTTCCGGCGTCCGTCCGTGCCATGGCCGCTCCCCCGGGGGGCACGGACCACCCCGAAGCGCAGTGGCATCCGGCGTCCGCGTCCAACTACACGCCGGCGAGCCGTCCTTCGGCACATCCGGTCGGCTTCGTCATCATCCATGTCGCCCAGCAGACATTCACCCGGACGATCGGCATCTTCCAGAATCCGGCGAAGCAGGTGTCCGCCCACTACGTGGTGCGTTCGGGCGACGGTCTCGTGGCCCAGTGCGTACGGGAGCGGGACATCGCCTGGCACGCGGGGAACTGGGACCACAACACCCGGAGCATCGGCATCGAGCACGAAGGCTGGGTGGATCAGCCTGCCTACTTCACCCACGCGATGTACGAACGGTCGGCGAGACTCACGGCGGACATCTGTGACCGCTACAGCCTTCCCAAGGACCGCGCGCACATCATCGGCCATCACGAGGTGCCGGGCAGCGACCACACCGACCCCGGGGTCCATTGGGACTGGGTGCGCTACATCCGTCTCGTCAACCTGGTCTGATTCCGGCCGGGAAGGTGCCGGCGGAGGCAACTCACCGGTGATCCCGGCGCCGCTGCCGGTGAGCGAGACAGCTTCGGCCCCGTAGGCGATTCCGCATGGCCGGAGACCTGTGCGGACGCCGGCCAGGGCTGCGGAGGGGGTGCCCTATCCGAGTGGATCGGAACCCGCGCCTCCGCCTTGCTTCCGTCTCGGGACTCCGGTCTTCCCCGCGTCGTCCGTGCGGCCCGCCCCCAAGGCACCTTCGGCCGCGCCTTTCCCCGCCCCTTCTTCCCCCGTGGCGCCGTCCTCCACCGCCGTCGATGACTCCATGGGCCCTACGCCCCGCAGGCGTTCCAGGTCGGAGGCCCGGACCTGGATGACGAACAGCGCGATCAGCGCCGCGGCGACGGAGAAGACCGCGGCGACGATGAACGCGCTGGAGACGCCCGAGGCCAGCACCTGGTCACCCCACGGTGCGGGAAGCTCTCCCGTCCTGCGGAACTCCAGTTGCCGGGCAGGGGATGCTTCGGCCAGGAAGCGGGGGATCTGGTCCGTCGCCTCGTCGCGGCTGGCGGTGCCGAACACCGTGACCAGGATGGACAGTCCCAGAGAACCGCCCACCTGCTGGGTGGCGTTGAGGACCCCGGAGGCGGCGCCCGCCTCTCCGGGGGCGACATCCGACACGGCCATCAGCGTCAGGGACACGAATTGCATGCCCATGCCGAATCCGAAGACCAGAATGGGTCCGAGGATGCTGCCCAGGTAGGTGCTGTGGACGTCTGTCAGCGTGAGCCACCCGAGTCCCGCCGCCGCGAGGATCGCACCCACCACCATGAAGGGTTTCGGCCCCCATCTGGGCAGCAGCTGCGAGGCAAGTCCCGCGCTGATCGCGATGATCGCGCTCACCGGCAGAAACGCCAGTCCGGCCCTCAGCGGGCTGAAGTCCAGGATGTTCTGCACGAAGAGGGTCAGGAAGAAGAACATGCCGAACATCGCCGCAGCCAGACTCAGCATCATCCCGTAGGCGCCGGCACGGTTTCGGTCACGGAACATGGGCAGTGGCGTGATGGGCTGCCTCGACCGGCGCTCGACGACCAGGAAGCCCGCCAGAAAGACCACGGCACCCACAAAGGCCCCGATGGTCGGGGGGTCGGTCCAGCCGTCCTCCGAAGCCCGGATGAAACCGTAGACGAGCAGAACCATTCCGAGCGTGGAGGCGAGGGCGCCGAGAAGGTCGAAGTGACCGGGGTGACGTTCGGATTCCTTGATGTACCGAGGCGTCGCGAGGGCGATCAGCAGGCCGATGGGCACGTTGACGAAGAGCACCCAGCGCCAGTCGAGCCACTCCACCAGCAGACCGCCGGCGAGAAGTCCGATCGCGCTGCCGCCCGCGGACACCGCGGCGAACACGCCGAACGCCCGGTTCCGCTCGGGGCCTTCGCGGAAGGTCGTGGTGATGAGGGAGAGGGCGGTCGGCGAGGCGATCGCACCGCCGACGCCCTGCAGCGCACGCGCTGCGAGCAGCTGCCAGGATTCCTGCGAAAGGCCGCCCAGCAGAGAGGCCAGCACGAAGAGCAGCACTCCGAAGACGAAGACTCTGCGACGCCCGAGAATGTCACCCAGTCGGCCACCCAGCAGAAGCAGCCCGCCGAAGGTCAGGGTGTAGGCGTTGATCACCCACGAAAGACTCTCGGTCGAGAAGCCCAGGGAGGACTGGATGTGCGGCAGGGCGATGTTCACGATGGTGATGTCGAGAACCACCATCAGCTGACACGAAGCGATGATGAACAAGGCAATTCCCTTGCCACGACCCCGCTCCGGGGAGTCGGCAATCGGCGAGGGCTTCGCTCGGGATCCAGTCATAACGCTGCGCGCCACAGGAGTAGGCAGTGAACAGAAACGTTCACTCATCGACGTTAGAGCGGGCCGGACGGGACCGCCAATCGATCACACGGCGCACGCGAAGGTTCGTACACGCGAAGGTTCGTACACGCGAAGGTCCGAGGGCCCGCCGGACATGAAGGACCGGCGGGGCCACGGGTCGCAGCAGACGTCAGGATCAGGCGAAGTTCACGTCGCTGCACAGGAAGTACGTCTGGTCCATGTGCGATGCCTGCCAGATCGTGTAGACGACATGACGGCCACTGAGACCCGAGGTGCTCACCGGGATCTCGTAGTTCTGGCCGGGGGCATAGCTGCCGGTCTCGGCCACCAGCTGGAGGTCACCCCAGCCCAGCGCCTCCGTGGCGGGGTCGAAACCCTGCCGGGAGACGTAGACCTGGAAGTAGTCGGCTCCGTGGCTGGCCTGGTCGTACAGCTTCACCGTGAAGTCGTCGGTGACGTCCGTGGTCTTCCAGGCACCCACCGCGTCGAGGGAGTCGTACCGCCCGCCTTCCGTCCGGCCGCCGCTGCACAACTGACCGTCGGGCACGGCAGCGGGGAAGTCACCGCCCGAGCCGTTGCGGTACAACCCGTTCCAGTTCCACATGGCATTCGAGTTCGCCTGCCACGCCTGCCAGCACATGGGGTCCTCCTGCGCCATGGCCGGATTCTGGAAGTCGTCGCCCCAGCGCAGCCAGCAGCCGTAGTTACGGGAGGCCGGGTCGACGACGGAGCCATGGGCACTGGCAGTGCCTGTCCACGGGAGGAGACAGAGGACGGCGGCGACCAGTACGCCGCCGAGACGTGGGGCCCAGCCGCTTAATTTGACGCGATCATGACACACCATGGTGCGATCTCCGTTCCAGGGGAGGTGGGGGGGGATCCATCGGCGTGGGAGCGCTCCCGTGCCACTTGGGCTTTGCCCCGCGTCCCACCCCTCAAACATCCGCGCTCGACATCACCAGTAGTGACGACGACCTCCGACCGCATGTCCCACGGCCCCCAGGAGCCACAGGGCGAGTCCGATCACGAGCAGGATGATCCCGATGGTCCACAGAAGACCGATTCCCGTCACCAAGCCGAGTATCAGAAGGATGGCCCCAATGATGATCATGACTACCTCCGGTCACAGCACGCCCGCACAAAGAACGGAACATATCTGAGCATATGCCTCAAAAAGCTCCACGCCCAGAGCAGCGCCCATGTGCTGCTGTGAACGCTCCGGTCCGGCACAGCTCAGTCACGGGGCAGAAGGGTTCCCAGCGGACCGAGGTCCAGGTTGAGGTCCTCAGGACGTACTCCGTGCTGGTCGCAGAGCTCCGCCATCCGTTGGTCGAGCAGCATGAGCGTCGTCCCGATCTCGTCCACCTGGCTGTCGGTGAGATCCCCCTGGTCGATGCGGCGAATGGCTTGCCGTTCCATCAGCTGCCGCAGCAGTTCCACCACGGTCAGCACCAGGGCCACGAGATCTCGTCCCAACTGGTCCGAGTCGACATCGAGTCGCGAGGTGGTCACAGCGGACCTCCGTCCGCCCAGGGCGCCGGAACCCGTTCGCTGACGGAGGAGAGCAATGCATGGAGGGACAGCCGCACGAGCGGAACGTCCGCGATCGCGATCACCAGGTCACCGCTGATCACCACGCCCGTCGCCAGAACCCGGTCCAGCAGGTCGACCAGAGGCACCCCGAGGGGGCCGCTCAACGGCTCTGGACTGTCCCAGGGCACCACCCCGCGCTCCATCACTGCACCTCACCGACGAAGGAGTACGGCACCCAGGGCCCCGAGATGTCGATCCGGGCGCCGGTCGTGGCCCGCAGCGCTCCGGTGAGCGCCCCGAGCTCTGCCGCGCGATGCTTCGCCACCAGGTAAGTCGCGTTGAGCACCTGGACGTGGCCCTTTTCCACGAGTTCCGGAGAGTGCAGCCGCAGCCTGCGCCCCGCGGCGGCGACGTCCTGGAATGCGGCGTCCACCGTTTCGGCGAGCCGCAGAGCGTCTTCATGCCGCCGCTCGCGCCGCGCCTGTACTCCCCGCTTGCGTTCCAGATAGGCGAGACCTGCTCCGGGAGCCGGGCGTGAGCGTACGGCCGGCGCCGGGGGCGGGATCGGGTCGGATCCGGGTTCCGGCACAGGGGATTCGGCTGCATAGACCTTCACACCCCATTCGGAGTGGTCCGCTGTACGCTCCAGGGCGGCACGGAAGCGCTCGGTCTCGTCGAGGAGCGCCTGCCGGGCCCGTTTCTCGCCGTGGTAGAGAGTGGCCAGCGGGAGGGGAACGGTCGGGCACGAGGCGGCAGCCGCCGACACCACCTCGTGATGGGCGCGTGCGTATCGTCCGAGCTCGTCCCGGTCGGACATCCGGACCTGCCACACCTCGTCCGTGAAGTCAGCCGCTCTGACGCTCTGAACGATCGCGGTCAACTCACCGAACCGCAGTCGGTGCAGCCGTTCACCCGTCGTGACACCCGGCAACCCTGCGAACGCCGCCGGCTCCGGATCCTTGCACACCGCGAATACGTAGAGGGCGCTTCCGTCCGAAGCCTGTTCGAGTCCCCATTCCGTCATGTGGTCCGCTCCTCCGTGCTCATCGCCGGTCCGACGCCTCGTCCGTCTTCGACTCGAGCGCTTCCAGGCGCTCGCGCAGTTCTCGGTTCTCGTCCTGGAGGGAGTTGCGGGCGGCACGTGAACTCAGCGCGGGGTCCGTCTCCCACCAGTCGATGCCTGCCTTCTTCGCGGTGTCCACCGATGCCACGAACAGGCGGAGCCGGATGGTGAGCAGCTCGATGTCGAGAAGGTCGATCTTGATGTCACCCGCGATGACGATGCCTTTGTCAAGGACACGTTCGAGAATGTCGGCAAGATTGGTGTTCTGCGGCCCTGGGACGGGGTACGCGTCCCGCCCGAGATCGAGATCGGTCACCTTGACGTCCTCCGTCCACGCCGCTTGCCGGGGGCGGGTTCCTCTTCTTCCTCGTCTTCGGGCTCCTCCTCCTCTTCGTCGTCCTCCGGTTCTTCGTCGTCCTCGTATTCCTCCTCAGGCTCCTCTTCCTCTTCTTCCTCGTCCTCGTCCTCTTCCTCCTCGTCCTCGGGCTCCTCCTCGTCCTCGGGCTCCTCGTCCCCTTCCTCCTCCGGCTCCTCCTCGTCCTCGTAGTCGGAGTCGTCCTCCTCGGAGTCCTCGCCTTCGGCTTCCTCTTTCTCCATGGCGTCTTCGTGGCTCACGACGACTTCTCCGTCGCGGATTTCACCGCGCCAGCCCTCGGGCTCCTCGTCGGTCAGCGTGACGAACCGCTGGAAGAGTTTGAAGTCGAGCCGCATGCGGCGACCCTGCACCCGCCACAGATTTCCCGTCTTCTCGAAGAATCCCGAGGGGAAGTACTCGATCACCAGGACGATCCGGGTGAGACTCGGCGCCAGTTCATGGAAGCTGACACAACCACGTGTGGAGCCCTTCGCACCCTCGGAGGTCCACACGATGCGGTCGTCGGGCACCTGTTCCTGGACCGTCGCTTTGAAACCGCGCGAGGAAGGGCCGATCTTGACCTTCCAGTCGCTCGACATCTCCTCATCCATCGAGACGCTCTGCACGCCCTTGGCGAAGCTGCCGAATTTGTCGTACCGCGTCCAGTAGTCATACGCGTCACGCAGAGGCACGCCTACATCGAGGACCTCGATGATGTTCATGGACTTGCCCCCACCCGACTTGCTCTTTCCCTTTCCACCCCCGAACGTCTCCTTGGCCTTGTCCACAACTTTGTCCTTGACGTTCCCGGCCTTCTCCGAGACGAAAGCCTTCACCGGGGAATCGCCCTGCATGACACGAGAAGCGATCGACGGCAGTGAACCGCCGTTGTCGGCGATGTCGGTGAGCTGCCCCGTAAGGCCGGTCAGCTTGTCCCCGGCCTTCTGCGCGAGCTTCTCGGTCTGTGCACCGACAAAGTTCGAGAGCTCCTCACGGATGCGCTCCATGCCCGAGGCTTCCGCCTCGGGTTCGCCCTTGTCCGTTCTGGCCATGACTGCCTACCTCTGCCGTTCGCCGCGCTTGGACGCGGTTCGCTTCGATGACGTCGTCTTCCTGGCTGAAGCGGTCTTCCGGGACGTGGCCTTCTTGGCCGAGGCCGACTTCTTGGCAGGCGCCTTGCGGGCTGCGGTCTTCTTCGCCGGCGCCGCCGTCTTGGCAGCCGTCTTCTTCCTGGCCGGCGCCGTTTTCTTCGCTGCGGCCTTCTTGGCCTCGGCCTTCTTCGCTGCCGCCTTCTTTCCCGGCGCCTTCCTGGCGGGAGCCTTCTTCACCGCTGCCTTCTTGCCGGTCCTGCTCCTGGATTTTTCACCGGAAGGGCTGGTCCGGCGCGCACTCGGTTGCGGATCCTCCGGCTCGTGCTCCTCGCTCTCCGGCTCTTCGTCCTCTGCTTCGTCCGGCTCCTCGTCTTCTTCGTCCGGCTCCTCGTCCGGCTCCTCCTCCACCTCCTCGTCCGGCTCCTCTTCATCACCCTCGTCGTACTCGCCCTCGTACTCTTCGCCCTCTTCGCCTTCCTCGCCTTCCTCGTCTTCCTCGCCGGACTCCCCCAGCCGTGCCGTCCGGTCACTGATGGCGTCGGCCAGCGAGTTCATGCTGCGGTCCGCCACAGCCGTCAGCGCCTTCTTGCCGGATTCGAAGACCTCGCCCTTGAGCTGGTTCTGCAGTTCCGCGAATTGCGGCATATCGCTCAGTCTGCGTACACCTTCGGCAGCGAGCTGGCGCGGTTCCAGGCCGAAGCGCCTGCCCGCCAGATAGGTGGCGACGGAGAGGGCCAGACGGCCTTTCTTCGTGCGACCGAGTACGTATCCGCCCACCAGAGCAACTGCGAGCGTAGCCTTTGTCTGATCTTCCATGGGTCAGTCACCTTCGATGGTTCGACGCAGGACGAATTCGCGCGGCGTAGAGGCGGTCGAGCAGTTCCTCCTCTTCCCGTTCGAATTCCTTGAGGCTGACGTTTCCGTCCTCGAGCTCCTGGTTCAGCGCGGCGAGCCGGGCCCTGATCACGCCCGGGTCGTTCAGCTCACGGTCAGCGGTCTCATTCACCTTCTCGGCGACCCAGATCACGCCGCGGACCGGCGCGAGGGGCAGCAGGAGCAGGCCGGTGAACAGTCCCATGTCAGACCCCTGCGGTCGTTCGCCGCGGCCCACCGGAGGGGACGAAGCTGTAGCAGGGCAACGGCCCCGCGACGCGGAGCTCGACGCGTTCCCGGTGTGCGGCTGCGAACCGCCGCACCGTTGCCCGGAAGGCGTCGCTCTCCCTCCGGTCGACGAGGAACGACACGTTGAGCGCGCACCCCGGCACCTCCGGTCCGGCAGCCACCGCACGGGCCATGGGAGTCAGCTTGTGCAGGAGCTTCTTTCCCGCCGCGGAAGCTCTGCGGGACAAAGCTGTGGCCACGGCCTCACCGAGTCGGACGTTGGCCTCGTAGTCAGGGCGTCTGCGGACCGCCTCGCGCAGACGGCGTACGTCCTTCTCCTCGGCGACGACGGCCGCGAGCGCGTCCTGGGCGGGAAGCGCCTTGACGTTGATCTCCACGCTTCGATCGAGGTGGCGGAGAGCCGCGAGGTGCTCGGCCTGGGACCCGGCCAGCTGAGCACAGATCGACGCCTCGTCCGGTGCGACCACGCCGAACCGCATGGGCAGCACGGGGCCGTCGTCCGAGAGGCGCAGCAACAAATCCTGATGTGCCATCAAGTCCCGTCTTCTTGCCCGTAGTTGCTGTGGAGCATCACTCACCACGGCGGTGACCTTCCCGTCGCCGACCAGCCGCAGAGCGGCCGGAGGACCGCCGACACCGACCGCGTCGGCAGGAAGCGCCCCTCCCGCCGGGATGAAGGCGTAGACGTACACACCGTTCTCGGCCACGGCTCACGCCTCCGCGTGCCGACGTCGGCTCGCCCCGTCGCGCGCGGGCGCCCGGCGCTTCTTCGGCCGCTCGTCCCGGTCGTCGTCATCGTCGACGCCGCTGCCCACCGCCTTGCGCACGGAGTCACCGACGGACTCCGCCGCCTTGCGTACCTTGCGCCTGCCGACCGACTTGGCGACGCCTCCGCCCAGCAGTTCCGGGATGGTGGTGCTGCCCGAGTCGCGCTCCAGGTCGAGCCTGTTGCACGCCTCCGCGAAGCGCAGGTAGGTGTCCACACTCGCGATGACGATGCGCGCGTCTATCTTGAGGATCTCGATGCCGACGAGCGACACCCGGACGAACACGTCGATGACCATGCCCCGGTCGAGGATGAGTTCCAGAACGTCGTAGAGCGTGCCGGCCCTGGGCGGGCACGGGGCGACTTCGTCGGCGTACATGCTCGTGGTCATGGAGCGTCCTTCCGGGTGAGAGGCGAAACGGGTCATTCGTCGGCGGATCCGCGCCGGTAGCGGCGGACCCTGCTGTATTCCTTGAGTTCGCCCCGCTCATCGATCTGCACCTCGTAGGAGGCCAGCAGGCTCGTGGTGTCCGGGATGCGGGGCACTTCGAGCACGTCGACGACGACGCACCATCCGCCGTCGACGCGCCGCACGGCCGAGACCCCCTCCGCGGGGTGGCAGATCAGTCTTTCCAGGCTCTCGCAGGCAGCACGGGCAGCATCCTCGGGGCCGCGTCGGGACGAGGAGCGGGGGGCCGCCTTTTTCGCTGCTGTGTGCCCGGACCGGGCTCGACGAGTCTCTGCCATGGAACCCAGTCTGATCAGGAACGGTTCCGGCGCATCTCGGCGAAGGGGCGGCGGAAGAAGGCACTCACCCTTTCGGCGTCCCGGCGGGACGCGGCGCACCGGACGTGTGCACAGTCGTATGCATGAGTGAGAGCGGTGGCCCCCGAGGGCCCGACGAAGAGCACGTACGGCCGTCCGGGACCGGCGACACGACCGTTGAGGCGCTCGGAGCGCTGACGGAGGCGCTGGAGAAGGTGGAGCGTGCCCGAGGGCAGCTCTACGGGTTCCACCAGCTCACAGGCGGCGCGGATCTGACGCTGGACCGGGCGGTCGAACTGCTCCGGATGGGTGGTCATGCGGAGCAGGCGGATCTGGTCGAGCGGGAGATCCTGGGCCGCAACGTGATCCCCGGCTGCTGGACCTTCCAGCTCGTCGAGGCGTACGACGACACGTACTACCGGCCGTTCGTCTCGATCGAGGAACGGGTGCGCCAGGAACTCGTGGAGGGACGGCGCCACCTCTACGAGGCGGAGATGAAGGAAGCCCGCCGTACCCATGGCCATCCTCACCACACCGCGCGGCCCTGACGATGGATCCGGCAGAGGCCCTGCGGCGGATCGCGTTCCTCCTGGAGCGGTCCCGGGCAGCCGCGTACCGGGTGGCGGTGTTCCCCTGGGGCGTGTCGCCACCGCATGGACGGCCGAACGGCTTCTGAAGTGTACGGGCGGGAAGGCCCGCAGGTAGGCCCGCGCATGGGCGCCCCGGCGAGGACGGGCCGGTCGCGGGTGCCCGGCGTACAGTCGATCACGGTTGTCCATGTGACTCCGGGGCATGCCGGGGCAGGAGGAACCCATGTCACGACACCACACAGGCCCCTCTCTTCCGCGAGCACGCGGAGTGCTCTCCGCAGGGGTGATCGACTACCTGCAGAACGACGGCTCCCTGCCGGATCCGAATGCCGCCCGGAGCGCCGACCCTTACGGCGACGATCTGCAGCTCGCCCTGTACATCTGTTACGAGCTGCACTACCGGGGGTTCGCCGGGGTGCGCCCCGAACTGGAGTGGGACCCGCCCCTGCTGGCCGTCCGGGCCGCACTGGAGGACCGCTTCCTGGTGGCTCTGCGGCGCGACGCCACGGGGACGGCGAGCCTGGGCGACCTCCTGGACGGTCTCCTCCTGGAGCCGGTCCGCGGCACCGGCCTCTCCTGGTTCCTGCAGGACCAGGGCGAACTCCGTCACCTGCGCGACTACGCCGTGCAGCGCTCGCTCTACCACCTCAAGGAGGCCGACCCCCACGCCTGGGTGCTGCCCAGGCTCAGCGGGCGCGCCAAGGCCGGCATGGCGGCGATCGAGTACGACGAATTCGGTGCGGGCCGTGCGGACCGCGTCCACGCCCAGCTGTTCGCCGACCTCATGACCGATCTGGGCCTCGACACCACGTACGGCCGCTATCTGGACGAGGGCTGTGCGCAGATGCTGGCCCTGGTGAACCAGATGTCCCTGTTCGGCCTGCACCGCCGGCTGCGCGGAGCGCTGGTGGGCCACTTCGCCGCTGTCGAGATCACTTCCTCCCCCGCTTCGCGACGCCTCGCCCAGGCCATGAAGCGCACGGGAGCGGGCCCCGCGGCGGAATTCTTCTACACCGAGCACGTCGAGGCGGACGCGGTGCACGAGCAGGTGGTGCGCCGCGATGTGATAGGCGGCCTGCTCGATGACGAACCGGAACTGGCGGCCGAGATCGCGTTCGGCATCACGGCCACCTCGTGTCTCGAGGACCGGCTCGAAGAGCGGTTGCTCGCGGACTGGCGGGCCTGAGGCACCGTCCTGATCCGCACCCGTCGGCGAAGCAACGAATGGAGTCGAAGATGTCCGCAGACATGGCTGAAAACACTGAGAACACCCGCAGTGCCCGTTTGATGACTCTCCCCGGGGTGTACGCGCCCCAGCACGACACCCGCCTGCTCATGGCCGCACTGGACCGGGAAGCCATCGGTCCGGGCACCGAGGTCCTCGATGTCGGCACGGGCAGCGGCGCTCTCGCTCTGCATGCGGCGCAGCTGGGTGCACGAGTGACGGCCGTGGACGTCGCCTGGCGGGCCCTGATGACCGCCCAGCTCAACGCGCTGGTGCATCGTCGGCGCATCACCGTACAGCGGAGCGATCTCCTCACCGCCTTGCCGGGGCGGTCCTACGACCTGGTGATATGCAACCCGCCCTATGTGCCGTCGCCCATGGCCGGGCTCCCCGAGCGAGGTGCCGCGCGGGCCTGGGAGGCCGGGCGGGACGGCAGGGCGGTGCTCGACCGGATCTGTGAGACCGTTCCGGCCGCGCTGCGGCCCGGGGGCCGTCTCCTCCTGGTGCACTCCGGCCTGTGCGACAGCGAGGTGACCGTGCGGCGTCTGTCGGAGGCCGGGCTGCAGGCCCGTGTCACCGACCGCGCCTTCGTGCCTCTCGGGCCTGTGCTGCGGTCCAGACTTCCCTGGCTGCGTGAGACGGGGCTGGTGGACGAGGGAGACATGACGGAGGAGCTGGTGGTCATCCGTGCCGAACAAGCCTGAGCACCCTTGCCGGATCGCCCTCGGTGACGAGGGGCCCCTTCTGGTCGAAGGACCTGTGGAGGTCACCTGCGCGGACGGCAGCGTGGCGGTCTCCGACCGGTTCACCGTAGCCGTCTGCATGTGCCGGCGCAGCCGGATGTACCCATGGTGCGACACCAGCCACCGACGGCGTAAGCGGCCCCGCGAGGAGTTCCGCGACCCGGCGGACTGATGTGGCTCAATCGCCCTCCCGCGGCCGCGCCGGCGCCACCCCGCGCAAGCGGCGGACCATCGCGCGCAGCCGCGGGCGGCGTTCGTGCGCCTCGGCCGAACTGCGGTCCAGTTCTTCGGCCAGGCGCTCCGTGCGTTTGTCGATGTCGAGTTCGTCCAGGATGCGGTCGACCTCCGCGAGCAGCGCGCCGTGCAGCTGCCACTGCCTCGGGTGTTCCTGGACGTCCTCGAGCAGCAGATTCGCCACCCGGTCGCGTGTCGTGCGACTGCGGGAGAGCGCGTCGGCCAGGCGCTCCTCGGCCTCCTCACCGCTCTCGGCCATCGGCGTGGTGATCATCAACGCGAACCCCTCGATGGCGTCGGACATGTGCCCGAACAGTTCCCGGAGGTCCCTGGCCACGTCGGCGGGGAAGAGTGCTTCGCCGGTGCGCGCCTTGGCCAGGTCGGTCAGGGTCCGGGTCAGGACGCGCAGCACCACGGCGCAGATCTCCAGGGTGTCGAGCCCGGTCCGCAGGACGACGCGGTGGAGCAGCCCCTGCCTGACGCGGGGGTTGAGCATCAGGCTCTCCTCGGCCTGCCTCAGGGACGCGTCGACCTCCACGATGTCGTGGTCCAGACGCCGGGCTTCGTGGAGGCGCGCGGCGGCCTCCCGTACGGGGTGGTTGCCGCCGATCTCCTCCCCCAGCGCCCGGAACATCTCCCCCATCCGGTCTCCCAGGCCGCCGATGGAGACGCCCGCCGATTCGACCCAGACGGGGGGTGCCAGCAGCAGGTTGAAGAGCAGGCCGACCCCCGCGCCGATCAGGGTTTCCAGCACGCGTTCCCAGGCCGTGTCGGCGACCTGCGAGACGCCCAGGACCAGCATCGCGCTGATGGCCACCTCGGGCACGAACTCGTTGACCCGTACCAGGCGTCCGATCAGCAGGGAGGTGAAGATCGTCAGCCCCAGGCTCCACCAGCTCAGGCCGACCAGGGAACTGAACCCGCTGGCGATCAGGACTCCGACGACGACGGCGTTCACTCGCCGGATGCCGGTGGTGAGCGTGGCGTAGAGAGTGACCTGCACCACGAGGAGGGCGGTGAGGGGCGCGGTGAGCGGGGCGGGATGCGGCGCGGGCAGGACCGACTGGGCCACCGCGAAGGCGATGACGGCCGCCGCCGTCGATCGCAGGACCTGGGCCGCGGCCGGTTCGGTGGTGCGCTGGACGAGTTTGACGACGGGCTCGGGTGTGGAAACTGCAGGCATTCCTTGACGGTGCCCCGAACATCGGCCCCTCAGTGCTCCAGGGCACGGTCGGACTCCGTACGGACGTACGCCCGTCCCCTCGGCATCGGCCTCGCGGTCCTGGCATCTTGGAGGGAAGGTGGAGGTATGGCTATCTCACTCACGCCCCCGGGAGAGACGCCTCCCGCCGAGGGCTCCACAAGCGAAGCACACGTCGAGCGCGCCGACGGAGGGATCTGGGAACACCCCGTTTTCTGGGCGGCCATGGTGCTGCTGGGCTCACTGGTCGTCGCGGGGTACTTCATCGCGCGTATCTTCGGGTTCACGTGAGGGCGCGCGGGACTCTCGCCGAGTTGCTGGAACGCCACGGCAGAACGTATGCGGCCGAGGCGGGTATCCGGTTGCGCGACACCCCTCAGCCCTTGTACCAGCTCCTCGTCCTGAGCCATCTGCTGAGTGCGCGTATCCGCGCCCGGGTCGCGGTGGCTGCGGCCCGGGCACTCTTCTCACGCCGGTTGCGCACACCACGCCGTATGGCCGACGCATCGTGGCAGGAGCGCGTCGACGCGCTGGGCGAGGGAGGCTACCGCCGCTACGACGAACGGACGGCGACCCAGCTCGGGGACGGTGCCCTGCTCCTGCTCGACGCGTACGGCGGGGACCTGCGGCGTCTGCGCGAGGAGGCCGACGGTGACACGGGCGTCCTGAGCACGGGGCTTCGCCGCTTTCCCGGCATCGGGCCGGCGGGTGCCGACATCTTCCTCCGCGAGGTGCAGACGGTGTGGCCGGAGACGGCGCCCTACCTCGACGCGAAGGCGCTCCAGGGTGCCGGACAGCTCGGTCTGCCCACCGCGCCGGACGAACTCCTCCGGCTGGCGAAGGGCCAGGACCCGGCTTTACTCGCAGCGGCTCTGGTCCGAGGCGCACTGGACAAGCGCTGAGCCCTGCTCAGCCTGTCGGCCGCCGCTTGCCCGGCTTGGTGGAACGGCCTTCCACCAGCGCGCGCCTGATCTGCGCCGCGGTCGCGCGGGCGTGGTCCGAGGTCGCCGTCCGGTCGGCCACCGACGTCACGAAGCGGTGGGTGGGCCGCAGACACCGGCCGCACGGCGTGCCGGTGGTGATGAGGTAGCCGTCCTCGCACTGGGGGTCCGCACAGTGACCGGGGCTCACGAGCGCTTCGGCGATCTCCTGCGGTGCCCAGCGGCGCCGGCCGTCCTCGTCCTTCTCGTGGAGGGCGTGGGACCAGCGGACGTTCCACCGGCGTTCGAGCCGCTCCAGGAGCTGGTCCGGGGTGCGCCGGGCGAGCTCCCGGTGGATCAGATCGTGCACGGTGCGGGGGTGGCGGTGGCCGAGTGCCTGGACCAGCGGCTGCGGAAGGGCCTGAAGGATGTAGGCGACCGGGTCGCCGCCCGCGCGCTCGCGCCACTTGCGGCAGGCGCAGGGGCCCTCGGCGGGCAGCGCCTGCTGGCATCTGCCGCACCGGCCCCTGCACTCCGCGCAGAGCCCGTCGTCGAGTCCGTCCAGATGGGGGGCGGGGGCCCGGCCGCAGTCCCGGCAGCATGCGGCACACGGGCCGCAGAGGCGCTCGTCGCCGAGCTTCGTCGTCCACTGCCGCTGCTGGCAGCGGCAGCACAGGGCGTTGTTGCAGTACTCGTGGTGAGCGGCGCCCGAGTGACGTCCGGGGGGCGGGAATGACATTGGTGCGGTCTCCAGGTGCGTGGCCAGGAATTGTCAGGTCCAAGCCAGTTCGACGAAGCGCGCGCAGGGGCCTTCAGGTGACGATATCGCCCCGTGCGGGCCCATGCGGCGCCCTGTCACGATCCGGTCGGCATTCTCCCCCACCCGGACGGTTCGCGGGGATCAGGGCCGCAAACCACTGACGACGTTCGCGGTGGCGGTGATCCCTTCATGGATGGTAGGAGCCATGCTCGTACCCGCGAGGAGGAATCCCAGCAGGCCGCAGACGATCGCATGCGAGATCTTGAGCCCGCCGTTCCGCAGGAAGATCACTGCGAGAAACAGCAGGAGCAGGATCACCGAGATCGAAATGGCCATGGCCAACCTCCTCCGCCGCGCCGGATTTGCGGCTTTCGGCCGCCAGTGTGGCGCAGCGGAGAGGCTGTTCGGCGCACTGGCGTGCCCGCCGAACGGGTGTTGACGCACGGTGACCGGACGCACAGACCGGTGGCGGTCAGCCGCTGCGACGGCTACCGGGCTCGCGTCGGCGGAGGAAGGTTTCGAGCCCTGCCAGATCATCGGTGTTGAGGTGATCGACGCCCGCGGCCACGAGTTCGGTCCAGACGGCCTCGCGCTCCGGACCCGCGACGTCGGGGGTGCCCCAGAAGCGGACCCGTCGGCCTCTCGCATGGGCGGCCGAGACGAGGGTGCGCAGCCTGTCACGCTCGGCGGCGGGGAAGGGCCCGGCTCCCTTCCAGCTGAAGTTCGTGGCCCAGTTGCCGCTGATGAGCGGGATGAAGGAGGCGGGAGCCGCGGTGCCGAGGTCCTCCGGCCGGCCGTCGTAGAAGGCGTAACGGGTGGCCTGTGCCTCCATCGGCACACGGGCGGCCCGGTCTCCCGAGATGACCGGGGTGACCGCTCCGGTACGCACGCGGCCGTGGACCGAGCGGGTGAGGATGTGGCGGTAGCGGCGGAGTGTCCGGTCGAGCACGAGGTAGGTGGCGGCGCCGTCGTTCTTGATGTCGATCAGCAGCTGGAGAGGGGTGTGGTACCCGGCGTGGACGCGGCCGTGATTGGCGCGGACCCGGGCCAGCAAGGGATCGAGGTAGAGCGAGACAAGGGTGCGTGCGGGGTCCAGGCTCTCGGCCTCGTGGGCCACGAGCAGTTCGCCGTCGACGAGGAAGATGTCCGCCTCGACGCTGGTGAAGCCGTGCGTGAGCGCGTCGTGGAGGGGTCGCGGGTGCAGGTAGTCGTTGTGCGCGTGGGCCCGGGCCAGCGGGCGGGGGGCACGGGGGCGGCCGGTCGCGGTGGGCACCGCGGCGGCTGCCTGGGCGGGAACGAAGGCGCCTGCGGCGGCGCCGGCGAGGGCGGTGGTGACGACTCTGCGACGGGTCAGGTGTGCCATGGGGTCTCCCTGAAGCGGGGGCGGGCAGAGCGGGCGGGGGGACGCCATGAGTATGGAGGCCCGGATCCGCCCGAAAGCAGGCACCTGCCAAGAGTTGGAATTGCCGTCGTCCGCGCGTCGGCTGCCCTGCGCCTGCTGTTCCCCCGCCCGCAGCCCCGAAGAGCCGCAGGCGTGACGGGGGCGGGGCACGCGTGACCACGTGCCCCGCCCTCTCCGTCCTACGGAGCGGGCAGCTCCATCAGCCCGGCCACGGTCCCGCGGTGCCGTCCCGGGGTGCCGTACGCGATCGAGTCCGCCTTGGCCCGCTTCAGATACAGGTGTGCGGGGTGCTCCCAGGTCATTCCGATCCCGCCGTGCAACTGCACGCATTCCTCCGCCGCGTGCACCGCGGCCTCGGAGCAGTACGCCTGCGCCACGGCCACCGCGAGCGGGGCGTCCGGGCTGCCGGCCGCCAGGGCGTCCGCGGCGTTGCGGGCGGCGGCGCGCGCCGAGACGACCTCCAGCCAGAGCTGGGCCATCCGGTGCTTGAGTGACTGGAACGAGCCCACCGGCCTGTTGAACTGATGGCGTTCACGGGTGTGCCGGACGGTCTCGGTCAGGCACCACTCGGCCAGTCCGAGCTGCTCGGAGGCGAGCAGTCCCGCACCGGCCAGCAGACCTCTGCTCACGGCCGCGGCCGCGGGGGCCGCCTCCGCGAGCCTGGTGCCTGCGGCCCCGGTCAGGGTGACCGTGGCGAGCGGGCGGGTCAGGTCCAGCGGCACGAGCGGCTGGACGGCGACACCGTCCCCGCCGGTCTCCACCGCGTACAGGCCCTCCGCTGTGGGCACCAGCAGCACGTCCGCCGCCACCGCTTCGGCGACGCCGGTCACGGTCCGGTCCAGGGTGCCGGTCATCGCTGCGGCCCCGTCGGCGGGGGCCTTCGCGAACGGCAGGGCGAGCACCGCCACCTTGCGGCCCGCCGCCAGCTCACCGAGCAGGGCGGCGGCCGGTCCGTCGTCGTCGCCCAGAGAGAGAAGGATCTCCGTCGCGACGACGGCACTCGTCAGGTACGGCGCCGGTGCGACGCTGCGGCCGAGCTCCTCCAGGACCACGGCGGCCTCACGGTGCGTGGCACCCTGGCCGCCGAGCTTCTCCGGGACCAGCAGTCCGGCCGCCCCGATCCCGGCGGCGAGCGACTCCCACAGTCGCAGGTCGTACGGCGTGTCGGACTCGGTTGCGGCAATCACCGTCGGCGCGTCCGCCCGGTCGGCCAGCAGCGAACGCACGGCGGACCGCAGGTCCTCCTCGGTCTCCGAATAGAGCAGGTCGGGTGCCTGTGCGGCTTCGGTCCGTGCGGTCATCGGGCAAGATCCTTCCAGGCGACGTCCTTGTCGTTACGCGGCTCGACGGGCAGACCGAGAACGCGCTCCGCGACGATGTTGAGCAGCACCTCGCTCGTGCCGCCCTCGATGGAATTGCCCTTGGACCGCAGATAGCGGTAGCCGGCGTCGCGTCCTGTGAAGTCGACGAGCTCCGGGCGGCGCATGGTCCAGTCGCTGTACAACAGCCCTTCGCCGCCCAGGAGCTCCACCTCGAGCCCGCTGATCTCCTGGTTGAGGCGGGCGAAGGCGAGTTTCATGCCGGAGCCTTCGGGGCCGGGCTGTCCGGCGACGAGCTGCTGGCGCAACCGCTCGCCGGTGAGTCTGGCGACCTCGGCCTCGACCCACAGCGTGAGCAGCCGCTGGTGGAGGTCATGGGTGCGCAGGGCGGGCTGTTCGCGCCAGGTCTTCGCGACGGTGCCGATCATGCCTCCCTCGCGGGGGATGCGGGATCCGCCGATGGAGACACGCTCGTTCATCAGGGTGGTCTGGGCTACCTTCCAGCCGTCGCCGACCGGGCCGAGCCGCCTGCTGTCCGGGATGCGTACGCCGGTGAGGAAGACCTCGTTGAACTCGGCCTCACCGGTGATCTGGCGCAGCGGCCGCACCTCGACACCCGGGTCGGTCATGTCGCAGATGAAGTAGCTGATGCCGCGGTGCTTGGGGACGTCCGGGTCGGTGCGGGCGATCAGGATCGCCCAGCGGGCCACATGGGCACTGGACGTCCAGACCTTCTGCCCGTCGACCACCCAGTGCTCGCCGTTCTTGACCGCGCGCGTGCCCAGCGCGGCGAGGTCGGATCCGGCGCCGGGTTCGCTGAAGAGCTGGCACCACACCTCCTCGCCCACCCACAGCGGACGCAGGAAGCGCTGCTTCTGCTCCTGGGTGCCGTAGCCGAGGATCGTGGGGGCGGCCATGCCGAGACCGATGCCGATACGGCGCGGATCGTTGTCGGGCGCTCCGGCGGCGGCGAGTTCGGTGTCCACGACGGGCTGCAGGGAACGCGGCGCGTCCAGTCCGCCGAGTCCGACGGGGTAGTGCACCCATGCCAGGCCCGCGTCGAAGCGTGCCTTGAGGAAGTCGGTGCGGCCGGTGGACGCCGGGGGGTGGGCCGCCAGCAGTTCCTGGGTGAGACGGCGGATCTGTGCCGCGTCGATGGCGGTGCTCATCGGGTGCCTCCTGACGGCAGGACGACGATGCGGCCGGTACTGGTGCCGTCGGCCACCCGCTGGACGGCCCGGGCCGCTCCGGCCATGGGGACGCGCTCGCTGACCAGCGGCTTGACGGCGCCCCGGGCCGCGAGCCCGGTGAGCTCGTCGTGGCAGGCACGGACGGCAGCGGGGTCCTTGGTGTTGTACAGACCCCAGTGGAGTCCGACGATCGAGTAGTTCTTCACCAGGGCGTGGTTGAGGCCGGGTGCGGGAATGGTGCCGCTCGCGAAACCGACGACGACGACCCGGCCCTCGAAGGCGATGCACTTGACGGACTTGGCGTAGGCCTCTCCGCCGACCGGGTCGTAGACGACGTCCGCGCCACGTCCACCGGTGGCCTCCTTCACCGCCGCGACGATGTCCTCGCTCCTGCGGTCGATGACCAGGTCGCAGCCCAGTCCGCGGGCGATCGCGGCCTTCTCCGGGCCGCCCGTGACCCCGATGACGGTGGCGCCGGCGGCCTTGCCGAGCTGGACGGCCGCGCTGCCGACGCCGCCTGCGGCCGCGTGCACCAGCAGCGTCTCACCTGCCTGAAGGTGTGCGCGCCGGTGCAGGCCGAACCAGCCGGTCTGGTACCCGATGTGCAGTGCGGCGGCCTCCGCGTCGTCCAGCGCGTCGGGGGCCGGCAGCAGGGCCGCCTCGTCCACGGCCACGTACTCGGCGAACCCGCCCTCCGGCAGGGCGGGGGTGGCGAGCACCCTGCGCCCGTCCTGCGTCTCGCCACAGATCTCCACGCCGGGAGTGAAAGGCAGCGGGGGCCTCACCTGGTACTGGCCACGGCAGATCAGCACGTCGGGGAAGTTGATGTTCGCCGCGCGCACCTTGAGCAGCACCTGCCCGCTCCCGGGAGTCGGCCGGTCCGTCTCCTCGAGCTCCATCACCTCGCTCGGCTCGCCGTTACGGTGCACTCGCCATGCCTGCATGAGGGGCCTCCACAACACTGTCGGCATTACCACTGCTCCGGCGCATACTAAGCGGTCGCTTGCTCGTCTGGGAACCCTGGCGCCGGACGCCCCCGGCTCGTTCAGGAACGCTTCGGTTTGGCCCTGACGTGCATCCGCTCCCCCTGAGGTCCGAACAGACTGAGGAATTCGACCGGCTCGTCGCCCGCGGGGCCGAACCAGTGCGGGAGCCTGGTGTCGAACTCGGCGGCCTCTCCGGGAGCCAGGACCAGGTCGTGCTCGGCGAGCTTGAGCCGCAGCCTGCCGTTGAGCACGTACAGCCACTCGTATCCTTCGTGGGTGCGCTGCTCGGGCGCCTCGGCGCAGGACGCCTCCTGTATGACCTTGTAGGCCTGGAGCCCTCCCGGCCGGGCGGTGAGCGGCAGGGAGGTCTTCGCACCGTGCACGATCGGCTTCGCCTTGACCCTCGGATCACCGACCGGCGGCGCCCCGACGAGATCGTCGAGCGGCACCTCATGGGCCCGGGCGATGGGCAGCAGCAGCTCCAGGCTGGGGCGCCGGCCGCCTGATTCGAGGCGGGAGAGGGTGGAGACGGAGATCCCGGTGGCCCCGGAGAGTCCCGCGAGTGTCACACCCCGGTCCTTGCGCAGCCGCCGCAGCCGTGGGCCGACCCCGGTGAGCACGGCGTCGAGTTCGGCGTCGTCCTGATTCTGTTCCTTCATGCCGTCCATTGCAGAATCAGCAATCCGGTTTGTCAATCAGGCACCGAGCGGGAGGCACGGACGGACCCGCGGGACGGACGGCCCGGCACCTGCTCCCGGTCGTCAGCGGGTGAAGACCTCGAAGGTGACGGCGGGGCGGCCGCCGAAACGTCCGGCGGCCGCCCCGGTGGCGCCGGTGAGGAACGTGCGGCAGTACACCTCCGGGTCTTCGTCCGTCAGTGCTTCGAGGTAGGTGCGGTGAGCCAGCAGCGACCGGACGGAACGCTCGAACCCCGGTGTCGCGTCGACCGCGTGGGTGGGCCGGTCGGTGCCCGCCACGGCGACCCAGCGCACCCCGTCCCACGGTTCGAGGCCCTGCTCACCGAGCTCAGGGAAGATCCAGCGGTTTCCCGCGTCGCCCGCGGCGTCCAGGGTGGCCCTGCCGACCGCGCGGTGGTCCGGGGTGTTCCATGCGGCGCCTGCCCAGGTGTCGCGGTGGTTGAGAGTGATGAGCAGTTCGGGCCGGTGGCGGCGGACGGCTGCGGCGATGTCCCGGCGAAGGGTCGTGCCGTACTCGATGGCACCGTCCCGGTGTTCGAGGAACTCCACGGTCGTCACGCCGACGGCCGCGGCGCTCGCCCGCTGTTCCCGCTCCCGCAGCGGAGCGCATTCGCCGGGGGCGAGCGTGTCGATCCCGGCCTCGCCGCGGCTCGCCAGAAGGTAGGTGATCTCGCGCCCCTCGTCGGTCCAGCCGGCCACGGCGGCGGCGCAGCCGTACTCCAGGTCGTCGGGGTGGGCGACCACCGCCAGCGCACGACGCCAGTCCGCGGGCATGGGTTCCAGCTGCTGTGTCATGCCCGGCAGGCTATCCGGCGA
>Ga0196960_10000126_pt1 | contig 29625 bp, 29 predicted proteins | sample S3v_5metaG_FD_183187 | JGI IMG/M metagenome (GOLD analysis project Ga0196960, IMG submission 183187) | Soil microbial communities from Anza Borrego desert, Southern California, United States - S3+v_5 | ecosystem: Environmental > Terrestrial > Soil > Desert | place: USA: California | collected...
GTGCGGGCGCCGGTACGGGCGCCCTGGCCGGCCCCCAGCTCGACCACGACGTCGACGGGGCGCACGGCGCCCGCGGCGCGCAGGGCCTCGTCCATCAGCTCGACGCCGCGCACGGAGTCGACGTAACAGGCGAACGTGAAGCCGGGGTCGGCGTCCAGCTCGCCGGCCAGCCAGCGCAGCGCCGCCGCGTCGACGAGCTCGTTGGCCAGGAAGATCCGCCGGATGCCGTGGGCGCGGTACACCCGGGCCTGGTGCGGGACCGCTGCGGTGATGCCCCAGGCGCCGTACTCCAGCTGGCGGGCGAAGAGCTGCGGGGACATCGACGTCTTGCCGTGCGGCGCGAAGGCCAGGCCGTGCCGCTCCGCGTACGCCTTGAGCAGGGCGAGGTTGGCCTCGAGCGACTCGGCGGACAGAGCCAGCACGGGGGTGGTGAAGCCGCCGGTGAAGAGGTCGCGGCGCTCGGCCGCCAGGGCGCCGACGGTCAGCCCCTCCGCGTCGGGCGGCAGCGCCTTGAAGCGGTGGTCCACCACTTCACCGGCGAGTGCCGTCACGGACTGTTCGGCGGACTGCTGGGCGGCCAAGGGATCCTCCTCGGGAACTCGGCCGTTGCACTGTCTGCAACGGCCATTGCGCATATCGCTTAACGCTGTCTAACATCCGAGCCAATGCCGGGTCAATGGTTGAGCACCGGCGCCCACGGCCGACCACGAGGAGCCCAGAGTGTCCGGATCCGCAGCCAGGACAGCCACCGCGGACGCCGTCTGCCTCGGTGAGTCCATGGTGACGTTCCTGCCCTCGCAGCCGGGCCGCCTCGCCGACGTCCCCTCCTTCGGCCGGGGCATCGGCGGCGCCGAGTCCAACGTCGCCTGCGCGCTCGCCGCTGCGGGCCACCGGGCGAAGTGGGTCGGCCGCGTCGGAGCCGACGGCTTCGGCGACCACCTCGTCGACGCCATCGCCGGCTACGGCGTCGACACCTCCGCCGTGCGCCGCGACCCGGGCCGCCCCACCGGCATCTACTTCCGCACGGCCGCGGACCGGGCCACCGACACCCACGAGGTGGCGTACTACCGGGCCGGTTCCGCGGCCTCCGCGATGTCCCCGCACAACGTCCCGTACGAGGACCTCTTCTCCGCCCGCATCCTGCACCTGTCCGGCATCACCGCCGCGCTCTCCGCCGACTGCCTGGCGCTCCTCCACGACCTCACCGCCCCCCGCGACGGCCGCCCGCTGATCTCCTTCGACGTCAACCACCGCCCCGGGCTGTGGCGCGAGGCCGGGGCCGGCCCGGAGGTCCTGCTCGCCCTCGCCCGCCGTTGCGACCTCGTCTTCGTCGGGGAGGACGAGGCGGAAGAGGCGTGGGGCGTCCACGGCGCCGAAGCGATCCGTGCGGCCCTTCCGGAGCCGGACGTGCTGGTCGTCAAGCGGGGCTCCGAGGGCGTCACGGTCTTCTCGCGCACCGACCGCCGTACCGGTGGCGCGGCGGAGGACCGCGGTGCGGCGGAGGACGCCGGTGCGGGGGCGGACCGCGGTGCGGCGGAGGACGCCGGTGCGGGGGCGGACCGCGGTGTGGCGCAGGACACCGGTGCGGGGGCGGACACCGTCACCACCGTCCCCTCCCTGCGCGTCGACGTCGTCGCCGCGGTCGGCGCGGGCGACGCCTTCGCCGCCGGGTTCCTCTCCGCCACCCTGCGCGACCTGCCCGTACGCGACCGCGCCCGGCACGGCCACCTCATGGCCGCCGCCGTCCTCACCGTCCCCGGCGACCTCACCGGGCCCCCGCCCCGGGCGTACGCCGACCGGCTCGCCGCCCTGGACGACGAGGCCTGGGGCACACTTCGTCTCGGCCCCGGCTGGACAGCCGCCGGGGCGAACGAGGAGGTACGAGTCACATGAGCCAGACCGTCGACCGCGCGCTGAGCATCCTGCCGCTGCTCGCCCAGGGCCCCGCCGACCTCGGCCAGGTCGCGATACAGCTCGGCGTCCACAAGTCCACGGCGCTGCGCCTGCTCCGTACGCTCCACGAGCACGGACTCGTCTACCGCCAGGAGGACCAGCGCTACCGCCTCGGCGCGCGGCTCTTCGCCCTCGCGCAGGAAGCCGTCGAGAACCTCGACGTGCGCGAGATCGCCCACAGCCACCTCGTCGCGCTCAACGAGCAGTGCGGTCACACCGTCCACCTCGCGGTCTACGAGGAGAACGAGGTCCTCTACATCGACAAGGTCGAGAGCCGCTATCCCGTGCGGATGTACTCACGGATCGGCAAGCCCGTCGCGATCACCGTCGCCGCGGTCGCCAAGCTGCTCCTGGCCGACCTCACCGAGCCCGAACGGCGCGCGATAGCCGAACGGCTCGACTACCCCATGTACACGTCCCGTTCGCTCCCGAACGCGGGCGCCTTCCTCAAGGAGCTCGCCGTCGTGCGCGAACAGGGCTGGGCCACCGACCTCGGCGGCCACGAGGAGTCCATCAACTGCATCGGCGCCCCCATCCGGGGGGCGGACGGGCGGGTCGTCGCAGCCATGTCGGTGTCCGCACCGAACGTGGTCGTCACGGCCGAGGAACTCCTCACCCTGCTCCCGCTGGTGCGCCGCACCGCGGACACCATCAGCCGGGAGTACTCCGGCACCACCCCCACCAAGAAAGCCTGAACCGTCATGACCGAGAAGACCGCCCTCACCCCCAGCACCCACACCGCTCCGCCCGCCAAGTTCTCGCACGGCGTGAAGAAGGGGAACATCCTCCAGGTCGCCGGTCAGGTCGGCTTCCTGCCCGCCGTCGAGGGCCAGGCCCCCACCCCGGCCGGCCCGACGCTGCGCGAGCAGACCCTGCAGACCTTCGCCAACGTCAAGGCGATCCTGGAGGAGGGCGGCGCGAGCTGGGACGACGTGATGATGATGCGCGTCTACCTCACGGACGTCGACCACTTCGCCGAGATGAACGCCATCTACAACGAGTACTTCGAGGAGCAGGGACTCAAGGCCCCCGCCTCCGCACGTACGACGGTGTACGTCGGCCTGCCCAAGGGCCTCCTCATCGAGATCGACGCCCTCGCGGTCCTCGGCTGATCCCCGGCCCCTGCGCACCACCGGCCGGCTGATCCCCGGCCCCTGCGCACCACCGGCCGGCTGAACCGCCCGGCCTCATCGCACCACCCCCGCAGCACGGCACGGCGCCCCGCTCCTCCCCCTCCCGGGGCGCCGTGCCGCCCTCCCCCTCTGCCCGAAGGGCCCCGTCACCAACGGAGTTGACCGCTCATGCTGCTCGCCGCCGCCCCCGCCCCCGAGGCGCCACCCCACACCGGTGGACTGCTCCTCCTGATCGGCGGAACGCCCGGTCTGCTGACCGTCGCCGCCCTCGGGATCGCCCTCCTGCTCTTCCTGATCATCAAGGTCAGGCTGCAGCCGTTCGTCGCGCTGCTCGCCGTATCCATAGCCGTCGGCCTGGGTGCCGGTCTCTCCGTCACCGAGCTCTTCGGCACCGTCCAGAAGTCGGCCGCCGTCTCCGTCATCGAGTCCGGCATGGGCGGCATCCTCGGACACGTCGCGATCATCATCGGCCTCGGCACGATGCTGGGCGCGATCCTGGAGGTGTCCGGCGGGGCGGAGGTGCTGAGCGCCCGGCTGCTGAACCTCTTCGGTGAGAAGCGCGCCCCGCTCGCCATGGGCCTCACCGGCCTCATCTTCGGCATCCCGGTCTTCTTCGACGTCGGCATCTTCGTCCTCGCGCCGATCGTGTACGCCGCCGCCAAGCGCTCCGGCAAGTCGGTCGTCCTGTACGCGATGCCGCTGCTGGCCGGCCTCTCGATGACCCACGCGTTCCTGCCGCCGCACCCCGGACCGGTCGCCGCCGCGGGCCTCTTCAACGTCTCCCTCGGCTGGGTCATCCTGATGGGCGTCGTCGTCGGCATCCCGTCCGTCCTCGCCGCCTGGGGCTACGCCGCCTGGATCGGCAAGCGCGTCTTCGTCGACGTACCGCAGGACATGGTCGAGGCGGCCGAGGAGTCCAAGGCGGCGGTCGTCGCCGAACAGCGTGCCGCCGGTGTCACCCCGCACGAGAAGCCCGTCGCGCTCGGCACCGTGCTCGCGATCATCGGTACCCCGCTGATCCTGATCCTGGCCGCGACGTTCTCCTCCATCGCGCTGGACCCGTCCACCCTGCGCTCCGTCATCGAGTTCTTCGGCAACCCCTTCGTCGCGCTGACGATCGCCCTGCTCCTCGCCTACTACCTGCTGGGCCTCCGGCGCGGCTGGTCCCGCAAGTCCCTCGAATCGGTCTCCACGGCCTCGCTGAAGCCCGTCGGCAACATCCTGCTGGTCGTCGGCGCGGGCGGGATCTTCGGAGCCGTGCTGAAGGGGAGCGGAATCGCGGACGCGCTGGCCGACACCTTCAACGACGTCGGCCTGCCGGTCATCCTGCTCGCCTGGCTGATCTCCGTCGTCCTGCGGGTCGCGCAGGGCTCGGCGACGGTCGCGATCGTCACCACCGCCGGCATCGTCGTCCCGCTCGTCGAGGGCCAGGGCATGTCACAGGCCCACCTCGCGCTGATCATCATGGCGATCTCGGCGGGCTCCATCTTCGCCTCGCACGTCAACGACGGCGGATTCTGGATGGTCTCGAAGTACTTCGGCATCTCCGAACGCGACACCCTGAAGACCTGGACCGTCCTGGAAACGGTCCTCTCGGTCGCCGGCTTCGTGGTCGCGGCGGCGCTGAGCCTGGTGATCTAGGCTCCCCCGCCGGATTCCGGGCGGAGGCAGGCCTGCCTCCGCCCGGAACCCCACCGCCCGAAGGCGGTAGGTCGCGCCCCCTTGTGCGAAACGGCGCCATACGCTTCGTTGATCGGCATGGCGGAGACAAGCGAAACCACAGAGGCGGGGGAGCAGGGCTCCCGGCCGCGTAAATCCAGCTGGCGCCACATCGGGCCCGGCATCGTCGTCGCGGCCACCGGTGTCGGAGCCGGGGACCTGGTCGCGACGCTCATCGCGGGAAGCAAGTTCGGCTACACCCTGATGTGGGCGGCCGTGATCGGCTGCCTCGTCAAGATCTCCCTCGCGGAGGCGGTGGGCCGCTGGCACCTGGCGACGGGCCGTACCCTCTTCGACGGCTGGCGCACCCTCGGCGGGTGGACCACGGGCTATTTCGCGGTGTACGTCGTCATCTGGGGCTTCGTCTACGGCGCGACGGCCATGTCCTCCAGCGCCCTGCCCATCGTGGCCCTCTTCCCCGACGGGCCGGGCCTGAAGACCTGGGCGATCATCACCGGGCTGATCGGCCTGGTCTTCGTCTGGTTCAACCAGTACGCCGTCTTCGAGAAGGTCATGACGGTCCTGATCGGCATCATGTTCGTCGTGGTGGTCTACGTCGCCATCCGGGTGGTGCCGGATGCCGGCGCCTCCTTCGCGGGGCTGCTCCCCGTGCTCCCGGACGGCTCGCTGATCTACACGCTCGGACTGATCGGCGGGGTCGGCGGCACCATCACCATGGCGGCGTACGGGTACTGGGTGAACGCCAAAGGATGGTCCGACACCTCCTGGATGAAGGTGATGCGGGTCGACAACCGGGTCGCCTACATCACGACCGGTGTCTTCGTCGTCGCGATGCTCATCGTCGGGGCCGAGCTGCTGCACTCCTCGCAGATCGCGCTGACGAAGGGCGACCGGGGGCTGATCGACCTCGGTCAGGTCCTGGAGGACCGCTTCGGGGCGGGCACCGCGAAGCTGTTCCTGGTCGGCTTCTTCGCGACGTCGTTCTCGTCGCTCATCGGTGTGTGGCACGGCGTGAGCCTGATGTTCGCCGACTTCGTGGAGCGCGTCCGGGCCGCTCGCAGCGGCACGGACGTGGAGAAGGCCAGTGGTGAGAAGGTCGGCCGGCAGGAGCGGTCCGTGCCCTTCCGCGCGTATCTGCTCTGGCTGACCTTCCCGCCGATGACGCTGCTGTGGCTGGACGAGCCCTTCGGGCTGGTCATCGGCTACGGCGTCCTGGGCGCGTTCTTCATGCCGTTCCTGGCCCTGACCCTGCTGTGGCTCCTCAACTCCTCCCGTACGCCGCGTGAATGGCGCAACGGATGGCTGAGCAACGGGATGCTGGGCGCGGCGGGACTGCTGTTCGTCGTGCTGTGCGTCCAGCAGGTGCGCGACCTGCCCTGGTGACGGCGGCGTACGTGCTCGTACGGACGCAGCAGCGCCGCCGGGGGAGCGGCGGCGCTGCTGGACCGGAGGCCCGGTGGGCCGGCCGGGCTACGGCAGCCCGTGGACGTGCGGGCCCACCGCGTTGGACCAGGCGTTGCCCGCGGTGGCGTCCCAGTTCGTGGACCAGGTCATCGCGCCACGGATGTCCGGGTAGGTCCTGGACGGCTTGAACGAGCCGCAGCTCGTGCCCTTGGCCAGGCAGTCCAGGGCCGCGTTCACGACGGACGGGGCGACGTAGCCGCTGCCGGCGCCACGGGTGGAGGCGGGGACGCCGAGGCCCACCTGGGAGGGGGCGAGGCCGCCCTCCAGCTGGATGCAGGCGAGCGCGGTGAGGAAGTCCACCGAGCCCTGCGAGTAGACCTTGCCGTCGCAGCCCAGCATCGAGCCGCTGTTGTAGTACTGCATGTTGACGACGGTCAGGATGTCCTTGATGTTGAGCGCCGTCCTGAAGTACTCCCCGGACGTCGACTGCATGTCGATGGTCTGCGGGGCCATGGTGATGACGAGGCCGGGGCCCGCCTTCGACGACAGGGAGCGCAGAGCCTTCGTCATGTAGGTGGAGTTGAGGCCGTTCTCCAGGTCGATGTCGACGCCGTTGAAGCCGTACTCCTGGATGAGCGCGTGGACGGAGTCGGCGAACGCGGTGGCGGAGGCGTCGCTGTTGACGGCGACGGTTCCCTTCTCGCCGCCGACGGAGATGATGACGTTCTTGCCCGCGGCCTGCTTGGCCTTGATGTCGGCCTTGAACTGGTCGACGGTGTAGCCGTTCAGCCCCGCCGAGTCCAGGTTGAAGGTGACGGCGCCGGGCGTGGCCGTGGCGTCCGCGAAGGACACGGCGATGATGTCGTAGTGCGCGGGGACGTCGCTGAGCTTCTGGACGGCGGCGCCGTTGTTGAAGTTCTGCCAGTAGCCGGTCACCGCGTGCTTGGGCACCGACGTCGTCGGGCCGCCCGGATCGGTGGCCTTCGCCGTACGGGCGCTCACGGCCGCCGACTTCGCGGACTCACCGGCGCTGTTGGTGGCGCTGACGGAGAACTGGTACGCGGTGTCGGCGGCCAGACCGGTCACCGTGGCGGAGGTTCCGGTGGAGGTGGTCGCCTTCGTGCCGTTGCGGTAGACGGTGTAGCCGGTGGCGCCGGGGACCGCGTTCCAGGTGAGGGCGACGGAGGAAGGCGTGACCGCCCCGGCGGCCAGTCCGGCGGGGGCCCCGGGGACGCCGGGCTCCGGGTCGGTACCGCCGCCGCCGTCCGGCCCGGTCACCTGGATGTCGTCGGCGACGTAGGCGGCCTGTCCGTACCAGCCGTGGGTGTAGACGGTCACCGAGGTGGTGGAGGGCCCGGTGGTGAAGCTGGTCCGCAGCTGGGTCCAGCCGCTGGATCCGGGCGACCAGGTGGACACGTCGGTCGTACCGGTGCCACTCGCCCCGAGGTAGGCGTAACCGCCCTGCACCCAGGAGCTCAGCGTGTAGGTGGAGCCGGGCTTCACGGTCACGGTCTGCGCGCACCTGGCGTTGTCGTGCCCGGCCGGGGTGGCCTTGAGCGCGGAGGTGCCGCCGTGCACGGGGGAGGAGACCACCGCGCCGCTGCCGCCGGAACAGGCCCAGTTGGCGAGCCCCGACTCGAATCCGGCGTTCCTGGCCACGTTGACGTCGGCCGCCTGCGCGGTGGTGGCGAGCCCGGTGACGGCCAGCGCCCCGGCCATGACGCCGGCGACGGCCCCGCCGAGGAGCGGCCGGACCCGGCGTCTTCTGTGCCTGCTGCTGCCTGCGGAGCGTTCCACTTGCTGCCTCCGGTGGGGGAGTTGGGGGTGCTGGCGGGGCGGTGGCCACCGTTGGCCGATAAAACTGGTCCAGACCAATCGAGTTGTCAAGACCTCTGGTGGACCGGATGTGGACGGCGGAACCGGCAGGGCCGCGCTCACCTTCGGGTGACCGGGCCTGCATCGTCGAAGATGCACCCGCGCGGGTGACCCGGGCCGGATGCCTGCTTCCGGCTTCCGGGTCGTGACGGAGTGAATTTCAGGGGGGCCTGGAAGAAACGGCCGACGGGCGTTCTGACGTGGGCGGATGAATTGCTGCGGATTTAAAACCCGGAGGACGGGGTAACTCTGTGCAGTGGTACAGAAGTTAACGTCTTTGCCTTTCGTCCGACTTCGCACGGAGGCGTTGCGAACGTCTGTGCCGTACGTCTTCGTACTGGGTTCCCATATCTGTTCTCTGCCTGGTATGACGTGGCTAAGGTGCTGGGGAAGAAGCACGGAGCAGGAGCGATTGCGGCCGGAGTCACCCCGTGACGACGGCCGGAGCCGAACGGGGAAGAGCGTGCCGACCGCAATAGCAGTGACCAGCGCTGATCTGGTGCTACCGCCGACCGACCAGCAGACGCCCACAGCGGCGCTGTTGCAGGCGCCCGAGGCTCAGACCCTCGACCTCGCGATCGGTGACATGCACCTGCTCCTCGAACAGCACGGGCATGTGGTGGCGGTCTACCCGACGGGCATCAGCCCCGCCCATGAGCGCAGGCTGCACGCCATCCGCTCCGTCCTGGAGAGCGATCGCATCGCCCTCCTCAAGGTGGACCTGCCGCCATTGGGCGTCGCCGTGCTGGTGCGCCAGCTGCGTCAGCTGTCGATCTGCGACTTCAGCCCTGGCGTGGTCGCGTCGGCGGTGCGACTGCTCGCCCACTACATCCATGCCGGAGCCCTGCTGAACTCGGTGGCCAGGCTCGACCGGGTGCCGGTCAGTCTCAAGACGCACGCCAAGTCCTGGCTGCCCGGCTCGCAGTTCGCGGTGCTCGCGGGGCCGAACCCGCAGCTGACCAAGGTCGGACCGGCTGTGGAGCCTCCGGGAGGTCCCGACTTCCCGACCCATCTGCTGTACGCCAGGGGGCAGATGACATCGGAATGGGTTCAGCAGACCCTCGCCCCCGCGTGGAAGGTACAGGCCGTTCAGGAGTGCGCCCTGCCTTCGGGTTCGGCACGGTGGTGGGGGACCGGGAAGCTGGTGGAATTCGCCTCCTTCCTCCCGGACATCTCGGTGGTCTACCAGCTTGTCTCCTCCGTACGGCGGGAGAACTGCCACTGGTGCGAAATGGAACTCATCGGTGACCGCTGCGGCTTCTGCTCCTCCCCGCTGGCCCCGTCCGAGAACCGAATGCACTCTGCCGGTGTCCTGAACCATGGAGCGCCCGCGCCACCGAGCCCCTGACGTCTCCGTGCCCGTCCCCAGACACCGCGCATCCCTCTTGTCCGCTGCTCCACGCATCCGATTCGAACGAGGTTGTCCGGCTCATGAACTCCCGCCAGCGCCGCGGCGTGATACTCCTGCTCCTGTCGGTCCTGTGCGCCTTCGGCGCGTTCGCCGGGGTGCTCTCGGTGATCAGTGACGTCAACTCGAAGGTGGGGCCCGAGGTCACGACGTACCAGGTGAAGAGCAACGTGGCGCCCTACACCCCGCTCACCGAGAAGCATTTCGAGAAGATCTCGATGCCCAAGCGGTGGCTCTCCGCCAACGCGGTCACCGACATCTCCGAGGTCGACGGCAAGATCGCGGTCACCCAGCTGCGCGAGGGCTCGCTCCTCCAGTCCGACATGATGGAGAAGCGCCCCGCCCTGCGGCCCGGTGAACAGGAGATCGCCATCCTCATCGACGCCGCGACGGGCGTCGCGGGCAAGATCACTCCCGGCGCGACGGTCAATGTCTACGCCACGTTCGCCGGTGAGAACGACGGGGAGCCCCCGCAGTCGAAGGTCATCGTCTCCAACGCCCGGGTGCTGGAGGTCGGCAAACTCACGGCACTGGAGCCGGACAACGACAACAGGGCGAACCAGGCGACCGAGGCCGTGCCGATCACCTTCGCGCTCAACACGCTCGACACCCAGCGCATCGCCTACGCCGAGTCGTTCGCGGAACACGTGCGGCTGGCGCTCATCGCGTCCGGCAGCGACGGCACGATCCGTCCGGGAGACCGGACCTACACGCTCGACAAGGACAAGTGAGGATGGGATGACCACCAGGATCCTCCCGGCGGTGGGTGACGGGGACGCGGCCAGGTCCGTCACCACGCTGCTCAGCCAGCTCCCCGACGCGGAGCCCGCGGCTCCCGTCGGTGACTCCACGCAGCTCATCGACATGCTCGCCCGCCTCGCGGGCGAGTCCCTCGACGAGCTGCCCGAGGTCGTACTGGTCCATGAGCGGATCGGCCCGGTTCCGGCTCTGGAGCTGATCCGGGAGGTCTCCCTGCGCTTCCCCGCCGTGGGTGTCGTGCTGATCACCACGGACGCGAGCGCCGGACTCTTCTCCGCCGCCATGGACTCCGGTGCGCGGGGACTGATCACGCTCCCCCTGAGTTACGAGGAACTGGCCAACCGGGTCCAGGCGGCGGCCCAGTGGTCCGTCGGTGTGAGGCGCCACCTCGGTGCGGGGGGTGACGTCTTCACCGGCCCGGGCGGCACCGTGGTGACCGTCACCGGCGCCAAGGGCGGCGTCGGTACCACCGTCGCCGCGGTGCAGATCGCTCTGGCCGCCCAGGCCTCGGGCAACACCGTCGCGCTGGTCGACTTCGATCTCCAGACCGGTGACATCGCCTCGTACCTCGACGTCCAGTTCCGTCGCTCCATCGTCGACCTCGCCGCGATCTCCGACATATCCCCCCGTGTCCTGTCCGACGCCGTCTTCTCCCACCCCACCGGAATGGCCCTCCTGCTGGCGCCCGGTGAAGGCGAACGCGGCGAGGAGGTCAGCGACCGCTCGGCCCGCCAGATCGTGAGCGCGCTGCGCTCGCGCTACGAGGTGGTGGTGATCGACTGCGGAAGCCAGATGCACGGCGCCAATGCCGCGGCGATCGAGATGGCGGACATCGCCCTGCTGGTCACGACGCCGGACGTCGTGGCGGTGCGCGGCGCCAAGCGCATCGTACGGATGTGGGACCGGCTTCAGATCCGCAAGGCGGAGGAGACGGTCACGGTGGTCAACCGCTTCACCCGCAACACCGAGATCCAGCCGCCCCTCATCCAGAAGATCACCGGGACCCGGATGGCGGGCACGGCCGTCCCCGCCGGCTTCAAGGAACTGCAGGGCGCCGTCGACGCGGGACGGATGCACGAACTCGACGCGAAGAGTGCCGTCAAGCAGGCACTGTGGGCACTGGCCGGCGAACTGGGGCTGGTGAAGGTCCCCGCGGGCACGGAAGGCAGTGGCAGGTTCCGAAACGACCGGGGCTCGATCGGGCGTTCACGCCGACGGCGCGACGGCGCTGCCCGGGGCCGCGGGACGACCGAGGGGGCAGGCTGACCGATGAAACCCGACGACGGAGAACGCCAGGGCATACGGGCGGGGCGTGAGCGCCTGCGTCCCTGTGAGCGCGACCGCGGACAGACCGCGGTCGAATTCGTGGGCGTCACCCCGCTCATCATCCTGCTGCTCGTCGCGCTGTGGCAGTGCGCGCTGATCGGCTACACCTTCAGCCTGGCGGGCAACGCCGCGGACGTGGCCGCACGGACGGGCACCGGTGCGCGGGGGAACCAGGACGCGGCCTGCGACCGGGCCGCGAAGGAGGACCTGCCCGGGGCCTGGTCCTCGGCGGCGACGGTGAGCTGTTCCACGGACCGAGGCCTGTACCGGGCCGAGGTCGGCCTCAAGGTCCCCGTCCTCGTCCCCGGAGTGCTCGACTTCCCGATGACGGTCACCGGCGACGCCGCCTCGGTGAAGGAGGGCTGAGAGATGAAGCCGAACCAGGCAGCAGCACGCCGCGAACGCGGGCAGGTCGCCATCGAGTACATGGGCTTCATCCCCCTCCTGCTCATCGTCGGCCTCTGCGCGATCCAGCTCGGCGTGGCGGCGTACGCGGCCAACCAGGCGGGTACCGCCGCCAGGGCCGCCGCCCGTACGGCCGGCCACGACCGGCCCGAGAGCACCCCGGAGGACGCAGGACGCCGGGCCATCAGCAGCTGGCTCGCCGACGAGTCCGCGTTCACCCCGAGCTGGGGCGCCGACGAGGTCACGTACACGGCCAGGGTCAAGGTCCCCTCGGTCATCCCGGGCCTGGAGGGCGCCTTCGGCTGGGCCGAGCGAAGCTCCACGATGCCCCGCGACTGACCAGGACCGTCGGCGACGGCACTCCCGAGCGAACCGAACAGAACGGCCGGCAACGGCTCCGGTACCAGCCGGACGGCACACCGAGGAGTTACGGAAATGAGCCTCCGGGCACGCATCACCGCCCCCGAGCAGAACCCCGGAGGGCGGGAGGACGGCCACCTGGTCGCCACCTACCGGGCCAAGCTGCTCGAGGAGATCGACCTCGCGGAGATGTCCTCGCTCGCGGCCGCGGACCGGCGGGCCCGGCTGGAGCGCGTACTCGGCCACATCATCAGCCGCGAAGGACCGGTCCTCTCGACGGTCGAGCGCTCCCAGCTCATCCGCCGGGTCGTCGACGAGGCCCTGGGACTCGGCATCCTGGAACCGCTCCTGGAAGACGCCTCCATCACCGAGATCATGGTCAACGGCCCCGACCAGATCTTCGTCGAACGCAGCGGCAAGGTCGAGCAGCTCCCCATGCGCTTCGGTTCGCACGAGCAGCTCATGCAGACGATCGAGCGCATCGTGTCGACCGTCAACCGCCGGGTCGACGAGGCCAACCCGATGGTCGACGCCCGCCTGCCCAGCGGCGAGCGCGTCAACGTGATCATCCCGCCGCTGTCACTCACCGGAGCCACGCTCACCATCCGGCGGTTCCCGCGCGCCTTCACGCTTCAGGAGATGATCGGCTTCGGCTCCCTGGACGAGCAGATGCTGCTCCTGCTCTCCGGCCTGATCCAGGCGAAGTTCAACGTGATCGTCTCCGGCGCCACCGGCACGGGCAAGACCACCTTGTTGAACGCACTGTCGGGCCTCATCCCGGGCAACGAACGCATCGTGACCATCGAGGACTCCGCCGAACTCCAGCTCCAGCAGAACCATGTGATCCGGCTGGAGTCACGCCCGGCGAACGTGGAGGGCAAGGGCCAGATCACCATCCGCGACCTGGTCCGCAACTCCCTGCGTATGCGCCCCGACCGGATCGTCGTCGGTGAGGTCCGAGGCGGAGAGTCCCTCGACATGCTCCAGGCGATGTCCACCGGCCATGACGGATCGCTGGCCACGGTGCACGCCAACAGTGCCGAGGACGCGCTGATGCGTCTGCAGACCCTGGCCTCGATGTCCGAGATCAAGATCCCGTTCGAGGCGCTGCACGACCAGATCAACAGCGCCGTCGACGTCATCGTCCAGCTCACCCGGTTCGCCGACGGCGGCCGCAAGGTCACCGAGATCGCGGTGCTCGACTCCCACGGCCGGGAGAACTACCGCATCGTGTCCGTCGCCCGCTTCAACGCGCAGCCGATGGCTGCCGACGGGCGGATTTACGGACAGTTCCAGTACCTCCCGCTCCCGCGCAGGATCGCCGAGCGCCTCTACATGGCCAGCCAGCCCATCCCGCAGGCCTTCGGAGTCGCCTCGTCCGACGAACAGCTCGCCACCCGAGAGGCCAAGTAGGTACTGCCCCATGACCAATCTCCCCCTGCTCACCGTCGGCGTGACGCTGCTGTGCTGCGTTCTGGCCGTCGCCGGCCTGCACGCGTACTCCGGCGGCAAGGCCGACCGCGAAGCCCTCGTCGACAGGCTCTCGCACACCGGGCAGATCCCCCAGGAGGGGCGGCACCGCCGGTTCCGGGGGATCGACCGCCGGCTGCGGTCGACGGGCCTGGGCCGGAAGATCGAGCTGAAGCTCGCGGCCACCGGCCTGGAGATCACCCCTGGCGAGTTCTTCGTCTACGCCCTCGTCGCCATGGCCGGGCTGTGGATCATCGCCTCGTCACTCCTGGCGAGCTTCTTCGGCCCGGTCGCCGCACTCATCGGCCTCTGGGGCACGAACGCCTTCCTCGAATGGCAGCGCACCAAGCGCACCGACCGGTTCATCAACCAGCTCCCCGAACTCTCCCGCATCCTCGCCAACGCCACCCAGGCAGGTCTCGCCCTGCGTACGGCGATCGGCATGGCGGCGGAGGAACTGGAGAACCCGGCGGGCGAGGAACTGGCCCGGGTCGCCCGCCGCCTCTCCGTGGGCGAGTCCCTCGACGACGCACTGAGCGAGCTCACCGAACGCCTGCCTTCCCGGGAACTCGTCGTACTCGTGACGACCCTCGTCCTCTCCAACCGCGCCGGCGGTACCGTCGTCAGCTCCCTGCGCAACCTCACCGAGACCCTGGAGGAGCGCAAGGAGACCCGGCGCGAGGTCAAGACCCAGCTGTCACAGGTGACGGTCACCGCCTACGCGGTACCGGGCTTCGGCATCGGCGCGATGCTCCTGATGAACGCGGTCATGCCGGGCGCACTCGACCGTATGACCGGAGCCTTCATCGGCCAGGCCGCGGTGATCGTCGCCCTCGTCCTGTACGCGATCGGGTTCATCGTGATCCGTCGCCTGTCCCGTATCGACGTCTGAGAGGGGGCCGCCATGGATCTGCTGCTCGCACTCGTCGTGGGCCTCGCGGTGTACGGAGCGATCGCCGGCATCCGGATGTACCGGGCCGACGCCCGACTCCCCGGCGACCTCGCCATCGCGCTGGAGATCGGCTCCAGCCGGACCAGCGCCGTGGGCTCCGGGATCGACCGGCTGGGCATGCGCTGGGCCCCGATGGTGCTCCGGCTCATGGGACCGAAGGCCGTCAACAAGAAGCGCCGCCAGATCGACATGGCGGGCAACCCCGGCGGCCTCACCATCGACCGCTATGCCGCACGCCGCGCTGTCTACGGCGCCCTCGGCTTCTTCGGGGCCTTCACCACCATCGTCAGGGGACAGCTCTTCATCTCCCTGCTCCTGATCGCCTTCGGCCTCTTCTGGGTGGAGGTCGGCATCTGGTCCGCGATGCGGGTCCGCAAGGACCACATCGAACGCACGCTCCCCGACTTCCTCGACGTGCTCGCCGTCGTCGTCTCGGCGGGCCTCGGATTCCGCCAGGCGCTGGAGCGCGTCGCCGAGAAGTACGAAGGTCCCTGGGCCGACGAACTGCGCATCACCCTGCGCCAGATGGACATGGGCGTCAGCCGGCGTCAGGCCTTCGAGGAACTCCGCAGGCGTAACGACTCCGAACAGGTGGCCATGTTCGTGACGACACTCCAGCAGGGCGAGGAACTGGGCGCGCCCATCGTCGACACCCTGATCCAGATCGCCAACGACATGCGGCGCACCGATGCCCAGAACGCCCGGCGCAAGGCCGCCAAGGCGGTGCCGAAAGCCACCTTCGCGGTCACGTCGTTCCTGTTGCCCGGCACCCTCGTCCTCCTGACGGTCGGGTTCGTCTACGGGGCCGATGTCGACTTCGGCTTCCTCTCGGGCTGATGTCGGGCTGATGTCCTGCGTGACGGACGGGAGATGAGGATGATGGGCATGACAGGCAGGGGGAGGTGACGGGGCAGATGTCTTTCCAGCTCGGCAGCGCGCACACAGGACTGACCGGTGAGGTACGCCAGGCGATGGCGGACCCCGGCGCACGCCCGGCGTTCGCCCTTCAGGTGAACGCCCTGCAGGCGATGTGCCGCCAGGTCTTCGGCTTCCGCCTCGCCATGATCGCCATCGCCACGCCGTTCGCCGTCGAACGCACGGCACCCGGCCTCGCCACCTGGCTCATCGGCTCGGCCGTCCTCGTCACCTTCATGGGCTCCTACGTCCTGTTCCGGGACTGGGAACGCTTCGGCCCGCTCCTCCTGCGCCACCCCTGGCTCCTGGGGATCGACGCACTCTTCGGCGCGCTGCTCCTGGTCACGGCCACCCCCGAGTCAACGCTCGCCTACGTCACGGTCTGTACTCCGCTGCTGGCGGGGCTCGTGTACGGCTGGCGCGGAGCGGCCGCCTTCGCCGTGCTCCAGATCCTGATCGTCTCCGGCGTGTACGCCACCGATGTCCGGCTGGAGGCGAGCGACAGCACTGCGCTCCTCCTGCCCGGCTTCTGCGTGATCGCCGGGGCGGTGGGGGTCACGTTGCGCAACCTGCTCCTCCGCTTCGGGACGGCCAGCCAGGCCCTCACCGAGACGCGGGCGCGCCTCGCGGTGAACGAGGCGGTCGAGAGTGAGCGAACCCGCCTTGCCCGGGAGATGCACGACTCGGTCGCGAAGACCCTGCACGGACTGGCACTGGCCGCCGACGGCCTGGCCGCATCCTCGGGCCGGATGGATCCGCTCACCGTCAGGCACCAGGCGGAGCTCGTCGCACGGTCCGCACGCCGCGCCGCCGCGGAATCACGCGAACTGCTCTCCGACCTGCGCCGGGACTCAGGGCTCGACGCAGGAGTCGACGTGATCGCCGAACTCAGGGCGCGGGCTGACGACTTCTCCCGTAGCCACGCACTGACCGCCACGTTCCGCCGGCTCAGCGACGCCCCGGTCCCACCGGTACCGGCTCCTGTCGCCCGGCAGCTCCTCACCGTCGCGTCCGAGGCGATGGAGAACGCCAATCGTCACGCCGACCCCAGCTACCTCGTCGTCCTCGCGGGCGTGAAGGGCGATGTCCTGCGCGTCACGGTGTACGACGACGGGAAGGGCCTGCCCGCGGGTACGACCCTCGACGACCTCAAGCGAGCCGGCCACTTCGGCCTCGTCGGGATGGTGGAGAGGGCGGCGACGATCGGTGCCCGCATCCGCATCGGCAGGGGAAAAGCAGCGAAGGGCACCGAGGTACGCATGGAACTCCCACTGGCCGCACTCGTCACCGCACAGCAACTACCCGCTGTCCCCGACCCGTACGACCTTCCCACGGCGGCCCCGCGCTGATCGCCTCCCACAGCACCGACGTCACGTACCCACAGATCCAGACAGGTCAGACAGTCCAGACAGATACAGACACAAAGATCCTGAGAGGAGGCCGCAGAATGCCGGACGACTTCTCCCGCACGTCGGGCCAGGACTGGGCGGCGCAGAACCATGCCTCCCAGCACACGTCCGCACACGCGAACCCGCTTCCCTCCGAGCTCAGCTCCCCCGGATTCCCGGCAACCCGGAGGCACGCGGCATCCGAACTGATGCCTTCCTTCCCCGCGCCGGGCCCGCTCCGGGTCGTCGTGGCCGACGACAACCCGGTGGTGCGTGCGGGCCTGGGCGTCCTGCTGTCCGGCCGCGAGGACATCGAGGTCGTCGCAGAGGCGGCGGACGGCCGCCAGGCGTACGAGATGGCCGTGCAGCACCGGCCGGACGTCGTCCTGCTCGACGTCCGCATGCCGGGCGTCGACGGCATCTCCGCGCTGCCGCACCTGGTCAGGGTGGCGCCGGTGATGATGCTGACGTACAGCCGTGAGAGTGAAATCGTCCACGAGGCGCTGCGGCTGGGGGCCGGCGGCTATCTGGTGCACGGAGAGTTCACGGCGGACCAGCTGGTGCAGGCGGTACGCGACACGAAGAGCGGCCGGGCCCACTTCACGGCCACCGCCGCGAACGCGCTGCTGGCCCATATGCGCCAGGGACCCGCCCCGCAGGGCGGTGGCCCCCTCCCGGACGGCCTGGGAACGGCGCTGACCTCCACTTCCCGGCACGGTGCGCCTGCACACGCGCCTGTTCCGCAGTCCCCTCCGCCTGCGACGCGACCAGGCCCTGTGGCGCGGGGTCTTTCGCAAGTGCAACCGATTGTGGCACAGTCGACGCAGACGGCAGCCGATCCGGCGACCGCGCCCAACTCGCCGCAGCACGGCCTGAGTTCCAGGGAGGTGGAGGTCATGGAACTGATCGCATCCGGCATGAGCAATCAGCAGATCGCCGCCACCTGCTTCATCAGCGAGAAGACGGTCAAGAACCACATCAACCGCATCTTCACCAAGCTCCAGAGCGGCAGTCGCAGCGAGGCCATCGCCAGATGGCTGGGCACGGCTCCGGGCGGCCGTCCCGGCCTGGGGGGCAGGTAGCCATGGGCGGGCAGGGGAAGCGCCATGTGGCGGCCGGGGCCTGCACGCCCGGGACCCATCCTCCGGGACGGCGGGCCCAACTGGCGCATTGGGCCCGGAATTGGGCCCTGGGGCCCTCTTCGGGAGGGGGCGTTCCGACATACCTTTCTCATGTCGCAAACGGCACCGGCCAGGAGGAAGCCGGTAACGGGGGCGGCGACCGAGGAACGTGTGAGTCGGCCGGCAGTCGGTCGGCCGGACCTGGAGGGGAACACCATGTCGAACATCACCCTGAAGACCGCCGTCCGCGTCAACGGCTGGGCGAACACCGCGATCAGCGCGATCCAGAAGCGTTACGAGGCCAAGGACCGGGGTCAGACGGCGTTCGAGTACCTGGGCATCATCCTGGTGGTCGTGGCGATCATCGGCGGCATGGTGGCCTCGGGCATCGGCGGTGCGATCACGACCCGCATCACGGGTCTGGTGAACTCCATCACTGCGGGCAAGTGACCAAGGCTCGGTACAGCGATCGAGGGCAGGCCTTCCCCATCTACATCGTGATGGTGGCGGGTCTGCTCTTTCTCGCGTTCGCATTCTTTGCGGTCGGCAAGGCTTCGGCTACGCGTAATGGTGCCCAGGGGGCTGCTGACGCAGCGGCCCTCGCCGCGGCGCAGCAGGCCCGGGACGAGATAGGGCCGCTCTTCCTCGGGGCGCTCCTGCTGCCTGGTGGCCTGAATGACTTCTTCGGCAACCACTACATCAGTGGTGAACCGTGCGATCAGGCTCAGCGCTTCGCGGCGGACAATCGCGCGGACGTGGTCGGTGGGTGTGTGTGGGACTCCGGCTTTCAGCGAGACAAGGTGACCGTCAAGGTCAAGTCGCGCAACACGGTGGGTGACACGGTGATCCCTGGAACCGAGACGACGCATGCCACAGCTGAGGCGACCGCAGTGATCGAGTTCCGGTGCAACTGGAAGCCTGCGGAGAAGCCGGATACGGGTACGAGCTTGCCGCCGAGCGAGGACGAGGATGACAAGGAAGAGACTCCGGGGCCGATCAGTTTCGACTGTGACGACCGGAATCACTTCGAGATCGACCCTCTGCATCCCGACCCCTGGGCCGAGTTGGGCAAGATGCTTTTCGCCGTGCACCTGACCGACGACTGACAGCGAACGACGAGTAAAGGAATCAGATCCATGAGTATTCGGCGCACACCGAGGTCTCGAAGGGCAGTGGCGGTCGCCTCGATGGCGGCGGCGTTGTCCCTTACTGTCACAGGTTGTGGTGGTGACGACGGTGACCCCAAGAGCGCGGTCTCGTCCACCTCCACCGAGCCCTCAGAGGGGGACGGTGGGTCTAAGCCCGACACGGCGGCCGGGGAGGAAACTGATCCGAATGCGAAGCTCGCTGAGATCAAAGGCGAAGTGGGACTCGTCCTGGTCGTCCAGGAGGTCAAGCGGGACTCTGGTGGCTTCGTCACGGTCAGTGGCGAGATCAAGAACACGGGCGACCAGCCCCGAGGCTTGAATGGAATGGAGGGGTCCGAGAGCAGCATCGTGGCTCAGAACCCCAACTCCGTCGCGGGCGCCACACTGGTCGACAAGGCAGGCAAGAAGCGCTACTACGTACTTCGGGACACGGACAGCCGGTGCTTGTGTACGACGGCCATGACAAATGTGCCGGCAGGGGGGACGACTCCTGTTTTCATGCAGTTCCCGGCCCCGCCGAGCACCACGACGGAGGTTGATTTCACCCTTCCGTCCTTCGCCACCGCTTCGCTGAAGATTTCCGGGTGAGGAACAAGATGACTCACCCGCATAGGCTGATGGGGCCGGCAAGGTCGGCAGGCGTGGCGGTGGCCACGACTTTGTTCACGGTGGGCGTGACGTTCATGGGTGCTGTGTCCGCGCAAGCGGACGATGGCCCCAGCGTCCCCCCAGGTACCGAAGCCTCGGCCCAGCCTCCTGTCGAGACCGACGGCAACGACCCCGACCTGAAGATGCCCGAGGGAGGTACGCTCGCCCCCGGTAAGGTCCTCGACATCATTCAGGTGGTCGAGGACCTGGGCGGCGAGGAGCGTCGCGAGGACACCAACGCGGACATCAAGCTCGCGCTCCAGGCCGAGGTGCTGTTCGGCAAGGACAGCGCCAAGCTGAGCTCCGAGGCCAACTCCCGGATCGTCGCCATCGCGGACGAGATCGAGAAGCAGAAGGCGACGAAGGTCCGAGTCTTCGGCTTCACCGACAACCTCGGTTCGTCGGCGCACGGCGACGTGCTGTCGAGGCAACGTGCCGAGGCGGTGAACGGCGTGCTCTCCAAGGAACTCGGCCCGACGATCACCTTCGAGATCCGTGGCTACGGTGAGCAGTACCCCATCGCCGACAACAGCACGGAAGAGGGACGGAAGAAGAACCGGCGCGTGGAGATCTCCTTCCCGCGCGGTGAGGGTTCTTGATCCGCTCTGCTGTGTGAGGGCCCGGTACCGGCGGTACCGGGCCCTCACACAGGTCAGACCAGGTGATCCGCCTTGCCTGCCTTGATGTCACGGGTCATCTGCTGGAGGGCCTCGCGGCTGTCGGTGAGGTGACGATCCTCCTGCCCGGAGACGGCGACGAAGGAGTTGCCTTCGGCGTCCGTCCCGAGTCGGAAACAGTTGTTTTCCTCGCCGAAGTAGGGATCTTCTCAGTCAATTCCGGCCATGGAGCGACTTCTCAGAGTTGAAGTGAGACGGCGTGAATGAGGTTTCGTGACTCGGCGGGACCGAGCCTCGCTTCCTCCATCCGATCCAGCGGCGCAGGCAGAGTGAGGCACCGCCTCAGAGCCAGCCCCGCATCGCCGCGAACGCGACCAGCAGCCCCAGTGAGAACAGCCCGAGCACCCCGGCGAACACCGCCGGCATCAGCACCGGGCCCCAGGCCCCCGGTCCTGCCACGGTGGCCCGCTCGTGCGGGGCCGAGGGGTCGTAGGAGACCCGCACCGGCGCCCCGACCTCGAAGCCGAAGGGGCCGGGGGTGTGGTCCGTGAACTCCACCTCGCGGCCGTCCGGGGTGCGGAAGGCGAAGACGTACTCGGTGCGGTAACGGTTCTCCGCCCCGGCCCCACGGTCCACCACGCGCCGGTCCGCGCACCGGCCCTCGGCCCGTTCCCCATGCCGGACCAGCCGCAGCACACGTGACAGCCGGAGACCGGAACGGACCGCGAACGCGCCGAGGAACAGGCCGAACAGCAGCAGGAAGGTGGCCGTGCCACCGGGCAGTACGTCCATGAACGACACTCCGCTACGGGTTACTTGACGGTGATGGACTCGACGAAGGAGTCGAGGTCCGCAGGACTCAGCGTGCCCTTCACCGCATTGATCCGGATGGCGAACGGTACGTCCTTCGAGTCGACTCCGGCCACCACGACGCCGGTCATCCGCGTCCCCTTCGCGGGCGTCGACTCCTCGCCCGTCGACGTGAACTCGTAGTCGATCCTGCGCGCGTCCCGGGCGCTCTCCTCACCCGCGAGGCGCACGTCCTCGGTGCCCTTGCGGGTCGCTCCGACACCGATGCCGGCGCCTGCCGCAGCGGCGGCCTCACCGGCGTCGCTGACGCCCGTGGCGAAGTTCAGCTGGACGGACACCATGCCGGTGCGCAGCCCCTTCTCCCGCTTCAGCGCGACCGCCGCGTTGGCCTTGCTGCGCTCGGCGGCCGGCTGCGGCGCGTATCCGTCGTCCTCGGGATAGCCGACCGACACGCTCCTGGTGTCGAGCGTGCCCCAGCCGTCCGGGACGGCTGCGCTGTCCGTGCCGCCGCAGCCGCTGAGCAGCACCAGGCCGAGGAAGGCTGCGGTACCCGCGCCGAGCGCCCTGGACTTCGTCACCTTCGTCACCTTCGTCAACAACGTCATCGCCTCTTCCCTGTCCGGGTTCACCGCGCGCAGTAGCTGTACGGGAGGTACGTGCGTTTGTCGCCCTGCGGAGCTCCGAGGAACTGCGCGTCCGTCAGTGTCTCCTTCTTCTGCTCGTCGGAGACCGAGAAACCCAGGCTCATGCCGAGCGAGACCTCGAAGCCGAACTCCTGGGCGTCCGTCTCGCCGTGGTACTGCATGGTGTTGGACAGGCCGTCCTGGAACATCAGTTGCTCGAAGGGGTCGGTCCCGGCCGGCTTCTGCTGCAGGGAGTGGTCGCCGAACATGTACGCGAACGGGGCGGTGTTGTCGCCGGAGCCGTCGAGCCACTGCTCGGCGAGGGAGCGCTTGGCCTCGGTGGTCCTGTCGGTCTCCTTGCCGAAGACGATCGAGTTCGTCTGCACCTCGATGCCCGTGTCCCCGGAGGAGTCGGTCACGTTGCCCTTGCCACCCCGTTTGTCCTTGTCCTTCTGGCCGTTGTCGCCGCTCACCTCGCCCTTGTCGGACGTCGAGGTCTTCTCCACCGTCTTCGTCATGTCGATACGGACGATCTTCCCGGTCTCCTGGTCGCGGGTCACGGTGAGGGTCCCGGTGCGGGTGTCCTTGGCACCGGCCGTGCCGCCCAGGGGGCCGGCGTTGCCGCCCACCTTGCCCTCGACCTCGAGTTTGGCGGTGTAGGTGTAGGACTCGTTGCCCTTGACGTCGTCCTTGGTGATCGTCACGTCCGGGGAGAACTTGGCCTTGCCGCCCAGCTTGGCCCCGAGCTTGTCCTCGTCGCCCGGCTTGATGGAGAGGCCACCGTCCGCGTACACGTTGAGGCCGATGGTCGAGTAGGAGATCTTCTTCTCGCCGATCTTCTTCTCGATGTCCTCTTTCTTCTCCGCCCACTTCATGCCGGAGTACCAGCCGCCGCCGTAGCCGCCGCTGTGCTTCATCGAGGTCTCCCACATCTTCATCTCCTCGATGTCGTCCCGCATCTTCTGGGCGTCCTCCTCGCTCCTGAAGACCCAGGTGTCACCGTTGGTGATCTTGACGCCACCGCCGATGTCGACGTCCGCCTTGCCGAGACTGCCGAGCTTGACGCCCGGCGTGCTGGCGTTGAGGCCTGCGGAAGCGGCGTCGGTGAACGTCATGTAGACGAGCTTGTCGTTCTCGTCGACCTTCCCGTCCTCGTTCACGTCGGTGTTGGCCTGGGTGACCTTCTGCTGGAAGCCGTACTCCTCGCCCCATTCGAACCAGCCGATCTTGACCTTGCCGCCGGCGGTGTCGGAGACGGCGGAGATCTGGCAGAGCGCGGGTTCGTAGTCGGCGTCGGTCTTCGGCTTCGTGGCCTCTTCCCCGCCCGCCGTACAACCGCCGCCCTCCCCTGCGAGTGCACCGACCGCGCAGCGGAAGCGTTCGCTGATGCGGCCCCCGATGCCGGTCATGAGGAGCGCGCCGACGAGCGCGACGACCAGAACGATGACCCCGGTGTACTCCATGGCGGTGACCCCGCCGTCGCGCCAGTCGTAGGAGCGGGTGTACGTCGACGGGGGCGCGGGCCCGGTCCCCCGTTCCTCCAGCAGCTGGTCGAGGGCGAGCCCCACGGCGGCGCCCGTGACCATCGCGACCACCGGCATCAGGAGTCCCTCGGCGTCCACCACGTCCCACGTCGCGACGTAACCGAAGGCGAGTCCGGCGACGGGGACGGCGAGCGTGCCGAGGAGGTACAGGGAACGGGACTCGCGCTGCCGCTCGGGGAGGGCGCGGGCGGCGGCCAGGACCGTCAGCACGGTCACGAGGACGCCGGGCAGATGCAGCAGGGCCAGCCGCCAGCCGAACAGTTCGAGCCGTTCGTCGGTGGCGAGCGTCTCGACGAGAGCTCGCGCCATCATGTATCCGGCGATGGCGTAGACGAGGGCCCCGGCTGCCCAGCTGCGGCTCAGCGGGAAGAACCAGCCGCCCTCACCACCCGCCGGTATGTGACCCGGTGCCCTGCCTCCCCAGTCGCTGCCACCGCTCACGGTTCACCCTCTCGCCGACACCCGCCCTGTTGCTCCCGGGGGCGAATGTACGGCTGGTACGTGGCCGTGACCTGGGCCCTCGGCCCCAAAACCGGGCCCAAACTCTCTGCTGTGGGCCCTTCGACGGGTACGACAGGTACGGGGCGGATCCCGAGGACCCGACGGGCCCGGCAAGCCTGCCGGCCGGTGCACGTGAAGCGGTCCGCAGTGATGACATCGCCCTTCGGCACATCGGGGCGGTGGCGTGACGACGAGGTCCACGTCCGCGACACGGACCAGCCGGAGGTGTTGCGTACCGGAACGGCCGATGTGATGCGCATCGCACTCCGGGTGCCACGGCCCGGGCCTGCCCGATCATGACCGGTATGGACGCTCGTTTCCTCGGCATCGCTGATCTCGTCGAAGTCCCGTCCGTGGCGGTCGTGGTCGACGTCATGCGCGCTTACACCGTGGCTGCCTGGGCCTTCGGTCAGGGGGCGGAAAAGATCGTTCTTGCCGAGTCGCTGGACGAAGCCCTGGCGCTCAAGGCCCGCCACCCGGATTGGGTGGCGCTCAAGGACGGCCCGCCCGCGCCCGGTTTCGACGCCGTCAATTCACCCGGCCTGCTGCGGTCCGTCGACCTCGGCGGACGGACAGTCGTGCAGAAGACCACTGCGGGGACGGTCGGCGCCCTCGCCGTCCAGGAGGTGCCGCTGGTGCTGTGCGCCGGCTTCGTGGTCGCGGAGGCGACGGCTCAGTTCCTGCGGGCACGGAAGAGCGACAGCGTCACGTTCGTGGTCACCGGCGAGGACGGGCAGGCCGATGAAGATCTGGCATGCGCCCAGTACATCGCCCGGAGGGCCACCGGAGTCGGGACGGACGCTGCCGAGTACGTCCATCGTGCTGCCGGGTCGCGCGCCGCCGCCGAACTGGCCGGCGGAGTGCGCCAGGGAGCCCATCCTGATGACGTGGCGCTCTGTCTCGAGGTCGACCGGTTCCCCTTCGCCATGGTGGCGGCCTCGCAGGGCTCGCTCATGGTCCTGCGTCCGCACCCGATGCCTTCGCCGGCCGGCGAGGACCCCGCCTGACCGCGGTGCCGGGATCCTGGGCAGGGGTGGGCCGTGGGCAGGGGAGGGCCGTGGCCCAGGAAAGGCCGTGGACTGCGCAAGCCCTCGCCCCTATCTTGGGTCGATGCCGTCGATCAAGCAGGTCCAAATCACCTTCGACTGTGCGGAACCCGAGCGTGTCGCCCGCTTCTGGTGCGAGGTGCTGGGATACGTCGTACCGCCGCCCCCGGAGGGGTTCGCGACGTGGGACGCATACGACCGCACGCTGCCGCCTGAGCGCCAGGGGGCAGGGTTCGTCTGCATGGATCCCACGGGTGCGGGCCCGCGCATGTACTTCCAGCGTGTTCCTGAAGGCAAGGTCGTCAAGAACCGGGTGCACCTCGACGTCCGGGTCGGTACCGGGCTCGTGGGTGAAGAGCGCGTGGCCGCACTCGAAGCCGAATGCGCGCGACTGATCCCGCTCGGTGCGGTGCGCGTGCGGCTGCTGGTCGCCGATGAGTTCAATGAGTCGTGCCTCTGGATGGAGGACATCGAGGGCAACGAGTTCTGCCTCGACTGAGCGAGGGGGGAATGAGGGGGCGGGTGTACGGCGGGAATCGTGCCTGATCTGGGCCCCCGGGACCCAGGACGGGCCCGTTTCCGGTCAGTCCGGTCCGGGCGGTCCGGGCGGTCCGGACGGTGGGGCAGGGCGGGCGCCGGGGTCACCGCTGACGTGCGGGTTCCGCAGAGTCGGCGGGAAGGGGACCGGTGCGGCGGAGGCGGCCGTTGAGCGCGAGATGTGCGGCGACCCCGGACACCAGGCCCCAGAAGGCCGAGCCGATACCGAACAGGGTGACGCCGATGCCGTGGCCAGGAAGGTGATCAGCGCGGAACGGGCGCAAGTACGAAGTGGAAGGGAACGGGCGGGCCTTCCCGATCCCGGGAAGGGACTCGTGGGGCTCAACAGGAACGAGTACGCGATGCTCAAGGAGATCGCCAAGGCGGGCGGCAAGACCGATTCACCCGCTTTGACAAGGGACCCCCGCTTTGCCGGCCATCCTGAGACGGTGGATAAGGCCAAGGAGGTTTACGACGGGACCTGTTCGTGACGGCGACCTACAGTTTCCTGACCGTGCACCGACCTGCCCCGCACGCCATGGCGTCGGCACTCGCCGGAGCCCTCGGCACCAGGGTCGAGGACGTGGATGCCGCCGACGAGGACATGGCGCGGACGGACGACAGGAACTGGGCCGCCCCGGTGCTCTGCACGTATCGCTCCGTGGCGGGTGACCTGGCGCTCGCCTGGGACGTCTCCGTGCCGGACGCGGTGGCGCCGCTGCCGACCGAAGCGGAGGCAGCTCTGCGGCTCGCCGGCAGCCTCGGTACAACGGTCCTGTATCCCGCCCAGGAGGCGCCCCCTTCGGCGTACTGGGCGGCGGGCCCGGACGGGACGGTCACCCGGGCGCGTCTGTACGAGGGGGAGGGCGGCCTCCCGGTCCACGTGGTGGACGCGGTCGAAGCCCCGATGAAGCAACTCCCGGCCGCGCGGGTCGAGGTGCTTGCCGAGATCCTGCGCGAGCAGCACGTGGAGACCCCGGTCACCGACGCCTTCGCGGTGGAGGCGGACCCGCGCGGTGATGCATCGGCCACCGGTACGGTGAACCGTGCCCGTGAGGCGTTGCTGCTCTGGGAGCGGCTGGTGCGCCGGATCGACGCCGGGTGGCTGCCGGGTGGCCGTTATCCCTTCGAGCTGTACACCGAGGATCTGCGTACCCGTGACTTTCTGAGCGAGCTGGCCGAGACCGTCGGCCCGGAACGCGCGCTACTGGTCCGGGCCGTGGCAGAGCTCGACGAGGTGTTCCGGCGCGGTACCGAGGACGACGCCGGTGCCTTGCTCGGGCGCCTCACCAGGTCGGGTTCGGCGGTCGCCCACCGTGGCTGGTGGTGGCACCGGCGCCCGGTGGAGCTGCCCTGGAACAGCTGAACGGCGCGTCTCCGGAGCAGGCACGTCGTACGGACGCTCGAAACCGTCGCGCGGTGTGCGGCGTCCGCTCTGCCGGGTTCGGCACGCGGGGCGGTGGGGGAGGTGGTGTTTTTGGGTGCGGGTGGCGTCAGGTTGGGTCTGTGGGCCCAAGACCGCCCGGCCGTGCGGTGGTTAGGTTCGTGGGTATGTCTGGTCCGGGGGTTGTGGGTCGTCGGTTGCGCCGTTGGTCGCGGGGGAAGGTGCCGCGGACGGGGGTGCGTCTGCTGGGGCTGCGCAGGTCGCGTGGTGGTCAGCGTGGTCAGGGTGCGATCGAGTATCTGGGTCTGGTCCTGGTGGTGGCGGCGATCGTCGGTGCGCTGGTGGCGACGGGGATCGGTGCGGAGCTGTCGGAGAAGATCAGTGCGCAGGTGTGCCGGGTCACGGGTGGGGGTGACTGTGGTGGCGGTGGCGGTGGCGGTGAGCCGGGTGTGCAGGCGGGTGATCAGTCCGGTGACGGCGACCAGGCGTCGGACGACGACGCGCCCAAGTCACAGGCGCAGATCGATTATGACGCCGCGCTGAAGGAGTTGCAGGACGCGCGGGCGGCGGAGAAGTCCAGTTCGGATCAGGCGTTGGAGGCGGCGAAGGAGCTGGCGAAGATCCTGGCGGAGGAGCTGGGGATCACTGATGCGCTGGACTGCATCACCAAGGGTGATATGGGTGCCTGTACGGAGACGTTGATCAATGTGCTGCTGAGTCTGGTCGGTGGTGCGGTCGGGAAGCTCGCGGCGAAGTACGGGGCGCCGTGGAAGTGGAAGAAGGCCGCGGAGCTGATCAAGAAGCTCAAGAAGCACGGCGGGGACCTGTATGACGGGCTGAAGGGCCTGGTCAAGAACCGCAAGAAGGTCACGGACGCGGAGAAGAAGCTCGCCGACGCGCAGAAGAAGCTCGACGCCGAGAAGAAGGACCCACCCGAGAAGGACAAGCCGGACAACAAGCCGACCGCGTGCCCCGCCCGGCACAGCTTCGTGCCAGGCACTCCCGTTCTCCTGGCCGACGGGCGACGCATCGCCATCGAGAAGGTCGACGTCGGCGACAAGGTGCTCGCGACCGACCCGTACACCGGACGTACCGGGGTGCGGAAGGTCGAGCAGGCGATCACCACCCACGACGACAAGCACTTCACCCGGCTCACCCTCCGCGCCGGTCACGGGCCGGCGCTCGTCACGGCCACCGACACGCATCCCTTCTGGCTCGTCGACCAGAGGCGCTGGGTCGAGGCCGGTGACATCGAACCGGGGGCCGAGCTCCGCACCGCGGACGGAACCGCGCTCTCCGTCGCGTCCGTGTCCCGCTTCACGCAGCGCCTTACCACGCACGACCTGACGGTGGCGGGTATCCACACGTACTACGTGGTGGCCGACCGCACCGGGCTGCTCGTCCACAACAACGACGGTCCCGCGAGCATCCCGTCCGTGGACAACGCGAGGCTGCAGAAAATCGTGGACGCGCTCTACCACGGGGTGGGCAACGCGGAACTCGTCGGTGACGGCAGTGCGATGGCAGCCGCGAGTGCCGAGGTCAACGGGGCTCCAGGCGTCGAGGGCAAGAACCATGTCCGCAGTACGGCCCAGCTCCGCGCCTCCCTGCAGAATTTCCTCACCAAGGACGAGATCCGGCTCAAGGGCGGAAAGAAGGAGCAGGTCATCCGGAGCCCCAAGGACATCAAGATCGCGAAGATCTTGATCCAGGCCATCGACGATGCTCAGCTGGGCAAGTACAAGGGCCACAAGAACTACCCGGGGCTGGATGAGTGCTGATGACCGCAGACGTACAGCTGGTGAAGGACCTGGTCTCCCGGATCCCCGAATTCGAGGATCTCTATGAGTCGCACGTCTTCAACGAGAACGGCACCGTGCTGCCGCACGTCTTCTTCTGGGACGTCACCCAGGAGACCGTGCAGTCCTATCTCGGTGCCGACGCCGACGCGCCCGACTGGCGCCGGACCTTGGCTTTCCTGGAGGAGCAGAGCGCACGCGGGGTGTCCGGCATCGACGAGGTGATCGACACCTCGTTCCTGGAGTACCTGCCCTTCCCGGGCAAGCCCGGGCACGCGATCGTCGAGGAGCTCGGGCCGGTGATGGCGGCGAAGTTCGCGAGGGTGCGGCCTGCGGGGTGACCGGGCGGGGCGGGCCTGTGGAGGGCTGTGAACGGTGTTACGGCGTCGTGGGGCCCGCCTCCCGGAGGACGCCTCCCAGGAGGGCCGGCCATGCCCGGCCGTCCCTCACCGGGCACGCGATCGTCGAGGAACCGGCCGGCCGGATGCCCCGGTCCGGGGCGGGCCTCTCCCCGAAGCCGGCCACGACGTCCGGGCGGCCCGGGTTGGGCCCCTGGGCCCAAGACGCGGAGCGGCCGGATCAATAGCGTCTGCCCCGCAGGTGATCGACGCCCGTCCCGGCGCTCCCCCCACGGCGCCGGGCCGGGCCCCCACCGGGCACGGCCTGCGGACGGATGTCACAGCAGGTCCCGCCCCGCCCCCGAGCCCTGCGGCCGATCCGGCCCCGCGTCCCGCCCCGCTGGGGGCTCATAATCGGCCGCATGCCCGATCAGCAGACCCGTCCCCGCCCGGCGGCGCCCGGACCCCGCAGCAGCCGGCA